>Ga0265798_10000032_pt1 | contig 328614 bp, 328 predicted proteins | sample P3T30metagenome_FD_192430 | JGI IMG/M metagenome (GOLD analysis project Ga0265798, IMG submission 192430) | Plant litter microbial communities from East Loma Ridge, Irvine, California - P3 T30 | ecosystem: Environmental > Terrestrial > Plant litter > Unclassified | place: USA: California...
GCCCTGCTCGACCGGCACGACGTGCCCTGGCAGGAGCTGCGCACGCGCACGCCCGGCCGCATCGTCTACGCCGACGACGTGCAGGTCATCGCGACCCCGCACACGGTCGACGACTGGCCGTTCCGCTAGGAGCCCCGCATCCCCTTGGCCAGTCGGTCGTCTGCCCTTCACCTGCGCGACTGGGGACTGACCGCACAGCGTGACGCCTGCTCCTAGCTTCTGAGAGCGGCGACCGACGCCGCAGCCGAGGAGGCACATCACCCATGTCCATCCGCTCGAGGGCCGCCCGTTCCCTCACCCCGCGCACGATGCTCGCGCACACGGCCCTCACCGCTGTCGCGGTCATCGGCCTCGTCATCGCCGCCCCCGGCAGCGACGCATTCGCCGCAGGTCTCGCCTCCCCCCAGGAGCGCGTCGCCGCCTCCCTCGAGCACGGCCACTTCCTCGACGACGTGAGTGCCGGCAGGATCACGGAGGCCGACGTCGACATCGTCAGCACGACCGGCATGGACGTCTTCGGTCACCACATCGACAAGTGGGCGGGCCTGACCCCCGAGGAGGACGCCACGCAGGGGAAGGCCGTCGCGGAGTTCCGTGCGAGCGCCGCCACCGACCCGGAGACTGCGGAGTCCATCGCATCCCTGCGATCCGCGTCCGCGCAGATGGACAGCGCGCTCGCGTCCGCGCCCGACGGCACCTCCACCACCTCCTACCGACCGGCGCCCCTGTCCGGCGATGCACCGGTCGCCGAGTCCAAGCACTGGTGGAGCCGGTTCATCCCGCACATCCACATCAACGTCCCCAAGATCATCCACAGGATCCAGGGCATCATCGGCCAGACGCCCAACATCCTCCAGCCGATCGCGCCCCAGTGGGTCTTCTTCAACAACGCGTTGATCAGATCCGTCATGGCCGCCGCCGGCAGCACGGTCGCCGGTCTCGTCTGCGCCGCCTTCCCCGACCTCACCAAGATCACCTGCGTGATGATCGCCGGAGCGGCGGCCGGGCTCTTGGAGTTCGTCAAGACCAACGGGATCTGCGGAGGTCACGGTGCCTCCATGCACATCCCCCTCCCCGACGTCCGCGTCCACTGCGGGCACTAGCGCCCGCCGCGCGCGACAGCCGGTCCGGGGCCGAGCGGGATCTCCCGCTCGGCCCCTCGGCCGTCCTGGCGGCTGCTCCGGGGATGCGGTCGGCGCGGTCCGCCCCTGCCGGGCTACCCTCGCCGGATGCCCGACTTCGTGCGCTTCCAGAGCGCCGCCCCGAACCGCCGCGGCACCTTCCCCGGCGTCTTCGCCCTCGCGAACGGGCTGCGCGAGGAGGGGCGCCTCACCGAAGAGGAGCTCGCCTGGCTGGCGGACCGGAACGCGCACATGAACGCGACGTACGCGGATCCGTCCACGGTCGTCCCGGGCTGCTACGACCGAACGCTCCACCCGCGGGCGCGCGCCTGGTTCCGCGCCGACGCGGTCGATGCCGTGGACCTGCTCCACGTCACGCGCGCGTACCTCGACCTCCTCGACCGGCACGACGTGCCCTGGCACGAGCTGCGCACGCGCACGCCCGGCCGCATCGTCTACGAGGACGACGTGCAGGTCGTCGCCGTGCCGCACGCGCACGACGCGTGGCCGTTCCCCTGACCGGATCCGGCCGGGGCGGCGACCCTCAGATCCCGCCGGCCGCCCGCGCCGCCCGCGCCGCGCGCGCCCGGGCGAGGATGCCCTGGATCACCGCGGTCTTCGCGTCCGCGTAGGCGTCCATCGACTCCCACCGCCGGGTCATCAGCTCCCGCTTCGTGCGCTCGTAGAGCTCGCGGTCGGCGGCGTCGAAGCGCAGCCGGTCGCGGAGCAGCAGGTACGCCTCGACCGCGGGGTCGCCCTCCTCGTACACGTGCACGTGCACATCCCGCGCGGGCGTGCGCACGAGGCGGTGCCCGGGCTCGCGGACGCGCAGCTCGTAGCCCGCGGCGACCAGCGGCGCGACGTGGTCCTCCTCGGCCGTGATGTCGGCCACCACGAGCACGACGTCGACGATCGGCTTCGCGGCGAGGCCCGGCACGGAGGTCGAGCCGATGTGCTCGACGGCGAGCGCCGCGTCGCCCACGGCGTCGAGGATCCGCCGCCGGTGCGCGGCGTACGCCTCCGCCCAGGCGGGGTCGTGCTCCTCCAGCCCGACCGTGAGGGGCGGCTGCCCGCCCACCACCTCCACGGTCGTCACGTCGGGTCGGCAGCGGTCGCGGTCGTGCGTCACCGGGACATCCTGGCAGGCGCGCACGGCCGCCCGGAGCGGGTCAGACGAAGGAGACGTGCTGCGTGATCCACGCGTGCATCACGACCGCGGCCGCCGCCGAGGCGTTGATGGAGCGGGTGGACCCGAACTGCGAGATCGCGACGGTCATGTCGGCCGCGGCCACCGCCTCGTCGCTGAGGCCCGGGCCCTCCTGCCCGAAGACGAGCACGCAGCGCTCGGGGAGGCGCGTGGTCTCGAGCAGCACGGATCCGTCGACGTTGTCGATCGCGATGATGGGCAGTCCCTCGACGCGCGCCCACCCCACGAGGTCGGCGATGGTCGCGTGGTGCACGACGTGCTGGTACCGGTCGGTGACCATCGCCCCGCGCTTGTTCCAGCGGCGGCGGCCGACGATGTGCACGGTGTCGGCCGCGAACGCGTTGGCGCTCCGCACGATCGACCCGATGTTCATGTCGTGCTGCCAGTTCTCGATCGCCACGTGGAAGGGGTGCCGGTGCTGGTCGAGGTCGGCGACGATCGCGTCCATGCGCCAGTACCGGTAGCGGTCGATCACGTTGCGGGTGTCGCCGCGCTCCAGCAGCTCCGGATCCAGGTGCGGCTCGTCCGGCCACGCCTCGGGGCCGCCGGGCCAGGGGCCGACGCCGTGCGTGCTGTGCTCGTGGGTGGGCGTCGGCTCGGCGGCGGGTGCCGGCTCGGCGGCCGGTGCCGGCTCGGCGCTCGACGCCGCGTCGGCGGCGGCCGCCGGCGTGCGCTCCGACCCCTCGGGCTCGGGCATCAGATGTAGATCGCCGGGTCGACGAAGAAGGCCGGATCCACGTGCGCGTCGGGCCCGCGCCCGGCGCGCTTGCCGGTCTCCACCGCGGGGATGCCCGTGAGCACGGATCCCGCGGGCGCGTCCTTCACGACCACGGCGTTCGCGCCGATGACGCTCCCCGCCCCGATCGCGATGGGCCCGAGCAGCTTCGCGCCCGCGCCGATGGTGACGCCGTCGCCGACCGTCGGGTGCCGCTTGCCGTGCACGAGGCTCTTCCCGCCCAGCGTGACGCCGTGGTACATCAGCACGTCGTCGCCGATCTCGGCCGTGGCGCCGATCACGACGCCCATGCCGTGGTCGATGAACAGCCGACGCCCGATGCGCGCGCCCGGGTGGATCTCCACCCCCGTCAGCGCCCGCCCAACCTGCGCGAGCAGCCGCGCCGCCAGCCGGATGCGCCGTCGCCAGAGCGCGTGCGACACCCGGTGCAGCCACACGGCGTGCAGGCCCGGGTAGCCGAGCACCATCTCCAGGTACCCGCGCGCGGCGGGATCGTGGGCGCGGGCGGAGCGGAGGTCCTCGACGAGGCGGGCGACGACTCCCACGCCTAGTCGCGCAGGTCGTCGAAGAGCACGGTCGAGAGGTACCGCTCGCCGTAGTCGCACACGATCGCGACGATGGTCTTCCCCGCGCTCTCGGGGCGCTTGGCGATCTCGAGCGCGGCCCACACGATGGACCCCGACGAGATGCCGCAGAGGATCCCCTCGTCGGTCGCGAGCGCGCGGGAGACGCGGATGGAGTCCTCGAGCGAGACGTCGACGACCTCGTCGTAGACCTCGGTGTCGAGGATCTCGGGCACGAAGTTCGCGCCGATGCCCTGGATCTTGTGCGGGCCGGGCTTCCCGCCGTTCAGGATGGGCGAGTCGAGCGGCTCGACCGCGACGATGCGCACGTCGGGCTTGCGCTCCTTGAGCACCTGGCCGACGCCCGTGATGGTGCCGCCCGTGCCGACGCCCGCGATGAACACGTCGACGGCGCCGTCGGTGTCCGCCCAGACCTCCTCGGCCGTGGTCTCGCGGTGCTTCTGCGGGTTGGCCGCGTTCGCGAACTGCTGCGCCCAGATGGCGTTCGGCGTCTCCGCCACGATCTGCTGCGCGCGCTCGACGGCGCCGCGCATGCCCTCGGGGCCGGGCGTCAGGACGATCCGCGCGCCGTACGCGCGCAGCACCAGCCGGCGCTCGATGCTCATGGTCTCGGGCATCGTGAGGATGACCGTGTAGCCGCGCGCCGCGCCCACCATGGCGAGCGCGATGCCCGTGTTGCCGCTCGTGCCCTCGACGATCGTGCCGCCGGGCTTCAGCTGGCCCGACGCCTCGGCCGCGTCGATGATGGCCACGCCGATGCGGTCCTTCACGCTCGACGCGGGGTTGTGCGACTCGAGCTTCACGAGCACCGTCGCGTCGAGCCCCTCCGTGAGCCGGTTGAGACGCACGAGCGGCGTGCCGCCGACCAGCTGGGTGATGTCGTCGTAGACGCGACCTGCCATGGGTTCCACCTTCGTCGTGATCCTGATCGGTGCGGGGCCGGACCGCGCGCACCGGCTCGTCGTCGAGCCTATGGGAGGCCAACCGCGCGCGTCGCGGCGGCATTCCGGGCGGGCGGGCGGCGACCACGGGTCGAGCTGTGGAGGAGGCCACCGCCACGGACCTCGCCCGGTCCAGGATGCGCGCGACCACCCGAGGCGATCCCGCGGCGTCCGCCACCCGCACCCGACGCGCGATCCCTCCTCCCGAGGAGAGTCATGCCCTGCCACCGCACCCCACCGCATGCGTGACGCGTCCGCGCCGGAGGAGGGCGACCCGGTCCGGCGGAACCCTCCCGGCTGGACACCGCCCGGCTTGTGGGCGCCGCTGTCGGGGCACCTCACGGTGGCGCTGGTGAAGGCGCCGATCGTGGTCGTGGCGTCCCAGGCCCTCATGCTCGTCCCCGCCTGGGGCCCGGGCTCGCTCGACCGGACGATCGGAGCCGTGACCCTCATGACCCTGGTCTTCTGCGCCGTCGAGGTCCTGGTCGAGCGTCCCTTCGTCGTCCGCGGTCGGCTGATGGCCCCGGGCGGATGGGGCTTCGCGGTCCTCCCCTGGCTCGCGGGATCCACGGCCGCCGCCGCGACGGTCATCGTGTGGCTCGGCGTCCCGACCGGTGTCGTGCTCGCCTCGGTGATGGCCGGCGTCGAAGGACTCGAGACGCTGTGGAGACGCCCCTGGCGCCCCGGCGACACCGACGCCGAGTTCCACGAGAAGTGGGTCGCGTTCCGGGAGCTGACGAAGGAGACCTTCGCGCCCGACGTCGCCGAGATCCGCCACCGGCTGGACGAACGGGCGATGGACGGGTACCGCCGGAAGATCGCCGAACGCGAGGAGCAGCGGCGACGGGACGAGGATCCGGACCAGGGCGACCGACCGCCCCGCGACGCGTGACCGCGACCCGCGCACACGGCAGGCTGGACCCATGAGCGCGCGCATCGAGGTTCAGGGGCCCGGCGGCCCCGAGGTCATGGCACCGACGGACGGCCCCGTGCCGGATCCCGGGCCCGGCGAGGTGCGGATCCGGGTGCACGCCGCGGGCGTCAACTTCATCGACACGTACCGCCGCAGCGGCGTCTACCCGATGGCGCACCCGTACGTGCCCGGATCCGAGGCCGCCGGCGTGATCGAGGCGCTCGGCGACGGCGTGACCGGCGTGCACGTGGGCGACCGCGTCGCGACCGCCGAGGCGACAGGCACCTACGCCGAGCACGCGCTCGTCCGCGCCGAGACGCTGCTGCCCGTGCCCGACGGCGTCGGCATGGAGGTCGCCGCCGCGCTCCCGCTCCAGGGCCTCACCGCGCACTACCTCGCGACGAGCTCGTACCCGGCCGGTCCCGGCGATCGCGCGCTCGTGCACGCGGGCGCCGGCGGCGTGGGGCTCCTCCTCACGCAGCTGCTCGCGGATCGCGGCGTCGAGGTCATCACCACCGTCTCCACCGAGGAGAAGGCCGCCCTCTCCCGCGCGGCCGGCGCCACGCACGTGCTCGGCTACGACGACGTGCCGGTGCGCGTCCGCGAGCTCACCGAGGGACGCGGGGTGGACGTGGTCTACGACGGCGTGGGCCGCGACACGTTCGACGGCTCGCTCGCGTCCCTGCGCATCCGCAGCACGCTCGTGCTCTTCGGCGGCGCGAGCGGCCAGGTGCCGCCGTTCGACCTGCAGCGCCTCAACTCCGGCGGATCCCTCTCCGTCACCCGCCCGACGCTCGCCCACTTCCTGCTCGACGCCGAGGAGCGGCGCTGGCGCGCGGGCGAGCTGTTCGCGGCCGTGCTCGACGGATCCCTCGACGTGCGCGTCGGCGCCACGTACCCGCTCGCCGACGCGGCCCGCGCGCACGAGGACCTGGAGGCCCGGCGCACCACGGGCTCGATCGTCCTCATCCCCTGAGGCCGGTCGGCGCGCTCGCGTCGGCACCGCCTACCCTCGTCGCATGCCCGCACCCGGATCCGCGCCGACGCGCCTCGGCTTCCTCACCACCGGCCCGTTCGACCCGGCCGATCCCGCCGTCGGCCTCGAGGAAGCGCTCCAGCTGGTCGAGCTCGGCGACGCGCTCGGCCTCGACACCGCGTGGCTCCGGCCCGACCACCTCCGCCACGCGATCTCCTCCCCCGTCGCGATGCTCGCCGCCGCCTCGCAGCGCACGCGCCGCATCGGGCTCGGCACCGCCTCCATCCCCGTCCGCGCCGAGAACCCGCTCCGCCTCGCGGAGGACCTCGCGACCGTCGACCTCCTCTCTGGCGGCCGCCTGCGCCCCGGCCTCTCGGTCGGCAGCCCGAAGCGCGTGGCCGCGGTCGACCGGGCCGTGCACCCGACGACGGCCGAGCACGAGGAGCCGGGGCGCGAGCGGCTCCTGCGCTTCCGCGACCTGCTGCGCGGCGGCCGGGTGCCGGGCGCGGACGAGCGGCCCGACGGATCCGACGACGAGCACGACGACGACGCCCTCACCCCCACGGTGCAGCCGGCGTCCCCCGGCCTCGCCGACCGGCTCGGCTACGGCGCGGCGACGCTCCGCACCGCGGCATGGGCGGGATCGCACGGCTTCCGCCTGCTCGCCTCCGACGTGACCGAGCGCGCATCCGGCGCCGGCGGCCGCGGCTTCGCGGCCGACCAGCGCGACCTCATCGACGCCTACCGCGCCGCGCATCCGGACCCGGCCGCCGCGCACGTCACGCTCGCCCTCGTCGTGGTGCCGACCGACGGCGCGACGGCCGAGCAGCGGGCGCGGTACGAGGCCGACGCGACGGCGCGCGCCGAGCGGGCCCGGCGCACCGACCAGTCGGAGGACGCGGCGGCCGCGTCGAGCATGGTCCGCGCGCCCGACCTCGTGGGCCCGTCCGACGAGCTCGCCGCCGCGCTCCTCGCGCACCCGGCGGTGCAGGCCGCAGACGAGCTCGCGATCGCGCTGCCCGCCGGCCTCCCCGCGGGCGACCTCGCGCGGATCCTCACCGACGTCGCCGAGCGCCTCGGCCCGGCGCTCGGCTGGGCGCCCGCGACCGCTTGATCCGCGTCGGCTGCCTCCCGGCGCGAGCCGCGTCCGGGGTCGCCGCCGGGCGCCGCGGCGCCGCCCGCCTACCATCGGTCCATGCCCGCATCCGGTACCCCGCTCGCCCGCCTCGGCTTCCTCACCATCGGCACGTTCGACCCGACGGATCCCGCCGAGGGCCACGAGGCCACCCTCCGGATCATCGAGAGAGGCGAGCAGCTCGGCCTCGACAGCGCGTGGCTCCGGCACCGCCACCTGCAGCACGGGATCTCCTCCCCCGTCGCCGTGATGGCCGCGGCCTCGCAGCGCACGCACCGCATCGACCTCGGCACGGCCGTCACGCCCATCGGCGCCGAGAACCCGTTCCGCCTCGCCGAGGACCTCGCGACCGTCGACCTCCTCACCGGCGGCCGCCTCCAGCCGGGCTTCTCGGTCGGCACGCCCATGCGCTTCGACACCTACCGCGACGCGATCTACCCGGCGACCGCCGACCTCGAGGACCTCGGCTACGACCGCCTCCTCCGCTTCCGCGACCTCGTGCGCGGCCGGACCGTCAGCGACGCCGCCTCCCGCGAGGGGCAGGAGGAGTACGCCTCCACCGTGCAGCCGCATGCCGCGGGACTCGCCGAGCGGATATGGTACGGCGCCGCGAGCACGCGCTCCGCGGTCTGGGCCGGCGAGAACGGCTTCCGCCTCCTCACGTCGAGCGTGATCCAGGGCGAGCTCGGCAACGACTTCGGCGCGAACCAGCGCGCGCAGATCGACGCGTACCGGGCCGCGCATCCGGCCGGGGCCGACGCCCGGGTGTCGCAGGGCCTCGTCGTGATCCCCACCGACCGCGCGACCCCCGAGCAGCGCGCCCGCTACGAGGCGTACGCGGCGTCCCGGGCGCACCGGGTGGGCGTCCCGCAGGGTCCGCGGGGGCTGCTCTTCGCCGAGGACCTCGTGGGCACGTCGGAGGAGATCGCCGCGCGCCTGCACGCGGACCCCGCGTACCAGGCCGTCGACGAGGTCGCTTTCGCCCTCCCCTTCACCCTCGGCGAGGCCGACCTCGAGCAGATCCTCACCGACATCGCCGAGCTCCTCGGCCCGGCCCTCGGCTGGTCGCCCGCGGCCTGACCCGCGTCACGCGCACGACGACGCCCCTCCCGCCCGACCATGAGGGTCGGTGCGGGAGGGGCGTCGTCCTTCGCCCTAGTCGCGACTTCGGCGCCGGCGGCGCTTCTGGAAGGACACGGAGACCAGGTACGTGACGCCGAACATGAGCACAGCGACCACGCTCGCGGGCACGGCCTGCGTGGCAGGGGAACGCCCGTCGAGCAGAGGCACGATCACCAACTGCGAGAAGAGGAAGAACGCGACGACGATGGACGACGATGCGAGGGCACGGCTTCGATCTGCTCGGTGGTCCTCCGGTTCAATCACGACGGCACTGTACTTCCAACGTCGGAAGGTAGATCCGCATATTCCGGTTGCGTGTGCAGACGCCATGGGCTGTGGCTACCGCGACGATGGTCGCTCCCACCCCGACGCCGACTGCGCACCCGAGGCCACCGCTCTCCGGGCCGAGTGCCGCACAGATCAGCAAGCCCAGCGTGCCCGCCGCGCCAGCCGCGCCAGCCGCTTGCTCGGAGGGGTCGAGGCTGACGTACGGGAACGGATCCGCCCCGGCTCGTACGAGAGAACTACCCAGCTCCTCCTGTGTCGGTGCCCCGACCACCGGCGCTCCTCCCGGTGAGTACGTGTAGGTGATGGTCACTCCGTCGCCGATGCGGTACGTCACGCGCTGGCCGAATGCGGTACTGACGGCGTCCCGCGGAACCGCGCTCTCGCGGAGCGCGATACCGGCTCTCTCGATGCGCTCCGTGGAGGGAATTGCGTCGGAGACGTCCGCCGTTCGAGCAGGCCCGGAGGAGAATGAGCCGCTGATGCGGCTCAAGGGAGTCCTCGTCGGCGTCGCCGAGGCGCTGGACGCGAAGGAAGGCGTCGACAGTGCGACGGCTGCGATGACCCCCATGATGGGGATCGGATGAATGCGCATGGTCGCTCCTAGCTAGTCGGAGCGCTTCGGGGGAGGTTCGCAGGTCGCGCACCTGCGCGAGCGAAGCGCACCCACCCCGGCGGAGGCGGAGGTCAGCGCGACTTCATGTGCCGACCCGGCCGGGAGGCGACGACGCCCCTCCCGCGCGATGCGGGAGGGGCGTCGTCGTGCGATCCGGCGCGGGATCAGTGCATGCTCACGGCCTCGGTCGACGCACCCTCGCGGAAGCGCTCGATCGGGACGCGCACCATCGACCAGGAGATGATCGCGGCGCAGGCCACGCCGATCGCCGCGGCCAAGAACACCACGTGGTAGCCGTCCACCTGCTGCTGCAGCGGGTTCGCGACCCCGTCGGTCGTGGCCGCGGTGACGGCGGAGGCGAACAGCGCGGTGAAGACGGCCGTGCCGATGGAACCGCCGATCTGCTGCGTGCCCGTGAGCGCCGCGCCCGCGACGCCCGCGTCACGCGGCTCGATGCCGGAGAGCGCGACGTTCTGCATGGGCACGAACACGCACGCGAGCCCGATGCCGAGGAGGATCTGGCCGGGCAGCACCTGCACGACGTAGGCGCCGTCGACCGTGATCCGGCTGAACCAGAGGAGCCCGGCGGCGGCGATGAGCGGGCCGACCGTCATGAGGATCCGCGGGCCCACCTTCGGCAGCAGCCGCGCGACCTGCGGCGCCGTGAGCATGATGGTCGCGGCCATCGGCAGCGACGCGAGGCCCGAGATCAGCGGGGACATGCCGAGCACGATCTGGAAGTGCAGCGTGAGGTAGAGCAGGCCGCCGAGGAGCGCCGCGCCCACCATCACCGAGGTGAGGTACGCGCCGCCGCGGGTGCGGTCGGCGACCACGCGGAGCGGCAGCAGCGGGTTGCGCGCCCGCGACTCCCACCAGACGAAGGCGACCATGATGCCCACGCCGAGCGCGAGGAAGCCGATGGTGTCGGGCTGGCCCCAGCCGTTCTCGGCGCGCGAGAAGCCGTAGACGATGGAGGCGAGGCCGACCGTGACGAGCAGGGCGCCCGGCACGTCGTAGCTGCGGTCGCCGTCGGCGCGGCTCTCCTTCACGAGCGGGATGCCGGCGACGATCGCGACGATCGCGATCGGCACGTTGACGAGCAGGCACCAGTGCCAGCTGAGGTACTCGGTGAGCACGCCGCCGAGCAGCAGGCCGACGGCCGCGCCGGATCCGGCGATGGTGCCGTAGACCGCGAACGCCTTGACGCGGTCGGGCCCGGACGGGAACGTCACCGAGAGGAGCGCGAGGGCCGCGGGGGCGAGGAGCGCCGCGAAGACGCCCTGGAGGCCGCGGGCGATGAGGAGCATCTCGCTCGAGACGGCGAAGCCGCCGAGCGCGCTGGCCGCGGCGAAGCCGACCATGCCGAGGAGGAAGGAGCGCTTGCGGCCCCAGTAGTCGGCGACGCGGCCGCCGAGAAGGAGGAGCGAGCCGAATGCGAGCGCGTAGACGGTGACGACCCAGGTGCGGTCGGCGTCGGTCATGCCGAGGTCGCGCTGCGCGGCGGGCAGGGCGATGTTCACGATGGTGCCGTCGAGCACGACCATGAGCTGGGCGAGCGCGACGACGGCGAGGAGGATCCACTTGCTGCGGGCGGAGGGCGCGGCGCCGGTCGCGGGGCCGGCGGGCTCCGCAGCGGAGGCGGCGGGCCGCGCGGCGGAGGCGGCCGGGCTGGCGGGCGCGGCGGGGGACGTCGTGGGCGGTGCGTCTTCGGGGGTGCGTGCGTGGGAGATCTGGTGCTCCTGGAGGATCGTGCGGCGCCCGGGCGGGCGAGGACGGTCCAATCTAGGGCCGCTCTGTGCGCCGAGTCAAACGAACCGGTTCGTTTGACATACGCTGTTCACATGGCAGCGACGACGGGGTCCGCCCGATCCACCACCGACGAGAAGCAGGACGACGTCCGGCACCGCATCCTCCTGGCCGCGCGCGAGGAGTTCGCCGCGCACGGGCTGGCGGGGGCGCGGGTCGACCGCATCGCCCGCTCGGGCCGCGCGAGCAAGGAGCGGCTCTACGCGCACTTCACCGACAAGGAGTCGCTGTTCCACGCGGTGCTGAAGCTCAACGGCGTCGAGTTCTTCTCCGCCGTGACGCTGGATCCCGCCGACCTCCCCGGCTTCGTCGGCCAGCTCTTCGACCACGCGTACGAGCATCCGCAGCACCGCCGCATGCTCGCGTGGGCACGGCTCGACGGTCTGGAGCTCGACGTGCCGCACAGCGCGACGTCGCCGTCGGCCAAGGTGCAGGCGGTCCGCCGCGGGCAGGAGGAGGGGCACATCGACCCGTCGTGGGATCCGCAGCGCCTCCTCACGATGCTGTTCGCGCTCGCGCAGGCGTGGGTGCAGTCGCCGTACCCGGCCATGCACGCGGACGGCCCGCGGGCGCGCGCCGCCGACCGGGCGGCCGTCGTGGAGGCGGCCCGGCGGATCACGGCGCCGCCCGCGCGCTAGGCGACCGCCGCCTCCTCCCCCGGCGCATCCGTCACGGCACCCTGCGGATTCCCCGGATGAGGGAGACGCCTCCCAGGACCCGCCCGTAGCGTGGGGACATGTCCGACACCCTGACCCGCGAGTTCGAGGCGGGCTCCAGCCACGCCCATCCGCTCCGCCGGTTCCTGCGTCGCTGCCGGGCCTGGATCGAGCTGCACCCGAAGGCGCGCTGGCTCTACCGGATCCTGGTCGGCATGCTCGGCGTCGGCATCGTGCTCGTCGGCATCGTGCTCATCCCGCTGCCCGGCCCGGGCTGGCTCATCGTCTTCCTCGGCATCGCCGTGCTCGGCACCGAGTTCCCCGCCGCCCACCGCGTGAACGTCTTCCTCAAGCGCCAGCTCCACCGCTTCTGGGACGCCTGGCGCCGCTGGCGCGCCTCCCGCGCCGCGCGCAAGGCGGAGCGCGTCCGCCGCTGAGCACGAGACGACGAGAGCGGCCGCCCCTCGGGACGGCCGCTCTCGTCGTGTCAGGTGACGCGGCGGATCAGCTCGCGGCGAGCGCCGGGTAGTCGGTGTAGCCCTCGGCGCCGGGGCCGTAGAACGTGGCCGGGTTCGGCTCGTTCGTGGGGGCGCCGGACTCCCAGCGCTCGACGAGGTCGGGGTTCGCGATGACCATGCGGCCCACGGCCACGACGTCGGCCGTGCCGTCGTCGACGAGCTGCACCGCCTCGTCGTACTCGGTCTGCACGCCGAAGCCGCTGTTGATCATGAGCGGTCCGCCGAACGTCTTCCGCAGGCCCTGCACGAGCTCGCCCGCGGGCTCCGCGTGCAGGATGCTCACGTACGCCATGCCGAGCGGCGCGATGCCGGAGAGCAGCGCCTCGTAGGTGGCGCGCGTCTCGTCGGCGTCCTCCTCGAGCACGTCCTGGATGTTGTGCGACGGGGAGATGCGGATGCCGACGCGGTCCGCGCCGATCTCGCGCGCGACCGCGTGGGCCACGTCGATGCCGAGCTTCGCGCGGGCCGCGGGCGATCCGCCGTAGGCGTCGGTGCGCACGTTGGAGACGGGCGAGAGGAACTCGTGCAGCAGGTAGCCGTTGGCGGAGTGGATCTCGACGCCGTCGAAGCCGGCGTCGACCGCGTTGCGCGCGGCGACCGTGAGCTCGTCGACGATGAGCGGGACCTCGTCGGTCTCCGGCTCGCTCGGCACGGGGTACGGCTTCTTGCCGGTGGGCACGTGCACCTCGCCCTGGATCGCGATGGCGCTCGGCGCGAGCAGCGGCAGGCCGCCCGTGATGTCCTCGTGCGAGACGCGGCCGCCGTGCATCAGCTGCATGACGATGCGGCCGCCCGCCGCGTGCACGGCCTCCGTGACCCGGCGCCAGCCGGCGATCTGCTCGTCCGTCACGATGCCGGGCTGTCCCGGGTACGCCTTGCTGCGCTCGCTGGTGAACACGCCCTCGGTGACGATGAGGCCGGTGGACGCGCGCTGGCGGTAGTGCTCGACGATCAGGTCGCCGGGGACGCCCTGCTCGTCGGCGCGCATGCGGGTGAGGGGCGCCATGGCGACGCGGTTGGGGAGCTCGAGGGCGCCCAGGGTGACGGGGGAGAAGAGCTTCACGTGGTGGATCCTTCGTCTCGCGGGTGGCCCGGCGCGCGCCGCGACGGATCACGTCGGGGTGCGGGCGGGGACCAGCGGCCCGAGCGGACCGCCCTCGCCCGAACCCGGTCCCGGCGGGTGCCATTCCTCGCGGGTCCCTTCTCCCAGGCGCTCGTCAGGCTGCCGGGACGGCCGGGCGCGCCGTGGATCGCCGCTCAGGACGAGGAGGTCACCGCGAGGGCGCCCGTCAGAACGAGGCGGACGCCTCCGTCCGGCGGGCGAGCACCACGTCGTCCGCCGCCAGGTCGTGCCAGCCGCGGAGCAGGTGGCGGGAGTCCCAGCCGACGGACGCGTACGGCAGCCAGATGGTGAAGATCGAGCCGATCGCGAACGCGTTCTGCACGACGCCGCGGAGCAGCGCCCGGCCGAAGCCGAGCATCCCGGGCTCCGAGAAGCGCTGCACGCGGATGCCGACCATGGCCTTGCCGGGCGTCGAGCCCTTCCAGCCGAGCCACCACGTCGCGATGAGCAGGTACGAGACCATGCTGATGAGGAAGCCGAGCAGGGCTCCGCCGAAGTAGGCGTCCATCATGTCCTCGGCCGCCTGGCCGAACAGCTGCATGTCGTTGATCCGCTGCCGGGCCATCCCCTGCAGCGGCACGATGAAGGCGCCCGCCGAGAGCCCGCCGACGATCCCGAAGACGACCTGGTCGAGGATCCGTCCTGCCGCGCGCCGCCCGACGCCCGCGAGCCGCCAGCCGGGGTCGACGTGCGCGGGCAGGGGCCGCATCGCGTGCGGCACGAGGACCATGCCGTAGCCGGGCGGCGGCACGGCGCCCGGGTGCATCGGCGGGTAGGGCCCGGCGGGGTGCGGGTCGCCGGGCTGGGGCGCGACGGGGAAGGAGCCGGCGGGGTACGCGGACGCCGGGGCGTACTCCGACGCGTACGAGGACCCGCCCTGCGGATCCGCCGCCCCGCGCTCCTGCGGCCGCTCCCCCGCGTCCGGCCGTCCGTCGTCGTGCGTGTCGCTCATCGCGTCTCCCGTGGTCGCTGCGCCCGGCGGCGCGGATCCAGAGTATCCAGCGGGTGAGGGAATCGGGACGCGGGAAGGGCCCGGCACCCTCGTGGGTGCCGGGCCCTCCCGGTCGTGCCGGTCGTGCGGGTGACGCTCGCGTCAGCCCTGGATCTCCCCGCGGGACACGGCCTCGGCGTACTTGCGGAGGTCCGGGCCGGGCTCGAAGTCGATGAACCGGTCCTTCAGCTGCTCGAAGAGGCGCTGGTACACGGTCTCCCAGTCCTTCCCCTCGAGCTCGCGGGCGGCCGTCTGCACGGCCTCCTGGAGCACGCGGTCGCTGTCCGTGAGGATCTTGTTGCGCGCCTCCTGGTTCCAGCGGATCTCGTCGGTCTGCACGATCAGGCCTGGACGTCGCCGCGCCAGGCGCCCTCTTCGGTGCCGCGCTTCTCGATGAACTCCTTGAAGTTCTTCAGGTCGCCCTTGATGACGTGGTCGTCGACGCCGATCGCGGCGCCGACCTTCTCGACGAGGCCCTTGGCGGCCCAGTCCAGCTGGACGGTGACGCGGGTCTCGGTGTCGCTCAGCTTGTGGAACGTGACGACGCCGGCGTGGTCCTCGTCGCCGCCCGTGGAGTTCCAGGCGACGCGCTCGTCGGGGTGCTGCTCCGTGATGTTCGCCTCGAACGTGCGCTCGACGCCGCCGATCTTGACCTTCCACTCGGTGAGCGTGTCGGTGACCTGCGTGATCGACTCCACGTAGCTGAGGAAGTTCGGGAACGACTCGAACTGGGTCCACTGGTTGTAGGCGGTGCTGACGGGGACGTTGACGTCGACGGTCTCGATTACCTGGGGCATTGCTTCTCCTCGTTCGATCTCGGTGCGTGGGGTCGGGTCGCGATGCGACCCGGGAGCCCGGGCTCCGGTGAGGACACCGGGGCGGGCACGCGTCCGACGCTACGCCCGGCCCGAGCCGGGGATCCCGCACCCGGGGAATGCACAGGGAACGGTCAAGCGGAGGTCACGCCTCGCGCGGGGATGACGCCGACGGGCCGAGCATCCGGGTGAGGAACGCGCGCGCCCACGTCGCGTAGACGCGGGAGGCCTGGGCGGAGTCGGGGTCGCCGAGGTCGATGACGCTCTCGCTGGGGAACGGGACGGACGCGACCGCGGGGCGGGACGCGATGACCTCGGCCGTGACCCGGTTGAGCAGGCGGCCGTGACGCGCGGCGATGGTGCGCCAGGGCTCGGGCAGGCCCGCGCTGTCCTTGAGCGGCGGCACCTCGGAGAGCAGGACGCGCGCGCCCTCGGGCAGGCCCCGGCTGAGGTCGTCGATGGTGGCGCACAGCAGGCGGCGCCAGGTGCGCTGCGGGGTGAGCCGGATGCTGTCGCCCACGCCGAGCATGAGCAGCACCACGTCCACGTCCTGGAGGAGCTCGCGGTCGCGGACCGTGGCGGCGGCCGTGTGGATGGTGAGGTCGGCGAACGGGCGGGTGGTCCACTCGACGCCGCGTGCGGTGCGTCGTGACAGCTGCCGCGCGAAGTGGCCGGCCATGCCGAGCTCGTGCGAGAGGACGCCGAAGCCGACGGCGGTGGCCTCGCCCATGACGAGGATCCGCTGCGGCGCCTCGCCCTCCACCGTGCCGGAGCCGGCGTCGCGCGGGAAGACGTTGCTCTGCAGGCCGGCGCGGAGGGCCAGGTACTGCACGAAGATGACGGGCCGGACGATTCCCTGCGCGATGCGCCTCATCCGACCTGCCACGCGCCGCACCCCCCGGTGATCGTCCCGTCCAGGCTACTCCCCGGTCAGACGCCGCGTGCGCGCAGGAACGGCATGGGGGACGTGGCCACCCCGCCCTGGCGGACCTCGAAGTGCAGGTGGCAGCCGGTGCTGTACCCGGCGTTGCCGACCGCGCCGATCTGCTGGCCCGCCTGCACGGTCTGGCCCGTGCGCACCATGACGCCGTAGGAGTACATGTGCCCGTAGACGGTCGTGACGCCGCCGCCGTGGTTGAGCGTGATCGCGTTGCCGAAGCCGCTGGATCCGCCCGCGAACTGCACGGTGCCGGAGGCCGCCGCGTAGATCGGGGTGCCGCAGCCCGTGCCGAAGTCGTCGCCCGCGTGCAGGCGCCAGACCTTGGCGATCGGGTGGAGGCGCATCCCGTAGGACTGGTAGAAGCCGTAGCTGCGGATCGGCATGGTCCAGCCGGACGCCGAGGGCTGGCCGCCGGAGGACGGCGGGCGGGGCGCGTTGGCCGGCGGGCGCGATGCCGCGTTCGCCGCGGCGGCTGCGGCGGCCGCCGCCGCGCGGGCCTCGGCCTGGCGACGCGCCTCGGCGGCCGCGGCCTCCTGGCGCTTCCGCTCGCCGATCGCGAAGCCCTCCTCGACGGAGATGCGCGAGTCGCGGAGCGTCGTGAGCTGCGCCTGGAGCTCGGAGCTGCGGGCCTCCTGCTCGGCGAGCGCCTGATCCGCCCGGGCCTGGGCCGCGGACGCCTCCTGCAGCTTCGCCTCGGCGACGGCCGCGAGCTCGGCGAGCGCGTCCTTGGCGACGGCAGCCTGCTTGCCGAGCGACTCGGCGGTGCGCGCCGCGGTGACCGCGGACGTGAATGCGGTGTCCTGGCGGTCGGCGAGCTTGGTCGCGGTGCCCATGCGGGCGAGCAGGGCGTCGGCGTCCTCGCCGCCGCTCGCGAAGAGGCGGAGCGAGACGTCGCCGCCGCCGCTCCGCGCGAGCTGCGCGACGAGCTGGCCGACCTGGCGCTTGGCGTCGTCCGCCTCGGTCTGGGCCTTCTGGGCCTTGGTCGCGAGCGCCTCCGCCTTGCCGGTCGCCTCGTCGAGCGCGTCGACGGCGGCCGCGTGCTCGTCGGCGCGCTGGAGGGCGAGGGCCGTGGCCGCCCCGACCTCGCCGGCGAGGCCGGAAATGAGGGAGGTGATGCGCGTGACCTGGTCGGCGGTGGCCTGCTCGTTCGAGCGCGCGGCCTGCACCTCGGACCAGGTGGGGTACTCCTCCGCCGCCTGCGCCGACGGCACGCCGAGCCCGACCAGGAGGGCGCTCGCGGCGACGGTGGCGGCCATCCGGAGGCCCCGCGCGGTGCGGGCCCGGGGGCGCGATGCGGCGCGGCGGGAGGTGCGGGCGATGCGGGAGATGGCGGGCCTCGTCGGTGTCGGTGGAGCGCGGTCCTTTCGACGGTAACCGAAATGCGCAGGAACACCACCATCCACTTTCGTTTCCGCGTATGAGGAAATCCGATCCGCGGCATCAGCGCGGGGCGGTCGCGACCCTAGGATCGGGCGGCAGGACGACCCGCGTCCGGTCGGGAGCGCGCATGTCGGTCATCGAGGCGCGGGGCGGTCGGGCGCAGGCGCGCGGGGCCGGGATCGTCACCGCCGTGGTCGGGTTCGCCGGCACCTCCGCTGTCGTGCTCACGGGGCTGACGGCGGTCGGGGCGTCGCCCGCGCAGGCCGCATCGGGGCTGCTCGCGCTCTGCGTCACCCAGGGCCTCGGCACCGTGCTGCTCGCCCACCGCTTCCGCCGGCCGATCACCCTGTCGTGGTCGACGCCCGGGGCGGCGCTGCTCATCGGATCCGGCGCGGTCGAAGGCGGGTGGGCCGCCGCGGTGGGCGCGTTCCTCGTGTGCGGGATCCTCGTGCTGGCGACCGCGCTCTGGCCGCTGCTCGGGCGCCTCGTGCGGCTGATCCCGGCGAGCGTCGCCGCGGCGATGCTCGCGGGCGTGCTCCTCCCCCTCTGCGTCGCGACCGTGACCGCGGCGGTCGCGACGCCGCTCGTCGTGCTGCCCGTGATCGCCGCCTGGCTCGTCGCCGCGCGCCTCGCCCCGCGCTGGGCGGCCCCCGCGGCGCTCGCGGCGGCCCTCGTCGTGGTCGGCGTCTCGCTCGCCGTGGTCGGGCCGGCCCCGGGCGCCGCGCTCGACGCGGCGCACCTCCTGCCGCGGATCGAGCTGACCGCGCCCGTCGTCACGCTCTCCGCCGCCGTCGCGCTCGGGATCCCGCTGTTCGTCGTGACGATGGCGTCGCAGAACCTGCCCGGCGTCGCCGTGCTCGCGAGCTTCGGGTACGAGACGCCGTGGCGCGCGTCGATGGCGACGACCGCCGCGGCGACCCTCGTGAGCGCCCCGTTCGGCGGGCACGCGGTGAACCTGGCGGCGCTGTCCGCGGCGCTGTCGGCGGCGCCCTCCGCGCATCCGGATCCCGACGAGCGGTGGCGCGCGGCGAGCACGGCCGGGTGGACGAACCTCGTGCTCGGGCTCGCCTCGGCGGCGCTCGCGACCCTGATCGTGGCGGGCCCGGCGGGCGTCGTGGCCGCCGCGGCCGGGCTCGCGCTCGCGCCGTCGCTCGCGTCGAGCCTGGCGTCCGCGATGCGGGAGCCGGGCGCGCACCTGCCCGCGGTGGCGACCTTCGTGGTGGCGGCGTCCGGGATCACGGTGGGCGGCCTGGGCGCGGCGTTCTGCGCGCTCGTGGCGGGGGTCCTGGTGCACCTCGCGCTCCGGACGCGGGCGACCCCGCGTGACAGACTCGATCGACACGAGGAGCGCGACGCCGCATGAGCCACGACACCACCCCCGCATCGCCCGGAGCCGACGCCGCCGTCGACGCGTCCGGGCCGCGCGACACCGAGCTGCAGAGCACGACCTGGACGCTCGTCCTCGCGCTGAGCGCCGAGCAGGTCTCGGGCGACGGCACCCGGTCCGCCCGCCTCGCCGAGGCGCAGGCCGCGTTCGAGCGCCTGCTGCCCGCCGACCACGTCGTCGTCCGCTGGACCCGCGAGGTCGGCCGGATGATGACCGAGGAGGCGCGCCTCTGGACCCGGTGGGAGCTGTTCACGCCCACCGTCGCGACCCCGCTGAAGCTGTGGTCGGAGGGCTACGTCGACGAGGCCTGGTTCGCCGAGCGGCTCGAGGACGACCCGTTCGTGCCCGTCGTGATGAAGGCCCCCGAGGGCCAGGCGGGGGTCGGCGCATGAAGGTCCTCGTCACCGGATCCCGCGGCAAGGTCGGCCGCGCCGCCGTCGAGGCGCTCGTCGCCGCGGGCCACGACGTCACGGGGGTCGACCTCGTGCGTCCCGTCTTCGACGCGGGGGTCGTCGTGCCCGGCCGCTACGTGATGGCGGACCTCACCGACCAAGGCGACGCCTTCGCCGTCGTCGCCGGCATGGACGCCGTCGTCCACGTCGCCGCCATCCCGCAGCCCACCGGCAACCCGGCCCACGTGGTGCTGCAGACGAACCTCATGTCGACGTTCCACCTCATCGAGGCGGCCGTGCGCTTCGGGGTGCCGCGCTTCGTCAACATCTCGAGCGAGAGCATCGTCGGCAACTTCTTCCCCGAGCGGCCGTTCCTGCCGGACTACGCGCCCGTCGACGAGGAGCACCCGCTGCACCCGCAGGATCCGTACGCGCTCTCGAAGGCGTTCGGCGAGCAGCTGATGGACGCGGCCGTGCGCCGCTCCGACATCCGCGTGATCTCGCTCCGCCCGAGCACCGTGCACAACGACGACAACTACGCGTCGAACCTCGGGAAGCAGGTGCGCGACGCGTCCGTGCTCACGGCGAACCTCTGGAGCTACATCGACGCGGACGACCTGGCCGACGCGATCGTGCTGTCGGTCGCGTCCGACCTGCCGGGCCACGAGGTGTTCTACATCGCCGCGGCCGACAACGCGGGCGGGCACGACTTCGCCGCGGAGCTGCGCCGCCACTACGGCGACGCCATCGAGCTGCGGGCGATCGAGCGCGTGGACTCCTCGGGCATCTCGACCGCGAAGGCCCGCCGCCTGCTGGGCTGGGAGCCGAAGCGCAGCTGGCGCGACCACCTCGACGCCGACGGGAACGCGCTGCCGCGCTAGGCGGATCCGCGGGCGGGCGCCGGTCCCGTCGAGGCGCGCGCGACGAGCGCCGTCGGCACCACCGTGGTGCCGGCATCGCCCCCGTCGAGCCGCTCGATGAGCCGGCGCGCGGCCGCGGCGCCGAGCGCGGCGCGGTCGACGGCGATCGTGGTGAGCGCCGGTGCGAGGAAGCGGCTGGTGCCGAGGTCGTCGTGGCCGACGACGCTGACGTCGACCCCGATGCGGAGGCCGGTCGTCTCGGCGGCGGAGTAGACGGCGGTCGCGAGGTAGTCGCTGCTCGTCACGACGGCGGTGGGGCGCGTGGCGGCGGGCTCGGCGAGCGCGCGGGTGAGCGCCCCGACGGCGGCGTCGTGCTGCATGGCGGTCTCGATGACGCGCGGGGCGAGGCCGCGCTCGCCGCAGATCCGGTGGAAGGCCGCGACGCGCTCGTCGTCGGCGCTGCGGTCGCGGGGCGCCGCGACGATGGCGATGCGCCGGTGGCCGAGGCCGGCCAGGTGCGCCATGGCCTGCGCGACCGCGGCATCGCCGTCGACGTGCACGCGGCTCGCATCGATCCCGGGCGCATGGCGGGCGCCGTTGATGAGCACGACGGGCTTGCCGGTGGATCCGTCCCAGTCGGCCGCCGCGCTCCCCCCGCCGATGGGCGCGAGCGCCAGCCCGTCGACGCCGCGGGCCGCGAAGGTCGCGACGAGCTCGGCCTCGCGCGCGGGCGAGTAGTCGGCGGATCCGATGACGACGCCGAGCCCGGCGGCCGCGCACGTGGCGTCGAAGCCGTCGATCACGTCGAGGAAGAAGGGGTTCCGCATGTTGCGGATGAGGAGGCCCACCGCCCCCGAGCGGCCCGTGCGCAGCGCGACCGCGGAGGTCGACGGCACGTAGCCGAGGCGCGCGGCAGCCTCCTTCACGCGCGCTCGCACGACCTCGCCGACGCCCGACCGGCCGTTGAGCGCGAAGCTCGCGGCGGTCGCCGAGACGCCGGCCTCCCGCGCCACGTCGGTGAGCGAGACCCGGCGGCGCGGGGCGGGGTCTCGGGTCATCCGTCATTCCTAGCGCCTGGGGGCCCGCCCGTCGGCCGGGGCCGGGCCGGGGACCGGTTCGACCGCCGGCGTTAAGGCGGCGTTCACGTGACGGACCGGAGCGGGCCGTGCACCGACTTTAACGTTTTAGTCATCCCCGACGAAAGGCCCACCCGCATGTCCCTGCTCCGCACCCGCGTCGCCGCCACGGCCATCGCCGCCGTCGCCGCGCTCACCCTGGCCGGCTGCACCTCGGCCAGCACCGGCACCGGATCCACCGCCGCGGCGGGCTCCGGCGACACCTCGGCCGGCACGCTCATCACGTACAACTCGCCCACCTCCTTCGCGAACTTCGGCGCGCTGCTGACGCAGTTCGGCTCCGACCGGTCGGTCGCCGCGCCCAGCGACACCAAGAACTCCGGCCAGGCGCTCGCCGCGCTCGTCGCCGAGCAGGCCGCGCCCCAGGCCGACGCCGTCTACCTCGGCATCGCGTTCGGGCCGAAGGCCGTCGCGGCCGGCGTCACCGAGCCCTACGAGCCGGCCGGCTTCGACGCGATCCCCGACGGCCTCAAGGACCCCGAGGGCCGCTGGTTCGCCGTGCACACCGGCGCCATCGCCTTCATCTGCAACACCGAGGCGCTCGGCGACCTCCCCTGCCCCACCAGCTGGGCGGACCTGCTGAAGCCCGAGTACCGGGGGATGACCGGGTACCTCGACCCCTCGCAGGCGGCCGTCGGCTACTCGGTCGCCGCCGCCGTGAACCTCGCCATGGGCGGGACGATCGACGACTTCGGCCCCGGCATCGACTACCTGGAGCAGCTCAAGGCGAACGGCGCGGTCACGCCCGCGCAGACCGCGACGGCCAAGGTCGTGCAGGGGGAGATCCCGATCCTCATCGACGCCGACTTCAACGGCTACGCGGCGAAGTACAACGACGGCGCCCCGCTCGACGTCGTGATCCCCGCCGAGGGCTCCCTCCAGGTGCCCTACGTCGCGGCGCTCGTGAAGGGCGCGCCGCACCCCGAGCTCGGCAGGGAGTGGCTCGACTACCTGCTCTCCGACCAGGGCCAGGCGACGCTCGCGGGCGGGTACGTGCGGCCGATCTCGGGCGAGGTGCCCGCGGACATCGCCGACAAGGTCGAGAGCGCCGAGGACTTCGCGCGCGCGCAGGTCGTCGACTACGCCGCCCTCGCCGACGCGCAGGCCGCCTTCGTCACGCGCTACCAGGCCGAGGTCCGCTAGACCGTGCCCACGCGACCCCTCCGGGTCGGCTGGGGCGGCCTCGTCGTCGCCCTCCCCGCCCTCGCGCTCCTCGTCTGGTTCCTGCTGCGACCCCTCGCGGGTCTCGTGATCGACTCGCTGCACCGCACGGTCCTCGGCGTGCGCGAGGGCGGGCTCACGCTCGACAACTACGCGGCGCTCGTGTCGGACGACCGGCTCCGCGCCTCCCTCGTCACCACGGTGCTGCTGTCCGCGGGCGTCACGCTCGTGACGCTCCTGATCTGCACGCCCGCCGCCATCACCCTCGCCCGCTCCGGGCCGCGCACGTCCGCGCTCGTGGATGCCGTGCTCGTCTTCCCGCTCGCGTTCCCGGGCATCGTCATCGGCTTCTTCGTCATCGTGATGCTCGGCCGCAACGGGCTGCTGTCGCAGGCGATCGAGGCGGTCACGGGCGACCCCGGCGGCCGCTGGGCCTACACGGCCGGCGGGCTCGCGGCGGCGTACGTCTACTTCTGCATCCCCCGCGTCATCGGCACGCTGCGCGGCGCCGCGTCGGGGCTCGACCCCGAGCTCACCGCCGTCGCCGCGTCGCTCGGCGCGTTCCCGGCCCGCGTCGCGTGGTCGGTGACCGTGCCGCTGCTGCGCGGGCCGCTGCTCGCGGCGGCCGGCGTCTGCATGGCGACCTCGCTCGGGGCGTACGGGACGGCCGCGACGCTGTCCGAGGGGATCCGCGTGCTGCCGCTCGACGTGGCCGACGCCCTCTACAACCAGGGCGACCAGGGCCTCGCCGCCGCGCTCTCCGTGGTGCTCGCGCTGCTCGCGGTGCTGTCGCTCGTGCTGTGCGCGGTCGGGGCGCGGATCGTGGACGGGCGCGGGACCCGGTCGGGCGGCGCGTCGGATGCGCTGGTCGCATCGGTCGCGCCGGGCGCCGTGCCGCCCCCGCACGCCGCCGCACCCGCTGCCGCCGCTGCCCCCGACCCCGCCGCGGCGCCCCTCGCCGCAGGCCGGGGCATCCGATGAGCCGCCGGCCCGGGCACCGCGACCGCGTCGGCCCCGCCGCCCTCGCGCTGTGCGTCGCGTTCGTGCTCGTCCCGATCCTCGGCACCCTCGCCGTCTCCGTGTCGCCCGACGCCTCCCGCGGGCCGCTCGCCGGGGGGATCACGGCGGACTGGTACGCGATGGCATGGGAGCTGCTGCGCCCGCGCGTCGGCCCGACGCTCGCCGTGACCGCGGTCGTGCTCCTGCTCGCGGTCGTCGTCGTGCTCCCGCTCTGCCACGCGCTCGCCCGCCGGCTGGTGCCGGGCGGGGCGGCCGTGCGGCAGATCACGATGCTGCCGCTCGCGGTGCCGGGCGTCGCGCTCGGCCTCGCGCTCGCGGCGTCGGATCCGTCGCTGCGCTCGAGCGGCGCGCTCCTCGTGGTGGGCCAGCTGCTCATCGCGCTGCCGTTCCTCGTCGCCGGGCTCGTGCCCTCGCTCGCCGCGGCGGACCTCGTCGAGGCCGAGCGCGTGGCCGCGACCCTCGGCGCGGGGCCCGTGCGGCGGCTGGTCACGATCACGCTGCCGGCGATCCGCCTCCCGCTCGCGGCCGCGCTCCTCATGGCCGCGGCGCTGTCCATCGGCGAGTTCAACCTCAGCTTCTTCGTGGTGCCGCCCGCGAACCAGACCGCGCCTTTCGCGCTCTACTCCGCCTTCACCACCCAGCGGCTCGAGCTCGGCGCCGCGGGATCCCTGCTCTTCGGCGTGGCCCTCGTGCCCGCCGCCGTCGCCGCCGCCCTGCTGGCGCGCAACGCCCTCTCCCGGAAGGAGAACGCATGACCGTCATCGACGCCCCGGCCGTCCCCGCGACCGCCGCCGCCCCCGTCCCCGCGCTGCGGCTGGAGGGGATCGGGCACCGCTACGGATCCACCCAGGCGGTGGCCGACGTCTCGCTCGAGGTCGCGCCCGGCCGCGTGCTCGCGCTCGTCGGCCCGAGCGGCTGCGGGAAGTCCACGCTGCTGCGCCTCGTCGCGGGCCTCCTCACCCCGTCGAGCGGATCCCTCCACCTCGACGGCGAGGACGCCACCCGCCTCCGCGCCGAGCGTCGCCGCATCGGCTACGTGCCGCAGTCGTACGCGCTGTTCCCGCACCTCAGCGTGCGCGACAACGTGGCCTACGGCCTCCGCGCCCAGCGGGTGCCGCGCGCCGAACGGGACGAGCGGGTGGACCACGCGCTCGAGCTGACGCGGATGACCGCGTACGCCGACCGCTCCCCCGCCCAGCTCTCCGGTGGCCAGCGCCAGCGCGTCGCGCTCGCACGCGCCCTCGCGATCCGGCCGCGCGTGCTGCTCCTCGACGAGCCGCTCTCCGCGCTCGACCCGCAGCTGCGCGACGGGATGCGGCGCGACCTCCGGCGCCTGCTCGCCGAGGCCGACTGCTGCACGATCATCGTCACGCACGACCAGGCCGAGGCGCTCGCGCTGGCCGACGAGGTCGCCGTGATGCGCGACGGGCGCCTGATCCAGCGCGACACGGTCGAGGGCGTGTGGAGCCGGCCCGCGGATCCGTTCGTCGCCGAGTTCGTCGCGGGCGCCGCGGCCCTGCCCGCCACGGCGGCCGACGGCGAGCTCGTCGTGGACGGAGGCTGGCGCATGCCGCTCGCGCCGTTCCTCGCGGACGGCGCGGCGCCGGTCGACGGCGCGTGCTTCGCGGTGGTCCGGCCGGTCGACGGCGCGAGCCTGCACGAGCGGCCGGTCGACGGATCCCGCGCCGCCGTGGTCGTGGACGTCGAGCCGCGCGGGTCCAGCTGGTCGCTGCGGCTGCGGCTCGTGGGCGACGGATCCAGCGCGGTCGACGGCACCGAGCTCACGGTCTCGAGCACCGCACCGCACCTGCCCGGCCACGCCGTGCACCTGCGCCTCGACGCGCCCGGCACGACCGTGCACGCCGCCCCCGCCGCCTCCCCGGACGCGGCACCCCCGACCCCCGACCCGGACGCGCGACGCCGCGACCGCCCCCGCACGAGAGGACGACGCGCATGACCTGGGCCCTCGACATCCTCGGCGTCGCCGCCACCGCGCCCGTCGCCGGATCCGCCGCCAGCGGCTACCTCCTGCGCGGCCCGCACGGCTCGGTCCTCGTCGACTGCGGTCCCGGCATCGTGCGGGAGCTCGCCGAGCGCGGCGCGCTCGACGACCTGGCCGCCGTGGTCGTCACGCACCGGCACGCCGACCACGCGCTGGACCTCGGCGCGCTCGCGTTCCGCCTGCAGTTCCCGCGGCCGCGCGAGCGGCGCGTGCCCCTGTTCCTGCCCGCCGAGAGCCTCGACTACGTCGAGTCCTTCGACGAGCTGATCGGGATCCCGACCGTGCCGACGCTGCAGGCTCCGCTCGCGCAGGCCTTCGACGTGCGCGGGCTCGACCTCGCGACGCCGACGCCGTTCGAGGTCGCGCCGGGCCTCCGCCTCACCGCCTTCGCCGCGCACCACGCGGTGCCGAGCGCGTCGCTGCGCTTCGAGGACGTCGCCACGGGTGCGACGATCGCCTTCTCGAGCGACACGTCCGACTGCCCCGGCCTCCGCGCGGCGGCGCACGAGGCGGACCTGTTCGTCTGCGAGGCGACCTACCTGTCGGCCACGCCGCAGGAGCTCGAGGGGCACGGGCACCTCACCGGGCAGGGCGCGGGCCGCGTCGCCTCGGGATCCCGGGTCGGCACGCTGCTCGTGAGCCACATCGCGGATCCGGCGCTCGCCCCGCGGATCCTCGCCGACGCCGCCGAGGCGGCCGGTCCCGACGTCGCGACGCTGCTGGCGCGTCCCGGGTCGGTGTTCCCGATCGAGCGGCGGACAGCGTCGCGGGAGCGGGCCGCCGTCCGCTGAGCGCCGGCGACCCGGCGGCCGTTCGGGGGAATGCGCCCCCGAACGGCAGGTCGCTAGCCTCCGGAGATGCCCGCCTACGTCCGCCCGCGCATCGACGCGCCACCCGCGCTCGACGACGCCGGCGTCCCCTACGGCTCCCGGTGGGACCTCGCGGACGGGCCGCCCGAGGACGCGTACTCGCGCACGTCGCGCACCGAGCGGTTCGCCCCGCTGCACGCGGTCGCCGACGCGCTCGTGGCGCACCTCGTGGCGACGCACGACGTGACGGCCATCGCGGGCGCGGATCCGACGCTCGCCGACCCGCATCCCGACGCCGTGCGCACCGTCCGGCTCGCGCCGCGCGACGGGAGCGGACCGGCCTTCGCGCTCGAGTGGACGTCGTTCCCCGGGGTGATGCTGCACACGGGCCGCCGGACGTCCGCGGCGTTCCCCGCGTGCGGCTGCGACGCGTGCGACGACCGCTGGGAGGACGTCGCCGACGACCTGGAGGCGGCGGTGCTCCTCGCGGCGGGCGAGCGGCCGCCCGCGCCCGAGCCCTTCGGCGACCTCGTCCGCTGATCCGCCGCGCGACGCCGCCTCCTCCCGCCCGGTCGCCCGCGCCCCGCGTCGGTACGCTCGCGGGGTGACCAGCCCCGGGGACCCCGTCGATCCCGCGGGCGCGCACCCCGGATCCGCGCCCGGCACCACCCCGGCCGGCGTCGAGGCGGCGGTCGCGGACGCGACGGACGCGGCCGCTCCCGGCGGACCCGGCTCCCGCCCGCGCAGCACGGCCGCGGGCGCCGCCCTCCAGGTCGGCACCATCGTCAGCGTCAGCCTCGGGTCGTCCCTCGCCGGGCTCGCGATCCCCGCGGTCGGCCCCGTGCTCGTCGTCGCCGCGCGCCAGGTGATGATGGCGGCGCTCGTGCTGCCCGTCGCGCGGCCCCGCATCCACCGCATGACGCGCGCGCAGCTCGTGCCCGCCGTGATGCTCGGCCTCTCCCTCTCGCTGATGAACCTCTCCTACTACGCGGCCGTCGACCGGCTGGGCCTCGGCATCGCGGCGACCATCGAGTTCCTCGGGCCGCTGTCCATCGCGCTGCTCGCGTCGCGCCGCCTGCTCGACGCGGCGTGCGCGCTCGTCGCCGCGGCGGGCGTCGTCGTGCTCACGGGTCTCGAGGGGCGGATCGACGCGTTCGGCCTCGTCTGCGGCGCGACAGCCGCCGTCACGTGGGCCGCCTACATCGTCTTCACGCGCCGGGTGGCGGAGCGGCTGCCGGGCTTCCAGGGCATCGCGGTCGCGAGCGTCGTGAGCCTCGTGGTGCTCGTGCCGTGGGCGCTGACCACGCTCGACGTCGGCGCGATCGACGGCCGGATCCTCGTCCTGCTCGTGGCCATCGGCCTGCTGTCGTCGGCCGTGCCCTACTCGCTCGACACCGTGATCCTGCGCCGCATCACCCCGCGGCTCTTCGCCGTGCTCACGAGCCTCAGCCCGGTGGTCGCGGCGGTGCTCGGCGTGATCGTGCTGCGCGAGACGCTCTCGCCGGTGCAGCTCGGCGCGATCGTGGTGGTGTGCGTCGCGGCCGGGGTCGCCATCGCGACACGCGCCCCTGCCGCAGCCGGCGGATCCCGGACGCGACGGCGCCCGACCACCCCGTAGGGCGGCCGGGCGCGGACCGGTCGGGCGACGGGTCAGCGCGCCCCGAGCTCCCGGAGCACCGCGGCGAGCTGGTCGACGGCCCAGACGAGGTCCTCCTCCTCCACCACGATGGGCGGCGCGAGCCGGATCGTCGAGCCGTGCGTGTCCTTGGCGAGCACGCCGCGCTCGGCGAGCCGCTCGCAGACCGCGCGGCCCGTGGCGAGCGCGGGGTCGATGTCGATGCCGGCCCACAGGCCGCGACCGCGCACCTCGAGCACGCCGTGGCCCACGAGGTCCGCGAGCCGCGCGTGCAGCACGGCGCCGAGCCGACGCGCGCGCTCCTGCGGCTCGCCGGTCGCGAGCATCTCGACGACCGCGTGGCCCACGGCCGCGGCCAGCGGGTTGCCGCCGAAGGTGGATCCGTGCTGCCCCGGCTGGATGACGCCCAGCACGTCCGCGTCGCCGACGACCGCGGAGACGGGCACGATGCCACCGCCGAGCGCCTTGCCGAGGAGGTAGAGGTCCGGCACGACGCCGGCGTTGTCGCACTCGAAGGTGGCGCCCGTGCGGCCGAGGCCCGACTGGATCTCGTCCGCGATCATCAGCACCCGCTCGCGCGTGCAGATGCGCCGCACGTCCGCGAGGAACGTGGCGGGCGGCACGACGATGCCGGCCTCGCCCTGGATCGGCTCGACGAGCACGGCGACCGTGTCCGCGTCGATCGCGGCCTCGAGCGCCGCGGCGTCGCCGTACGGCACCGTCACGAAGCCGGGCGTGAACGGGCCGAAGTCGGCGCGCGCCTCCTCGTCGTCGCTGAAGCTGACGATGGTGGTGGTGCGGCCGTGGAAGTTGCCGGCCATCACGATGATCTTCGCGCGGCCCGCGGCGACGCCCTTCACGCGGTAGCCCCACGCGCGCGCGACCTTGATGCCGGACTCCACGGCCTCGGCGCCCGTGTTCATCGGCAGCACCATGTCCTTGCCGGCGAGCTCGGCGAGCGCCGTGACGAACGGCCCCAGCCGGTCGTTGTGGAACGCGCGGCTCGTGAGCGTGATCCGCCCGAGCTGCTCGGTCGCGGCCCGCACGAGGTCGGGGTGCGAGTGCCCGAAGTTCACGGCCGAGTAGGCGGCGAGGCAGTCGAGCAGGCGCCGGCCGTCGAGGTCGGTGACCCACGCGCCCTGGCCGGACGCGACCACGACGGGCAGCGGGTGGTAGTTGTGCGCGGCGTGCGCCTCCTCCGCGTGGATGGCCAGCGCGCCGGCGTCGGAGGCGGCGGGGCGGTCGATCGTGTCGGTCATCGCGGGCCTACTGCCGCAGCTCGAGCGTGCAGCACTTCACGCCGCCGCCGCCGAGCAGCAGCTCGGACAGGTCGACGCCGATGGGCTCGTAGCCGCGCTCGCGCAGCGACGCCTCGAAGCCCACGGCCCGCTCGGCGATGACGACGTGCAGGCCGTCGCTGTACGAGTTGAGGCCGAGGATCGACGCGTCCTGCTCGCTGACCTCGATCGCGTCGGGGTAGCGGCGCTCGATCTCGTCGAGGCTCGCGGCGTCGAAGGCGCTCGGCAGGTAGGCGATGTTCGCGTCGTCGAGCACCGCGATCGCGGTGTCCAGGTGGTAGAAGCTCGGGTTCACGAGGCGGAGGGTCACGACCTCGCGGTCGAAGATCCGGGCCACCTCGGCGTGGCTCGTGCTGTCGCTGCGGAAGCCGGTGCCCGCGAGGATCGTGTCGCCGACGAGGAGGATGTCGCCCTCGCCCTCGTTGACCTGCTCGGGCACGCGCACGTCGAAGCCCGCCTCGCGGAACCAGTCCATGTAGGCCGGCCCCTCGGGCTGGCGCTCGGGGAACTGGAACGCGGCGCCGTACGCGATGCCGTCGAGCGTGAAGCCGCCGTTGGCCGCGTAGACCATGTCCGGCAGGCCGGCGATGCCGTCGATCAGCTCGACCTGGATGCCGAGGCCCACGTACGCGTCGTGCAGGGTCTGCCACTGGCGCACCGCGAGCGAGGTGTCGGTCGGGACGGCCGGGTCCATCCAGGGGTTGATCTTGTAGACCACGTCGAAGTGGTCGGGCCGGCACATCAGCACGCGCTTCGCGACGGGGGTGCGGCCGGATGCGGTGTCCGCGGGCCGGGAGAGGGTGGAGGGCATGGTGCTCCTGCTTCGTGCGGCGCCGGGGCGCGGTCGTGGAGGCGGACGATGTCCCAGAGCCCCGAGGGGACGCCTTCCCGTCAGCCTGGCAGGCGCATCACGCCCGTTCGAGGGGACGCGGCGCGGATTCCGCGCGTCCGACCCCCGTCCGGCGCAGGATCCCGCCATAGGCTCGGAGCATGGACAACCTGGACCACCGGATCATCGACCTCCTCCGCCAGAACGGACGCGCCGGCTACGGCGACATCGGCGGCAGCGTCGGCCTCTCGGCCAGCGCGGTGAAGCGGCGGGTCGACCGGCTGGTGGCCGACGGCGTGATCCGCGGCTTCACGATCCAGGTCGATCCCGCCGTCGACGGCCTCAGCACCGAGGCCTACGTGGAGCTGTTCTGCCGCGGCACGGTCGCGCCCGACGAGCTGCGCCGGATCCTCCAGGGCGTCCCCGAGGTCGTCGACGCGGGCACCGTCACGGGCGACGCCGACGCCATCGTGCGCATCCGCTCCCGCGACATCCCGAGCCTCGAGGACGCGCTCGAGAAGGTGCGCCTCGCCCCGAACGTCGACCACACCCGCAGCGCCATCGTCCTCTCGCGGCTGGTGAACCGGACGCTGGAGTAGGGCTGGACGATCCGCCTAGGCGAACAGCGCCACCAGGATCACGACGTAGATGACGACGAAGAGCGCCGGGATCGCGTAGCGGACGAGGTTCGTGAGGCCCTCGGCGGCGATGACCACGCGGGCCGCGTGCGAGGAGGCGCCGGACTCGCGGAGGTCGCGGGCGATCGCGATGGCCTGCGAGTTGATGGAGAACTGCACGGCCGCGCCGAGGGCGCCGGTGGCCAGCAGGATCAGGGCGGCCGCGAGGCGCGTGCCGAGGTCGGCGTCGGCGAGGCCGGTGCGCAGCAGGAACACCGTCGCGGTGAGCAGGAGGATCGGACCGAGCTGGCTCGTGATCATCTGCTTGCGGGCGCGCGACCACATCGTGATCAGCTCGAGCTCGGACATGCGGGACCTCCTGTCGGCGGCCGTGCGTGCCGCGCGTCCATCCTCCCCTGCCGGCGCGCTCGGCGGGTGCGCGCGCCGTGCATGTCGCGCCCGGCGGCGGCCCCCGGCTCGCTAGCCTCGGCGCATGGATCCCGCGCCCGGCTACCGCATCGACCCGGGCTCCGCGATCCCGCCCTACGAGCAGCTCCGCGCGGAGGTCGCGCGCCGGGCCGCGGCGGGCGAGCTGCCGGTCGGCGCGCGGCTGCCGACCGTGCGGGCGCTCGCCGAGCAGGCGGGCGTCGCCGTCAACACGGTCGCGCGGGCGTACAAGGAGCTCGAGGCGGACGGCGTGATCGAGACGCGCGGACGCGCCGGATCGTTCGTCGCGGCGCAGGACGACGTGCCGGCGGCACTGCGGGCATCCGCCGCCGCGTACGCGCAGCTCGCCCGGCGGCTCGGCGCCGCCGACGCCGACGCCCGACGGCTGGTGGACGAGGCGCTCGCGGCCGGCTGATCCTCCACCGCGGGCTCCGGAGACCCGGGGTCGCCGCGATTCCACCTCCCGTTCACCCGGAGGCCCGACAGTACGCACGCCGCACCGTCCGAACGGAGATCACATGCCCGAGTCCTCCCCGGAGGCGGCGACGCCGCACGACGACGCACGGGCCGCGGGCGCTCCTCCGGAGGAGGCCGCCGAGGCCGACGCCGCCGCCGCGGTCGCCGCCCCCGCCCACGCGCAGCGGGTCCTCGACGGGGCCGACGCCGTCACTCCCCCGCGCACGCTCGTGGACGTGCTCCGCGCGACCGTCGCCGCGCACCCCGACGCGTCCGCCATCGAGGACGGCGACGGCGCCCTCAGCTACCGCGAGCTCATGGCGCGCGTCGTGCAGGTCGCCGCGTCGCTGCGGGAGGCGGGGGTGGAGAAGGGCGACCGGGTCGGGATCCGCATGCCGTCGGGGTCCCGCGACCTCTACGTCACCGTGCTCGGCGTGCTCGCCGCCGGCGCCGCCTACGTGCCGGTGGACGCGGACGACCCCGAGGAGCGCGCGCGGCTGGTGTTCGGCGAGGCGCGCGTCGCGGGCGTCGTCACGGGCACGGGCGAGTACACGCCGCGCGCCGCCGACGAGGACGGCGCCGCGGACGCCGGCGAGGGCAGCGCGGGCGACGCCGCACGCGCCCCGGCGGCCGCGCTCCGGATCCTCCCCGCCGCCGCTGCGCACGCCTCCACCTCCGCGCTCCCCCTCGTGACGCCGCCCGCGCCCGGCGACGACGCGTGGATCATCTTCACCTCGGGATCCACCGGCACCCCCAAGGGCGTCGCGGTCTCGCACCGCTCGGCCGCGGCGTTCGTCGACGCGGAGGCGCGCCTCTTCCTGCAGGACGAGCCGATCGGCCCCGGCGACCGCGTGCTCGCGGGCCTCTCCGTCGCGTTCGACGCCAGCTGCGAGGAGATGTGGCTCGCCTGGCGCCACGGCGCGTGCCTCGTGCCGGCGCCGCGGAGCCTCGTCCGCAGCGGCATGGACCTCGGGCCCTGGCTCACGACGCACGGCGTGACGATCGTGTCCACCGTGCCGACGCTCGCGGCGCTGTGGCCGGCGGAGTCGCTCGAGAACGTGCGGCTGCTCATCTTCGGCGGCGAGGCCTGCCCGCCCGAGCTCGGCCAGCGCCTCGCGACCGACGGCCGCGAGGTCTGGAACACGTACGGCCCCACCGAGGCGACCGTCGTCGCGTGCGCGGCGCCTCTCGGCGGGCCGGGACCGGTGCGCATCGGCCTGCCGCTCGACGGCTGGACCCTCGCGGTGGTCGACGCCGACGGCGCGCGCGTGCCCGAGGGCGGCGTGGGCGAGCTGATCATCGGCGGCGTCGGGCTGGCCCGCTACCTGGATCCCGCCAAGGACGCCGAGAAGTACGCCCCCTTCCCCGCGCTCGGCTGGGACCGCGCCTACCGCTCGGGCGACCTCGTGCGCTTCGAGGCGGAGGGCCTCGTGTTCCAGGGCCGCGCCGACGACCAGGTGAAGGTCGGCGGGCGGCGCATCGAGCTGGGCGAGATCGAGGCGGCGCTGCAGGCGCTCGACGACGTGCAGGGCGCGGCCGTCGCGGTGCAGACCACGGGCGCGGGCAACCCGGTGCTCGTCGGCTACCTCGTGCCGCGGGATCCCGCGACCTTCTCGCGCGAGGACGCCGTGCAGCGCCTCCGCGTCGCCCTGCCGGCGGCGCTCGTGCCGCTCATCGGCGTGGTCGACTCGCTGCCCACGCGCACCTCCGGCAAGGTCGACCGGGCCGCGCTCCCCTGGCCGCTCCCCGGCGCCGCGGGCGACGAGGGCGCCGACCTCGACGCCGAGCTGCGCCCGCTCGCCGAGATGTGGTCCGCCGCGCTGGGCACGCCCGTCGCGAGCGCCGACGCGAACTTCTTCGACCTGGGCGGCGGATCCCTGTCGGCGGCGCAGCTCGTGGCCCGGATCCGCTCGATCGACCCCGAGTTCACGGTCGCCGACGTCTACGCCCACCCGCGCCTCGGAGCCATGCACGCTGCGATGGCCGGCCGCGCGCCGCGGGCCGCGCGCACCGGACCGCAGGTGGACGTGACGCCGACGCCGCGCCGCACCCAGTGGATCCAGACCCTCCTCGGCGCGCCCCTGCTCGCCCTGCAGAGCCTCCGCTGGCTCGCGCTGTTGCTCACGGGCTCCGCGCTGCTGCGGCCGCTCGGCGGGTTCGACGCGCTGCCGTCCGTCCCCCTCTGGCTGCTCGTGCCGGGCCTCCTCCTCTTCGCGACGCCGTTCGGCCGCATGGCGATCTCCGCGATCGCCGCGCGCCTCCTGCTCCGCGGCCTCACGCCGGGCGACCACCCCCGCGGCGGCCGCTGGCACCTGCGGCTGTGGCTGGCCGAGCAGATCGCGCAGCAGATCGGCGCGGTCGGGCTCGCGGGCGCGCCGTGGATCACGTACTACGCCCGGGCGCTCGGCGCGCGCATCGCCGACGACGTCGACCTGCACACGCTGCCGCCCGTCACGGGCATGCTCCGCATCGGCCGGGGCGCGTCGGTCGAACCCGAGGTCGACCTCTCCGGGTACTGGATCGACGGCGACACCGTGCGCGTCGGCGCGGTCCGCATCGGCGCGGGCTCCACGGTCGGCACGCGCTCGACGCTGCTGCCGGGCACGCGCATCGGCAAGGGCGCGGAGATCGCGCCGGGCTCGGCCGTATTCGGCCGCGTGCCGTCGGGCCAGCGCTGGGCCGGATCCCCCGCGGCGCGCGAGGGCAAGGCGCGCGTCTGGTGGCCCGACCACCGGCCGCCGCGGAACACGCGCTGGGTCGCGGCGTACGGCGCCGCGTCCGTGGCGACCGCGCTCGTGCCCGTCGTGGCGTTCGTCGCGGGCAGCGGGATCCTCGCGACGGCGATCCGCGGATCCGCCGACCTCGGCGACGCGTGGTGGCGCGGCCTCGGCGCGCTCGTGCCCGCGGTGCTCGTGACCGGGCTGGTGCTCGCGCTGCTGGTGGTCGGATCCGTGCGCCTCCTCGGCCTCGGCGTGACCGAGGGCATCCACGCGGTGCGGAGCCGCGTCGGCTGGCAGCTCTGGACCACCGAGCGCCTCCTCGACCTCGCCCGCACCGTGCTCTTCCCGCTCTACGCCGGCCTCTTCACGCCCGTGTGGCTGCGCCTCCTCGGCGCGCGCGTCGGCAAGGACGTCGAGGCCTCGACCGTGCTCCTCATCCCCGCGATGACGACCATCCGCGACGGCGCCTTCCTCGCCGACGACACGCTCGTCGCCGGCTACGAGCTCGGCGGCGGGTGGATGCGCGTCGCCCGCGCCGAGATCGGCCAGCGCGCGTTCCTCGGCAACTCGGGCATGGCCGGGCCCGGCCACAAGGTCCCGAAGGACGGCCTCGTCGCCGTGCTCTCGGCGGCGCCCACGAAGTCGAAGGCCGGATCCTCCTGGCTCGGCTCCCCGCCCGTCCGGCTCCGGCGCACGGTCGCCGCCGCCGACGACTCGCGCACGTTCCGGCCGCCGACCCGGCTGCGCGTGGCCCGCATCCTCTGGGAGCTGCTGCGCGTCGTGCCCGTGCTCGTGACCTGCGCGATCGGCCTGGCCGTGCTCGTGACGCTCGCCGCGATCACGGAGGCGTGGGGGCCGCTCGTCGCGTTCCTGCTCGGCGGCGTCGTGCTGCTCGTGGCGGGCGCGGTGGCGGCGGGCATCTCGACGGCCGCCAAGTGGATCCTCATCGGCCGCATCCGCGCGGAGGAGCACCCGCTGTGGTCGTCGTTCGTGTGGCGCAGCGAGGTCTCCGACGTGTTCACCGAGATGGTCGCCGCGCCCTGGTTCGCGTCGTCCGCGGCGGGCACGCCCGCGCTCGTCTGGTGGCTGCGGAGCCTGGGCGCGCGCATCGGATCCGGCGTGTGGTGCGACTCGCACTGGCTGCCGGAGGCCGACCTGGTGACGCTCGGGGACGCATCCACGATCAACCGCGGCTGTGTCGTGCAGACGCATCTGTTCCATGATCGGATCATGAGCATGGACACCGTCACCCTCGACGCCGGTGCGACCCTCGGGCCGCACAGCGTCATCCTCCCCGCGGCGCGCATCGGCCCGCAGGCCACCGTGGGCCCCGCGAGCCTCGTGATGCGCGGCGAGCTCGTGCCCGAGGCGAGCCGCTGGAGCGGCAACCCGATCGGCCCGTGGCGCGAGGTGAAGACGGGACGCTACCTGCCCGCGGACGCCGCGCCCGCCGCCGACGCCGCCGACGCCGCCGCGTCGGCCGCCTCCGCCTCCGCCGACTCCCCCGCCCCCGCGACCGCCGGTCGCCGGTGAGGGCCGCGGCGGGACCCGCGTCCGGCGACGGCTACACCCCCGAGGTCGGCTCCACCGCGTACTCCGTGGAGCGCTACGACCTCGACCTCGACTACCGCGTGGCCCGCAACCGCCTCAAGGCGCGCGCGGTGATCACCGCCACGGCCCGCGAGGACCTCCCCCGGTTCGAGCTCGACCTCACGGGCCTCCGCGCCGGCGACGTCCGCGTCGACGGCCGCCGCGAGACCCGGCACGTGCAGCGCGGCGGCCGCCTCGTGGTCACGCCCGCGGCTCCCATCCCCGCGGGCGCGTCCTTCACGGTCGACGTCGCCTACTCCGGCGAGCCCGGCCCCCGACGCACCGTCTGGGGCGACCTCGGCTGGGAGGAGCTCGGCGACGGCGTGCTCGTGGCGTCGCAGCCGAGCGGAGCGTCCACGTGGTTCCCCTGCAACGACCGGCCGGACGTGCGGGCCGCGTTCCGGATCCGCGTCGCGTGCGAGGTCGACTACTCGGTGGTCGCGAGCGGCCGGCTCGTCTCCCGGCTCGAGCGCTCCGGCCGCGCGACCTGGACCTACGAGCAGGACGCGCCCACCGCGCCGTACCTCGCGACCGTGCAGATCGGCCGGTACGTCGAGAAGCGCGTGCCCGCCGGATCCACCCAGGCCGTCTTCGCGTACCCGAAGCCGCGCGAGGCCCGGGTGCTGCAGGACCTCGCGCTCGTGCCGCGCATGATGGCGTTCTTCGAGACGCTGTTCGGGCCGTACCCGTTCGGCGAGTACCGCGTGGTCGTCACGGACGACGAGCTCGAGATCCCGCTCGAGGCGCAGGCGATGGCCGTGCTCGGCTCGAACCACGCGGACGGCACGGGCGGATCCGAGCGGCTCGTCGCCCACGAGCTCGCGCACCAGTGGTTCGGCAACTCCGTGGGCCTCGCGTCGTGGCAGCACATCTGGCTCAACGAGGGCTTCGCCTGCTACGCCGAGTGGCTGTGGTCGGAGGAGTCCGGGGGCCCCACCGCGGATCAGCTCGCGCGCCAGCACCACGCGCGCCTCGACCGGTACGGCACGCAGGTCGGCATCGGCGATCCCGGCCCCGAGGCGATGTTCGACGACGTCGTCTACAAGCGCGGCGCCCTCGCGGTGCACGCGCTCCGGCTGACGCTCGGCGACGCGGCGTGGCGCGCGCTGCTCCTCCGCTGGACGGATCCGGCATGGACGGCGCCGCGCACCACCGCCGACCTCGTCGGCGCCGCCGGCGACGCGGGCGCGCTGCTGCGGGCCTGGCTCACGGACGGGCCGCTGCCGCAGCTGCCGCGGGTCGGGCGGCGCTGAGGGGTCGCCTTCGCCGTCGAATCGTTCTTATACTTCGGGCCGATGTACAACGTCGATCGGTCTGCTCGAGTCTCCCGTCGCCTCCATCTGGCGCCGCGCTAGGGCCACGACCAGGTCGCTTCCGAGCTCCATGTCGACCACCCCGTAGCGCGCGTCCTCGAGATCGATCCATGCCGTCATCCTGTGCGCGTCGCCCGCGAACCGCACGCGCGACGGGTCGACGCGGAGCCCGCGCCCGTCGGCCTTCAGCACCGCCTCGATCCGCACCCATCGCCCGAGCGTCGTCCCGGGCGGCGCCTCCCGGCCGCGCGGCTCGGCATCGATGCCGATCGGCCCGTCCGTCGACACCGCGACCACCACGGCGTCGCCCGCGTGCGCGACGCTCGCGTGCAATCCGTCGAGCGCGCGGGATCCGCCGAGCACCGGCCGGCCGTGCTCTCCGCCGCAGGTCGCGCAACGGGCGCGGACGGTGACGTCGGCGGGATCCGCGCCCACGAGATCCGCGGCGAGCGCCCGCAGCGCGGCGCGGCCGGCGGTGGTGCGCGCGGGGCGGTCGGCGGACGGGGCGACCGGCACCACCGACACGTGCACGGCGGCGGGAGCGGGGGTCACGTGACGACCCTAGGCGGCGGTCAGACCGCCATCCGCGCGAGCGCCACGGCGGCCGCCGCCAGGGCCGCCGCCAGCAGCGCGGACGACGGGCCGATCCACCACCAGCCGCGTCGCGCCCGCGTGCCCGCGACGACCGCGGCCACGGCGAGCAGCACGAGACCCAGCGCGACGCCGCCGCGCGCGGGAGGCGTGGCGTCGTCGCCGGCCAGCGCCACGAGGCCGGACATGAGGAGGGCGCCCGCGAGCAGCCCCCAGCCGAGCACGTGGACGGCGTGCGCGATCCGGCTCCGCAGGTCGCGGCGCCGCAGCGGCTTCGCGCCGCGCCAGCCGTCGGGGGCGCGCAGCCCGCCCACGACCGCCATGACCTCGTCCAGCTCGGCAGGCCGCTCGCCCGCGGGCAGCGCGAGGAAGCGGCCGAGCTGCTCGTCGCGCACGCCGGAGGAGGCGATCAGGCGCGCCAGCAGCTCGCGCTCGCGAGCGGTCGTCCAGCCCGGGAGCGCGATGCCCCACCGGCCGGCCTGGTCGGGCGCGCGGACCTCCCGGTACCAGGACGCCAGCAGCAGGCGCGCGACCGCGTCGCACGGCTCCTCCCGGACGCGATCCCGCAGCTCGACGATCGCCTCGCGGCGCCGGCCGTCGTCCCAGAGCGTCCGGGCGCGGTCGACGGTCTCGGAGCGCTGCATCCGTCCAGGGTCGCGGATCCGGGTGGGCTGCGCGCGGATCATCCCCGGGACCCGTCGTCGGGTCGGGCGCCCGGGCGCCCGGCTACGCGATCCGCGCCAGGCCCCAGTAGGCGACGACCAGCGACACGGCGACGACCAGGGCGATCGCCGTGATCCACCACGGTCCCCGTCGCGGTCGCACGCCCACGGTGAGGACGGCGAACTTCAGCAGGACGAGGGCGACGACCCCCGTCCAGCGCGCGACGCCGACCGTCTCCACGCCGAAGAGGGACAGGATCCCGGCGAGGAGCATCCCCAGGGCGAACACCACCGCGGCCGCGACGCCCAGCACGATCGCCGACTCCCTGCGGAGGTCGGGCGCCGGGCCGGCCTCGCCGATCGGCGTCCCGATCCGGGCGTACCTCTCCCGGTGCGCCGCCACGAGCGGGAGCAGCTCGGCCACGTGGTCCGGGAGCCCGGCCCCGGGCAGGTCGAGGAACGCGGCGACGCCCTCGTCGCGGTGCCCGGACGTCGCGATCATCCGCGCCAGCCGGTCGCGCTCCTGTTCCGTGGTCCAGCCCGGCGTGGCGATGCCCCAGCGGCCCGCCTGGTCCGGCGCCCCGAGCTCGCGGTACCAGCCGGCCAGGGTGAGGCGGGCGTCCGCCTCGCGGGGGTGGCTCCGCACCCGGTCCACGAGCGACGCGGTCGCCTCCCGACGCCGCCCCGCGTCCCACATCGCCCGGGCGCGGGCGATGGCCTCCGTCTCGCGCATGCGCTCATCGTGGCAGGTCGGCGAGGCCGACCGGGCTCAGCCGAGGTCGCGCGCCAGCGTCTCGTCCGTCTCCGTCGCCTGCCGGGTGACGCCCGCGTCGTCGACGTACGCGTACGAGGTAGTGGACGTCTCCCCCGTGCCGCGGTAGCCGAGCCGCTCGTACAGCGCGCGGGCGCGCGGGTTGTCGAGGCCGACGCCGACGGTGAGGCGGCCGGGGGTGACGCGCTCCTCGGCCGCGCGGACGATCGCCGTGCCGACGCCGCGACCCCGCGCGGCCGCGTCCACCCGCAGGTTCCGCAGCTCGGGCACGGCGCCGCGGGTGTCGAGCTGGCCGGATCCGAGCGGCCGGTCGCCGTCCCACGCGACGAGCAGCGTGGATCCGCCCGCCTCCTGCGCGGCCCACATCGCGCGCGCGAACCCGCGGCCGGACGGCTCCTCCCGCTCGAGCCGCCCGACCTCCGAGGCCGCGAGCGCGCGGACCTCGACCGTGGTCACCTAGATGACCGCCTCGCTCCAGTCGTCCGGGTTGCCGAAGCGGTGGGCCGTGATGCTGATGGCCTGCTCGCGCAGGAACGTGAGCATCTCGACGCGGCCGGCCGCGGTGACCTCGTCGGCGAACACGGCCACGTCGGGCGTGCCGCGCAGCGCGTCGGACAGGGCCCGCGCCTCGACGAGCCGCGCGTCCCGGGCGGCGACGAGCCGCACGCGCTCCGTCGCGATGCCGTCGGCGGCGACGCGGGCGAGCCACGCCTCGTCGGTCTCGATGGTGACGTGCACGCTCGGCAGGTCGTCGAGCACCTGGCCGAGGCCGGCCGGGAGGATCCCGGGGACCGACACGTGCATCTCGGCGCGCGCCAGGCGCCCGGCCGCGAGCACGCGGAGCAGGTCGGCGAGCGCACCCGACTCCGTGAGCCGCACCGTGACGGGCAGCGGCCGGTAGCGGAACAGGTTGCGCTCCACGCCGAGGCCGCTCGGGTCCTTCACCTGGCCGAACTCGTCGTGCCAGGCCACCGCGTCGCTGAGCGCGGAGCGGCGGACGAGGTCGAAGTCCTCGTAGCGGATGGCGGGCTGCGCCGACTCGATGAGCTCCGTGACCCGCGGCGACAGCCCGCGCAGGTGCAGCGAGCTCGAGTGCCGGCCCGCGTCCGCGACCCAGGAGCCGAGGCCCATGAGGTAGTTCGGTCCGCCGGCCTTGGTGCCGGATCCGACCGAGGAGCGCTTCCAGCCGCCGAACGGCTGGCGCTGCACGATCGCGCCCGTGATCCCGCGGTTCACGTAGAGGTTGCCCGCCTCGACGGTCTCGAGCCACTGCTCGAGCTCGCGCGCGTCGAGGCTGTGCAGGCCCGCGGTGAGGCCGTACGGGATCGCGTTCTGGAAGCGAATGGCCTCCTCGAGGGTGCGGGCGCGCATCACGCCGAGCACGGGCCCGAAGAACTCGGTGAGGTGGAAGTACGACCCGGGCTTCACGCCGTCGCGGACGCCCGGCGACCAGAGGCGGCCGGTCTCGTCCTTCGCCTCGGGCGCGACGAGCCACTTCTCGCCGACGCCCAGCTGCGTGAGCGCGTGCTTGAGCTTGCCGGCGGCGGGCTCGATGATCGGGCCCATCTGCGTGGTGGGATCCGACGGGTAGCCGACGCGCAGCGACGACACCGCGTCGGTGAGCTGCGTGAGGAACCGGCGGGACCTCCCGACGGATCCCACGAGGATCACGAGGCTCGCCGCCGAGCACTTCTGGCCGGCGTGGCCGAACGCGCTCTTCACGACGTCGGCCGCGGCCAGGTCGAGGTCGGCGCTGGGCGTGACGATGATGGCGTTCTTGCCGCTGGTCTCCGCGAGGAGCGGGAGGTCCGAGCGCCAGGAGCGGAAGACCTCGGCGGTCTCGTAGCCGCCCGTGAGGATCACGCGGTCGACCGAGGGGTGCGCGATGAGGTGCTCGCCGAACTCGGCCTCGCCCGCGTCGACGAGCGCGAGGAGCTCCCGCGGCACGCCGGCCTCGCGGAGCGCCTCGACCAGCACGGCGCCCGAGCGACGGGCCTGGCCGGCGGGCTTGACGACCACGCCGCTGCCGGAGGCGAGGGCCGCGAGCATGCTGCCCGCGGGGATCGCGACGGGGAAGTTCCACGGCGGCGCCACGACGGTGACGCGCGACGGCACGAACCGGGCGCCCTGCACGCGGTCGAGGTCGCGGGCGCGCTCGGCGTAGTAGTGCGCGAAGTCGACGGCCTCGCTGACCTCGGGGTCGGCCTCGGCGATGGTCTTGCCGGTCTCGGAGGCCATGACCTCGATGAGGCGCGCGCGGTTGCGCTCGATGGCGACGCCCACGCGGTGCAGCAGCGCGGCGCGCTGGTCGCCGGGGCGGGCGCCCCACGCGGCGGCGGCCGTGCGCACGCCGTCGATGACCTCGTCCAGCTGGTCGGTGGAGTCGATGCGCGCGGCGTCGATGGTCGCGACGCCGAGCCGCGAGGCCTCCACGCGCGCCAGGATCTCGCGGCCCCAGGCGCGGTTCGTCGGCAGCGCCGGATCCGTGTCGGCGGCGTTGTGGAACGGGGTGGTGGAGGCGTCGGGGTCCACGAGCGCGTCGGGCGTGAGCAGCGATCCGCGCGTGAAGCCCTGCACCACGTTGGTGAGCTGCGGGTCGACCTCGACCTCGGGCTCCTCGTGCGCCTCGGGCTCGGCCAGCGGATCCACGTCGTCGAGCTCCGGCGGGAAGCGGCGGTCCTGCGTGCGGTTCGGCGCCGGGATCGTGTCGTCGACGGCGGCGAGCGACGAGCGGAACCGCGACTCCTCGCGCGCGAACAGCTCAGCTGACGTGCTCAGCTCGAACACCGCCGACATGAAGTTCTCCTGGCTCGCGTTCTCCTCCAGGCGGCGGATGAGGTACGAGATCGCCACGTCGAACTCGGTCGGGTGCACGACGGGCGTGTACAGCAGCAGCCCGCCGACCGTGCGCTTCACGGCCTCGGCCTGGCCGGTCGCCATGCCGAGCAGCATCTCGAACTCGATCCGGTCGGTCACGCCGCGCTCCTCGGCGAGCAGCCACGCGTACGCGACGTCGAAGAGGTTGTGCCCGGCGACGCCGACCTTCACGGCGTCGGCCGCGGCGGGCTGGAGCGCGTGCTCGAGCATGCGCTTGTAGTGCGTGTCGGTCTGCTCCTTGGTGGCCCAGGTGGCGACGGGCCAGTCGTGCATCCGGCCGTCGACCTGCTCCATCGCGAGGTTCGCGCCCTTGACGATGCGGACCTTGATGGGCGCCCCACCGGCCGCGCGACGCTCCTGCGCCCACGCCGTGAGCCGCTGGAGACCGGCGAGCGCGTCGGGCAGGTACGCCTGCAGCACGATCCCGGCCTCGAGGTCCTGGAGCTGCGGCTGGTCGAGCACGCGCGTGAACACCTCGATGGTGAGGTCGAGGTCCTTGTACTCCTCCATGTCGAGGTTGATGAACTTGGGGCTGGCCGCCTCCGACGCCAGCTCGTACAGCGGGGTCAGGCGCTCGACGACCTTCTCGACGGCCTCGTCGAACGCCCACATCGACAGCTGCGAGACGACGCTCGACACCTTGATGGAGACGTAGTCCACGTCGTCGCGGGCGAGCAGCTCGCGCGTGCCGGCCAGGCGGCGCGCGGCCTCCTGCTCGCCGAGCACGGCCTCGCCCAGCAGGTTGAGGTTGAGGCGGGATCCGCCGGCGCGCAGCTTCTCGATGGCCGGCCCGAGCTTGTCGCTCGTGGCGTCGACGATGAGGTGGCCGACCATCTCACGCAGCACGCGGCGCGCGACGGGCACGACGACCTGCGGGAGGACGGGGCCGAGGATGCCGCCCGCGCGGATCGCGCCCTGCATGTACCAGGGCAGGAAGCCGGGGGTCTTGGCGGTGAGCGCGGCGAGGCTGTTGCCGGCGACCGGCAGGTCCTCGGGGCGCACGACCCGGTCGACGAAGCCGATGGTGAAGTCGAGGCCGTTCTCGTCCTTGAGGACGCCCGCGAGGCGCTCGGCGGACGGGTCGGCGGGGTGCTGGGCCGCCTCCGCGAGCCAGGTGCGCACGAGCGCGACGGACCGGTCGGCGAGGTCGTCGCGATCGGGGGCGGAGACGCCGACGGACGTCGGGATCGCGGCGGTCTCGGGGGCGGATGCGGTCTCGGCGGTCATGCGGGAACCTCTTCGTCTCGTGTGGGCCTTCAGCCCCGTCGTCGTCGGCCGCGCGGCGGGCGCGTCCCCCCAGTGTGCGACCATGCTCTCGTCGGATGCGCTGAACGTTTCCGATGATCATCGTGCGGTCCTGCCGATGATTCCATGCTCGCCTGGGATCCCGCGGGAGGCGCACGTGCTCGAGATGCGACGGCTGCGGCTCCTGCGCGAGCTCAAGCTCCGCGGCACGATCGGCGCGGTCGCCGACGCCCTGTCGTTCAGCCCGTCGTCGGTGTCGCAGCAGCTCTCGCAGCTGGAGCGGGAGGCGGGCGTCCCGCTGCTGCGCCGGGTCGGCCGACGGGTGGTCCTCACGCCGCAGGCCGAGATCCTCGTCGAGCACACGACGGCCCTGCTCGAGCGGCTGGAGCGCGCCGAGACCGAGGTGAACGCGTCGCTCGCGAACGTGTCCGGCACCATCCGCATCGCCGCGTTCCAGTCCGCGCTGCTCGCGCTCGTGCCGCCGGCGCTCACGATCCTCCGCGACGACTACCCCGACCTCCGGGTCGAGATCACGATGCGCGAGCCCGAGTCGGGCCTGCACGACGTGTGGGCGCGGGACCACGACCTCGTCATCGCCGAGCAGTACCCCGCGCACGCGGCGCCCCGGCCGGCCGACCTCGACCGCGAGGAGCTGTGCGTGGATCCGCTCCGCCTCGGCCTGCCGCCCGGCCGCGAGGACGTCCGCACCGTCTCGGAGGCGCGCCGCCTGCCGTGGGTGATGGAGCCGGCCGGCACCGCGTCGCGCCACTTCGCCGAGCAGGTGTGCCGCGTCGCGGGCTTCGAACCGGACGTGCGCTACGTGACGGCCGACCTGCAGGCGCACATCGACCTGGTGCGCGGCGGCCACGCGGCGTCCGTGCTGCCGGACCTCGTCTGGGCCGGACGCGAGCCCGACGTGCGGCTCGTCGGGCTGCCGGGATCGCCCCGGCGCACGGTGTTCACGTCGTCGCGCGTCGGCAGCCTCGACCGGCCGGGGATCCGCGCGTGCCGCGACGCCCTCGCGCGCGCGGTCGAGCTGATGGGGCCGGCGGCGGGGTGATCCGCGGGCCGTGCCGGCGGCGGCACCGGCATCGGCACCGGCACCGGCACGACGACGGGCCCGGATCCGCGGAGGATCCGGGCCCGTCGCGGTCCGTGGCGCGCGGTCAGGCGGCGGGCGGGCCGTCGTCGTCGTCCGCGGGGCGGGGCGGGCGGACCGCCCCGCCGGCCGGCTTCCGCCGCCCGGTCACCACGATGAGCACGACCGCGGCCGCCGCGAGCACGACGATGCCGATGCCCACGCCGACGATCACGCCGAGGTAGGGCGCGATGCCCTGCTCCTGGCCCGCGGCGGTGCCGGTCTCGCCGGTCGAGGATCCGCCCGCGGAGCCGGAGCCGGTGCCCGCGCCGGAGCCGGACCCCGAGGCGCCCTCCTGGGCCGCCGCGCACGCGGGCCCGGAGGCCGATCCCGCCGACGCCGCCGCGCCCGCGGGCGCCTGGTACGTGAACGCGATCGAGTCGGACACCGGATGCCCGTCCGCCGAGACCACGCGCCACGTCACCGTGTACTCGCCGGATCCGCCGAGAGCCACGGGCACGGTGACCGCGCGTCCGGCGTTCACGGCGCAGCCCGTCTCGAAGTGCGTGCCCTGGCCGTCGGGGCCCGTGACCTGCACGATCGAGGACCCGCCCGCCGCGGCCGACGACCCGCCCGCGTCGCCGCCGGGCGCGCCGAGGTCGAGGATCACGTCGTTGAAGGTCAGCGTGACCTCCGACGGCGCGGCGTCGATCGTGGATCCGGCCGCGGGCGAGCTCGAGACGAGGTAGTCGTGGGCCGAGGCGGGCAGCGCGCCGTCCGGCCCGCTCCCCTGGCCGAGGCCGACGAGCGCGAGCGCGGCCGTCGCGAGGGCCGCGCCGGAGAGCGCGGCCGCGACCCGCAGGAGGCGGCGGCGCGGAGCGGCGGGCGCGCCCGCGGGACGGGGGCTCGGGCGCATCCGGCGTCCGGGCGTCACGCCTGGCCGCCGCCCTCGCGGCGCACGCGGGTCAGGGCGAAGACCGCCACGACGAGCGCGACCGCGCCGAGGGCGAGCCCGCCCACGCCGAGGCCCACCGCGACCGCGCTGCCGGCGGCGTCCGTCGAGGACGCCGTGGTCGCCGTCGCGGCGGAGGCGCCGGGCGCCGTGGTGCTCATGGCGCTCATCGCGTCGGCGGGCGGCGCGTCCTGCACGTACAGCGTGGGCGCGGGGTGCTCCGGCTCCTCGCCGGACGCGGGCGTCGCCTGGTCCCAGTCGACGACGGAGCCGTCCGAGTAGCCCTGGTGCGCGGGCAGCATGATGCTCCCGGTCTCGGGAACGGGTCCGACGGAGACCGTGAACCGCTGGAACTCGCCGGCCTTCAGCCCCACGCCGTCGTCCGCGGTCCAGGTGACCTCGATGGGCGCGTCGGTGATGGTCGCGTCGTCGGTCTTCACCGGGGTGTCGAGCTTCTCGGTGGTGACCTTCGCGGTCCAGCCGGGCACGGGCTCGGTGGAGAGGCTGGAGAAGGGGGTGTCCTTCGGCAGGTCGACCGTGACGCTCGTGGTCGTCGCGGTCGCGGACTCGGTCGGGACCTTGAACGTCAGGGTGCTGTAGCTGCCGGCCGTGGCCTGGTCGGGCGAGACGCGCACGTGCGCCGAGGCGGCGAGCGGCATCGCCACGGCGAGCGCGACGCCGCCGACGAGCGCGGTGGCCGAGCGGAGGATCCGGCGGCGGGGGGCGGGGGTGGATGAGGTGGTCATGGCGGGTGTCCTGTTCCGGGCCGCGCGGAGGCGGCCCCGGGAGCGGACGCGGCGGTGCCGGCGTCCGGAGGGAGGGAAGGAGGAGGGGCGGCGCCTGCGCGGGCAGGCGGCCGCGTCGCGACGACGGTCGCGCGGGTCAGGCGGCGAGGGCGCGCGGCGGACCTCGGTGGCGCAGCCGGCCGATCCGGGCGACGAGGTCGCCGAGCGGTCGGGGTGCGCGGGCGGCGCGGGCGAGCGCGGCGGCCGGGCGGCCGTCGGGGCGCAGGAACGGGATCGCGAGGGCGAGCAGCACGCGGACGCCGGAGGCGCGGACGAGCGCGCGGAGGGCCGCCTCGCCGTGGCGGAGCGCGAGCACGGTGACCACGAGCGCGGCGCCGTGCGAGAGGAGCATGCCGGCGTCGAGCGCGGACGCGGCGCCGACGGACGCGCCGTCGAGGCCGGGGATCGCGAGCGGCAGGGCGCCGTGCCCCGCCATGCCCGCGTGCGGATCCGCGGCGGTCGCGCCGGCCGCGTCGCCCGCCGCCGTGAAGAGCCCGTGGAAGAGGAGCTGGCTGACGCCGACCGCGGCCGTGAGCCGCCAGAGCGACCCGCGCGTGCCGGCGAGCGCGATGGCCGCGAGCGACGCGAGCGCGAGCCCGAAGGCGACGACGGCCCACGACGGGGCGGCCCCGCCGCCGGCCTCGTGGAAGAGCGCGGCCACGAACGTGGCGGTGGTGGATGCGGCGAGCCCCCGGATCACGCGCTGGACGCGCGGGGCGATCGGGGTAGAGGCAGGCATCGACTGGAGTGTAGTTGAGCAGTCCGCGAGGACGCGGCGACGACGGGAGCCCGCCGTCGCCGCGCCGGCTCCTACTGCGGCGGGTGCGCCGGGTCGAAGGCCTTCGTGGTCGGGATGTCGGCGTACGCGCCGAGCCCGCCCTCTCCGTAGCCCTTGTCGAGCTTCGACGTGTCCCCGTCGAACTCGAGCTTCACGGTCGGCCCGAGCGTCCCGCCGCGGCGGAACGACTCCTTCGAGCCCACGGCGTCGATGAACGACTCCACCAGCCCGCCCGGGAGGATGTAGCTCGAGTACGCCTGGAACGCGCCCGGCGTCTGGTTGTAGTCGGGGGCGTACGCGGTGCCACCGGCGTAGTTGAGGTTCGTCGGGTTGCCGAGCACGAGGCCGGACCCGCCGTTCATCGGCTTGTAGTCGCTGCGGAGGCCGTTGCCCACGAAGCCGTAGACGCCCTCGGGGCCGTCCATGCCCTTCGCGAAGGTCGACCGGTGGCTGATCGTGAACAGGTAGTGCTTGCCGCCCTCGATCACCACCTCGGGCCGCTCGGTCTGGTCGGTGACGCAGGCGGACTCGAGCAGCGGATCCAGGAAGTGCCACTTCGTGAGGTCCGCGTCGTCCGCGACCGCCAGGCCGATGGACGCCATCTGGTAGTTCGCGCCCGAGGCGGTCACCTCCTTCGGGTCCTCCGCGGCCGGATCGCCCTTGCGGTAGCCGAGGTCGGTCGCGTCGCACTCCTGCTCGCCGCGCTTCCCGGCGACGTTGGCCTCGAACACCATGTAGGTCTTGCCGGGGTGGTCGGGATCCGTGAACGTGAACGGGTCGCGGAAGTTGGTGGACCAGTTCTGCTCGTTGGTCTGGTACCTCTGCCCGTCGGGGCGCAGGAGCGGGGTCACCGTCTCGAAGCCGGCGACCTTGACCGCGCCGTCCGTCTTCTCGAGGCGCCCCTGGCTGAGCGAGATGACCGGGTCGGCGGGCTTCACGTCCTGGCCCTTCGCGTCGCGGTAGAACGCCACGTCGGTGAAGAAGAGCTTCACCGTGCCGTCGGCCATGATCCGCGCGGATCCCGACCACTCGGCCTGCTGCGTGAACGACTGGTCGGGGAAGATCCCGTCCGTCACGCCGTCCTCGAACACGTTCCCCTGGTAGGTCCAGCCGCCGTTCTCCGGCCGCTGCTCCGCCGGGATCCCGGTGGGCCGCGTGAAGTAGCCGATCTTGGCGTACGTGTGCCGGTCGTCGAACGACAGGGTGCGCGGGGCCGTGAGCGCGAAGATCACGTCGTAGCCGTCGACGCTGTAGGTCTGGCCCGACGAGTCCGTGAGCGGCCAGGTGTCCCAGACGTACGCCTGGTCGGTCATGGTCGGGAAGTCCTGCGGGACCTGCGGCATGGTGAGCGCGGACGGCATGGAGTTCGTCCGCGGTGGCGCCTTCGGATCGGACAGCTTCGCGATCTGCTTGGCGTCCGCGCGCGTCCAGTGGGCCGTGAAGTCGTCCTCCGGCGCGTACGCCTTCTGGGTGTGCACGGTCGGCCTCGGCGGGGTCGTGCCCGCGGCCTGGGCGGATCCGCCGGCGAGCAGCGCGGACGCCACCACCAGGGTCGCCGCAGCGGACGCGGACAGCCCGCGCCTGATTCTCTTGGTCACCTGTTCTCACTCTCGTTCTCGTGTCGATGAGTCCGATCGCGACGCGCGGTGCACGCTCCCCCGGTCGGGGAGCCTAGGGGGTCGAGGACCCCCGCCGCGCCCCCGGACGGGGTCGGGGACGGATCCCGGGCGTGTCCCCCGAACGGGGTGGACGCGGCCGTCCCGAACCGGTACGGTCGCAGCTCGGTCGTGCGGCGGTGCATGCTCTCCCGCTCCGCCCGCCACTCGTCTGCCCCCCGATCGACCACGCGAGGAGCTCGACGACATGACCCCCGCCCCGGCGCGCCCCGTCCCGCCCGTCGCCGGCGGCCCGTCGACCGCCCCGGCGACGCCCGCCCATGCGCCGCCCGTCGCGGGCGTCGCGCTCCGGCTCCGCGACCGCGTCCGGCCCCTCGCCCGCCGCCATCGCCGCGCGCTCGTCACGGTCGTCGCGATCCTCGTCGTGGCCGCCCTCGTCGTCGCCGTCCGCGGCATCATGGGCCCCGACCGCGGCCCCGTCGCGCCTCCGCCGCCCGCGCCGCGGTCCGCGCCCGACGGCATCCGCATCGCCCCGACCGACGAGTTCATGAACGACCCGCAGCGGCCCTTCCTGCTCGACGGCGTGTGGCACGCCTACGCGCTCGTCAACGGCGACCACCCGGGCGGCAACGGATCGTCGTGGCGGCACTACACGAGCCCGGACATGGTCACGTGGCACGACGAGGGCATCGCGATCGACAAGTACGACACCCCGCTCGGCGACGCCGAGACCGGCAGCGTCGTGGTCGACACCGCGAACACGTCGGGCCTCGGCGCCGGCACGGTCGTCGCGATCCTCACGCAGCAGTCCGACGGCGTGCAGCGGCAGTCCCTCTACTCCTCCACCGACGGCGGCTACCGGTTCGCGCCCTACGCCGGCAACCCCGTGATGGACAACCCGGGCGGGCCCGACTTCCGGGACCCGAAGGTCGTGTGGGACGGCGCGCACGGCCGCTGGAGCATGGCGCTCGCGGAGGGCCGGCGGATCGGCTTCTACACGTCGCCCGACCTGATCCACTGGACCTACCGCTCCGACTTCGCGCGCGACGACCTCGGGACGCTCGAGACGCCGGACGTGTTCCCCCTCGCGAGCGCGGACGATCCCGGCCGCGTCCGCTGGGTCCTCGCGGCCGGCGCGGACGGATCCGCCGAGGGCCGCGGCACGGGAACCGCGTACTGGGTCGGCGACTTCGACGGCGAGCGCTTCACGCCGGACGACGCCGCCCCGCGCTGGCTCGACCGCGGCGCGGACCTCTACGCGGCCGTGACGTGGGCGGATCCCGCCGACGACCCCGCGGCCCCCACCCGCCGGTACGCGATGGGCTGGGCGAGCAGCTGGGCCTACGCGCGACAGCTGCCCCTGCGGGACGGCGGATCCGGCGGCGCCCAGTCGATCGTGCGCGAGCTCCGCCTCGAGCCCGACGGCGCCGGATGGGCGCTGCGGTCCGCGCCCCTCGACGCCCTTGCCGGACGCGAGGGCGAGGCCCGCCCCGTCGCCGACGCCCGGGTGTCCGGCACGACGCCCCTGGCCGACGGACCCGGCGGCCCGTCCCGCCTCCGCCTCACGCTGACGCCCGACCCGGCGGATCCGGCCCGCGAGACCCGCGTGCGCCTCGCCTCCCCCGAGGGCGGCACCGTCACGGTGGGCTACGACGCCGAGCGCCGGCAGGCGTTCGTCGTGCGCGACGACGACCCCAGCGGGATCGTGCCGGATGCCTACGACCGGCCGTCGACCGCGCCGCTGCCCGCCTCCGCGCCGGGGGATCCGGTGACGCTCGACCTCGTCGTGGACGACCGGGTCCTCGAGGCCTTCGTCGACGGCGACGCCGCCGTGCTCACGACCGCCACGGTCGGCTCGCTCGACGGGGCCGCGCTCTCCGTGGAGGCCGTGGACGGCACGACGCGCGTGACCGACGCGAGCTGGACCGCGTTCGACGCGGCCGGCTGACCGGATCCGCGCGCGCGTCCGCGGCCGGCGGTCGGGACCCCGGCCGCAGCTCGCCTCAGACCTCGGCCGCCTCCGCCGCCGCGCCGCTGAGTCGCCCCACCACGTCGTCGAGCGCGTCGCGCAGCGCCTCGAGCTCCGCGATCGAGAGCCCCGTCCGCGCGGCGGCCTGGGCGGGGACGTGCACGGCGCGCTCGCGGAGCTCCCGGCCCGCCTCGGTCAGCGACACCACGACCACGCGCTCGTCCGCCCGGCTGCGCGCCCGGTCGACGAAGCCCGCGCCCTGGAGGCGCTTGAGCAGCGGGGTCAGCGTCGCGGGCTCCAGCTGGAGCGCGACACCGAGGTCGGAGATGGAGCGGTCATCCCGCTCCCAGAGCGCCAGCATCACGAGGTACTGCGGATGCGTCAGCCCGAGCGGCTCGAGGATCGGCCGGTACACGGCCACCACGGACCGCGCGGCGACCACCGCCTGGAAGCACACCTGGCTCTCGAGCGCCAGCGGATCCGTCGTCGTCATGCGTCCTCCTCGACCGTCTCGCGGTGCACCGCGCAGTGCACGGGGTTGATGTTACGCAAGCGGGGAAATGCGGATCCGCGGCGGGCGGGATCAGCCGGCGACGACGAGCTCGACGTTGATGTCGTCGGGATCCTGCACGGACAGGATCGACATCCCCGTCGGGAAGTCGATGACCTCGCCGTGGGAGATGCCGCGCTCCGCGAAGAGGGCGGCCGCGCGCACGAGGTCGTCGCGCGAGCCGACCTGCAGGCTCACGTGGTCGAGCCCGCGCGCCTCGGGGTCGAACGCGGCGTCGGCGCCCGCGCCCGCGACCGGGCGCAGGCCCAGCAGCTGCGAGCCGACGCCGTAGATGACGCCGCCGAAGTACTGCGCCGGATCCTCGCGCACGGCGGGGTCGCTCGGGTCGCCCTCGCTCTCGATGGCGGGTGTGAGCCCCAGCACGCCCTCGTAGAAGGCGCGGGAGCGCGCGAGGTCGGTGACGGAGAGGCGCACGTGGTGCACCCCCGTGATGGAGTCGAGGGCGGCGGAGGTCGGAGCGGTGTCGGTCATGGTCCGACGCTAGGACGGTGCGCCGGCGGCGTCCCGGTCGGCTTCGCTTTGCGACCACGGCTCCCCGGGCGCACCCAGCGGGGACCCGCGGCGGGCGTGCGCCCGTCCGATCAGTCGTGCAGGTCGATGCCCCAGGTGCCGGTCCACTCGGATCCGGGCTCCAGGGTGATGAGGCCGTCGCCCGAGTTGAACGCGTCGGCCGGCGCCGTCATCGGCTCGACCGCGACCGCCCACACGTGGCCGTCCGCGACCGGGTACCACGGCGTCACGAAGACCTGCCAGTAGGTGAACTCGCCGTCGGCCCAGATCTCGGTGCGGCGGCCGTCGGGCGCCTGCACGCCGTGGCGCGTGACGCCGTCGACCACGCGGGCGTCGGCCCACGCGTCGTCGAGCTGGGCGTCGCGCACGCGCACGCCCTGCCGCAGGTCGAACCGGGTGCCCTCGACCGGGGTCTGGACGCCCGTGGGGTTGAGGCGGACGGGATCCACCTCGATGTGGGTGGGCGCGTCGATGACGACCTCGAGGTCCTCGGTCGGCACGTCGCCGACGCGGAGGAACGGGTGCGTGCCGACGGCCACGGGCGCGTCCTCCACGCCGACGTTGCGGATCCCGTGCGTCACGCGGACGCCGGATCCCGTGAGCTCGTACCGCACGCTCGTCTCGAGGGCGAAGGGGTAGCCGTGCTGCGGGTGGACGTCGGCGGCCAGCGTGATCGACGCGTCGTCGCGCTCCACGAGGCGGTACGGCGCGTGCTGCAGGAGGCCGTGGATCGCGTTCTCGCGGTCGACCTCGGTGATGTCGAGCTGGTGCTGCACGCCGTCCTGCTCCCAGACGCCGTCGCGGATCCGGTTGGGCCAGGGCGCGAGCACGATGCCGCTGCAGAAGGGGGGCGTCGCCCGGTCGGGGTAGGACTGGACGAGGTCCGTGCCGTCCACCTGGAGCACGCGGAGCGCGGCGCCGACCTCCGCGATCACCATGCGCTGCGTGCGGCCGTCCACCTCCGCGACGATCTCGTGCTGCTGGCCGGTGGGGAGGCGGGGTACGTACGTCACGTCGTCGGGCACGCGCCGAGCCTATCCATACGCGGCGCTGTGGCGCCTCCCAGGGGCACCAGCGCGCCGATCCCTAGGATCGTGCGCATGGCCCGGCATGAGAACGACAAGGTACGCGCGATCCGCGAGAAGGCCCGCATCGAGCGCGCCCTCGACGACCGGCGCCGCAAGCGCCGCCGCCTCATCGCGCAGTTCTCCGTCGCCGGCGGCCTCGTCGTCGTGATCGCCGCCATCGCGGGCGGCGTCTACCTCCTCGGCCAGTCGCAGTCGGCGAGCGCCGCGGGCCCCGTGCAGGAGACCACCGCTCCCCTGTCCACGGGCGACACGGTGCGCGTCGCGACCGAGCCGCACGGCGTGAGCGTCGGCGCGGCCGACGCCCCCGTCACGCTCGACGTGTTCGAGGACTACTCGTGCCCCCACTGCGCGCAGTACGAGGCCGAGACCGGCCCGCTGCTCGACCGGATCGCCGCCACCGGCCAGGTGCGCATCGTGTACCACCCCATCCAGATCGTCACGAAGTACGGCCAGGTCGCGGGCAGCGCCGCCGCGTGCGTGCTCGCCGAGGAGCCCGACAAGTGGCCCGCCGTGCACTCGGCCCTGTTCGACAACCACTCCACCATCACCGACTCGTGGACCCACGCCGACTTCGTCACCTGGCTGACGACCGAGGGCGTGTCCTCGGACGCCGCGCGCACGTGCGTGGCCGAGGGGAAGTACTCGTCGTGGATCACCGAGAACACCTCGGACGCGACGGCGGCGGGCGTCACGGGCACGCCGACGCTCCGGATCCAGGGCGACATCGTGAAGACGGTCGCCGGCCAGGACCTGGTCGACGCGCTCACGACGGCCGGCGCGCAGCTCCCGGACGGCATCGCCGCCGACAGCTGATCCGCCCGCCGCGGCGCTCCCGCGGCTCAGTGCCCGCGGTGGTCCTGCACCGTCATGCGCGGCCCGAACCGCGGCTTGCGGAACCCGCTCGCCTCGATGAGGCGCATCACCCGCTGGCGGTGCCCGCGCCACGGCTCGAGCAGCTCGAGCATGCCGTCGTCGTCGACCGGGTGGCCGACGAGCGCCCACCCCACGGTGTCGTGCACGTGGTAGTCGCCGACGCTCACCGAGTCCGGATCCCCGTGGGCGCGCTGCGTGGTCTCGGCCGCCGTCCAGATCCCCACCCCCGGGATCGACCGCAGCCGCCGCGTGATCTCCTCGCTCCCCCGCCCGAGCGCGAGCGTCCGCTCGAGTCCGGCCGCCGAGGACGCCGCGGCGATGAGCGTGCGCGACCGCTTCGGGTCGACGCCCGCGCGGTGCCACTCCCACGACGGGATGAGGCGCCAGCGCTCGGGGGACGGCAGCACGCGCATGCCGACCGGCGCGGGACCCGGCGCCGCGTCGCCGTGCGCGAGCACCAGCTGCCGCCACGCCCGCCGCGCCTCGAGCCCGGTGACCTTCTGCTCGAGCACCGCGGACGCCATCGCCTCGAGCACGTGGTTCGTGCGCATCAGCCGGAGCGCGGGCAGGCGGCGGCGCGCATCGCGGAGGAGCGGATGGGCCGACACGTCGAGGTCGGACCAGTCGTCGCCCTCCCCCAGCAGCTCGGGCACGCCCTCGATCACCCACTTGGCGCCGGGGCCCCAGGCGCGCGCGTCGACGCCGCCGCCGGGCCGGGCGTCGAGCCGCAGGGACGCGTTCCCGAGCGGCGTGCGGGCCGTGCGCCAGACGCCCGTGCGGCGGGATCCGGGCGGTGCCGGGTCCCAGCGGCAGGTCGGATCCGCGACGCCGCGGAAGAGCGGGCGGAGCACGAGCCGGAGGTCGACCTCGCGGTCGGGCACGTACGCGGTGCGCGCGTCGGGGGCGGTCGCCTCGCCGCCGCCCTCGTCCATCCCCTCAGGGTACGCACGGCCGCCGACCCTCCTCGGCCGCGCCGGGCGCGCGTAGCGTCGGCCGCATGACCGACACCACGAACGACCACCAGGACGACCGCGCGCGCGTCGCCGAGCTCGTGAAGAGCGCCCGCATCGCGCTCCTCACCACCGTCAACGCGCACGGGCAGCTCGTGAGCCGCCCGCTCGCCAGCCAGGAGCGCGACTTCGACGGCGACCTGTGGTTCTTCACGCAGGATCCGAGCGACAAGACCGCCGAGATCCGCGCCAACGACCAGGTGAACGTGTCGCTGCAGTCGGGCGACGGGTTCCTCTCCATCGCCGGCACCGCGGAGATCACCCGCGACCGCGCGCGCATCGACGAGCTGTGGTCGACGGGCGCCGAGGCGTGGTTCGAGGGCGGCAAGGACGACCCGACGGTCGCGCTGATCCGCGTGCACGCCGACGCGGCCGAGTACTGGTACCAGGACACCCCGAAGCCGATCGCGCTCATCAAGTACGCCAAGGCCGCGATCACGGGCGAGCGCCCGAAGGACGTCGGGGAGCACGGCACCGTCGAGCTCTGACCCGCCTCCGCCGCGGACGACGACGGCCCGGATCCGCACGCGGGTCCGGGCCGTCGGCGCGTCCGGGTGCCCGGCGCGACCGCGTGCCGGGCGCTACCCGCCGACCGCCGCCGGGACGCCCGGCGCCGTGCCCGCCACCACGAGGTCGGCCCGCCCGCGCGTCCCCTCGATGAGCACCGCGTTCGTGCCGTCGACCTCGCGGGCCCACGCCTCCGCGGCGTCGGGCGCCCGGCCGCCCGTCGTGTGCCGGTCGACCAGGCGCGCGAACCGCTCGTCGCCCGGCGTCGCGCAGAACCACGCCTCGTCGACCTCCGCGCGCAGCAGCGCCCACGGATCCTCGTCCACGAGCAGGTAGTTGCCCTCGACCACGACGAGGCGCGCGCCCGCCTCGACCGCGATCGCCCCCGCGACGCCCTCGTCGACGGCGCGGTCGAACGACGGCGCGTAGACCGCGTGCCCGGTCTCGGCCCGCAGCCGCCGCACGAGCGCCAGCACGCCCCAGCCGTCGAACGTGTCGATCGCGCCCTTGCGGTCGTGCCGGCCCAGCCGGTCGAGCGTCGCGTTCGCCAGGTGGAAGCCGTCCATGGGCACGTACGCGGCGGTGCCCGCGCCGGCGAGCGCGTCGACGCGGGCCACGAGCGCCCGCGCGAGCGTGGTCTTGCCGGCGCCCGGGCTGCCGGCGATGGCGAGGATCGCCCGACGGCCGTCGCGCACGAGCCCGAGCGCGCGGCGGGCGAGCGCGTCGAGGTCGTCGACGGGGCGGGGGGAGGGGTGCGGGCGCGCGTCCGGCTCGGTGTCCATCCGCCCAGTCTCGCGGGACCGTGCCCCATGATGGAGTCGTGCGCATCGGAATCCTCACCTCAGGCGGAGACTGCCCCGGACTCAACGCGGTGATCCGCGGGGCGGTGCTCAAGGGAACGACCATCCACAAGCAGGAGTTCGTGGGCTTCCGCGACGGCTGGCGGGGCGTCGTCGACGGCGACGTCATGCCGCTCGCGCGCCGCGACATCCAGGGCATCGGCAAGCAGGGCGGCACGATCCTCGGCACCAGCCGCACGAACCCGTTCGAGGGCGACGGCGGCGTGGAGCGGATCCAGGAGAACCTCGACCGCCTCGGCATCGACGCGATCCTCGCCATCGGCGGCGAGGGCACGCTCGCGGCCGCGAAGCGCCTCACCGACGCCGGCCTCAAGATCGTCGGCGTCCCCAAGACCGTCGACAACGACCTCGACGCCACCGACTACACGTTCGGCTTCGACACCGCGGTGCAGATCGCGACCGACGCCATGGACCGCCTCCGCACCACGGGCGACTCGCACAGCCGCTGCATGGTGGCCGAGGTGATGGGCCGCCACGTCGGCTGGATCGCGCTGCACTCCGGCATGGCCGCGGGCGCGCACGCGATCCTCATCCCCGAGCAGAAGACGTCGATGGACGAGATCATCGCGTGGGTCCGCTCGGCCTACGACCGCGGTCGCGCGCCGCTCGTCGTGGTGGCGGAGGGCTTCGTGCCCGAGCACGCGTCGGACGCGCACGGCGAGCGCGGGCTCGACGCCTTCGGCCGCCCGCGGCTCGGCGGCATCGGCGAGCAGCTCGCGCCGATCATCGAGGAGCGCACCGGCATCGAGACGCGCGCCACGACCCTCGGCCACATCCAGCGCGGCGGCACCCCGTCGTCGTACGACCGCGTGCTCGCGACCCGCCTCGGCCTCGCCGCGGTCGACAGCGTGCGCGACGGCCACTGGGGCCGCATGGTCGCGCTCCGCGGCACCGACATCGTGCACGTCGGCTTCGAGGAGGCGCTCGGCCGGCTGAAGACCGTGCCGCAGCACCGGTACGACGAGGCCGCGATCCTCTTCGGCTGATCCGGCCGCCCGCTGCCGCTCGCGCCTCCCGACCACCCGGGCGTAGCGTGACCGCATGACGTATCGCGCGCTCGTGGCCGAGCAGACCGTCGCCGACGACGGCACGACGGGCATCGAGGTGGCGCTGCGCGACCTCCCCGACGAGCGGGCGACGGGCGGCGCCGACGGCCCGGCCGCCGGCGAGGTCGTGCTCGACGTCCTCCACTCGAGCGTCAACTACAAGGACGGCATGCTGCTCGGCGGTCGCCCCGGCATCGCGCGCACGAGCCCGCTGGTGGCCGGCATCGACGCGGTCGGCACGGTCGCGGCGAGCGGATCCGACGCCTTCTCCCCCGGCGACCTGGTGGTGCTGAACGGCGCCGGCCTCGGCGAGAGCCGGGACGGCGGGCTCGCGGAGCGCGTGCGCGTGCCGGCCGACGCCCTCGTCCGCGTGCCCGACGGGATCTCCGCGGCGCGCGCGGCGGCGATCGGCACCGCCGGCTTCACCGCGATGCTCTCGGTGCTCGCGCTCGAGCGCGGCGGCGTGGAGCCCGGCTCCGGCGACGTGCTCGTCACGGGCGCGGGCGGCGGCGTCGGATCCGTCGCGGTCGCCCTCCTCGCGCGCCTCGGCCACCGGGTCGTCGCGAGCACCGGCCGCGTCGACGAGCTCGGCGACCGGCTGCGCGCGCTCGGCGCCGCCGACGTGATCGACCGCTCGGAGCTCGGCGAGGCCGGGAAGCCGCTGCAGCGCATCCGCTGGGCGGGCGCGGTCGACAGCGTGGGCAGCGCGACCCTCGTCAACGTGCTCGCGCAGACCCGGTGGGGCGGCGTCGTCACGGCGGCCGGCCTCGCGCAGGGGCCGGACCTGCCGGGCACCGTGCTCCCGTTCATCCTCCGGGCCGTGACGCTCGCGGGCATCAACTCCGTCGACGCGCCCGCCGCGCTCCGGCGCGAGGCGTGGGGCCGGCTCGCGACCGACCTCGACCTCGCGCTCCTCGACTCGGTCACCACGACCGTGCCCCTGGACGGCGCGATCGCGGCCGGCGCCCGGATCCTCGCGGGCACCTCCAGCGGCCGGATCGTCGTGGACGTGCGCGCCTAGCACCCGCCGTCGACGCGCGCCGCAGCCGTCCGCCGCGCGCTAGCCTGGGCGCGATGCGGCACCCTGCCGCCGGAGTGAGGGATCATGACCGCAGTCGCCGCCACCGGCACCATCTTCGTCGGGCTCGCGGCCGTGCTGCACGCGTTCTTCTTCCTCCTCGAGAGCGTCTGGTTCGAGAAGCCCTTCGCCTGGAAGCGCTTCGGCGTGGCCGACCAGGAGAAAGCGCTCATCATCAAGCCGTGGGCCTACAACCAGGGCTTCTACAACCTGTTCCTCGCGCTCGGCGCGGGCCTCGGGCTCATCCTGTACTTCGTCGGCAACGTGCCCGCCGGCCTCACGCTCGTGCTCTTCACGACGGCGTGCATGGTGCTGGCCTCGATCATCATCGCGAGCACGGGCAAGAAGTACCTGATCCCCGCGCTCGTCCAGGGCGTGCCGCCGCTGCTCGGCCTCGTCTTCTTCGCCGCGGCCTCCTGAGCCACACCCGCGGGTCCGCCGGACGGGGCGTGCGAGCCCTTCCGCCGGGCCCGCAGATGAGGTTAGGCTCACCTACATCATGAACGTCGTCCCCCTCACCGAGGCCCTCCGCGACCGCGCACGACCGCGCGCCGAGGCGTCGGACGCGGACGAGTTCATGACGGCGCTGGTCACCGGCCGCGGCTGCCGCGACGACTACGTCGCCCTCGTCGCGCAGCACTACTTCGTCTACCGCGCCATCGAGGCGGCGACCGAGCGCATGGCGGCGGATCCCGTCGCCGCGCGCTTCATCGACCCGCACCTCACCCGCCTCCCCGCCATCGAGGCCGACCTCGACTTCCTCGTGGGGCCCGACTGGCGCGACGTCGTGCGCCCGCTCGCGAGCACGGCCGCGTACGTCGAGCGGATCGAGCGGGTCGCCTCGGTGTGGGTCGGCGGCTTCGTCGCGCACCACTACACGCGCTACCTCGGCGACCTCTCCGGGGGCCGCCTCCTCCGCACGCTCCTCCAGCGGCAGTTCGGCTTCGACACGAACGGCGTCGGCCTCTACCTCTTCGCCGAGATCGCGGAGCCGCGCCGGTTCTGCAGCACCTACCGCGAGGCGCTCGACCAGGTCCCCTGGGACGACGACGAGCGCGCCCGCGTCGTCGCCGAGGTCGAGCACGCGTACCGGCTCACGACCGACGTCTTCGCGGAGCTCGCGCGGGGACGCGCCACGGCACCGCTGCGGCGCGCCTGACGCGCGCGGTTCCTGAGCCCGCGCGGCTCCCGAGCCCGATCGCGTCGCACGGCGCCTGCCGCGTCCGCCGCGTCGCCGCACGTACGCCCGTCGCCCGCCGGCCCCTGGGCGTCCACCCCGCAGCCGGGTCGCGCGTCCGAGGGCGGGCATAGGCTCCGGTCATGGACGGCTACGACCTCGACTTCCTGCCCATCCCGCTCCCGCTGCCCGATCCCCCGGCCGACGCCCGGCCGGTGCGCCTCGACTACCTGCACTTCTCGGTGCTCATGGACGTCGATCGGCGGCTGGCCGCGCTCACGGCCGTGAACATCGACGGCGCCCGCCTCGTGGACGTGGAGCGCACGGACGACTGGCACCTGGATCCGCGCCTGCCCGAGGAGCAGCAGTGCGGCCCCGAGCTCTACGCGCGCAACGACATCGACCGCGGGCACCTGGTGCGCCGGCGGGACCCGGTGTGGGGCGGCATCGCCGAGGCGGCCCGCGCGAGCGCCGACACCTTCGCGTACACGAACGCGGCGCCCCAGGCGGCGGAGTTCAACCAGTCGAAGGAGCTGTGGCTCGGCCTCGAGGACTTCGTGCTCGACAACGCCGACCTCGGCGACCGGCGCATGACGGTCTTCACCGGGCCCGTCTTCTCGGACGACGACCCCGTGTACCGCGGCGTGCGGATCCCGCTGATGTTCTGGAAGATCGCCGCCTGGGTCTCGGGCGACCGGCTGGCGGCCACGGCCTACCTCCTCGACCAGGCCCCGCAGCTCGGCGACCTCGACCGGACGACGGCGACCGCGGACGCACCCGAGCTCGGGCCGTACCGCACCTACCAGGTGGCCGTGTCCGAGATCGGCGCGCTCACGGGACTCGACGTGGCGCAGCTCGCCGCCGCCGACCGGCTCGGGGTGCCCGCGACCGCGCGCGTCGGCACGCCGGAGGACGGCCGCGACGCCTGGGTCGAGCTGGAGCGGTACGCGGCGATCACGCTCTGACGCGCGTCCCGCACGACGGAGGTCCCCGCCACCCGGCGGGGACCTCCGTCGTGCGCGAGCCGGGTCAGGCCGGCGGGCGGGCGTCCGCGGCCGCACGCGCGGCGGCGGGGAGGGCCCGGATCACGCGGTCGAGCGAGGCCTCGTCCATCGCGGCCGAGACGAACCACGCCTCGAAGACCGACGGCGGCAGGCTCACGCCCTGGTCGAGCATCGCGTGGAAGAAGGCCGGGTAGCGCCAGGTCTCCTGCGCCTGCACGGTGGCGTAGTCGACGATCCCGCGCTCGGGCGGCGTGCCGAAGGTGAAGCTGAAGAGGCTGCCCGCGCGCTGCACGGAGTAGGCGAGGCCGGCCCGGTCGAAGGCGAGCTGCACGGCGTAGATCAGGATGTCGGCGGCGATGTCGAGCGCGCGGTACACGTCGGCGTCCGCGAGGCGGAGCGTCGTGAGGCCCGCGGCGACAGCGACCGGGTTCCCGGAGAGCGTCCCCGCCTGGTAGACGGGGCCGAGGGGCGCGAGGTGGTCCATCACGTCGGCGCGGCCGCCGAGCGCGGCGACGGGGAGGCCGCCGCCGATGACCTTGCCGTAGGTGACGAGGTCGGGCGTCCACGCGTCCGGGTGGTCGGCCGCCAGGCCGGCGTTGTCGAGGCCCCAGTAGCCGGCGGGGTGCACGCGGAAGCCGGTGAGCACCTCGTCGGAGATGAGCAGGGATCCGTTGTCGTGGGCGATGCGCGCGAGCTCGGCGGTGAAGCCGGGCAGCGGCGGGACGACGCCCATGTTCGCGGCGGCGGCCTCGGTGATCACGGCGGCGATGCGCGGGCCGTGCTCGGCGAACACGGCGCGCACGGCGTCGAGGTCGTTGTAGGGCACGACGATCGTCTGCGCGGCGATGGCCTCGGGGATGCCCGCGGAGCCGGGGAGGGCGAGCGTGGCGACGCCCGAGCCCGCCTCGGCGAGGAGGCTGTCGGAGTGGCCGTGGTAGTGGCCGGCGAACTTCACGAGGAGGTCGCGGCCCGTGAACCCGCGGGCGAGGCGGATCGCGGTCATGGTGGCCTCGGTGCCGGTGGACACGAGGCGGAGCTTCTCGACGGGCCGGCGGTCGGCGGATCCGTCGACGCCCGCGACGCGCACGCGCTCGGTGACGAGCTCGGCGAGCTCCGTCTCCGCGGGCGTGGTGGCGCCGAAGCCGAGGCCCAGCGCGGCCGCGTCCTGCACGGCCCGGACGACCTCGGGGCGGGCGTGGCCGAGGATCGCGGGGCCCCACGAGTTGACGAGGTCGACGTACTCCACGCCGTCCGCGTCGGTGACGTAGGGGCCGGCGGCCTTCACCATCATGCGGGGCGTGCCGCCGACGGAGCCGAAGGCGCGGACGGGCGAGTTCACCCCGCCGGGGATGACGTCGCGTGCGCGGTCGAAGAGGTCCTGGGAGTGGGTCACGGTGAAGTCCTTCGGTGCCGGGCGCGGATCCGCTCGGGTACGGGGCCGGATTCGCGTCCGGCGAGGAGAGGGGGGAGGGGCTCAGCGCCGGGCGAGGCGCTCGGCCAGCTCGACGGCCCAGTAGGTGAGGATCGCGTCGGCGCCGGCCCGCTTGATGCCGAGGACGCTCTCGTCGATGGCGCGCTCGCGGTCGATCCAGCCGTTCTGCGCGGCGGCCTCGATCATCGCGTACTCGCCCGAGATCTGGTACGCCCACACCGGCACGCTGCTCGTGGCGGCGACGTCGGCGAGGATGTCGAGGTAGCTCATGGCGGGCTTCACCATGACGACGTCGGCGCCCTCCTCGATGTCGAGCTCCACCTCGCGGAGGGCCTCGCGGCGGTTGCCGTTGTCCATCTGGTAGGTGCGGCGGTCGCCCACGAGCTGCGAGTCGACGGCCTCGCGGAACGGGCCGTAGAAGGCGCTCGCGTACTTGGCGGCGTAGGCGAGGATCGCGACGTCGTGGTGCCCGGCGTCGTCGAGGGCCTCGCGGACGGCGCCGACCTGGCCGTCCATCATGCCGCTGAGGCCGAGGAGGTGGGATCCCGCCTCCGCCTGGGCGAGGCCCATCGCGCGGTAGCGGTCGAGGGTGCGGTCGTTGTCGACCACGCCGTGGGCGTCCAGGACGCCGCAGTGGCCGTGGTCGGTGAACTCGTCGAGGCACAGGTCGGTCTGCACGACGAGCGCGTCGCCGACCTCCTCCACCGCGACGCGCGTGGCGACGTTGAGGATGCCCTCGGGGTCGCTCGCGCCCGAGCCCTCGGCGTCGCGCACCTCGGGCACGCCGAAGAGCATGACGCCGCCTATGCCGGCCTCGGCCGCCTCGACGAGCGCACGGCGCAGGCTGTCGAGCGAATGCTGCGAGACCCCGGGCATCGACGTGATGGGCGACGCCTCCGTGAGGCCCTCGCGCACGAACATCGGCAGCACGAGGTCGGCCGCGTGCAGGCGCGTCTCCGCCGTGAGCCGGCGCATGGCCGGCGAGGTGCGGAGGCGGCGCGGGCGGTAGTAGGGGGAGGTCATTCCGTGGTGTTCCGATCGAGGAGGTCGGCGAGGCCGCTGAGGCCGGCGGTGTCGGTGCGCGGCTCCTGATGGCGGGCGAGGTCGACGAGGGACTGGATGAGGGACGCGGCCGAGCGCTCCGGCGCGACCACGTCGACGCGGACGCCCGAGCGCCGGGCGTCCTTCGCGGTGCGCGGGCCGATGCAGGCGATGACCACCCCGTCCGGCACGTCGCCGAGCTGCTGGTGCACCTGCTCCGCGACGCTGCCCGAGGTGACCAGGATCGCGCGGACGCGGCCCGAGGCGACGTCCTCGCGGATCCGGTCGCTGACGGGCACGCCGACCGTGCGGTACGCGACGACCGAGCGCACGTCGTGGCCGCGCGCGATGAGGCCGTCGGTGAGCGTGGGCTTGGCGATCTCGGAGCGGAGCGTGAGGACGCGGCGGCGCGGGGACCCCGCGTCCATCTCCGTCCACTCCTCGAGGAGCGCGGTGGCGGAGGACTCGATGGACGGCACGAAGTCGACCGTGTAGCCCGCGGCGACGAGGGCCGCCGCCGTGGTCTCGCCGACCGCCGCGATGCGCGTGCCCGCGGGCACGACGGCGCGATGCGACGCCAGCACGTCGACCGTGGTGGCGCTCGTGACGGTGAGCCAGTCGAAGGACCCCGCGGCGAGGTCCGCGAGGGCGCGCTCCAGCGCCTGCGCGTCCTGCGTGGCGGCGAAGTTGATCATGGGCGCGACCACCGGGGTCGCCCCCTGCGCGCGCAGGTCGTACGCCACGCCGTCGCCCCACGGCCCGCCGCGGGGCACGAGCACGCGCCAGCCCTTCAGGGGCTTCTGGTCCGTCGCGGTCATCGGGTCCCTCCCAGCGGCGCGAGTCCGGCCGCTCCGGCGTCGAGGAGCTCGCGGGACACGGGTCCCGAGAGCGTCGAGGCGTACGCGGTCAGCTGGTCGATCCCCATGCCCGCGGTGTCGAGCTCGTGGCTCGCGGTCATCCGCTGCGACCCGTCGGGCCGGTAGACGACGGCGGTGAGCTCGAGGCGCGCGCTCGTGACCGTGGCCCGCGCGCCGATGGGCGCCGCGCAGCCGGCCTCGAGGGCGGCGAGCACGCCGCGCTCCGCGAGCACGGCCGCGTGCGTGAACGGGTCGTCGACGGCCTCGACCGCGCGGCCGACGACCGAGTGCGTCTCGGCGTCCTCCGTGCGGATCTCGAGCGCGAGCGCGCCCTGCCCGGGGGCGGTGGGCCAGCGGTCGAGCTCGAGGTGCTCCGTGACGGCGTCGAGCCGGCCGATGCGCTGGAGCCCGGCGGCCGCGAGGACCACCGCGTCGAGGTCGCCCGCGGTGACGCGGGAGAGCCGGGTGTCGATGTTGCCGCGGATGTCGACCACGTCGAGGTCCGGCCGCTCGGCCAGGACCTGGGCGCGGCGGCGCGGGGACCCGGTGCCGACGCGGGCGCCGCGCGGCAGGGTCGCCAGGGTGAGGCCGTCGCGCGCGCAGAGCGCGTCGCGCGGATCCGCCCGCACGGGCACCGACGCGACCGTGAGGCCGTCGTACGGCGCGGTCGGCAGGTCCTTGAGCGAGTGCACGACGAGGTCGCACTCCCCGCGCAGCAGCGACTCGCGGAGCGCGCTCGCGAACACGCCGGTGCCGCCGAGGCTCGCGAGCGACTCGCGCGACGTGTCGCCGTGGGTGGTCACGGGCACCAGCTCGACCTCGAGTCCCGACGCGTCGGTGATCTCCGCGGCGATGGCCCGCGTCTGGGCCAGGGCGAGCGCGCTCCCCCGGGTCCCGATGCGCAGCGTGCCGCGATCCTCCGACGTGAGGGGACCGTCCGTCACGGTGCCAGCCCGGAGACCGCCGGCTTGAACCCGAGCCGGACGTTCTCGCAGCAGCCGGGACGGCAGACGTCGTACCAGGGGCCGAGGTCGGTCATGTGCGGGCGGTCCTCCGCCTTCACGCCGTCGCGGCGCTCGAGCACGAGGTCGATGAGGCCGTCGACGTACGCGGCGTGCACGCCCGGGGTGGGCACGCGCACCGAGTACAGGCCGTTCTCCTGGGCGGACTCGGTGGCCTCGTTGTCGAGGTCCCACTTGACCTCCATGTGGTCGCTCACGAAGCCGAGCGGCACGATCACGACGGCGCGGCGGCCCTGCGCGGGCAGCTCGCCGATGGCGTCGTTCACGTCGGGCTCGAGCCACGGCATGGAGGGCGGGCCGGAGCGCGACTGGTAGACGAGCTGCCACGGGACGTCCTGGTCGATGCCGAGCTCCTTCCGGACCTCGTGCATCACGACCTCGGCGACGGCCAGGTGCTGCGCCGCGTAAGCGCCGTCCTCGTCGAAGCCGCGCTCGGCGGGGCCGGACTTGGCCGCGTCGGAGGACGGGATGGAGTGCGTGGAGAACATGACCTCGACGTCGGTCGCGAGGTCGACGGGCGCGCCCGCGGCCTCGAAGTGCGCGACGACGTCGCGGATCCCGTCGCGCGTGCCCTCGATGAACGGCGTGACGAAGCCGGGGTGGTCGAAGAACTGGCGCACCTTGTCGATGCGGACGACGCCCTGCAGGCTCGTGTCCTCGAGCGCGTCCGCGAAGTCCTCGCGGTACTGGCGGCAGGAGGAGTACGAGCTGTAGGCGCTCGTGGCGACGGCGATGAGCTGGCGGTAGCCCTTCTCCTCGGCCTCGCGGAGCGCGTCGTTGAGGTACGGACCCCAGTTGCGGTTGCCCCAGAGCACGGGCAGGTCGATGCCGCGCTCCGCGAGGCGCGCCTCGAGGGCGGCCTTCAGCTCGCGGTTCTGCTCGTTGATGGGACTGATGCCGCCGAACGCGCGGTAGTGGTGGGCGACCTCCTCGAGGCGCTCCTCGGGGATCCCGCGGCCGCTCGTGACGTTGCGGAGGAACGGGATGACGTCGTCCTGGCCCTCGGGTCCGCCGAAGGAGGCCAGCAGGATCGCGTCGTACGCGACGGGCTCCTCGACGTGGGCGGGGCCCATCTTCGCGGCCTCGCTCGCGGCGGAGACGAGGGCGCCGGGCGCCCGGGGGGCGTCGGTGGCGGGGGCGGGCTTGCGACCCAGGTTCACTGCGGCCATTACTGGAGGACCTCCACGAGCTCGGCGGTGGTGATGCGGCGGCCCGTGTAGAACGGGACCTCCTCGCGCACGTGACGGCGCGCGTCGGTGTTGCGCAGGTCGCGCATCATGTCGACCAGGTCGACGAGCTCGTTCGACTCGAGCGGGAGGATCCACTCGTAGTCGCCGAGGCCGAACGACGAGACCGTGTTGGCGATGACGCTGCGGAAGGCCGCGCCCTGGCGGCCGTGCTGGGCGAGCATGCGCCCGCGCTCCTCGGGCGGCAGCAGGTACCACTCGTAGGAGCGGACGAAGGGGTAGACGCAGAGCCAGTCGCGCGGCTCCTCGCCCCGGAGGAACCCGGGCACGTGGCTGCGGTTGAACTCGGCGTCGCGGTGGACGCCCGCGGCGCTCCACGACGGGATGAGCGCGCGGACGAGGCGCGCGCGGCGGATCTCGCGGAACGCCCACTGGAGGGTCTCCATCTGGGGGCCGTGGATCCAGACCATGAGGTCGGCGTCGGCGCGCATGCCGGAGACGTCGTAGAAGCCGCGGACGGTGACGCCCTCCGCCTCCACGATGTTCACGATGCCGTCGAGCTCGTCGACCGCGCCCGGGACCTCGCGGCCGTCGAGGTCGTCGGGGCGCTGGGGATCGCGACGGAGGACGGCCCACAGGGCGTAGCCGCTGGGGGACGCTTCCGCGGGGGGCTCGATCGGGGGGACCTGAGATGCCGCCGACTCGGCAGCCGGGATGCTCATGGTCTCCATGGTACGTCGCCCGGGCACCCCGTCCCGCATCGGGCGGGCGGCCGTCAGATCATCCGCAGGCGGACGCCCGCCCGGCCGGTCAGCGGGCGTCGCGCCCGGTCAGCGCGAGCAGGCGGACCTGCAGCGGCGCGTCCTCCCCCACCGGCACGGGCGAGGCGAAGAGGCCGCTCGCCTCCAGGGTGTCGCGCTGCGGCTCGAAGACCGTCCAGGTCGCGCGGACGAGGTCGTCGTCGATGCGCTCGTCGGCGCCGATGGCGCGCGCGAGGTCCCAGCCGTGGATCACGACGTCGGACAGCTGCTCGCGGAGGTACTCGCGGGCCGGCACGCGGTCGGTCGAGAGCACGACCGGGCGCTCGGGATCCGCGTCGCGCCAGGCGTCGAGCGCTTCGCGGGAGTAGCGGCCCCACTCGGCGACGAGGTCGTCGTCGAGCCCGCGGATGAGCGGCTGCCCGGTCTCGGCGGTGTGGCCGGCGAGGAGGAGCGGCACCCACTGCTGCTCCTCGATCACGTGGGCGACGAGCTCGCGGACGTCCCACTCGACGTCGGGCGTGGGCGCCGACCAGTCGGTGACGGCGCGGAGGCGGTCGCCGAATCCGTCGTGCGCGCGGCGGATGAGGTCGGTCCAGTCGTGGTCGGTGTCCATGGTCGCGCTCCCGTCGGTGGTGTCCCGGGGGAACGTCCGGGCCGGTCGCGCGCATTCCCGCACCCGATCCGTCGCGCGGGTCGGCGCCGCCGGGCCGCGCGGGCGGGGGGGGGCGCGGGCGGGCGCGGGCGGGCGCGGTCGGGCGCCGTCGCGGATCAGGCCGGCGGCACCCGCGCGGCGGAGAACTGGTGGCGGGGCGCCCGGAGCGCGCGGAAGGGATCCGTCCCCGCGAGCCCCTGCAGCCCCGGCGCGAGCACCCCGAGGATGCCGACCACCGCGATGAGGACGACGAGGAACCGCGGCCAGCCGGACGCGACCGTGTGCACGACCGCCATGGGCTCGAGCAGGTTCACGCCCACGAGGAAGACCGTGGCGGAGACCGCGAGCGACATCGCGGCGCCGTCCGCGATGCCCACGACGGCGAGCACCACGAGCACCCACAGGCCGTACCAGGGGTAGACCACGGGCGACATCGCGACGATGCAGGCGAAGGCGAGCGCCAGCCGCGCCTCGCCGGAGAGCGTCCGGGTGGTGAGGATGCACCAGGCGGCGCCGGCGAAGCCGATGAGTATCCCCGCGGTCTTGATGCCGCCCTCGACCGCGTCGCCCGGTCCGCCGAGCACGTCCGCGAGCGGGCCGATCGCGCCGGCCGCGAGGCCGAACGGCATGAACCAGGACACGACGGACACGGGGCTCGAGAGCGCCGAGATCCAGCCGAGGCCGACGCCGAGCAGCTGCCCGCCGATCGCGAGGAGGCCCATCGCGGCGATGCCCGACGCGGTCCACGCGGCCCAGACCCGGGGGTCGCGCGTGGGCGCGCGGAGGCCGACGACCGCACCCGCGGATCCGTCCACGGCGACGCCGGCGGGCGCGCGGTCGTCGACGCGGCGCGCGCGCATCTCGGCATGGACGATGGCGACGACCGGCAGCGCGACGAGGGCGATGGGCTTCACGGCCACGGCCGCGGTCACGAGGAGCACCGCCAGCACGGGCCGCGAGTCGATGGCGGCCAGGAGGCCCGCGACGAGGAGGCCCATCATGAGCGCGTCGTTGTGCGCGGCGATCACGAAGTTGAAGCTCACGAGCGGGCTCGCGGCGAGGAACCAGAGGGCGCGCACGGGATCGATGCGCCGCCGGCGCGCGATGCGGTAGCCGCACCACACCATGAGGATCACGCCCGCGACCGACACGAGGCGTGCCCCGAGCACGGCGGCCTCGGTGCTGATCGCCGTGTCGATGGCGCCGAGCCCGCGCTCGACCAGGAGGTAGAGGGGGCCGTAGGGCGCGGGGTTGTGCGCCCACAGCGGGTCGACGCCCGTGGAGCGCCAGTCGGCGAGCACCGCGGGGCCGTGCTCGTAGGGCGAGAGGCCGGCCCCGAGCACGCGGCCCTGGGCGATGTAGGAGTACACGTCCCGGCTGAACAGGGGCACGCTCACGAGCAGCGGCGTCGTCCAGAGGACGGAGAGGCCGAGGACGGCGCGGATCGCGCGGTCGCCCAGGCGCGGGAGGAGGGCGCCGAGGAGGAGCCAGGCGGCGACCATGAGCACGCCGCCGATCACGACCGCGGCCGACGCGAGCCCCGTCGCCGTCGGCGACACCCGCAGGCCGCCGACCACGGCCAGCTGCGAGAGTCCGGACTCGGCGGGCGCATGGCCCACGACGAACGACGCCACGACGAGCATGAGCGAGCCGCCCAGGCCCACGAGCCCGGGCAGCATCAGCGGATGCCGCCCGAGGGCGTCGGGATCGCGCTGGGTGCGCGGGATCCGCGACGCGGGGCGATCCGCGGCGGCGCGAGGACGCGCGGGCACGACGAGCGGTCCCGTCCGGTCCGGGGTCAGCGGCGCGCGGCGCGCGACACGGCCCAGACCACGCCGCCGATCACCACGACCGCGCCCACGCCGACGGCCACGAGCAGCAGCGGGTCCTCGTCCGCGGTGCGGCGGATCCGGCGACGCAGGTCGGCGATGCCGTCCTTCGCGCGGCGCCGCACGTTGAGCTTCGACTCCAGCGCGTCGAGCGTGGCGGCGATCTCCTCGCGCGTGTGCTGGATGTCGAGCTTCAGCTCCGTGCGCGAGCGCGGGCCGACGGGGCGGGGGCGGTCAGTGCTCATACTTGCCGGTCCCCTTCACCGCGTCGACGTCCTCCTTGAGGCTGTCCACGGTCTCCTCGGGCGTCGGCGGGACGCCCTTCTTGAGCCAGCGGATGCCGAGCAGCGCCAGCACCACCGTGATCAGGAGGAACACGCCGGCGACGATGAGCGCGGAGAGCCACGGCGCGAACGCCTCGGACAGGCCGAGGATCGCGGCGGCGACGAGCACCAGGAACGCGATGAACGCGAAGAAGAGCGCGACGACGAGGAAGCCGGCGCCGATCCCCGCGTGCCTGAGCTTGGAGACGAGCTCGTTCTTGAACGACTCGATCTCGTCCTTGACCAGCTGGACGATGAGGGTCGGCAGGTCGGCGACGAGCCGGACGAGCGAGCGCTTGCTCTTCGGATTGAGATCCTGATCCGTCATGCGGGGTTCCCTCCTGGGGATGGGCGGGCGGGTCAGCGGGAGGTGCCGGAGCCGTTCGGCTCGGGCGAGGCGGGGTCCATGGTCGGGTACGACGAGGTGGACGCGCTGGAGGGCGTGGATCCGGCGGACGAGTCCTTCTTGCCGCCCGTGACGGTGCCGACGACCTTCTTGGCGCCGCCGACGACCGCGTGCGCGACGTCGGGGGTGTGGTCCTTCACGAAGCCGGCCGCGTTGTCGACCTGGCGCTGGACCTTCGGGTCGTCCCAGACCTTCTTGGCGTTCGTGCGGATCTGCTCGTAGCGCTTGCGTCCGGCGCGGGCGCCGAGGACGTAGCCGACACCGGCTCCGGCGACGAAGAGAAGCTTGCCTTTCATGGGAGATCTCCGATCGTTGAGGGGGCACGTGGGGCGCACGTCCGTTCAGCGTATCCCTCCGGCGCACGCGCGTGGTCGGGGGCGGCGGGACGGGCGCTGCTCGGCCAGCCGGGTCGCGCCCGGCTCACCGCCGCGCGAGGACGCGGTCGGCGGCGGCGACCGCGTCGGCCACGACGGAGGCGAGGCCGGTGCCCGCGACGGCGGATCCGGTGATCTCGAGGCCCGGGTGCTCGGCCGCCTCGTCCCGCACGGCCTGCACGCGCTCGCGGTGCCCGGAGGCGGCGAACGGGAGGGCGTTGGTCCAGCGCACGCGGGCGGATCCGGTGACCCGGCCCGCGAGGTCGGTCCCCAGCAGCGCGGACGCGTCGCGCACCGCGATGGCCGTCAGCTCGTCGTCGGGGACCGCGGCGGTGTCGTCGCTCCCGCCCGCGCGCCCGTAGGAGAGGCGGAGGACGTGGCGGTCGCCCGCGAGGTCCTTCAGCCACGGCCACTTGGCGGTCGCGTGCGTGAGGGCCTTCGCGCGCACGTCGGGCACGTCGGCGGAGACCAGCACGCCGGTACCGCGCGGGGCGGCGTCGAGCTCGGGGGCGCGGACGACGAGCGTGACGAGCTCGACGGAGGACGGCTCGGGCCAGCCCTCGGTGACGGCGCGCGGCGCGAGGCCGGAGAAGAGGCGGACGAGGCCGGCCGCGGGGATCGCGAGGACCACCCCGGCGGCGTCGATGCCGCGGCCGTCCGCGAGCTCGACGTGCCAGTCGTCGAAGGCGGCGGCGCCCTCGTGGGAGCGGTGCCGGTGCACGGACTCCACGGCGAGCGAGGTGCGCACGTCGACGCCGAGGCGCTCGAGGTCGGCGACGAGCGCGTCGACGAGGAGGTGCACGCCGCCGACGACGCCGCTCACGGCGGATCCCGCGGGCGAGGCCGCGCGCATGGACGCGACCGCGCGCCCGAGCGAGCCGTGCTCGGCGAGGCCGGCGCGGAGGCCGGGCGCGACGGAGTCGGCGTCGACCTCGTCGGGGTGCGCGCTGTGCACGCCGGAGACGATGGGGGCGACGAGCCGGTCGACGACGCGGTCGCCCATGCGGGCGCGGACGAGGCCGCCGAGCGTGCGCTCCTTCGCGCCGACGGAGGCGGGGAGCGCGAGGTCGGCCTTGGCGCGGACGACGCCGACGCGGCCGATCGCGGTGGCGATGGTGGGGTCGAACGGGTGCGCCGGGATCCCGAGGAGGCCCGTGCGCGGGAGCTGGATGGCCCGCTCGGCGAGCTGCACCCACGCGCCGTCCGGGTTCGGCTGCACGATGCGGTCGGCGAGGCCGAGCTCGCCGAGGTAGGCGGCGACCGTGCCGCGGCGGGTCGCGAAGCTCTCGGCGCCGCTGTCGAGGCGGAGGCCGTCGACCACGTGGGATCCGACGGTGCCGCCGAGCGCGGGCGACGCCTCCACGAGGATCACGCGCCGGCCGGCCAGGGCGCAGGCGCGGGCGGCGATGAGGCCGCCCACCCCGCCGCCGACCACGACGACGTCGGTCGGGTCCACCTCGCCGGCCGCCTGCCGCGGGTCGCTAGCCACGGACCAGGTCCACGATGCGCGTGAGCACGGTCGGGTCGGTCTCGGGCGGCACGCCGTGGCCGAGGTTGAGGATGTGCGCCGGCGCCGCCGTCCCGCGCTCGAGCACGTCGCGGACGTGCGCCTCGAGGATCGGCCACGGGGCGGCCAGCAGGGCCGGGTCGACGTTGCCCTGGACGGGGACGGATCCGCCGAGCCGGCGCGACGCCTCGTCGAGCGGGATGCGCCAGTCGACGCCCACCGCGTCGACGCCCACGTCGTGCATCGCGCCGAGGAGCTCGCCGGTGCCGACGCCGAAGTGGACGAGCGGGACGGTGCGGCCGTCGGCCGCGGTGATGGTGCGCACGTGGTCGAGCGCGAGCGCGGAGGCCGGGGCGACGCGCTGCGTGTAGTCGGCGAGCGAGAGGCCGCCGGCCCAGGAGTCGAAGAGCTGCGCGGCGGAGGCGCCGGCCATGACCTGCGCGCGGAGGAAGACGCCCGTGATCTCGGCGCACCAGCGCATGAGGGCGTCCCAGGCGTCGGGATCCGCGTGCATGAGGCCGCGGGCCGCGATGTGGTCCTTGCTCGGCCCGCCCTCGACGAGGTACGCAGCGAGCGTGAAGGGGGCGCCCGCGAAGCCGATGAGCGGGGTGTCGCCGAGCTCCGCGACGGTGCGCGCGACGGCCTGGCGGATGGGCTCGAGCGCGGCGGGGTCGAGCGCCGGCAGCGCGGCCACGTCGGCGGCGGTGCGGACGGGCTTCTCGAGCACCGGGCCGCGCCCCGCGACGATGTCGACGCCCATGCCGGCGAGCTTGAGCGGGATGACGATGTCGCTGAAGAAGATGCCCGCGTCCACGTGGTGACGGCGGACGGGCTGCAGCGTGATCTCGCTGGCCATCTCCGGGTCGAGGCACGCGTCGAGCATGCGCGTGCCCACGCGCAGCTCGCGGTACTCGGGCAGCGAGCGTCCGGCCTGGCGCATGAACCACACGGGTGCGCGGTCTCCGCGGTGGCCGCGGTACGCCTCGACGAGCAGCGACGACGCGGTGCGGGTGTTGAGCGGGTGCTCGGCGGGGAGCGGGAGGGCGGCGGATGCGGGCGCGGAGGCGGAGGATGCGGGCGTGATCACGGAGGAGATCATCGCATCCCCCGCCTGCGCGCCCGCTCGGCTGGGGACGCGGGCCGGCGGACGACGCGGGCCCGCGGACGACGCGGGCGCCGAGGCTGCCGGCGAGGCTGCCGGCGCCGACGTCCGGACGCCGGGAGGCAGGGCACCCTCACCGGCCCCGACCACACGGCGGGGAGGTTTACCATGGACTGTGCTCATATGTCTGACGGCGAGTCATCACAACGCCAGCTTCGAGGTCCTCGAGAAGCTGTCCGTGGCCGCACCCTCCGTCGCCGGCACGCTCATGGAGCAGAACGACTTCATCGCGGGGGCCGTCGTCCTCGCCACCTGCAACCGCTTCGAGGCCTACCTCGACGTCGAGGAGCCCCTCACCGCGGCCCGCGCGCTGGCCGTCGAGGCCACGGTCGACGTGGTCAGCGGGGCGAGCGGCATCGACCGCGACGACGTCCGCGGCAGCGTCGACGTGAAGTGCGGCGACGCGGTCGCCGAGCACCTGTTCGCCGTCTCCTCGGGCCTCGAGTCCGTCGTGGTCGGCGAGGGCGAGATCGCCGGGCAGGTCCGCCGCGCGCTCGAGGGCGCGCGCACGGGCGGCACCACGAGCACGGGCCTCGAGCGCCTCTTCCAGACCGCGTCCAACACCTCGCGCGGCGTCAAGACCCGCACGGGCCTGCAGAGCGCCGGGCGGTCCATGGTGCGCCTCGCGCTCGACCTCGCCGAGAGCCGCATCGCCGACTGGTCGGCCACCCGCGTCCTCCTGGTCGGCACGGGCGCCTATGCCGGCGCGAGCCTCGCGGCGCTCCGCGACCGCGGCGTCGTCGACGTGCACGTCTACTCCCCCTCGGGCCGCGCGCAGAAGTTCGCCGGGCCCCACGGCATCCCCGCGGTGGAGGGGCGCGACCTGCTCCGCGCGCTCGCCGCCTCCGACATCGTCGTCACCTGCAGCACGGCGCCGAAGTCCGTGCTCGCCGCCCATCACATGCAGGCCGCCGCCGCCGTCTCGGGAGACGGCCGCCGCCGCCTCGTCATCGACCTCGGGCTGCCGCGCAACGTGGATCCGGACGTCGTCACGGTCGACGGCGTCGAGCTGCTCGACCTCGAGACCATCAGCCTGCACGCGCCGCTCCGCGACCTCACCGCCACGGACGACGCCCGCGAGATCGTCAGCACCGCCGCCGCCGAGTTCCGCGCCGCGAGCGCCGAGGACGAGGTGGCCCCCGCGGTCGTGGCCCTCCGCACCCACATCTTCGACGTCCTCGAGGGCGAGCTGGAGCGCGTCCGCAAGCGCGGCGACTCCTCCGAGGCCACCGAGAAGGCGCTCCGCCACCTCGTGAGCGTCCTCGTGCACCAGCCGTCCGTCCGGGCCCGCGAGCTCGCGCGCCAGGGCGAGGGCGCCCGCGTGGTCGACGCCGTGCAGGCGCTCTTCGGGCTCGACGTGGAGGTGCCCGCCGCGGTGTCCTCCCCCGTCGCCGTCGCGCTGCCCCGCACCGGTGAGGCGGGCTCGGCGTCGTGAGGCCCCGCGTCCTCCGCGGTCCGCGCCTCGACGCGCCCCTCCGGATGGCGGATCCGGTGCGCACCGAGCGCCTCGTGCTCCGGCCCTACACGGCCGACGACCTCGACGACTTCGCCGACATCCAGCGCCGGCCCGAGGTGGTCGAGTACATGTTCTGGCCGCTCCGCGACCGCGCCGCCTCGAAGCGCCACCTCGCCGACCGCCGCCGCAAGACCCGCCTCGAGCAGGGCCACGACTTCCTCGGCCTCGCCGTGGAGCTGCCGGACGAGCCGAGCCTCAACCCGCGGGCGTCGTCCGGCCGCGTGGTGGGCGACGTGTCGCTCCTCCTCCGCAACGTCCCGTCGCGGCAGCTCGAGGTGGGCTGGGTCATGAACCCCGACTTCGCCGGCCGCGGCTACGCCACGGAGGCCAGCCGCGCCCTCATCGACATCGCCTTCCGGCGTGCCGGCGCCCACCGCGTCGTCGCGCAGCTCGACGCCCGCAACTCCTCCTCCGCGCGCATGGCCGAGCGCCTCGGCATGCGCCTCGAGGGCCGCTTCCGCGAGGAGCACCTCGTGAAGGGCGAGTGGGTCGACAGCCTCTACTACGCCGTGCTCGCCGACGAGTGGGCGGCCACGCCGCCGGCGCCCTGACCCGGAGCCGCATCGTGCACGGAGACCTGCCCGCGATCGGCCCCGTCGACGTGCGCGGGCCGATCCGCACCTCCCGCCTCGTGCTCCGTCCGTTCGCGCCCGACGACCTGGTCGCCGTCGACGCCTACGCGACCTCGCCGGGCGCGCGCGGCCACCTGGCCGGCACCCCGACGGGCGCCCGACCCGACGCGGCGCGCCTGCTCGCCGACCGCCTCGGCTGGACGCGCCTCGCCGCCGTCGGCGACCGGCTGGCCCTCGCCGTGGAGCTGCCGGCCCAGGGTCCGCGACCCGCCCACGTGGTCGGCGAGGCGCACGCGCGGCTGCGCGAGCCGGCCGCCCGCCAGGCCGAGCTCGGCGTCGTCCTGCACGAGGACGTGCGCGGGGCGGGGCTCGCGGGCGAGGCGGCCGACCGGATCCTGGAGCTGCTGTTCGAGGAGGCCGGCGTCCACCGCGTCACGGCCCGGGTGGACGCACGCGACGCGGCGGCCCTCGCCCTGGCCACGCGCCTCGGCATGCGCCGGGAGGCCCTGCTCGTGCACGACAGGTGGGTCGAGGGGGCGTGGGCCGATACCGTGGTCGTCGCCCTGCTCGACGTCGAGTGGGCGGCTCGCACGAGCCTCGACGGACTGTAGGAGACCCGTGACCTCGACCCCCGACCCGGCCCGCCGGCCCGTCCTCCCCGTCATCGACGACGACGATGACAACGACGACCTCGACGACCTCGACCAGCCGGACGGCCCCGTCGGCCCCGCATCCGACGACCCGGTCCGCGCCGCCTCCGAGCGGCCGCTGCGCGTCTCCGCGCTGGCCCTCATCCGCGACCGGCGGGTGCTGATGGTGCGCGTCGAGGGCCAGGACGTGCTCTACCTGCCCGGCGGCAAGATCGAGCCGGGCGAGGGCGCGCGGCAGGCGCTGATGCGCGAAGCCGCCGAGGAGGTCGGGCTCGACATCGACCCCGCGACCGTCGAGGACCTCTTCACCGTCCTCGCCGACGCCCACGGCGTGCACGCCGGACGCCTCGTGAGCATGACCGTCTACCGGGCGGAGCCCCGGGACCTGGCGCAGGAGCCCGTCGCCTCGGGCGAGGTCGCCGAGCTCGAGTTCGTGGGGTCCGCGGACGCCAACCGCTGCCCGCCCGCCGGGCAGGCGGCCCTGGAGCGCCTGGTCGCGCTCCGGCTCATCGACTGAGCGGCGCGTCCCCGTCGGCGGCGGGGCGGGCCGGATCCGCGGGGTCCGTCGGCGCGGCGGCGGTGGCGTCGTCGCCCGCACGCGATGCGGTCGGATCCGCTCGCGCCGCCAGCTCGGCCGCGCGCGTGGCGCGCACCTTCCGCCGCTGGTCCACGAAGGCGAGCACGGCCGCGACCGTCGCGACGGCGCCCGCGACGAGCGTGCCGGTGACCTCGCCGACCCCGTCGGCCTCGATCGCGGCGACGAGGATGGCCACGGTGAAGCCGGCGATGACGACGCCGACCGCGAGGATCAGCCAGGAGAGGAGGCCCTTCGCGCGCGCGTCGGGGGTGCGGGTCGCCATGCGCCCATCCTCCCATGCGGTCGCCGGGCGGATCCGGCCGGCCGGGCTCGCGCTGTCGGACGGGCCGGACGGATCCGCCCGCCCGAGCGTCCGGTGTGAGCCGGGTGACGCCCGCGCCCGACCGGCGTAGCGTCGGAGACGTCACATCCACCGAACGAAGGAGCGCCCATGAGTGCGGACGACAAGGCCCAGAACACCGGCGAGAAGCTCGCGGGGAAGGCCGAGGAGGCCTTCGGGAAGCTGACCGGCGACGACAGCAAGGTCGCCGAAGGCGAAGCGAAGCAGGCCGGGGCAAGCGCCAAGCAGGCCGGCGAGAACGTGAAGGACGTCTTCAAGAAGTAGGAATTCCGGAGGGACGTCCCTCCTGAGAGGCGAGGGGCCGGATGCCGAGCATCCGGCCCCTCGTCATGTCCGGGCGCGGGGCCGCGGTGCCTCAGGCGGCCGGATGCGCGTCGGCCAGGGCCCGGAGCGCGCGCCGGTCGGGCTTGCCCGACGGCAGCGTCGGCATCTCCGGGATCCCGCGCACGGCGGTCGACCCGGCCACGCGACCGAGGCGCGCGGCCAGCTCGCGGCGCACGCGCTCCGCGAGCTGAGGATCCACCGCGCCCGGCACGAACACCACCGGACGCTGGCCCCACCCCGCGTGCTCGCCGGGCACCGCGACGGCCTCGCCGAGGCGCGCGTCCCACGCCGCGAGCGAGCGCACCGCCTCCTCGACCGCGGCCAGCCGCAGCTTCTCGCCGCCGGAGATCACGACGTCGTCGAGCCGACCGGTGATGCGCAGCACGCCGTCGGCGACCTCGCCGCCGTCGCCCGTGCGGTACCAGCGACGACCGTCGTGCTCGCCGAACGCCGCGTCGGTGGCGCCGGGGTCGCCCAGGTAGCCCTCCGCAAGCATCGGGCCGGCGAGCTCGACCTGGCCGTCGACGACGGCGACCTCGGCCGTCGCGACCGGGACGCCGTCGTACACGCATCCGCCCGCGGTCTCGCTGGATCCGTAGGTGCGCACCACGCGCCACCCGAGCGCGGCGGCCCGGTCGACGAGGTGCGGGGGCGTGGCCTGCCCGCCGACGAGGATCGCGTCGAGGCGGCGGACGGCGTCGCGGACGCGGCGGGCGTCGTCCCCCGCTGCGCCGCCGTCCGCCGCCTCGACGAGCCGGTGCAGCTGCGTCGGCACGAGCGACGTGTAGCGGGCGACGCGCGCGTCCAGCGACGCCGCCAGGTCCGCGAAGGCGCGCGGGTCGAAGCTGCCGGGCGCGAGGACCGCCGGGGCCGTGCCCGCCGCGATCGAGCGCACCAGCACCTGCAGGCCGGCGATGTAGTGGGTGGGCAGCGCGAGGATCCACTGCCCCGGCGCCCCGAGCGCGGTCTGCGACGCGGCGGCGCTCGCCAGCAGCGCGTCCGACGACAGGGCCACCCGCTTGGGCCGGGAGGTGGTGCCGGAGGTCTCGACCACGAGCGCGACCCGCCGCTCGACGTCGGCGGGCGGCGGCGGATCCCCGGCGCCCACGGGGGCGTCCACCGGGCGCGCGAGCAGCGCCGGCCCGTCGCCCGCGAGCGCGGCGCGGAGGAGCGGCACCACGTCGGCGCCGGACGCGGTGAGCCGCTCGAGGCGCCTCACGGGAGCGCTGCCGCGCGGATCAGAACTGCCACGGGAACGGCGACCAGTCGGGCGCGCGCTTCTCGAGGAAGGAGTCGCGGCCCTCGACGGCCTCGTCGGTGCCGTAGGCGAGGCGCGTGGCCTCGCCCGCGAACACCTGCTGGCCGACCATGCCATCGTCCACCGCGTTGAAGGCGTACTTGAGCATGCGGATGGCGGTGGGCGACTTCCCGAGGATCGTCTCCGCCCAGTCCAGCGCCGTCGCCTCGAGCTCGGCGTGCGGCACGACGCGGTTCACGGCGCCCATCTCGTACATGCGCTGGGCGCTGTGCTCCTCCGCCAGGAAGAACACCTCGCGCGCGGCCTTCTGGCCGACCTGGCGGGCGAAGTAGGCGGATCCGTACCCGCCGTCGAACGACCCCACGTCGGCGTCGGTCTGCTTGAAGCGGCCGTGCTCCGCCGACGCGATGGTGAGGTCGCAGACGACGTGCAGCGAGTGCCCGCCGCCGGCCGCCCAGCCGGGGACGACCGCGATCACGACCTTGGGCATGAAGCGGATGAGGCGCTGGACCTCGAGGATGTGGAGGCGCCCGGCGCGCGCCGGGTCGACGCCCTCGGCGGTGTCGCCGTCGGCGTACTTGTAGCCGTCGCGTCCGCGGATGCGCTGGTCGCCGCCGCTGCAGAACGCCCAGCCGCCGTCCTTCGGGCTCGGGCCGTTGCCGGTGAGGAGCACGACGCCGATGCGCGGATCCTGCCGGGCGTCGTCGAGCGCCTGGTAGAGCTCGTCGACGGTGCGCGGGCGGAAGGCGTTGCGCACCTCCGGCCGGTCGAACGCGATGCGCGCGATCCGCCCCGAGAGGTCGTGGTGGTAGGTGATGTCGGTGAAGCCCTCCGCGAGGGGCACGTCGCGCCAGCGGGTGGGATCGAGGATGTCGGAGACCTGCTTCACCATGCGCCCAGCCTAGGCGCCGGGTGCCGGGCCGACCGCGGGCGGGCCGTCGCCGTCCGCGGGTGCGAGGCTGGACCCATGCTCCCCGCGATCGACGACCTCCTCGCCACGGCCCGCGTCGTCGCCCTCCCCCTCCGCACGCGCTTCCGCGGCCTCGACGTGCGCGAGGCCGTGCTGATCGAGGGTCCGCTCGGCTGGACCGAGTTCTCGCCGTTCGTCGAGTACGACGACGCCGAGTCCGCCGCCTGGCTGGAGGCCGCGATCGACTTCGGCTGGACCGCGCCGCCCGCGCCCCTCCGCGACCACGTGCTCGTGAACGCGACGATCCCGGCCGTGGAGGCGTCGCGCGTGGCCGAGGTGCTGGCCCGGTTCCCCGGCTGCCGCACCGCGAAGGTCAAGGTGGCCGAGCGCGGCACCGTGCTCGCGGACGACGTGGCGCGCGTCGCCGAGGTGCGCCGCCTGCTGGGCCCCGAGGGGCGCGTGCGCATCGACGCGAACGCCGCCTGGAACGTCGACGAGGCCGAGCACGCGATCCACGCCCTCGCCGAGCACGACCTCGAGTACGTGGAGCAGCCCTGCGCGTCGGTGGAGGAGCTCGCGGAGCTGCGCGACCGGATCCGCCACCTCGGCGTGCCCGTCGCCGCCGACGAGAGCGTCCGCAAGGCCGAGGACCCGCTGCGGGTGGCGCGCGCCGGCGCCGCGGACCTGCTCGTGATCAAGGCGCAGCCGCTCGGCGGGATCCACCGCGCGCTCGGCATCACGCGCGACGCGGGCCTGCCCGTGGTCGTGTCCAGCGCGCTCGACACGAGCGTCGGCATCTCCATGGCCGCGCACCTCGCGGCCGCGATCCCCGACCTGCCGCACGACTGCGGGCTCGGCACGGTGTCGCTCTTCGTGGAGGACGTCGTGGCGGAGCCGCTCCTGCCGGTCGACGGCCGGATCCCGGTGCGGCGGGTGGCGCCGGACGCCCGGCTCCTCGACGCGCACGCCGCGGACCCGGACCGCCGCGACTGGTGGCTCGACCGGATCCGCCGCACGCACGCCGTGCTCGCGACGCGCGGCTGAACCCGCCGGGGCGGTCGGCCGGGCCAGATCGGCCGCGGGCCTACAGGCCGCTGTAGGTGTGCAGGCCCTTGAAGAACACGTTCACGACGCCGAAGTTGAACATGACGGCCGAGAACCCGATGATGGCCAGCCACGCCGACCGCGACCCGCGCCAGCCGCGCGTGGCCCGCGCGTGGATGTACCCGGCGTAGAGCACCCAGATGATGAAGGTCCAGACCTCCTTGGTGTCCCACCCCCAGTAGCGACCCCACGCTCGCTCGGCCCAGATGGCGCCGGCCATGAGCGTGAAGGTCCAGAAGATGAAGCCCACGATGTTGAGGCGGTACGCCATCGACTCCAGCGTGACGGAGTCGGGCAGCGTCGCGAGGAAGCGCATCTTCACGGCCTGCGCGTCGGCGGCGAGCGACTCGCGCCGGAACTGCAGCAGCTGCACGCCCGAGAGCGCGAAGGCGAGCGCGAAGAAGCCGGTGCCGAGGGCGGCGACGAAGACGTGGATCACGAGCCAGTACGACTGCAGCGACGGCGGCAGCGGCGACACCTCGACGCGGTACTGGACCACGGCGATGCCGAGCAGGATGAGGATGAGCCCGGTGACGAACGTGCCGAGGAAGCGCAGGTCGCGGCGCGTGAGCACGATGAGGTAGACGCTGAGGATGAGCAGCGTGCCCGTCATGGCGAACTCGTACATGTTCGCCCACGGCACCCGGGAGGCCGCGAGGCCGCGGAGCACGGTGGCGACGGCGTGCGCCACGAAGCCGACGACGAGCAGCACCATGGCCACGTTGAGGCTGATCGACCGGCCGGCGGCGACGGGCGCGTCCGGGCCGGAGGAGGCGGGCTCGCGCTCCAGGGTGGCGGTGCCGCCCCGGCGGGCCGCGGTGGCGCCGACGGCGGAGGGCTGCCGCGCGGTGGCCGCGTCGGCCACGAGCGCCGAGCGGCGGGCGAGGTCGAGGGCGAACGCGATGAACGCGGCCGCGTAGAGGCCCATCGCGACGAGGAGCGCGATGAGGGAGACGTCGTCGAGCATGGCCGTGTTCACGAGGGGAGCCTAACTTCCGCTTCTGACATCGCGCCCGGCGCGAGGCCGGACGCGTGCTTGTCCGCCAGGGCCGCGACCGCGGCCTCCAGCGTGGGGTCCTCGCCGCGGGCCAGGCCCGCGTACTCGAGGGTGGTGGATCCGTCCGCCTGCGGCACGGCCTTGACCCACACGCGCCGGCGCGGCACGAAGAGGGACGTGAGCAGGCCGCCGAGGATCAGGATCGCGAAGAGCAGCACCCAGCCCTGCGTCGGGTCGTGGTGCACGTCGAACGAGACGAAGCGCGGGACGGAGTCGAGGGTGACGGTGCCGAGCCCGTCGGGCAGGTCGACGGTCTGGCCGGGGGCCATCCGGAGGCCCTGGACCCCCGTCTGCCCGCCCGTGAGCTGGGTCAGCGTGTCGACCTGGAGCGTGTAGACGGAGGTGGGCACTCCCGTGTTGATCCCGAGGTCGCCGGTGTAGACGTTCAGCGTCAGCACGGGGTCGTCGAGATCCGGGTAGGAGGACGTGAACGGCGTCCGGGAGTCGTCGAGCGTCGGGTAGAAGAAGCCGATCATCCCCACCTGCTCGCGCAGGCCGTCCGGCACCTTCACGACGCCGAGGGACTTGAGCTTCGCGTCCTGCGGCAGGAACGGCACGTCCGCGCTGTAGACGCTCTTCCCCTCCGGGTCGCGCACGGTCACGTGCGGCGCGTACCCGTTGCCGAGCAGGTACATGTCGGTGCCGCCGATGGCCAGCGGGTCGTTGACCTTCACCTCGCGGTCCTGCGGCTGGCCGCCGGGGACGTCGGCGGTGACGTCGGCCGTGAAGTCGAGCGGCTGCCCGATGGCGTTCGGGTTCTCCTGCTCGTACTCGACGTGCAGCGCGTCGAGCTTCACGCGGTACGGGGTGAGCGAGGAGTCGTCGAAGAACCGGCCGGGGTTGAACGAGTCGAAGGTCGAGAGCGTGTTGACGAACGACTGGCCCTCGACGAGCACCTTCTGCCCGGAGTAGCCGAAGCCGCCGCCGATGCCGACCGTGACGAGGATCCCCACCAGCGCCGAGTGGAACACGAGGTTGCCGGTCTCGCGCAGGTAGCCGCGCTCGGCCGACACGGAGAGGACGCCGCCCGCCGCCGACGCGTCGTCCACGAGCAGGGTGCGGTACCGCTGGCGCTTGAGGAGCGCGCGGGCCTGGCGGATGGCGTCGACCGGATCCGCCGTGGTCGTCCGCGTCGTGTACCCCGCCAGCCGGGACAGGCGCGCGGGCGTCTTGGGCGGCGCCTGGCGCAGCGCGTCGAAGTGGTGCTTGGCGCGCGGCACGACGCAGCCGATGAGGCTGATGAACAGCAGCAGGTAGATGGAGGAGAACCAGACCGAGCTGTAGGTGTCGAACACCTGGAGCTTGTCGAGCACCGGGTAGAGGTCCGGGTTGTCCGCGCGGAACTGCGTGACGCCGTTCGGGTCGGAGCTGCGCTGCGGCACGAGCGACCCGGGGATGGCCGCGAACGCGAGCATGAGGAGCAGGAACAGCGCCGTGCGCATGCTCGTGAGCTGACGCCAGAACCAGCGGAGCGTGCCGAGGAACCCGAGCTTGGGCTGCACGATGGGCGCGCCGTCGGCGGAGGACGGGCGCGGCGCCTGCCGCGGCGAGTCGACGTGGTCAGATGGCCGGGACATACGAGGCGATCACCCCCTGGAGCTGGAGCATCCACGCCGACCAGAGGCCGGAGACCATCAGCACGCCGATGAGCACGAGCAGCGCTCCCCCGACGAGGTTGACGGTGCGGATGTGACGACGGAGGAACCCGACGGTGCGCGTCATCCAGCCGAGGCCGAGGGCCACGAGGAGGAACGGCACGCCGAGCCCGATGCAGTAGGCGACGCCGAGCAGGACGCCGCGGCCCGCGTCGGCGGAGGTGAGGCTCATCGAGATGACGACGGCGAGGGTCGGGCCGATGCAGGGCGCCCAGCCGATGCCGAACACGACGCCGAGCAGCGGCGCGCCCGCGAGCCCGGTGGCCGGTCGCCACGAGCTCTTCACCTGACGCTGGAGGAAGCCGAGCCGCCCGGTGAAGACGAGCCCCATGACGATGAGGACGACCCCGAGGATCCGCGTGATGAGGTCCTGCCAGCGCATGAGCCAGAAGCCGGCGGTGGCCGAGACGAGCGTGGTGACGATGAACACGGCGGAGAAGCCGAGCACGAACAGCGCCGTGCCGAGGAGCAGGCGGCGACGCGTGGCGGATCCGCCCTTGGCCTCGGCCATGCCGCCGATGTACCCGAGGTAGCCCGGCACGAGCGGCAGCACGCAGGGGGAGGCGAACGAGACCAGTCCCGCGAGCAGCGCCAGCGGCACCGCGACGAGGAGCTGGCCCGACAGGGCGCCCTGGATCTGGTCCACCTAGCCCGCCGGCTCCGCGACGGTGTCGGAGACGAGCGTGCGGAGCACCCCGGGGTCGATCTGCCCGAGCACCCGGGACGCGACGCGGCCCTGGCGGTCGAGCACGATGGTGGCGGGCACGGCGTTCGGCGCGATGGTGCCGGCGAACGCGAGCTGCATGCGCGTGTCCTCGACGTCGAGGACGGACGGGTAGGTGATGCCGTAGGTGGAGTCGAACGAGTCGACGTTCGGCGCCTGGTCGCGCGTGTTCACGCCGAGGAACTTCACGCCGTCGGCCGCGTGCTCCTCGCTCGCGGCCTGCAGGTCCTTCGCCTCGAGGCGGCAGGGCGGGCACTCGGCGTACCAGAAGTTGACCACCGTGACGGATCCGCGGTACTCGGCGGACGTGATCTCGGTGCCGTCGGAGAGGGTGCCGGAGAAGTCGACGGGGGCGGCGCGGTCGGCCAGCGGGACCTCCGTGAACGTGCCGTCGCCCGCGATGTAGCGCTTGTTGTCGCCCGCGCGGAACTCGGCGGCGAGCGGATCCTGCGTGCAGCCGCTCAGCGCGACGGCGGCGAGCGCGGATCCCGCGGCGGCGAGGAGGGTGCGGCGGCGGACGGGCATCAGACCGCCCCCTCGTCGACCGCGAGGTCGGACAGGCCGGCCGCCGCGTCGACGTAGCCGGTCTCGACGAACCGGTCGCCCACGCGCTCGACGGTGGTGATGCTCGACAGCGCGCAGCGGCGCTTGCGCGGGTCGTGGAAGAGGCGCTCGCCCGCGAGGGAGAGGTGCACCATCCAGATGGGCAGCTGGTGGCTGACGATGACGACGTCGCCGTCCGGCACCGACCGGTGCGCGGCCTTGACGGCCTCGGCCATGCGGGCCGCGATGGAGCGGTAGGACTCGCCCCAGCTCGGCTTCACCGGGTCGACGACGAGCGGCCAGAGCCGCGGGGAGCTCGCGATGCGGGCGGGCGAGGGGAAGCGGGAGCCCTCGAAGCGGTTGGTGGGCTCGATGACGCGCTCGTCGGTCGTGACCTCGAGGGCGAAGCGCTCGGCCCAGGGAGCAGCGGACTCCTGCGCACGCTGCAGGGGCGAGGCGATGATCCGGTTGACGGGAGCCCCGGACTCCTCCAGCGCCTGCGCGGCGGCGTCGGCCATGCGGTGGCCGAGCTCGGAGAGGCCGAACCCCGGGATGCGTCCGTAGAGCACTCCGTCGGGGTTGTGCACCTCGCCGTGACGGACGAGATGGATTCGTGAGGCGACCACCCGTCAAGTGTAGGTGTCGTGCGGATGTACAACCACCGAGCAGCGAGCGCAACCCCATGCGCGAATCATTCGTCCGCAATACGATTGGGCGCACCGGCGGGGGCCGGCGCTCCGGCACCGGCTCCGACCGGTTATTACATGCGTATACGAACGTTTGGGCCCCAAAGGAATCGCACGCTAAGTTAGGTGCTCGAGGTCGTGATCCGGCCTCCCGGCGAGAGCCCCGTGGCACACGGGACCTCGCAGAGACCCCCGTCGAACGGACGCGGGCCCGCATGACGATGCCGTCCGGGACGGCGCGGAAGGAACGGGCACCATGACGATGACACCGACCAGGCCCACGGCCACCGACACCACCAGCACCGACTCCGCCCTCGATCCGATCGAGGCCGTCGGCCCCGTGGATCCGTACGCGGACTCCGACCTCCCCGAGCCGTCGCTCGTCACGCCCGGCGCCAGCACCGACGCCGTCAAGGACTACCTGCGCCAGATCGGCCGCGTCCCCCTGCTCACCGCCGAGCTGGAGGTGAGCGTCGCCCGCCGCATCGAGGTGGGCGTCCTCTCCCAGGAGGTGCTGGACACCCGCACCGACCTGACGGCGTCCGAGCGCCGCGAGTACCAGACGCTCGCCCAGGACGGGATGCGCGCGAAGCAGCACCTCGTGAACGCGAACCTGCGCCTCGTCGTGAGCATCGCCAAGCGCTACACGGGCCGCGGCCTGCCGTTCCTGGACCTCATCCAGGAGGGCAACATGGGCCTCGTCCGGGCGGTCGAGAAGTTCGACTACCAGGCCGGCTTCAAGTTCTCGACCTACGCGTCGTGGTGGATCAAGCAGTCCATCACCCGGGGCATGGCCGACACGAGCCGCACCATCCGGATCCCCGTGCACACGGTGGAGCACATCAACCGCATCAACGCCGTGCAGCGCGAGCTCGCGGTGGAGCTCGGCCGCGACCCCTCCATGGAGGAGATCGCGCGCGAGTCGGACACGCCCGTCACCAAGGTGCGCTACCTGCTCGACCGCGCGCAGGAGCCCATGTCGCTGCAGGTCCTCGTGGGCGGCAGCGGCGGCGACGGCGACACCGAGATGGCCGACCTCATCGAGGACGCGGACGTCACGCAGCCCATCGACGTGGTGACGCAGCAGCTCATGGCCGCGCACGTCACGCGCCTCATCGACGGGCTCGCCGAGCGCGACGCCGAGGTCGTGCGGATGCGCTTCGGCCTCGCGGGCCTCGAGCCCCGCTCGCTCGCGTACGTCAGCCAGCAGCTCGGCGTGACGCGCGAGCGCGTGCGCCAGATCGAGAAGAAGTGCCTCGCGAAGCTCCGCATCCCGGAGCTGGAGACGTACATCCGCGGCTGACCCCGTCGCGACCACGAGGGCCGTCCGCGCTTCGGCGCGGGCGGCCCTCGTGCGTCCCCGGACGTCACTGGCCGCGACCATCGCGGGCCGCGGAGCCCCGTTCGGGCCCGCGATCCTGCGGATCCGCCGAAAACCATGCGCGCTAGCCGTTAGTGCGCATACAGTCGATTCCCACCCCTCCGACGGCGCGCATCCACGCCGCGGACGACACGACGCGAGCTCGACGACGAGCCGCGATGAAGGAGGAGCCATGGCTCTCACGCAGGCCGCACCCGGCCAGACGCACGTCCCCCGCATCAGCTGGTCCCCCGTCGCCGCGGGCCTCTGGGTCGCCCGACGCGGCGACGAGTTCGCCGGCATGAGCGAGGAGCGGTGGGGCGTCGGCTTCCACGTCACCGACCGCCTCGGCCGCGACGTCGGCGACTTCCCCACCCTGACCGAGGCGCGCGCCGCGCTGTCCTGACCCGTCGGCCGGGTGCGCGGCGCAGGCCGCGCGCCCGGGGACCGCTACCACCTCCGGGCGGCGAGCGCACCGACCCCGCGGTCGCGCACGCGCGGGCCTAGGGTCGAGCAGGTGCCTTCCTCCGAGATCCGCCCGCCCGCATCCGCCGCCGACGACCGCTCGGACGGCTACGTCCGGGTCCGCGGCGCGTCGGAGAACACGCTCCGCGACGTGGACGTCGACATCCCGCGCGACCGCATCGTCGCCTTCACGGGCGTCTCCGGATCCGGCAAGTCGTCGCTCGCGTTCGGCACCGTCTACGCGGAGGCGCAGCGCCGGTTCTTCGAGTCGGTCGCGCCGTACGCGCGCCGGCTGATCCGGCAGGAGCAGACGCCGCACGTCGAGAGCATCACGGGCCTCCCGCCCGCGGTCGCGCTCCAGCAGCGCCGCGGGGCGCCGAGCACGCGCTCCACCGTCGGCACCGTCACGACGCTCTCCAACTCCCTGCGGATGCTGATGTCGCGCGCGGGCGCCTACCCCGCCGGCCAGGGCCGGCTCGACTCCGACGCCTTCTCCCCCAACACCGCCGCGGGCGCCTGTCCCGTGTGCCACGGCCTCGGCGTCGCGCACACCGTGACCGAGGCGTCGCTCGTGCCGGACCCGTCGCTGTCCATCCGCGACGGCGCGATCGCCGCGTGGCCCGGCGCCTGGCAGGGCAAGAACCTGCGCGACATCGCGATCGCCCTCGGCTACGACGTGGACGTGCCGTGGCGCGAGCTGCCGCAGGAGCGACGGGACTGGATCCTCTTCACCGAGGAGCAGCCCGTGGTGCAGATCACGCCGCAGCGGGACCGCGTGGCGAAGCCCTACAACGGGCGCTTCTGGAGCGCGCGCTCCTACGTGCTGCACACGCTCGCCGACTCGTCGAGCCCGCGCCTGCGCGAGGCCGCGCTCGCGCACATGGTCTCCGGCACGTGCGAGCGGTGCGGCGGCAGCGGGCTGACGCCCGAGGCGCTGGCCGTGACCTTCGCCGGCCGCAGCATCCAGCAGCTCAACGCGCTCACGCTCGCGGACCTCGCCGCGGCCATCGCGCCGACGGACGGCATGGGCGACGTGGCCGTGACGATCACGACCGACCTCGTCGCGCGCCTCGCCGTGCTCGTGGACCTCGGGCTCGGCTACCTCAGCCTCGGGCGCGTGACCACGACGCTGTCGCCCGGCGAGATGCAGCGGCTGCGGCTCGCGACGCAGCTGCGGTCCGGGCTGTTCGGCGTCGTCTACGTCCTCGACGAGCCGTCCGCGGGGCTGCACCCCGCCGACGCCGAGCCGCTCCTCGAGGTGCTCGAGCAGCTGCGCGACTCCGGCAACTCGGTGTTCGTGGTGGAGCACGACATGGACGTCGTGCGGCGGGCCGACTGGATCGTGGACGTGGGGCCGGGCGCGGGGCAGGCCGGCGGATCCGTCGTCTACAGCGGTCCCGTCGAGGGCCTCCGCGAGGTGGAGGGATCGGCGACGCGGCCGCACCTCTTCCCCGACCTCGCGCCGGCGCGCGTCGAGCGGACGCCGCGGACGCCCGTCGGCAGCATCCGCGCCACGGGCGTGACGCTGCACAACCTCGTCGACCTCGACGTCGAGATCCCGCTCGGCGTGATGGTGGCGGTGACGGGCGTCTCGGGATCCGGCAAGTCGACGCTCGTGAGCCGCGTGCTGCCGGACCTGCTGAGGGCGTCGCTCGCACCCGACCGCGTGGTGGTCGAGCCGGGGGACGACGCGGACGGGGACGCGCCCGACGACGCCTCGGGGCCCGCGCGCATCGCCCGGGTCGAGGGCGCGGAGGCCGTGGACCGGCTCGTCGCCGTCGACCAGCGCCCCATCGGCCGCACGCCGCGCTCGACGCTCGCCACCTACACGGGCCTGTTCGACGCGGTGCGGCGCACCTACGCGGCGACGGACGAGGCGCGGGCGCGCGGATACGGCGCCGGCCGGTTCTCGTTCAACGTCGCGGGCGGGCGGTGCGAGACCTGCCAGGGGGAGGGGTCCGTGACCGTCGAGCTCCTCTTCCTGCCCGGCTCGTACGGACCGTGCCCCACGTGCCACGGCGCCCGGTACGAGCCGGCGACCCTGGAGATCGAGTACCACGGACGCTCGATCGCGGACGTGCTCGCCATGACGGTGGACGAGGCGCACGGCTTCCTCGCCGACGTGCCGCTCGCCGCCCGCGCGCTCGCGACGCTCCGCGACGTGGGCCTCGGCTACCTGCGGCTCGGCCAGCCCGCGACGGAGCTGTCGGGCGGCGAGGCCCAGCGGATCAAGCTGGCCACCGAGCTGCAGCGCGCCCCACGCGGCCACACCCTCTACCTGCTCGACGAGCCGACGACCGGGCTGCACCCGACGGACGTCGTGCTGCTCCTCCGCCAGCTGCAGGGGCTCGTCGACGCGGGCAACACGGTCGTCGTCGTGGAGCACGAGATGGACGTCGTGGCGGACGCCGACCGCGTGATCGACCTCGGGCCGTCCGGCGGCGACCAGGGCGGCCGCATCGTCGCGCAGGGCACCCCGCGCGAGGTCGCGGACACGGCCGGGAGCCGCACCGCGCCCTACCTCGCCCGGCGGCTCGACGCGTCCGGGACGGGGGCCGCGCGGGTCGGTGCGACGCCCGGCGGGCGTCGGTAGTCTGACCTCCGGCGCCATCGCCCGCGCGCGTCGACGCCCGACGGCATCCCGCACCTCTCTCCTAGGAGCACCTCGTGACTGATTCGACCGGAACACCCTCCACGCCCGCGGGCTGGTACGCGGACCCCGCCGGATCCGACCGCCTGCGCTGGTGGGACGGCACCCGCTGGACCGACCACCTGACGGACGCGCCGACGGCGGGCGCGGGCGCGTCGGCGTCGGAGACCGCGTCCGGATCCGGGGAGCGGGCCGCGGACGCCGCGACCGCGCCGGCCACGGCGCACGTGCCGCCGGTCGCGTCGCCGCCCGCGTACGCGCAGCAGCCGTACTCGCAGCAGCCCCACGCCCAGCAGCCGCGCTCGCAGCAGCCGTACGCCCAGCAGCCCTACTCCCCGGCCGGCTACGGCGCCCCGACCCCGCCGCCGAAGGTGCCCGCGGGCACGTCGCCGTGGACGTGGGCGATCTGGGTGCTGGCGGCGCTGCCGGTGGTCTCCCTCATCCTCGCGTCGAGCGCCGACTTCCGCAGCGCCATCCCCGCGTCGCCGTACGACCGCGGGCCGATGATGCCCGACCTCGGCATGGTGATGCTGCAGCTCGTGAGCTTCCTCGTCTACGGCGTCGGCGTCCTGATCGCCTACCTCGACTGGCGCGACCTCGGGCGACGCGGCATCGTCCGCCCCTTCCACTGGGCGTGGACCTTCCTCGGCAGCGGCGTCTACGTGATCGGCCGATCCGTCATCGTCCGGCGCCGCATCGAGGGCTCGCCGGGCCGCGCGCTGTCCCCGATCTGGGTCTGGGCCGCCCTGACCTTCCTCGTGCTCCTGGTCGGCGCCGTGAAGTGGCTGGAGGCCTTCATGGGCGTCATGCAGCGGTACGGCACCTACGGCTACTGATCCACGGGCGCTCCGCCGCCCCACCCGCGCCCCGGTCGGCGCGTCCGCTCACACGAGACGGATGCGCTGGCCGGGGCGCAGCTGCGCCGCCAGCCGGACGTCGTCGCGCGCGACCACGCCGATCACCGGGTAGCCGCCCGTCATGGGGTGGTCGGCGAGGAACAGGATCGGCCGGCCCGAGGGCGGGACCTGGAGCGCGCCCGTGACGACGCCCTCGCTGGGGAGCTCGCCGGCGACCCGCCGCTTGAGGGGTCGGCCGTCGAGGCGGACGCCCACGCGGTCGGCCTCGGCCGTGACCTCCCACGTGCCGTCGAGGAGGGCGTCCCAGGATCCGTCGACGAACCAGTCGAGGCGCGGGCCCGGCGCGACGCGGAGGACCACCTCGCCGTCGGCGGGCGCCGAGACGGCCAGGGAGTCGACAGGCGGGACGGGGCCGGCGACGGCGGATCCCACGGGCACCGCGTCGCCGACCGCCACCGGCGGGGGTCCCACGCGGGAGAGCAGGTCGGTGGCGCGCGATCCGAGCACGGGCGGCACGTCCACGCCGCCGCGGACGGCGAGGTACCAGCGGATGCCGCGCGCGGCCGTGCCGACCTCGAGCACGTCGCCCGCGTCGAGCAGCATCGCCCGGGCGTAGGGCGCGGGGCGCGCCGCGCGGCCCACCGTGCGCGTGAGCGGGCCGACGGCTCCCGTCACGGCCACCCAAACGGCGGCGGTCGCGCGCAGCACGGCGCCGCCGAGCACGATCTCGAGGCCCGCGGCACCGGGCGCGTTGCCGACGAGGAGGTTGGCGTCGGCGAGGGCCCGGGGATCCAGGGCGCCGGAGGGCGAGACGCCGATGCCGCCGTGGCCGGGGCGGCCGGCGTCCTGCACGAGCATCAGCGGGCCGGTGCGCTCGACGACGAGCGCGGGCGCGGCGGCGGCCGTGGCGCGGCGTCCTCGGCGGGCGGGCGCCGGGTCGAGCGGCGCGGGCCCGGACGCCGGCTCAGCCGCGGGCCCGGTCACGCGTCCACCTCGCGGAAGCGCACGGACGATCCGGGCTGCAGGAGCGCCGCCGGCTCTCGCTGGGGATCCCACAGCACCGCCCGCGTCGTGCCGATGAGCTGCCAGCCGCCCGGGGAGGCGCGCGGGTAGATGCCGCTGAACTCGCCCGCGAGCGCGACGGCGCCCGCCGGGACGCGCGGCCGCGGCGACGTGCGGCGCGGCACCTCGAGGCCGGGCACCCCGGCGAGGTACCCGAATCCGGGCGCGAAGCCGCCGAACGCGACCGTCCAGGTGCCGGCCGTGTGCCGCGCGACGACCTCGCGCGCGTCGACGCCGAGGAGCGCGGCGACGTCGGCCAGGTCCTCGCCGTCGTAGACCACCTCGATCTCGACGGGCGCGCCGCCGCGGGCGCCCGCCTCCGACGCGGGCGTGGCGGCGAGCGCCCAGGAGCGCGCGGCGGCGAGCGGGAGCACGCGCGGATCCACCGTGACGAGGATGCTGCGCGCGCCCGGCACCACGTCGACGACGCCGCGCGGCCGGGTCGCGTCGAGCACGGGCTGCAGGCGGAGGACCTCGTCGAGGGAGTCGAGGTCGAGCATCACGGCGGCGTCGCCGCACGGCAGGAGCCGGAGCGTCACAGGGCGCGCCGGTCGCGGGCCGGGAGGGAGCGCTCGTCCGCGTCGGGCACCGGGCGGATCTCGACGCCCGCCTCCTCGAGGGCCGCGCGCACCGCGCGGGCGAGGCCCACGGCGCCGGGGGTGTCGCTGTGCAGGCAGATCGAGTCGGGGTCGAGCCGCACGACGGATCCGTCGACCGCCACGACCGTGCCCTCCGTCGCCATGCGCACGGAGCGGGCCGCGACCTCGGCCGGATCGTGGACCACCGCGCCCTCCTGCCGCCGGGAGACCAGCGCGCCCTCGGGCGTGTAGGCGCGGTCGGCGAAGGCCTCGACGCGCGTCGGCAGGCCGGCGGCGGCCGCGAGCCGGAGGATCTCGGAGCCGGGCAGCCCGAGCACGGGGAGCGTCGGATCCAGCGCCACGACCGCGTCCACGACGGCCTGCGCCTGCACGGGGTCGTGCGCGATGCGGTTGTAGAGGGCGCCGTGCGGCTTGACGTACGAGACGCGCGCGCCGACCGTGCGCGCCATGCCGGTGATCGCCGCGAGCTGGTAGAGCACGTCGCCCGTGAGCTCGGCGGGCGAGGCGTCGAGGTCGCGGCGGCCGAACCCCGCGAGGTCGCGGTAGGCGACGTGCGCCCCGACCGCGACGCCGTCCCGGGCCGCGCGCTCGAGCGCGTGCAGCATGACGAGGGGATCCCCGGCGTGGAACCCGCAGGCCACGTTCGCGCTCGAGACGATGGCGAGCATCGCGTCGTCGTCGCCGAGGGTCCAGCGGCCGAACGACTCGGCGAGGTCGCTGTTGAGGTCGATCTGCATGGCGTCTCCCCTGCACCGGGTGCGGCGGCCGCGCGCGCGGCGCCGTCCCCACCAGGCTAGGCGGCCCGCGGGGCGACCGGTCCGACAGCGGCGCGGATAGACTCGACGACCGTGACCTCACGCACCCTCATCAAGAACCTGGCCGCCCTCGACGACGGGGACGTGGCCGTCTCCGGATGGGTCGAGACCGTCCGGGACCAGAAGAAGATCCAGTTCGTGATCCTCCGCGACGAGTCCGGCGCGGTGCAGCTCACCTACAAGCGCCAGGGCGACGAGGACGCGACCGCCGACGCCATCTCGGGCCTCGCCGCAGGCACGTTCCTCACCGCCACCGGCACGCTCAAGCACGACGAGCGCGTCAAGCTCGGCGGCCTGGAGATCGGCCTGTCCGGCATCGAGATCGCGGGCGCCGCCATCCCCGAGACGCCCATCGCGGCCGACTCCTCCATCGACAAGCGCCTCGACTGGCGCTTCATCGACCTCCGCGCGCCCCGCAACTCGCTGATCTTCCGCGTGCAGACCACGCTCGTGCACGCGCTGCGCACCTACTGGGTCGAGCACGACTTCATCGAGGTCTTCTCCCCCAAGCTCATGGCCACGCCCTCCGAGTCGAACGCCGAGCTGTTCAAGGTCGACTACTTCGACGGCGTCGCGTACCTCGCGCAGAGCCCGCAGTTCTTCAAGCAGATGGCGCAGTCCGCCGGCTTCGGCAAGATGTTCGAGGTCGGCCCGGCGTTCCGCGCCGACCCGTCGTTCACCTCCCGCCACGCGACCGAGTTCACGTCGGTGGACGCGGAGATCAGCTGGGTCGAGAGCCACGAGGACGTCGCGCGCCTCCAGGAGGAGCTCATCGTCGCCGCGCTCACCGCGGTGAAGGAGAAGCACGGCGACGAGATCCGCGAGCTGTTCGACGTGGAGGTGACCGTGCCGAGCATCCCGTTCCCGCGGATCCCGCTGCTGGAGGCCAAGGACATCGTCGCGAAGCGCGGCCACGTGATCGACCGCGCCGACGACGACCTCGACCCCGAGGGCGAGCGCCAGATCGCCGCCCACGTGATGGAGGAGTTCGGCCACGAGTTCGTGTTCCTCACGGACTACCCGTCGTCGATCCGGCCGTTCTACCACATGCGGAACGCCGAGGACCCGTCGATCACGAACAGCTACGACCTCATCTGGAACGGCGTCGAGATCACCACGGGCGCCCAGCGCGAGCACCGCGTCGAGGTGCTCGAGGCGCAGGCCCGCGAGAAGGGCCTCGACCCCGAGGAGCTCGGCTCGTACCTCGACTTCTTCCGCTACGGCGTGCCCCCGCACGGCGGCTTCGGCATGGGCCTCAACCGCGTGCTGATGCTGCTGCTGCACCAGTCGAACCTGCGCGAGGTCACGTACCTGTTCCGCGGCCCGAACCGGCTCGCGCCCTAGGCACCGCTCGCTCCATCGGACGGCCCGATCCCCTCGCGGGGGTCGGGCCGTCTCGCGTCCGGGCACGGGCACGGGCACGGGCACGGGCACGGGCGCATAGGCGGGGCGAAGGGTCGCGGCGACGCGCGCGGATCTACATCGCTCGGGGGAACCGCCGCCGGGCCCCGGTCCGTAGCGTGGCAGGCACCGCCGATCCGCCCGGGACGGCCGCACGCCCGACGCCGAGGAGCCCGCATGCCCCACGAGACGCGACCCGACCGGCGCACCGCTCCCGGCATCGCCCGGCACGGCCGGCTGCGGAGGCCGAGCGGCGTGCGGACGGCGGCGCTGGCGGTCGTCGTCGTGGCCGCCGTCGCGGTGGTGAGCACCGGATCCGTCGCCGCGGTCGCCGCGTGGGACCTCGCGCGGACGGTGCAGGACAACGCCGTCGACGTCGGGGACGGGCAGGCGCCGCCGCCGTCCATCGGCGGGATCGACGGCGGGGCGAACATCCTGCTGGTCGGCGGCGACACCCGCGAGGGCCAGGGCGACGGCTACGGCACCGACCCCACCGTGAACACCGGCAACCTCAACGACGTCACGATGCTGCTCCACATCAGCGAGGACCACACGCGCGCGACCGTCGTCTCCTTCCCGCGCGACATGCTGGTCGACATGCCCGCGTGCACCCGTCCGGACGGCATGGAGGAGCCCGCGGCCTCCGGCGTGCAGATCAACGTGGCGCTCAAGCACGGCGGACTGCCGTGCGTCGTCCGGGCCGTCGAGGCGATCACGGGCCTCGAGGTCCCGTACGGCGGCCTGATCCAGTTCAACGGCGTCGTCGAGATGTCGAACGCCGTGGGCGGGGTGCCCGTCTGCATCGCCAACCGCCTGCGCGACCGCAAGACGGACCTCGACCTGCAGCCCGGGATCCACCCGCTGCAGGGGCGCGAGGCCGTCCAGTTCCTCCGCACGCGGTACGGGGTGGGCGACCAGAGCGACATCTCCCGCATCAGCAACCAGCAGGTGTTCCTCAGCGCGCTGCTGCGCACCATCACCGCGACGGACACGCTCACGAACCCGGCCAAGGTCTACGGGATCGCGCGCGCGGCCATCGACAACATGGTGCTGTCGACCTCGCTCGACAGCCCGGCCGCGATCGCGTCGCTGGCCCTCACGGTCAAGGACATCCCCCTCGACCGGTTCACGTTCGTGCAGTACCCGAGCATCCGGCTGGAGAGCGGGCGCGTGGCGCAGGACGTCGCGAAGGGCGACGAGATGATCCGCCTCATCGCGGCCGACGCCGACTTCACCCTCGCGCCGGGGAGCACCGGCGAGGGCGTCGCCGCGCCGCAGCCCGCGGCCGGGGCGCCGACCACGCCGACGCCCGACGCGAGCGCCGCGCCCTCCGCGGCCTCCGCGGACCCGTCCGCCCCGGCGGTGCTGCCCGAGGGCGTGACCGGCCAGACGGCCTCGGAGGAGACCTGCTCGAATGGCTGATGCCCTCCCGCCCGCCGTGTTCCTCGACGGCACCTACGGCGTCGGGAAGAGCGCCGTGCTCGACCACCTCGGCGACCTGCTGGCCGCCGAGGGGATCCCGTTCGCGCTGATGGACGTGGACGGGTTCCACCGGTCGTGGCCGACGGCGCCGGGGGATCCGGACGACGTGCTCGTCGAGGCCCGCGCGATGGCCGCCACCTGGGCCGCGTACCGGACGGCGGGGCCGCGGCAGCTCGTGGTCAGCGGGGTCGTCGCCGAGCGCGCCGACCTCGACCGGTACCGAGAGGCGCTCGGGGTCGACGTGCGGTGCGTGCGCCTGACCGCGTCCGACGCCGTCGTCGAGGCGCGGCTGCGGTCCCGGTACGACGCGGATCGCGCGGCAGCGCTCGACTGGCACCTGGCGCGCTTCCGCGACCTCGCCGCACGGCAGGAGCGGGCGGGCCTCGCCGAGGCGGTCGTCGCGACCGACGGCCTCGCCCCGCGCGAGGTCGCCCGGCGGGTCCGGGCCGCGCTCGCCTTCTGACGCCCGTCGGGCATCCGCCCGCGATCTTCGGCGCTGGCGATGTCCGCCTCCCGGACGTGCGCGCGCTCCCGATCCGCCCGACTTTCCCCAGGTGCCGTAATGTGTCGCACAGCACCCAGCCGAGAGGGAGAGCAGTGGGTCACCTCATCTACGATGCGACGACGCGCACCACGATCGACGACCGCGCGCTCGCCCACCTCCAGATCGTGATGCTCGGCAAGCTCCGCCGGAAGGAGAGCTTCGCGTTCTCGTGGAAGTACCCGGCCGCCGAGGGCGACGGGCGCAGCACCGTCTGGATCGCCCCCGAGCTCCCCCTGCACTTCCGGTTCTCCGGCAGCCGGCCCCCGGCGATCAACCCGGCCTGGGTCGACGTGCTGATGGACAGCGCGAACTCCGCGGCCGGCCTGCACCTCCTGCCCGAGCCGTCGCAGAGCGAGCCCCGGCGACCCGTGCACGAGCTCGGCGGCGACTGACCGGGACCGGCCTGCCGCGCCTCCGCTCTGCATCGCGCGGCGGACGCGCATGGGCCGCGCGGGCGACGACCGGGCGGGCCGTGGCTGCGACGCTCGGGAGATGAGCAGCACCGTCCCCGCCCGCCCCGGCGCCTCCGCCCCGCGCGTCGAGCACCCCGGCGCCTCCGCCTCCTCCGCCTCCTCCGCCCGGCAGCGCGAGACGCTCCGCAGCGGGATCACGGCGACGGCCGTCGTCCTCGTCATGGGCCTCGTGGTCGGCGGCCTCACCAGCCCGGCGCAGGGCGCGCTGCCCGACGAGCTGCGGTCGTTCGCGAACTCCGCGGGCGGATGGAGCATGCTCGCGTTCCTCGGCGTGTGGCTCTCGCGCGCGAGTCCGCCGCTCGGCGCCGTGCTGGGCGCCGTGTCGTTCGTCGCGATGGTGGAGGCGTACGGCGTCGTCAGCCTGTGGCGCGGGGACTTCCTCGCGGATCCGCTGTCCAGCACGTGGATCCCCGTGGGCCTCGTCGCCGGCCCCGTCATCGGCCTCGGCGCCTCGCTCGTGCGGCACGGATCGCGGGGCTGGGCGATCGCGGCGGTCGCGGGCCTCGCGCTGATCCTCGCCGCCGAGGGGGTGTACGGGCTCGCGCTGCTCGGCGCGACCACGAGCCCGGTCTACTGGACGATCGAGCTGGTCGCGGGCGTCGGCTTCCTCGCGGCGGCGGTGCTGCGCGGGCGAGGGACGCGTCCGTCCTAGTCGCGCCCCTTCGCGATCCGGCGCCGGGCCCGGTACGCGATGCCCGCCGCGATCGGCAGCGCCAGGGCCGCGCCGAGCGGACCCGCCGTGGAGGTCGCCGTGACGACGGCCAGCGCGGATCCGCCCGCGAGCAGGAGCGCGTCCGCCTGCCACGCCGCGACCACGAGCGCGGAGGCGTCGCCGGCCGGCGTGACCACGGGCGCCATGACCTCGAGCGGCAGCGGCCCCTTCGCGGCGCCGAAGGCGCGCACCGCCACGAGCACCAGCGCGATCCCGGGCGCGGCCAGGAGCCCCGCGGGATCCGCGCCCTGCGTCACCGCGACGCCCGCGCCCGCCAGCGCGCTGCCGACGCCGGCCGCGGCCGGCAGGATCGCGTGCAGCGCCAGCAGCCGGCCCGTGGGGATCCCGTAGAGCGGCGGGGCGGACGACACGTCGACCACGTGCCGGAAGCCGTCGGCCCACACGCCGAGCGCGAGGAAGCCGACGAGCGCAGCCGCGGCGGCCGGGATCCCGAGGCCGACGCCCGCGCCGCCGACGGCCGTCGCGACCAGGCCGCCCGAGGTGGCGACCCCGAGCACGGCCGCGGCGGCGCGGACCGGCGTGCGGAGGGATCCGACGAGGTCGCGCCGCAGGATCAGCGTCGGCAGCGAGCGCCCGCGCACGGCCGCGAGCCCGCGCCCGATCCGCGGGACGGGCCGGAAGCCGCCCGCCGCCATCGCGAGGTCGCCCGTGGTCGCGAGCGTCGTCGCCGCCTCCCACCGTCGGGCCTGCGCGACGAGGTCCGGTCCGCGGAGGCCCCGGAGCAGCATGGGGGCCGCCGCGACCGCGACGACGGCGATCGCCGCCAGTACGCCGAGCGCCGCGACCCATCGCGGCGGCAGCCCCGCGGATCCGGTCGCCGTCCCCGGGAAGAGCGCGGCGAGGGCGCCCCACGGCGGCACGGGGGCGCGCGTCAGGAGGCCGAGCCCGGTGGATCCGAGCAGCACCGCGCCGACCGCGGCCCGCGCCCCGGGGGCCAGCCGCTGGCCGAGCAGCCAGCATCCGGCGACCGCGACGCCCGCGAGCGCCCCGCCCGCGGCGAAGGCGACGACCGGGGTCGGATCCGCGTCGCCCGCGATCAGCAGCGCGAGCGCCGGCAGCACCGCGACGAGCGCGCCGAGCGCCGCCCAGCCGACGACGGCCTGCGCCGTCGGCCGTCGCAGCACCGCCGCGCGCGGGAGCGCGCTGCCGCCGAGCGCCGACGCGAGGAAGGGCGACAGGAGCGCGGGCCCCCGCGCGCCGCCGGCCGCGAGGAGGGCGGTGGCCGCGATCCCCCATGTCGCGGCGGTCGCGGTCGGGCCGTGCGCGCGGAGCGCGGCGGCCGCGGCCGGCTCCGCGAGCTCCAGCACGACCGCCCGCAGCAGCGGGAAGCCGAGGATGAGCACCACGAGCGCGCCCGCGTAGACGGCATACGCGACGTCCATGGCGGAGGCGCCGCCGCGCTCGTCCCGGATCCCCCGGACGACGCGGAGCGCGCGGCCCGCCCTCACGCCGCGTCGCCGACGAGCGCGACGCTCCGGCGGGCCACCGCGTCCCGCAGCACCGGGCTGTGCGTCGCGAGCACGAGCGTGCGACCGTCCTCGAGCTCCTCGCGGAGGATCCCGATCACCAGCTGGAGCCGGTCGGGATCCAGCCGCTGCTCGGGCTCGTCGAGGAGCAGCACGTCGTAGGGCCGCACCGTCGCCATGGCGAGGGCCGCGAGCTGCGACTGCCCGGAGGAGAGCTCGTGCGGGAAGCGGCGGGCCAGCGGCGCGAGGCGCCAGCGCTCGAGGTGGTCCGCGGCCCGGGTGCGCGCCTCCTCGGCGTCGCTCCCCCACGAGGCGGCGATCACGGCGAGGTGCTCGGCGAGCGTGAGGTCGCGGGCGACGGGCGGGTGGCCGACGGCGCCGGACACCGCGCGGCGGAACTCCGCGCGCCGCTCGTCGACGGGGCGGCCGGCGACGCGGGTGGATCCGGTGCTCGGCCGGGTGAGCCCCGCCAGCACCCGCAGCAGCGTGGTCTTCCCCGCGCCGTTGGGGCCGGTGACGGCGACGGCCTCGCCCGCGGCGGCGGTCAGGTCGGTCGGCCGGAGGAGCGGCACCCCGTCGACGACCACCGACACCCGCTCGACCTCGACCCGCTCCGCCATGGCGCCCATCCTCCCGCATCGGCCCACGTGCGCTCCCGGCGCGCGCCAGCGCGGGCGCCCGGGCGCGACCCGTCCGACGCGCGCGCGTCAGCCGCCGGCCGCGGCGAGCAGGCCCGCGCGCGGCACCAGCCCGTCGTCGGCGAACACCCGCGACACCCACCTACGCCCCATCTCCGCGTACAGCGCGGCGTCCGGATGCAGCCCGTCCGACAGCGGGAAGCGCTCCACGTCGCCGGGCCCGTACAGCGCGAGCCCGTCGAGGTGGTGGATCCGCTCCCCCGCCTCGGCGCGCACGCGGGCGACGTGCCGCACGTGGATCCGCGACTCCGCCAGCGTGAGCGCGCCCCGCGCCACGTCGGCCGGGTCGCCCGCCGCGAAGCAGCGCACCGACCCGTCGTCGCGGATCTCGACCCCGGGCGGCCCCGGCACGTGCTCGCTGCCCGGCCAGAGGATCGAGGACGCCAGCACGACGGGCGTCTCCGGGTGCCCGCGCCGCACCCGGTCGAGGAAGCCGTGCAGCGCGGGCACGAACGTGCGCTGGTCCATCGACCGCGCCCCGACGACGTTGATCCCGACGCTCAGCGAGATCACGTCGGCGGGCTCGTCGGCGATGGCGTCGGCGACGAACGGGTCGAGCATGCACTGCCCGCCGAAGCCGAGGCCGACCAGGTCGAGGCCCGCCCGACGCGCGGCGACCACGGGCCAGGGTCCCGTCGCGTCCGGTGCCTCCACGCCGTGGCTGATGGAGCTGCCGTGGTGGATCCAACGCGGCAGCCCGAGCGGCGCCGCCGCCCGCACCGCGGCGAAGGGCGCGGCGGCGTCGGCCGCATCGATCGCCTCGATCGCGAGCAGGTCGACGACCATGCCCTGCGGCAGCCAGACGGTGACGGTCGTCGTCCCGCGTCCGAGCCCCGCGAGCACGACCGCGGACGCCCCGCCCGCGTCGCCCGCGCACGTCTCCATGGCCGTGTCGCCCGCGGACGAGATGCGGCGCACGACGTCCACCGGCGCCGTGACGGGCGGGAGCTCCCCGCCGTCGACCTCGGCGACGAACGCGTTGCGCGGCCCGGGCAGCTCGTCGAAGTGGATCCGCGTGCAGCGCACCCGGAGCCGGACCGCCTCGGCCTCCGTCTCGAAGCGGATCCGCACCCCGCCCGCCGTGGACACCTGCGCCCGCAGCAGCTCGCCCGCGGGCGGGAAGTCGCGCCACCGGTGCACGGGCAGGCGCACCGGACGCACCCCTCCCGGCACGGGGACGAGCCCGAGGTGGCCGTGGACGCGCACGGATCCGCCGCCGAGCTCGACGACCTCGCCGCTCCCGGCCGCCTCCGCGACCCGCGGTCCGCCGCTCACGCGGGCCCGCCCGCCGCGTCCTCCGCGTCGCGCCCGCCCGCCGCGCCGTCCGCATCCGCCGCGCCCCCAGCGTGCGCCGCCACGTGCGCGACCGTCCGCGCGATCGCCTCGTCGCGCTGCGGGAGCTGCGCCCAGCCGTGGTCCGCGCCGTCGACCACCACGAGCTCCGCCCGGTCGCCGAGCGCGTCGGGCGCCAGATACCGCCGGGCGTACGAGACGGGCACGAAGTCCTCGGTGCCGTGCAGCAGCAGCGCCGGGCCGTCGTATCCCGCGGCGCGCGCGTACGGATCGAAGCCGAGCGCGTCGTCCCGCATGGCCGGACCCATGCGCATCCCGGCGAAGTCGAACCAGCCGTCGTCGTCGAGCGACGCGAGCGACCGGCCCTGGAGCGTGCCCGCGCGGATGTCGTCCACGAAGACGGCCGCGGTCGACCACATCGCGAGCGACCGGATCCGCGCCCCCGCCGCCGTCTCCTCCGCCGCGACGACCGACGCCACGACGGCGCCGAGGCTCATGCCCACGAGGTGCACGTCGTCCGGATCCGCCTCCGGCAGCGCCCGCACCGCGTCGAGCACGCGCCGCGCGTCCGCCACGTCGCCCGTGACCGTGGTGTCGAGGAACTCGCCGTCGCTCTCGCCGTGGCCCGCGCGGTCGTAGGCGACCACGCCGATCCCCGCTTCCGCGAGCCGTCGCGCGAGCGCCACGAAGACGCCGGTCGTCTCCACGCGCGAGCCGCCGAAGCCGTGCATCAGCACCGCGGTGGGCCGTGGCCCGGGAGCGTCGGCGAGATGCTGCGACCCGCGGAGCACGAGCCCTCGCACGGGCGCCTCGAACGGGCGGATGCGCATCGCGCCGGCCGGGCGGCTCACGCGACCGCCTCCACGGTCCGCACCGAGGCCGTCGGCGGCACGGTGTCGCCCTCGACGTCGAACGCGGTGCAGCGGGCGCGCCGGAACCCGATCCACCCCACGAGGAAGCCGGCGGCCGCGACGACCGAGACGCCGACGTAGACCCCCTGCGGGTCCAGCGCGAGGAGCGCGGGCGTCACGGCGTTGAGGCCGGCCGTCGCGAAGCGCGCGACCCCGTACACGGTGCCCTGCGCGGTGGAGCGCAGCAGCGTCGGGAAGGACTCCTGCGTCCAGACCTTCATGATCGTCTCGAAGCAGAAGGCGCCCGCGAAGGTCGAGAGCACCACCGACACCACGAGGGTGGGCAGGCTGAAGCCCAGGACGACGGGGATGAGGTTCGACGCGACCACCACGACGGATCCGACGACGAAGTACGGCATGCGGAACCGCGTGTCCGCGACCGACATGAACCAGAGCGCGCCGAGCACGGCGGCCGGCATCGCGAGGATCGTCCACGACTGGTACTGGTCGACGGGGATGGCGGCGACGCTGACCGCGACGTACGTGCCGAAGCTGCCGGCCACGCTGATGGCGAGAGACGCGAGCGTGTAGTACACGAGCAGGGTCGCGAACGGGCGGCGGTACGCGGGCCGGCCGAGGTCGCGGATCCGCCCCCGCTGCGCTCGCACGGTGCGCGCCCCGTCGGAGCGCTCGCGGCGCGCGACGAGCCAGGACGCGGACTCCGGGATGGTGGCGCGCATCAGCAGCACGACGAGGCCGACGACGCCGAACGCGCCGAACATCACGTGGCCGCCGGTGGGCCCCGCCTGGCCGAACAGGATGCCGATGACCACGGCCATCAGGATCCCGAAGCCGCCCAGCAGGTTCGAGAACACGAGGATCTTGCCGCGGTTCCGGTCCGTCGCCGCCTCGGAGACGGTCGCGAGCGCCACCGGCAGGTCCGCGCCCACCCCGAGGCCGATGAGCGCGATCCCGGGCAGCAGCACGTCGATCGAGACGCCGAGGAACGGGGTGGCGGATCCGACGACGATCAGCGTCATGGTGGTCAGGAACACGCGGCGCCGGCCGAACCGGTCGCCCGCCCATCCGCCGAGGAGGGAGCCGGCGGCGACCCCCGCGGTGAGCACGGCCGTGAGGTAGCCGACCTCCGCGCCCGTGAGCCCGGGTCCTCCCGTGGGCGGCGCGAGGAAGAGCACGAGCGCGATCCCCACGCCCGTCGTGGCGGCGGCGTCGACGAACGTCGCCATCCCGCACACGAAGCCCACCCACCAGGCGTTCGGGGCCACGCGGGCCCCCTCGACAGCGGTCATCCCATACTCCTTCGTATGCGTCGTGAGATCGCGACCCGGTCGGGCACCGGACGCGCGGACAGGATGCTACAACGATCTAGCACCCGACCGGAAGACCCGTCTCCGACTCCTCAGCGGACGGGGCCGACCGAGACCCCGGGCGCGAGGGCCATCGGGATCCGGTGCACGGCGGGCTCCGCCTCCCGGTCGAACAGCAGCTCCACGGCGAGGCGCCCGAGCTCCAGCTGCGGCAGCGCGACCGAGGCGAGCGGCGGATCCAGCGCGCGGCTGATCGCGCTCCCGTCGAAGGCGACCACCGACACGTCCTCCGGCACGCGCAGCCCCGCGCGGTGCAGCGCCTGGTAGGCCCCCGCGGCCACGGCGTCGTTCGCGCAGACGAGGGCGGTCGGCCGGGCGCCGGATCCGAGCAGCGCGGCCACCGCGTCGCGTCCGTCGGCCGTGTCCCAGTCGCGCTCCACGTCCTGCACGCCCGCGAGGACGAGGCCCGCGTCGGCGAGCGCGCGGCGCACCCCGGCGAGCCGCTCCTCGAGCGCGAGCGGCGCCCAGCCGCGCCACGCCGGCCCGCCCGTGACCCCGGCGGGCAGGCCGCCGACGAACCAGATCCGATCCCGGTGGCCGAGGTCGAGGAGCAGGCGCGCGGCGTCGTGGCCCGCGGCGTCCTCGTCCGGCACGACCGCCGACGCCGTGCCGCGGGCGGGCACGCAGTTGAGCAGCACGTGCGGCACCTGGTCGAGGAGGGCGGGCGGCTCCACGACGCGCGTGAACATGGAGGCGTAGAGCACGCCGTCGACGGCCCGTCCGAGCAGGCTCTCGAGGAGCTGCTCCTCCTGCCGCGCGTCGCCCTGCGTGTCGACGGTGAAGAGGATCGTGTCCCGCTCGCGCAGCGCGTCGAGCGCCCCGCGGACCATCGAGTTCGCGTGCGACGTGCTGCTGACGAAGTCGGACACGAGCGCGACCGTGCCGGAGCGGCCGGTGCGGAGGGTCCGGGCGGTCATGTTCGGGCGGTAGCCGAGCTCGTCGGCGGCCTGCCGGATCCGCTCGATCGTGTCCACGGAGAGCCGCTGGTCGGTCCGCCCCGTGAGGGCGAAGGAGACCGCGGACCGCGAGACCCCGGCGCGCTCCGCCACCTGCGCGATCGTGATGCGGCGCCGGGGCGCCCGGGAGCCCCCGTCGCGTCCGGTCACGCGGTCATCCGCGGCGACGTCAGACCTCGAAGTCGACCGACGCCGCGGACGACACGAGGCTCCGCACGACGGCGGCGACGCGCTGGTGCTCCGGGTGCGCGTCGTACGCGTCGAGGGCGGCGCGGTCGTCGAAGTCGGCGATGAGCACGAGGTCGTGGCTGCGGGCCGATCCGACGACGTCGCGCCCCACCTGGAAGGACCGGATGCCGGGCACCAGCGCCGGCAGGGTCCCGAGCGCCTCCGCGGCGCGGGCCGCGTCGCGGTCGAGGGCGGCGGGATCGCGGTCGGCGAGCTTCCAGGAGACGACGTGGCGCAGGGTCATGCGACGACCCTAGCCGCGCGCGGCACGCGCCGGCGGACGGCCCGGGTCAGCGGGCGTCGAGCGCGGCGCGGAGCCGGCCGGCGTCGATCCGCCAGTGGTTGTGCACGCGGCCGTCGATGAGCAGCACCGGGATCTCCTCCGCGTACTCCTCGGCGAGCGCGCGGTCGTCGAGGATGCTCCGCTCCTCGAGCGTGACCTCGGCGCCGCGCGCCGGGTCGAGCTCCCCGAGCACGCGGGTCACGACGTCGCGGGCGTCGTCGCAGAGGTGGCAGCCGGGCTTGCCGACGAGGGTGAGGACCGTTGCGCTCATCCGCCCAGCGTAGGCGAGCCGGGCCGACGCCCCGCCCTCGGGACCGTCGGGGGCGGGGCGCGGGAGCGTCGCCTACGCTGGCCCGATCATGGTCGAGCAGGCGGGCGCCCCGGTACTCGCGTTCTTCGACGTGGACAACACCCTGATCCACGGCGCGAGCGTGTTCCACCTCGTGCGCGGACTCCGCGCGGCGGGCCTCCTCACGACCCGCGACATCGTCGGCGCCGGGTGGAAGCACGCGCGCTTCAAGGCCCGCGGCGAGAACGACCGGCACCTCGCCTCGGCGCGTGCCCGCGGCCTCCAGGTCGTGACGGGCGTCACGGTGGCGCAGATGGCGCGGCTGGCCGACGACGTGTACGTGCGGCACACGGCCGCCACGGTCTGGCCGGAGACGCTCGACCTCGCGCGCGAGCACCTCGCGAAGGGCCACCAGGTCTGGCTCGTCACGGCGTCGCCGTCGTTCCTGGCCGACGTGATCGCGCGGCGGCTCGGCCTCACGGGCGCGCTGGGCAGCGCGCTCGAGGTCGAGGCGGGCGCCTACACGGGCCGCCTCGCGGGCGAGTTCCTGCACGGCGAGCACAAGGCGACGGCGGCCCGGGCCCTCCTCGCGCGCACGGGGGCGGACGCGGCCGCGTGCTGGGCGTACTCCGACTCGCGGCACGACATCCCGCTGCTCACGCTGGTCGGGCACCCGGTGGTGGTGAACCCGGACCAGGCGCTCGCGGCGCACGCGCGCACGTCGGGCTGGCCGTCGATGCGGCTGCAGCGCGCGAGCATCCGCGACGCCCGTCGACGCGTGCGGCGCGAGGCGGCGGAGGCGGGCGGCGCGACCGCCGGCTGACGGCGGCGCCCTCCGCCCTCGGCCCTCGGCCGGGCGCGCACCCCGGGCAGACGAAGAGGACGCCGCCCCGTCTCCGGGTCGGCGTCCTCTCGTCGCGTTCGGCGCCCTCGTGGACGCGTGCGCTCTACTTCTTGTTGCGACGCTGGTGGCGCGTCTTGCGAAGCAGCTTGCGGTGCTTCTTCTTCGCCATGCGCTTGCGACGCTTCTTGATCACTGAACCCATAGGGGCACCTCATCTGTTGCCGGACGGAACACGCGGGCTCTGGTGACCCGCGGAAAATAGCCTCAGAGGAGTCTAGCCGACATCCGACATGCCGGAGTGACGCGAGGCCTCCCCGGGCTGGCCGGGCAGCGCGTTCGACGGGTCGATCGCGGCGAGCACGGCGGACTCCGGCACGCGGAACGAGCGGCCGAAGCGGATGGCGGGCAGGTCGCCCGAGTGCACGAGGCGGTAGACGGTCATCTTGGAGACGCGCATCATCTCGGCGACCTCGGCCACCGTGAGGAATCGGACGTCGGACAGGTCACGCGACATGGGCGGATCGACTCCTCGTTCTGCGTGACCGGCTCACGGACCTCGTAGCCCCCGCGATGCGGGCGCTGGTGCGCGAGTCTAGGGGTCCGGGTGGACGCGTGTCCATCGTGTCACATCCTGCATCACGCGTCCCGTGCGTTCCCCGGCTTGCGGCCGCGCAGCCGGCCGAGCGACGCCTGCCCGGCGGAGCCGGCGACACGGGTCGCGTCGTGCACCGCGGCGGCCGCCTGGTAGCGGGTGTCGGCCCAGATGCGGCCGAGCGACGCGGCGAACGGGTAGCCGGCCGGGTCGCCGCCCTCCTCGCCGTCGGGATCCGCCGAGAGGCCGCCGCCGAGCAGCCCGGTGTCGGGGTCGGCGTGGCCGTCGTCGGCGGCGACGCGGTCGGCCGCCGCGAACGGCGCGACCCAGGCCTCGAGCGCCTCGAGCGGCGCGGGCTCCAGCCGGTAGTAGCGGTGCTGCCCCTCCTCGCGGACGGACACGAGGCCGATGTCGCGCAGCACCCGCAGGTGCTTCGACACGGTCGGCTGGCTGATCCCGAGCGTCTGCACGAGCTCGGAGACGCTGATCTCGCCGGTGGGCGCCTCGGGCACGGCACGTCGGTCGAGCAGCACGCGGAGGAGGTCGCGTCGGGTGGGATCCGACACGACGTCGAAGATGTCAGCCATGCCCGAAGGGTATTCCGTCGCGCACTCGCAGTACCATGACGATCCGGGCCGACCGGCCTCGGAGCGGACAGGGGACCATGCGCGTCAAGCCGGATCACGGGCGCCCGCTGCTGGGTCGCATCCGCGACTTCCTCGACTACTTCGCGCACTCCACGCCGGCCCGCTTCGCCATCCTCATCTTCGCGGCGCTCGTGTTCACGCTCACGACGATCCTCATGCTCCCCGGCATGACGTCCACCGGCGACACCGCGCCGTTCGCCGACGCGCTCTTCACGGCCGTGTCCGCCATCTGCGTCACGGGCCTCGCGACCGTCGACATGGCGACCTACTGGACCCCGCTCGGCCACGCGTTCATCGCGCTCGGCGTGCAGATCGGCGGCATCGGGGTGCTCACGCTCGCGTCGATCATGGGCCTCATCGTGTCGCGCCGCCTCGGCCTCAAGGCCCGGCTCATGGCGGCCAGCGACAGCAACCCGCTGCGGATCCACCACGGTCCCGTCGCCGAGGGCCAGGCCGTGAAGCTCGGCGAGATCGGCACGCTGCTGCTCACCGTCGCGATCAGCGCGCTCGTCATCGAGCTGTCGATCGCCGCGCTGCTGTTCCCGCGGATCCTCCTGGAGGGCATCCCCGTCGGCCAGGCCGCGCTCGACTCCTTCTACTACTCGCTCATGGCCTTCACGAACACGGGCTTCGTCTTCAGCGAGGCCGGCTTCGAGCTGTACCACCAGGACTACTGGTTCCTCAGCCTGCTCATGGTCGGCGTCTTCCTCGGCAGCATCGGCTTCCCCGTCATCTACGCCGTGTACCGCGGCTGGCGGAAGCCGCGGCGCTTCTCCGTGCACGTGAAGCTCACGCTCTGGACGTCGCTCATCCTCATCGTGCTCGGCACGCTCGCCTACGTCGTGCTCGAGTGGGACAACAGGAGGACCTTCGCCCTCATGGACCCCGTGCAGCACGGGTTCCAGGCGCTCTTCCTCTCGGTGATGACGCGCTCCGGCGGCTTCTCCACGCTCGACATGGCCGACTTCGGGAACGCGAGCCTGCTGGTCACCGACATGCTCATGTTCATCGGCGGCGGATCCGCGTCCACGGCCGGCGGCATCAAGGTCACCACCCTCGCGATCCTGTTCCTCGCGGCCTTCGCCGAGGCCCGCGGCAGCGAGTCGATGGAGGTGTTCGAGCGCCGCATCCCGAGCGACGTGCTGCGCCTCGCGGTGAGCATCGTGCTCTGGGGCGCGACGACGGTGGCGCTCAGCAGCATCGTGCTGCTGCAGATCTCCGGCGAGCGCCTCGACTACGTGCTCTTCGACGCCATCAGCGCGTTCGCCACCTCGGGGCTCAGCACGGGCTTCACGGCCGAGGCCACGGATCCCGCGAAGTACGTGCTCGCGGCCACGATGTTCCTGGGGCGCGTCGGCACCGTGACCCTCGCGGCCGCGCTCGCGGCGAGCACGCGCCGCCAGCTCTTCCAGCGCTCCGAGGAGCGTCCGATCGTCGGCTGAGCCGCCGGTCCCCCACCCGTCCCCGCATCCACCGCAGCAGGAAGGCCCCACCATGGGCGAACGCATCCCCCACAACGCCCCCGTGCTCGTGATCGGGCTCGGACGCTTCGGCGCCGCGACCGCCGGGCAGCTCGCGCGGCTCGACCGGGAGGTGCTCGCGATCGACGCGAGCGAGGGCCTGGTGCAGAAGTGGTCCGACCGCGTGACCCACGCCGTGCAGGCCGACGCGCGCAACATCGAGGCGCTGCAGCAGCTGGGCGCCAAGGACTTCTCCATCGCGGTCGTCGCCGTGGGCTCGTCCATCGAGGCCAGCGTGCTCATCACGGCGAACCTGGTCGACCTCAAGATCCCGCAGATCTGGGCCAAGGCCATCAGCCAGTCGCACGGCAAGATCCTCGAGCGCATCGGCGCGAACCACGTCATCTACCCGGAGGCGGAGGCCGGCGAGCGCGTGGCGCACCTCGTGTCGGGCCGGATGCTCGACTTCATCGAGTTCGACGACGACTTCGTGCTCGCGAAGATGTACCCGCCGAAGCCGATCCGCGGCATGGCGCTCGCGGAGTCGTCGGTGCGGCGGCGCTACCGCATCACGGTGGTCGGCGTGAAGACGCCCGGCAAGCCGTTCACGTACGCGACCGCCGAGACCGTCGTCTCGAACCACGACCTCATCATCGTGTCGGGCACCTCGGCCGACATCGAGCGGTTCGCCTCGCTGTCCTGATCGCCCGGTCGCGGACCCCGGCCGCTCGGGTCAGCCGGCCGCGAGCTCGCGGGCGCGGGCGAGCGCGGCGTCGGTCGCCCGGTCGAACAGGCCCGACAGGTCCGCCGCCTGCAGCACCTCGACGGCGCGCTCGGTCGTCCCCTTGGGGCTCGTGACCCGGCGTCGCAGCTCGGCGGGCTCGTCGTCCGACGCCGCCAGCAGCTCGACCGCGCCGCGGAAGGTCCCCTGCACGAGCACGCGCGCCTCCTCGGGGCTGAAGCCCTTGGCCTCGGCCGTCCGCGTCAGCTCCTCGATGAGGAGGAATACGTAGGCGGGGCCGGATCCGGAGATCGTGCTGAGCGCGTCGATGCGGTCCTCGGGCACCTCCACCACGTCGCCGACCGTGGCGAACACGGAACGGGCGAGCGCGAGGTCGTCGGGCGTCGACCGCGTGCCGGCGGCGAGGCCCGTGACCCCGCGTCCGACGAGCGAGGGCGTGTTGGGCATCGAGCGCACGACGGCCACGTGCTCGGGCAGCAGCGACTCGAAGGTCGCGACGGTCACGCCCGCCGCGACGCTGATCACGAGCGCGCCGGGCTCCAGGTCGTCCGCGACCTCGCGGAGCAGGTCGGGCACCAGGTGCGGCTTCACGCCGACGACCACGATGCGCGCCCCGCGCACGGCCCGCCGGTTCGCGTCGGCGTCCTCCTCGACGCTCGCGGCCGCGACGCCCTCCCGCGACCCGAGGGCCGCGGCGCTGGCGGCCGACCGGGTGGTCACGCGCACGTCGCCGTCGACCTCGACGCCCGGCTGCAGGAGGCCGCCGAGGACGGCGCCGTTCATGGATCCGGTGCCGAGCATCGCGAGCGACGGGAGGCGGACGACCTCGGCGGGGGCGGACGGGGTGGAGCGGGAGGCGTCGGTCGGCATGCCCCGATCCTAGGGACCGCCCGTCCGCGATCCGGCGGGTCCCACGGCCCCGGCGCGTGGCTAGGCTGAGGCGACCGGGGCATGCGCGCCCGGGCCGGCCCACGCCCGCCCCGCCGGTCGAGGAGGTCCCGCCTTGAGCGAATCGCACGGCAGCAAGGCGATCTTCGCCGCCCTCGCCGCCAACGTCGGCATCGCCATCACGAAGTTCATCGCGGCGTTCTTCTCCGGCTCGTCCTCGATGCTCGCGGAGGGCGTCCACTCGCTCGCCGACTCCGGCAACCAGATCCTGCTGCTCATCGGCGGCAAGCGCGCCAAGCGCCTCGCGGACGAGGAGCACCCCTTCGGCTACGGCCGGGTGCGCTACGTCTACGCCTTCATCGTCTCGATCATCCTGTTCTCCGTCGGCGGCGTGTACTCGCTCTACGAGGGCATCCACAAGATCGAGCACCCGGAGCCGCTCGACGTGCCCTGGCTGCCGATCGTCGTGCTGCTCATCGCGATCGCCCTCGAGTCGTTCTCGCTGCGCACGGCCATCAAGGAGTCGAACCCGCTCCGCGGGAACCAGACCTGGGTGCAGTTCGTGCGCCGCGCCAAGAGCCCCGAGCTCCCCGTCCTGCTGCTGGAGGACACCGCGGCGCTCTCCGGCCTGGTGTTCGCCCTGCTCGGCGTCGTCGCATCGATCCTCACGGGGGACGGCATCTACGACGGCATCGGCACCCTGCTCATCGGTGTGCTGCTCGTGGCGGTCGCGGTGGTCCTCGGCGTCGAGATGAGCAGCCTGCTGGTCGGCGAGGGCGCCTCGAAGCCGGACCTCGCGGCCATCCGCGCCGCCATCACCTCGGGCCACGAGGCCGAGTCGATCATCCACATGAAGACGCTCTACCTGGGCCCGGACGAGCTGCTCGTCGCCGCGAAGATCGCGATGCCCGCCACCAGCTCGCTGGGCGACGTGGCCGCGGGCATCGACGCCATCGAGCGCCGCGTGCGCGAGGCCGTCCCGGTCGCGCGCGTCATCTACCTCGAGCCCGACGTGCGGGTCGCCACGCGCTGACCCCCGCCGGTCACGCCGGTCCGTGAGCGTCGCCGCACGGTGTGGGCGCCGCGCGCGCCGCCCCGCCGCACGGTGCGACGATGTCGGGCGGACGGCTCCTGGAGATCCGGCCGGATCCGATGCCCGAGCGCCCGCTCGACGCACGACGACCACTTGAGGAAAACGCCGATGACGCACGCCATGAAGGCCGCAGCAGCGACCGCCCTCGCCCTGGGGCTGCTCCTCACGGCGAACTCAGCCGCCCAGGCCGAGACCCGGCAGGCCCCGGCGACGACCGCCTCCGCCTCACAGGCCGCCTCCGGCTCGCACATCACGACGCAGGAGCGCAGGAGCACGCACGCGACGAACGGACGCAGCGGGGGACGGAACCCGCACCCGCCGCATCAGGGCCCCGGGTGCACCAAATGCCAGGGCTGATCCGGTAACCGGCGCGCGACGCCCCGGTCGCCGCCGAGCGTGCCTCCTGGCGACGCGCTGGTGGCGACGGGGCCGTCCCGGACGGCGGATCAGGCGTCGACGATCACGCGTCGGCGCGGCGCTCCGCGAAGAACGCGTCGAGCAGCGCCGCGCACTCGTCCGCCGCGACGCCCGCGAACACCTCCGCGCGATGCGGCAGCCGCCGGTCCCGCAGCACGTCGTAGAGGGATCCGGCCGCGCCCGCCTTCTCTTCCCACGCGCCGAAGACGACGCGGGGCACGCGCGCCGCGAGGATCGCGCCCGCGCACATCACGCACGGCTCGAGCGTGACGACGAGCGTGGTCCCCACCAGATGCCGGTCGCCGGTCGTCGCGGCGGCCTCGCGGAGCGCCTCCACCTCGGCGTGCGCCGTGGGGTCCTGACGTGCCTCGCGGAGGTTCCGTCCGCGCCCGATGACGACGCCGGATCCGTCCACCACGACCGCACCCACGGGCACGTCGCCGGTGGCCGCGCAGGCCCGGGCCTCGTCGAGGGCCACGGCCATCCAGCGATCGAAGTCGTCGGGCACGTGGAGGTCCAATCGCGTTCCCCCTTGCTGATTGAATGGAGCCTATGCGAGTCCACGTAGCCGACCACCCGCTCATCACGCACAAGCTGACGGCGCTGCGGGACCGCACCACCCCCTCCCCCGTGTTCCGGAGCCTCGCCGACGAGCTCGTCACGCTCCTCGCCTACGAGGCCACGCGCGACGTGCGCGTCGAGACCATCACGGTGCAGACGCCCGTGGCGCCGGCCGAGGGCCTCACGCTCAGCGACCCTAAGCCGCTCGTCGTCCCCATCCTCCGCGCGGGCCTCGGCATGCTCGACGGCCTGATGCGCCTCATGCCGAGCGCCGAGGTCGGCTTCCTCGGCATGGTCCGCAACGAGGAGACGCTGCAGCCCGACATCTACGCGGAGCGCCTGCCCACCGACCTCTCCAACCGCCAGTGCTTCGTCGTCGACCCGATGCTCGCCACGGGCGGATCCCTCATCGCGGCGATCGAGTACCTCTTCGACCGCGGCGCCGTCGACGTCACGTGCATCTGCCTCATCGCCGCGCCGGAGGGCCTCCGGGCCGTCGAGGAGGCGACCGCCGGCCGCGAGGTCACCATCGTGCTGGGCGCGCTCGACGAGAAGCTCGACGAGGTCGGCTACATCATCCCCGGGCTCGGCGACGCGGGCGACCGCCTGTACGGCACCGCCGCGCACTGATCCACGCCCACCCACTCCGGCGCCCGCTCCCCTCGGGGGCGGGCGCCGCTGTCCGCCCACGCACGATTCCTGCACGTCCCGCACGATTCCCGCCGCCGCTGTTGACAGGGGCGCACGGATCCGTGCAAGCTCTCCCCATGACTCTGAACGCGCACGTCCTGACCTCCTCCGAGGCCTCGGGAGTCGCCGGCATGATGATGCCCGGCCGTGTCGCGATGTGCTGTCGAATGTCGGCCTGACCCGCCCCCTTCGCCTGAGCGGTCATCCGACGAGTCCGTCGCCGACCCTCCCCGCCGTCACCGGCGCATCCGCCCCCTGAGGCGTCTCGCACTCCCCGAGGTCCCGCGCACCCACGCTGCGCCGCACCCGCATCATCACAAGGACACCGCCATGTCGCTCGCGACCATCGACCCCGCCCGCACCCCCCTCCGATCCGCGCCCGCCGCCCCCCTCCTCCGCGCGGCCGCCCCGCTCGCGCCGTCCGTCCGACGCCCGCAGCCGGCGCCCGCTCCCGCCGCCACGCCGACCGCCGCTCCCGTCGCCCGCCCCGCCCGCCTCCGCGCCGTGCCCGAGGGCACCGAGGCGCGCGGCTTCGCGCTCTACGTCGGCCTCGACGAGCTCAAGGCCGCATCCGCGGGCACGGACCTCGGCACCGTCGTGGCCGCCCTCAAGCGCCTCGCCGCCGAGCTCGCCCCCGGCATCGAGACGCACGCCGCCGTCGCCCTCGCCCCCGAGGGCGCCGGCGGGCGCGACATCGACGTGGTGCGGCTCGCCCTCCAGGACCCCGCCGCCGTCGCCCACCACCGCGAGCAGCCGGACGAGGAGGAGCGCGCCACGAGCGGCGTCGTCGTCGACCTGTCGCGCAAGCGCGTCGTGCTGGACGAGGAGGTCGCGCCTCTCACCTACAAGGAGTTCGAGCTGCTGCAGTACCTCGTCCTCCGCGAGGGCCGCACCATCGAGCGCTCGGAGCTCATCGCGTCCCTGTGGTCGGCCGCCGACGAGGACGACGTGCCGAACGAGCGCACGATCGACGTGCACATCCGCCGCCTGCGCTCGAAGCTCGGCCGCTACGAGGAGATCGTCCGCACCGTGCGCGGCGCCGGCTACCGCTTCGACCGCCACGCGGACGTGGCCGTGAACCACGCCAGCACCGCGTCGCCCGACCTCTTCTGAGGCCCGGTCGGCCGGACCCAGCCCCTCCTTGCGGAGCTGTCGGCGGACTCCCAGCGCGCAGGCCCCGATCCGGGTAGCGCGGCGTTACGGGATCGTTATACAGTCATCTCGTCCCCACCGTTTGCTGTGGCGGTGGAGACGGAATGTGATCGCAGGACACTCCTGGTGCAAGGGAGAGGGCCGGCCCCATGCCTCTGGGGTCGGTCCTCAGTCATGTCCGGGGCACGTCGACGCCGAGCGTCACCCCACCCCGCCGTCAGTAGACTCCCGATCGAGAGCGCTGCCCGATCCAGATGCGGGTGCGCACCGACGAGGAGGCCTGGTGGGCGAGACCGCGGACGCCGTGCGGGCCTGGGAGTCGCTCTTCCGCGCCCAGGTCAGCGTGATGCGCCGCCTCTCCGCCGAGTTCCCCAGCCGCGACCTCTCGTTCAACGAGTACGACGTGCTCTTCAACATCTCGCGCCAGCCGGAGGGCCGCCTCCGCCTCCGCGACCTCAACCAGCACGTGCTCCTCACGCAGCCGAGCGTCAGCCGCCTGATCGACCGGCTCGTGTCGCGCGGACTCGTCGTGAAGTGCGGCGACGAGAGCGACGGACGCGCCACGATCGTCCGGCTCACCGAGGCCGGGGACGCCGCGTTCCGCGCGGTCGCGCGCGTGCACATGGAGTCGATCGCCGCGACCGTCGGCGGGGCGCTCAGCGCCGAGGAGCTCGACACCCTGCGCGCCCTCACCGACAAGCTGCGCGGGGGCGTCGCCGAGGCCTAGAGCGCCGACCGGCCGCCCATGGCCGCGTCGTCGGCGCGGGCGAAGGGCCCGCCGTGCGCGACGAGCAGGCGGAGCAGCGCCATGGCCGTGTCGACGGCCGTGAGGACGACCGCCGCCCAGCCGACGAGGGACGTGACGGCGCCGCCCGCCGGTCCGCCCGCCGCCGCGAGGCCCAGCACCACCGCGACGGACGCCGCGACCACGGCCGCCGCGACGGCGTCGACGACGCCCCACGGCGTCGCCGCCGATCCGGGCGCCGGCCGTCGTCCGGCGCGCGGCGACAGGCGACGGAGGCCGTCCCGGATCCGGGAGACGCCGTACGCGGCCTCGCCGAGCTCGAGCGGCACGTAGGTGGCGCCGAAGACGACGTCCGCCACGGTGCGCTCGCGGATCTTCCGCAGGGTGCGGAGGTGCAGCGGCAGCCGGACGAGGAGGGGCAGCACCCACCACCACGCCGGCTGGAGGGTGCCCTCGAGCGCCGCGGCCGCCAGGTACAGCGCCGCGAGGCCGTAGGAGAGGACGCGGAGCACGGGTCCCACGCCGATGCGGAGGGCGGCGAGGCGCGCGCGGCGCCGGTCGCCCGCGTCGACGCCGGCGCCGGCGCCGGAGCGAGTGAGGCGGCCGACGCTCGCGCTCCACCTGTCCCGGCGGATCCGGAGCGTCGCCCAGCTGACGGCCGTGTCCACCCGGGCGGTCGCGCCGGGCACCAGGGTCGTCCGGTCGGCGCCCGCGAGCAGGGCGGTGACGATGGCGTCGGCCGAGGGGCGCGGACCCGCCGACGCGGCGTCGCGGAGCGGCAGCCGGAGGAGCGTGGCGGGCGCGAGCGGCACGGGGCCGGAGAGGCCGAGGTCGGTGCCCGTCTCGACCGCGCCCATCGCCCAGTGGCGCTGCAGCAGCCGGAGCCCCGCCGCGACCGGTCCGCGGCGGCCGGTCGGACGCGGATCCAGGCGGGCGGACGCGGTCGTCGCCCGCGGCTCGCGGTCGAGGGCGGCGGCGAGGAGCTCGAGCACGCGCGGATCCAGCTCGGCGTCGGGCGAGACGAGGAGGACGGACGCGTCGTCGCCGACGAGCCGCAGCGCGAAGTCGTAGGCGGAGCGGAGGGAGTCCTCGCGTGGGCCGCGGTCGATCACCGTCACGGCGGTGCTCGACGGCCCCGGGCCCGGCTCCCGGCGCGCGTGCCGCCCGTTGAAGGTGCGGGCGACCGCGAAGGTGTCGTCGCGGCTGCCCGCGACGACGACGAAGACGCGCTCGGGCGGGACGGTCTGGGCGAGGAGCGAGGCGAGGGAGCGCGCGATCGTGGAGCCGGCGTCGCCCGCCACCATCACCGCGGAGACCGGCGGGGCGAGCCCGCGTCCGGGGTGGGCGGAGGGGGGCAGGGCGGTGCTGTCGTTGTCCATGGGCCTCTCCACGACGATGGATCCGTGTCGGCGGTCGGACCCGGACGGACGCGCACTGCCGTGTGCAATGTTACGTGCCGCCCGGCTCCGTCCGCGCAGCGACGCCGGCCGGGTCGGCCGCCCTGGCACCGTCCTAGGCTCGACGCATGAGCGACGACGACGCCCCCGACCGCGGATCCGCCGACCGGGAGGGCGCCGCCGAGGCCCACGGGCCGACGGTCGTGTGGCTCCGCGACGACCTGCGCGTGGCCGACAACCCGGCCCTCCACGCGGCCGTCGAGCGCGGCGAGCCGATCGTGGTGCTGTACGTGCTCGACGAGGAGAGCGACGGGATCCGCCCGCTCGGCGGCGCCGCCCGCTGGTGGCTGCACATGAGCCTGTCGCGCCTCGGGGAGTCGCTGCGGGAGCTCGGCTCGCCGCTCGTGCTGCGGCGCGGGGCGGCCTCGGGGATCCTCGACGACGTCGTGGAGGAGGTCGGCGCCGGCGCCGTGCTCTGGAACCGCCGCTACGGCGGGGCCGAGATCGCCGTGGACACCTCGATCAAGAGGCGCCTCGGCGACCGGGGCTTCGACGTGCGCAGCTTCCACGGATCGCTGCTCGTCGAGCCGTGGACCGTCGCCAACAAGCAGGGCGAGCCGTTCCGCGTCTACTCGCCGTTCTGGAAGACCGCGCAGGAGCGGGAGGAGCCGCGGAAGCCGTTCCCCGCGCCGCACGAGCTCGACGCGCCGCGGACGGCCCCCCGCTCGGACGACCTCGACGACTGGGAGCTGCTGCCGACGAAGCCGGACTGGGCGGCGGGCCTCCGCGAGGCGTGCGACCCTGGCGAGGCGGCGGGCCTGCAGCGCCTCGAGGACTTCGTGCACCACGAGCTCGAGGACTACGCCGCCCAGCGCGACGAGCCCGCGGCGATGACGACCTCGCGGCTCTCCGCGTACCTGCGCTGGGGCGAGGTGAGCCCGTTCCAGGTGTGGCACCGGATCCAGCGCACGCGCGGCAAGAAGGTCGGCGGCGACGAGGTGAACGCCACCAAGTTCCTCTCCGAGCTCGGCTGGCGCGAGTTCAGCTACCACCTGCTGTACCACCAGCCCGACCTCGCGACCCGGAACTTCGCGCCGCGCTTCGACGCCTTCCCGTGGGCGGAGCCGAGCGACGACGCCCTCGGCGCGTGGCAGCGCGGCGAGACGGGCGTGCCGCTCGTGGACGCCGGCATGCGGGCGCTCTGGAAGGACGGGCACCTGCACAACCGGGTGCGGATGGTCGTCGCGTCGTTCCTCATCAAGAACCTGCTCATCGACTGGCGCCACGGTGAGCAGTGGTTCTGGGACACGCTCGTCGACGCCGACGCGGCCAACAACGCGGCGAGCTGGCAGTGGGTCGCGGGATCCGGGGCCGACGCGGCGCCTTACTTCCGCGTCTTCAACCCGGTGCTGCAGGGGCAGAAGTTCGACCCGTCGGGCGAGTACATCCGCCAGTACGTGCCGGAGCTCGCGCACGCGCCGCGGGACGTCGTGCACGAGCCGTGGAAGGCGATGGGCGACCTGGTCGCGAGCGCCGAGGACGACGCCGACGACCAGGCCGACGGCGGCCTCGCGGCCTACCCCTCGCCCATCGTCGACCTCAAGGAGTCGCGGCGCCGGGCGCTGGCCGCCTACGACGAGGTCAAGGACCGCTGACGCCGGAGGGCCCGCCCGTCGGTCGACGGGCGGGCCCTCCGGGGCGGACGGGGATCCTGATCAGGCGTCGTCGCCCTCGCCCCGCCCGAGGCGCTCCTCGCGCTCGTGCCGCTCGCGGATCCCCCGGCCCCGCTTCACGTCCTCGCGCTCGGCCGCCGCCTTCTTGTCGCTCACCTTCGTGTCGCGCGGCGGCAGCTGGAGGGTCTCCTCGGCCGCGATGCCGGCCTGGAGCTGGCGGCCCCGCTCGAGCTCGGCATCGAACTCGGCGCCGAACAGCAGCGCGAGGTTCGCGATCCAGAGCCAGAGCAGGAACACGACCACGCCCGCCAGCGCGCCGTAGTTCTTCGCGTAGCTGGAGAAGTTCGTGACGTAGAACGCGAAGCCGACGCTCGCGAGCACGAGGACGACGAGCGCGATGCCCGCGCCCATGCTCATCCACCGGAACTTCGGCTGCTTCGCGTTGGGGGTGGCGTAGTAGAGGATCGCGATGAGCAGCACGATCGCGAAGGCGAGCACCGGCCACTTGGCGATCGACCACACGATCTGCACGGTCGGGCCGAGGCCGAGCGCCGCGCCGATCGCCTCGGTCACGGGGCCGGAGATCGCGATGATGAGGGCGCACACCAGCAGGATCACGATGCCGACGACCGTGACGGCGAGCTGCGTGGGCTTGAGCTTGAGGAACGGGCGGCCCTCGGGGATCTCGTAGATGCGGTTCATCGCCCGGCTGAACGCGCCGACGTAGCCGGAGGCCGACCAGATGGCGAGCACGATGCCGGAGACGAGGGCGAATCCCGCGGCCGGGGAGTCGACGAAGCCGCGCAGGACGGGCTCGATGAGCTCCAGCGCGTCGGACGGGGCGAACCCGCGGACGACGTCGAGCACCGCGTCGACCGTCGACGGCCCCTGCCCGAACACCCCGAGCAGCGAGATGATCGCGATGAGCGCGGGGAACAGCGACAGCACCGCGTAGTACGTCAGCGACGCCGCGATGTCGGTGCACTGGTCGGATCCGAACTCGCGCATGGTCTTGCGGAGCACGTACTTCCAGGACGGCTTCTCGATCTCCGTCGGGGAGTCGGGCTTGCGCGCGTCCTCCTCGTCGGGCCGGTCCTCGATCGTGCCGGCGGTGTCGCGTCGTGCCACTGGTGCCTCCGTGTGGTCTGCGGGTCGGGTCCCCTGTCCCAGAGTGGCCCGCCCGGGCGGGAGCGCATAGCCCGCCGGGGTCTCGTACACTCGCCCGGGGGCCTCGCGCGCCGCGGATCCGGCACCCGCCGGAACATCCGCCGGCCGCCGCGCGTTGCCCTCTCGTGATCGCCCGATCACCGTGCTCCGCCGCCGCGCGCACGGACCCGCCCGCCGAGGAGCACGCATGCTGCGCACCATGATGACCGCGAAGATCCACCGCGCCACGGTGACGCACGCCGACCTGCACTACGTGGGCTCCGTCACGGTCGACCGCGACCTGCTCGACGCCGCCGACATCCTCGTGGGCGAGCGCGTCAGCATCGTCGACGTCACCAACGGCGCACGGCTCGACACGTACACGATCGCCGGTGAGCGGGGCAGCGGCGTGCTCGGCATCAACGGCGCGGCCGCCCACCTCGTGGACGTGGGGGACGTCGTGATCCTCATCGCGTACGGCCAGATGGACACCGCCGAGGCGCGCGCCCTCGAGCCGCGCGTCGTGCACGTGGACGCCGCGAACCGCATCCGGCTGGTGGACGCGGACCCCACCGCCCCTCCCGCGCCGGGCCTCGAGCGCTCCCCGCTGGCCGAGCCGGTCTGACCCGGGCGCCCGGATCGGGCCACGCACTGTATCGGGTCCCCCAAACGACGGACACAGGGGCGGACCCCCAGTCCGGGGTACATTCCCGTCGACGTAGGGGTGATCCCAGGATGCCGGGCTACCGTGGAGGCATCCGGTACGGCTCTTCGGGTGAGCTGTACCGCACCAGCCGGTTCGTCTGCGGGTAACAGACGTCCTCGTGCGCAGACCGGCCCGGGCCTCGAAGGTCCGGGCCGGTCTCATGTCCCCGGTCGGGACGGCCGCCGCCGCATGCCGTCGGCCGGGTCGCCGCCTCCGCTCAGCGCCCCTCGGCGCGTCGCCGCCGCTCGTCGCGCTCGGCGTCCGCCGCCGCCGCCTCCGCCGGGGTGGGCGCCGTCCCGCCCCGGTGCCGCGGCTGCCACCACGCGCCGCGGCCGTCGACCGGGTACGCGTCCTGCAGGGCGTCGACCAGCGACTGGAGCCGGAGGCGGAGGGCGTCGGTCACCGCGCGCGGATCCTCATCCGGCGCCACGGGGATCGGCTCCCCCACCCGCACGTGGACGGGCACGCCCACGCGGTCGCGCAGCCGGATGCGCCGGTTCTTGGTCAGCAGCCGGTGCCCGCCCCAGACGGCGACGGGGATCACCGGCACCCCGGCCTCCGCGGCGAGGCGCGCGGCACCGGTCTTGAGCTCCCGCACGCGGAAGGACGCGCTGACGCCCGCCTCGGGGAACACCCCGACGAGCTCGCCGGCGCGCAGCGCCCGGACGGCGTCGTCGTAGGCGGCGGCGCCCGCGCCCATGTCGACGCTGATGTGGTGCATCCGGCGCAGGACCCATCCGACCCCGGGCTGGTCGAACGCGCCCTTCTTCGCCATGAAGCGGATCCGGCGGCGGTTGTGCAGCCAGGTGGCCCACTCGACGAGAGCGAACTCGAGGTAGCCGAAGTGGGTCATCGCGATGACCGCGCCGCCGGTGTCCGGGATGCTCTCGCGGCCCTCGGCGACCAGGCGGAGGCGGAGGGACCCGAAGAGCGCGCGGCCCAGGATGACGGCGGTCCCGTAGACGGGCTCGCGGGGGAGGCGGCTCATGCATCGACCCTAGGGGGGCGGGATCGACGGACGCCGGGGGCCGACGCTCGGCGGATCGATCGCCGGCACCCGACGCGCGATGCCGGTCAGCGGCGGCGCTTGGCGGGATCCAGCCAGTAGTTGGCGAAGCCCGTGTCGGCCGGGTTCACGTTCTGCCCGGGCGGCACGATCTCGTCGATCCGGTCGAGCGTCGCGGCGTCGAGCTCGAGGGTCGCCGCGTCGAGCTGCGACTCCAGCTGCTCCATGGTGCGCGGGCCGATGATCGCGCTGGACACCGCGGGGTGCCGCAGCACGAACGCGAGCGCGAGGTGCACGAGCGGCACGCCGAGCTCGTCGGCGAGGGCGCCCAGCTGGTCGGCGGCGGCGAACTTCGGGTCGGACGGGTCGTAGCGGGACGGGTCGCGGTCGTTGCGGTGCGTCTTCGGGATGTCCTGGCCCTTCCGGTACTTGCCGGAGAGCCAACCGCCGGCGAGCGGGCTCCAGACGAGCGTGCCCATGCCGTGACGCTGGGTGGTGGGGAGAAGGTCGGCCTCGACGCCGCGGGTGAGGAGCGAGTACGGCGGCTGCTCGGTGACGAACCGGGCGGTGCCGCGCTCGCGCGCCACCCACTGAGCCTCGACGACCTGGCTCGGCTGGAACGTGGACGACCCGATGTAGCGCACCTTGCCCTGCGTGACGAGGTCGGTGAGGGCGCCGAGGGTCTCCTCGATGTCCGTGTGCTCGTCCGGCCGGTGCATCTGGTACAGGTCGATGTGGTCGGTCCCGAGGCGGCGCAGCGAGTCCTCGACGGCCCGCATGATCCAGCGGCGCGAGCCGCCGCGGAAGTTGGCCTCGGGCTTCATGCCGTTGAAGAACTTGGTGGCGAGGATCAGGTCGTCGCGGCGGCCGGACTGCGCGATGGCCTTGCCGACGATCTCCTCCGACTCGCCGTACGCGTAGATGTCGGCGGTGTCGATGAAGGTGATGCCGGCGTCGATGGCGCGGTGGATCACGCGGATCGACTTCTCGTGGTCGGTCTCGCCCCAGGCGCCGAACATCATGGTGCCGAGGCAGAGGCGCGAGACCTCCACGCCGGTGCGTCCGAGGTGGGTGGTGGGCTGCTCCGTGGACTGCTCTGTCATGAGCGCCACGCTACGCGCTAGGCGGAGGGGCGGCCGTCCGCGGCGTCGGCGGGCGCGACGTCCGTCTCGGTGGAGGCGCCGGGCTCGACCGAGGCCTCGGCCTCGTCGTCCATGCTCTCCAGCGTGATGTCGGCCTCGGGGGCCTCCTGGCCGTCGGCGTCGAGCGGCACGATGTAGTCGCCGAGGCGACGGCGGGCCGCCTCCTCGCGCTGCACGCGGATCCGCTCGAGCTTCTCCTCGCGCAGGCGCAGGCGCTCGGTGTCGACCTCGACGCGGCGCACGGTGACGCCGCGCGTGGGGCCGGCGGCCTTGGCCGGGGTGGTCTTGCGGCTGGGCTCGCGCTTGGCGGCCTCGCTCGCGGGCTTGCGCGACGGGGCGGTGCCCGCCTTCGCGGCCGCCGACACGGGCTTGGTCGAGACGGCCGGCGGCTTGCCGGATCCCGGGCAGCGCTCGTGGTTGCGACCGTGGTCGAGGATGTTGCCCGTGGCCATGCCGACGGGGTTCGCCTTGCCGCAGACCGAGCACTTCGTCGCGGGGGATGCTGCCACGTTCGATACCGCTTTCCGTCACCGCGCCGTCGCCGGACCGAGGATGCCGGTCGGCCGGACGGCGCCTGACAACGGTACCCGACACGGGAGGTGCGGGGATACCGCAGCACCCCGACCCGGGCGCGTCAGGCCGCGACGCAGGTCGTGCGCATGCGCACGACGACCGCTCCGTCGGCCTCCTCCGCCTCCAGCTCGACCGTCACGGACGCGAGCGCGTCGAGGCCGTCGAGGTGCGTGCCGCCGCACGGGATCCGCGCGGTGCCGTCCGGCAGCTCGCACACCCAGGAGCGGCGCGAGGTGAGCAGGTCGCCCTCGCGCTCGATCCGCGCCGCGGCGCCGGACGCGACCCAGGCGGCGAGCGTGGCGTCGACCTGGGCGCGGACCTCGTCGAGGTGCTCGACCAGCGCGGCCGTGGGGAACCCCTTCTTCCGCAGCGACTTCCCGAGGCGGTAGGCGTCGACCGACGACCACGGGCCGATGCGCGAGGTGTCGATGGCGAGCGCGTCGAAGCCGGGCGCGCCCAGCGCATCCGTCGGCACGTCCTTGGTCCACGCGTCGGCCAGCGCGCGGTCGAGCGCGAGGGAGGCGAGGTGGCAGCCCGTGTGGCCGGCGCTCAACGCCCGGCGGTGCTCGGGATCCACGGCGACGTCGACGGCGTCGCCCACGCGGACGTCGGCGTCGCCCGGCACCACGTGGACGGCGACGAACGACCAGCCCTCGGCGCCCTTCTTGACCGGGACGTCCCCGCCGACGTGCAGCGCCGCGGCCTCCGCGGGATCCGTCGACGCCGCGCCGACGACGCAGTCGAGCACCTCGATCCCGGCACCGCGCACGCGGAGGACCGCGCGGTCGGCGGGCTGGTCGGGCCAGGCCGCGTCGACCGGGTGGCAGGCGGTCACGTCGAGCACGACGGCGCGCGTGCCGTCGGCGAGGTCGTCGACGCGGAGCACCTCGCCCGCGGAGGCGACGGATCCCGCCGGGTAGGTCACGCGCGTGGGCGACAGGGCGACGGCGCCCGCGGAGGTGGAGGTCATGGCGGCTCCCTGCTCGGTGTCCTCCGATCCTCGCAGACCGGGTGCCGCGGGCCGGCCGGCTGGATCACGCGGCGGCCGTCCCCCGGGATGGCGCGCGGCCGAGGAGCCGCCGCAGCGCCGCGCGCTCGACGAGCGTCCACGCGGCGCTCGACAGCAGGTACAGGGCGGCGGCGAGCGGGGCGACAGCCGCGAAGACGACCGTGACGAACGGCAGCACCCGCAGCGTCGCCGCGATGCCGGGCAGCGCCGGATCCGCGAGCGCGGGCTGCCCCTGGAACCGCAGGTCGGCGCGGCGGCGGACCTCCACGACCGCGGCGAGCAGGCCGAGCACCACCAGGGCGACGACGATCGGACCGAGCCCCAGCCCCGCGGACGCGAGCGCGCTCGTGCCGAGCGGGATCCCAGCGAAGGGCGCGGCGAGCAGGACGTTCGCCTCGCCGCCGATCCGCGCATGCGCGAACAGGGCGTAGACGGCCGCGAGCACGGGAGCCTGCGCGAGCGTCGGCAGGCAGCCGGCGAGCGGCGAGGCGCCCTCGCGGGCGTACAGCTCCTGCGTCGCCCGGGCCAGCTGCTCGGGCCTCCCGGCGTGGCGGCGCCGGAGCTCGGCGAGCGCGGGGGCGATGCGGCGGCGCTGGATCTCGGCGCGCACCTGCGCCACGCCGACCGGCACGAGCACGGCCCGCACGCCGAGGGTCAGGAGGATGACGGCGACGCCGGTCGCGGAGGCGCCGGCGAGCGGGTGGATCAGGTCGGCGAGGCCGACGACGAGCTGGGACAGTCCGTCGAGCACGGCTCGGACGGGGGCGATCGATGTGGGGTCCACGGGGTTCCTTGCGACGAGAGCGGAGGGGGTCCGTCTGGTCGTCGCATGCGGGCGCGCGCCGGGTCCTCGCCGCGCGATGGCGGCGGTGGACCCCTGATGGTCGCGGTCAGGCGGCCGGGAGCGGCGCAGGCACGACGACCTGCGTCCGGCGGCCCGGTGCCCGGGAGCGCTCGTGCCCGTCCGCGTCCGGGTCGCTCGAGGAGACGAGCACCGGGAGGTCGACGTCCTCGTCCGGGAAGGCCGCGGGCGCGACGGATCCGAGGAGCCCGAGGGCGGCGGCGATGCGCACGAGCGCGACCGTGGCGGCCACGGACGCGACGCCGAGGAGGGCCGCGAGGAGGATCGCCGGCGAGAGGCCCGCGCCGCCGAGCACGACGTCGCCCACCAGGGCGAGCACGCGGCCGAGGGCCTCCAGGACGATGGGCATGCCCGACGGTAGCACCGGGCCCACGGCGCGCACGAGGGCCGATGGCCGCCGCCCGTCGTCGTCGCCGGGACGCGCCGCCATGCGCGGCACTCCGAGGTACCGCGCATCGCGTGATACCGTGCGACGCATGGGACAGGACACCTGATGGACACCACGCAGCTGCTGAAGGGCGCGCTCGACACCGCGGTGCTCGCCGTGGTGCAGCACGACGACGGGTACGGCTACGACATCGTCCGCCGCCTGCGCGACGCGGGCCTCGGCGACGTGGGCGACGCCTCGGTCTACGGCACGCTCCGCCGCCTCTACGCGGCCGGCGCGCTCTCGAGCTACGTGGTGCCGTCCGAGGGCGGACCGCACCGCAAGTACTACGCGATCAACCCCGAGGGCCGGGAGCTGCTCGCCGGGCAGCGCGCCACCTGGGCGGCCTTCGCCACGGCCATGAGCGGGCTCCTCGGCGAGCCGGCCCCCGCGCCGTCGCACCGCACCCGGAAGGCCGGCGGCACCGGCGAGGGCCCCGTGCCCGCATCCGTGAACGTCCGCACGATCGGAGAGAAGCCGTGAACACCGCAGATCCCACCCTCGACACCCGCATCCAGGCCTTCGCCGCCGCCGTGCGCGCCCGGCTCGCCGACCTCGATCCCGAGGACGTCGACGACCTCACCGGCGGCCTCGAGGCCGACCTGCAGGAGGAGGCCGCGGACCACGACGGCGCCCTCGAGCTCGGCGACCCCGTGCGCTACGCCGACGAGCTGCGCAGCTCGGCGGGGCTGCCGGAGCGCGCGGTCGACGCGACGCCGGTCTCGCCGCTGCACCAGCTCCGCGACGGCGTCCGCGCGCGGGCCGGGGAGCTGCACGCGCGGATCCGCGCCAACCGCGAGCTCTCCGCGGCCCTCGACCTGCTGATCGCCTTCCGCCCGGTGTGGTGGCTGCTGCGGGCATGGGCCGGGTACCAGTTGACGCTCGTCGTGCTCGCCGGCTTCCTCGGCGTCTACAGCAGGTTCCTGGTGCTCCCGTACGGATCCGTGCGCTGGTTGCTCCTGATCGCGTTCCTCGTGGTCAGCGTCCAGTGGGGTCGTGGCCGATGGGCGCCGACGCGACCGCTGCGGAGCCTCCGCACGACCGTGAGCGTGGTCACCGCCCTCGCGCTCGTCGTCCTCATCCCGGTCGCGATCGACCGCTCCGGGGAGAGCACGTACGTGGACTACTCGTCATCGTCGAGCAGCTCCTCCGTGCCGCAGGAGCTCACCCTCGACGGCAAGCGCATCAGCAACGTGTTCGCGTACGACGCCGAGGGGAACCTCCTCGATCGCGTGCAGCTCTTCGACCAGGACGGCGAGCCGCTGAGCGTCGTGCCCCCCGCGCTCGCGGAGGTGGACGACACCTCGGGCGAACCGCTCGAGCCGAGCACCGGCGCCTGGAACGCCTTCCCCCTCTCGCTCCGCGACGCCGGGCGGATGGGGAACCTCAGCGTCGAGGAGATGGGCTCCGGCCGGCCTCCGTTCGCGAAGGCGCTCCCCCTGCCCGCGACGAAGGGCGGGTCGACCACCTCGACGCCGTCGCCGACCGCGACCCCCGGCGGATCGTCCACGCCGGAGTCGAGCCCCGCACCCGAGCCCACCCCCACCCCGGAGCCGACCCCGTGAGCGCGCTCGTCGACCACAGCCACGCCGCCCCCGGCGTCGGCACCGACGCGGAGCTCGCGCGGCTGACGGCGCGCGAGCGGGAGATCCTGGTGCTCGTCGCGCGCGGACTGTCGAACGCGGAGATCGCGGGCCGGCTGTTCCTGGCGCCCACGACCGTGAAGACCCACGTGAGCCGTACGCTCGACAAGCTCGGCGTGCGCGACCGCCTGCACGCCACGATCTGGGCGTACGAGAACCGAGTTGTGGAGCCGCTCGGGCCCACCCGCTGAGGGCGGGCGGCGCCCACGCATCCGGCCGCCCGGACACCCGCCGGCGAGGGATCAGGGGGGAAAAGAGAACGGCCCGCACGAGGCGGGCCGTTCCATTCTGTCTCAACCAGAGATGCACACCCGGAGGTGCTGTGCGCCCGGAGGGATTCGAACCCCCAACCTTCTGATCCGTAGTCAGATGCTCTATCCGTTGAGCTACGGGCGCAGTCGTACGGCGATGATCCCCGCGAGCGGCGATCAGGCCGGGAGACAGACTACATGCTCGCGGGCCGCCCCGCGAATCGGGCGGCCGGACGCGGTCCGAGGCGAGGCGATGTCCGACCCCGGCCCTCCCGCGGTCGCCGCGGTGCCCGCTGATTAGGCTGGATCGACCCGACCCGCGAGGAGCGACCCTTGGCATCCTGGACCGACCACGTCGTGTGGTGGCACGTCTACCCGCTCGGCTTCACCGGCGCGCCGCAGACCCGCGACGACCTCGCCGACGGCACCGACGACGCACCCGCGCACCGCCTCGAGCGCCTCCGCGCCTGGCTCCCCTACCTCGTCGACCTCGGCGCGAACGGCCTGCTGCTCGGCCCGGTCTTCGACTCGGAGACGCACGGCTACGACACCCGCGACCACCTGCGGGTGGACCCGCGCCTGGGTGACGACGCCGACCTCGACGCGCTGCTCGCCGAGGCCTCGGAGCGCGGCGTGCGCGTGCTCCTCGACGGCGTCTTCAACCACGTCGGCCGCAGCCACCCGCGCTTCGTGCAGGCGCTGGCCGACGGGCCCGGATCCGAGGCCGCGTCCTGGTTCCGCTGGGACGCGGCCGGCGAGCCCGTCGGCTTCGAGGGCCACGGCGCCCTCGTGACGCTCGACCACGACTCCGAGGCCGTGCGCGCGCACGTGGCCGAGGTGATGATCCACTGGCTCGACCGCGGCATCGCCGGCTGGCGGCTCGACGCCGCCTACGCCGTGCCCGCGTCCTTCTGGGCGGCCGTCCTCCCGCGCGTCCGCGAGCGCCACCCGGACGCCTGGTTCGTCGGCGAGATGATCCACGGCGACTACGCCGGGTACGCCGCCGCGTCGACCATCGACTCCATCACGGCCTACGAGCTCTGGAAGTCGATCCGGAACTCCCTCGCGGAGCGCAACCTCTTCGAGCTCGACTGGACGCTCACCCGGCACGCCGAGCTGCTGCCGTCCTTCACTCCGCAGACCTTCGTCGGCAACCACGACGTGACCCGCATCGCCTCCGCCGTGGATCCGCGCCACCTCGGCCACGCGATCGCCCTCCTGCTGCTCCTCCCCGGGATCCCGTCGATCTACGCGGGAGACGAGCGCGGCATGACCGGCGTGAAGGAGGACCGCGCGGGCGGCGACGACGCCGTGCGGCCCGAGTACCCGCCGTCGCCGGATGACCTGCCCTCCGACGCGGACGACCCGGACGCGGCCCGAATTCGCAGCCTGCACCAGCAGCTGATCGGCCTCCGTCGTCGGCACGCCTGGCTGGTCGACGTGGGCATCCGGACCTCGGACCTGACGAACACCGCGCTCACCGTCACGCTGCGCCCGTCGGGCTCCGGCGCCGCGGGCGGCGTGGCGCCCGGATCACCCGATGCGCTGCGCCTCGTGCTCAACCTCGGCGACGAGCCGATCGCCGTCCCGGGCGGGACCGCGGCCGTCGAGGCCGGCGAGGTGCACGGCGACGGGCGCGTGCCCGCGCACGCGTGGGCGGTGCTGGCGGGCGCCTGACGCCCCGCCCCGGTGGGCGCACGCGGCGCCGCCCCTCGCGGGGAGGTGCCGCTCCGGTCAGACGGCGCGGTGCGGCCAGCCGTAGACCTCGGCGAGGAGGGCCGCGCGCGCGGCGTAGGCGGCGGCCTCCTCGACGGCCTCGGCATCCGGATCCTCGTCCGCCGCGGCGAAGTGCCCATCCGCGATCTCGGGCTCGTCGTCGTCGTCGAACGGGCGGTGCGTGAGCGGCCACTCGACGGCCGCCAGCGGAGGCCACGCCTCCGGGGCCGTGGCGTCGAACGCCGGCGGCTCCTCGCCGGAGCCGCCGGGTGCGACGGAGGAGTGCAGCGCCTCGTCGACGGCGTGCTCCTCCACGGCGCGCAGGCCCTGTCCGTCGCCGTACGGCGCGAAGAGGAACTGCGAGAAGTGGCGGGTCACGGCGTCAGGCTAGTAGCCCGGGACTCCCAGGAACGGTCCGATCCGAGGGTTGTGGAAGGCTGCCCACTACCTGTTCGCGCACGACCTCGGATCAGGCCTGCGAGCGCCCCGGCTGGCCCAGCGGGACGGCCTCCGGACGCTCCACGGTGCTGCGGATCTCGCCCGTCGCGGCGGGGTCGAGGATCGCGTCCATGACCTCGAGCACGTGGAAGGCGAGCTCCCCCGACGCGCGGTGCGGGACCCCGCGCCGGATGGCGTCGGCCATCTCGGCGAGGCCGCATCCGCGCCCCGCGTCGACGAAGCCGGCGGCCGGCTCGACGTCCGTCCACTCGCGGTCCGCGGACGTGGCGACCTGCACCTTCCCGGAGAAGTGGTTCGGGTCCGGCACCGAGAGCGTGCCGGCGGTGCCGTACACCTCGATGTTCGGGATCCGGGTGGCCCAGATGTCGAAGCTCATGGTCACCGTGGACACGGCGCCCGACGCGTGCGTGAGCACGGCGCTCACGTGCGTGTCCACGGTGACGGGGATCTCCCGCGCCTCGGGGTCGGACGCGGCGGAGCGCACCCGGTCCGACATGAGGGACGCGCCCTGCACGCGGACGACGGGCCCGAGCAGCGTCACGAGGGCCGTGAGGTAGTACGGGCCCATGTCGAACAGCGGGCCCGCGCCCGGCTGGTAGTAGAAGGCGGGAGCCGGGTGCCACAGCTCGTGGCCGGGCGCGCCCCAGAAGGCGTTCGCGGCGACGGGCTTCCCGATGGTGCCCGCGTCGAGCACGGCGCGCGCCGTCTGGATCCCGGTGCCGAGCACGGTGTCGGGCGCGGATCCGACGCGCAGGCCCTTCTCCTCGGCGAGGCGCAGGATCGGCTCGGCCTCGGCGGGGCTCAGCGCGAGCGGCTTCTCGCCGTAGACGTGCTTGCCGGCCTCGAGCACGCGGAGGTCGACCTCGGCGTGCGCGGCGGGGATCGTGAGGTTGAGCACGGCCTGGATCCGCGGGTCCGCGATGAGGTCGTCGACGCTCAGCGCGTCCACGCCCTGCGCCTCGGCGACGGTGCGCGCGCGGTCGAGGTCGAGGTCCGCGACGGCGACGAGGCGCACGCCGGGCAGGGACTCGAAGGCCGCGAAGTACTGCTCGCTGATCTTCCCGACGCCGATGATCCCGAGGGTCATCGCGTCGTCGTCGTGGTTCAGCGTGCCGCCCACAGGAGGCCCCTCTCGATGATGGTGCGGACGTTCGGGTCCTCGACGACCTCGATGCGGTGGCCGGGTGCCGAGACGAAGATGCGGCCCTCGCCCCACTGGCGGGTCCAGATCGCGGGCGCGGTCACGGGCCGGTGCCAGGGATCCCACGGCCGCACGGTCTGCGTCGTCGTCGCGAGCACGTCGTTGTACTCGTCGCTCAGCACCCAGTACTGCTCCGTGACGAGGTCGAAGTCGGCGATCCCCTGCGTGATCTCGTGGGTGCGCCCGAGCTCGGTCATCTCGACCGTGTACGGGATGTAGTTGTCGGACTGCTCGCCCGTGCGCTCGGCCGGGTCCTTGCCCGCGTGGTGGGCGAACTGGCCGCCGATCATGTGGAGGTAGTCGGCCGTGTTGCGGTACGAGTCGGCGATGCCGCCGTGCCACCCGGCCATGCCGGTGCCCGAGATGACGGCGGCGCGGAGGCCGGCCATCTCCTCGGGCTCGATCGTGGTCATGGTGTTGGCCTGGACGATGAGGTCGGTGGCGGTCATGACGTCGGCGTCGGCGTAGACGGCCGAGCCCTCCTCGACGCGCACCTCGAAGCCGTTCTCCTCGAGGAACGGGATGAACAGGCCCGTGGTCTCCACGGGCATGTGGCCGTCCCATCCGCCGCGGACGACGAGCGCCTGCCGGGCGGCGCTCACGAGCGGGCCGTCCCGGTCGGGCGACCCGGATGCGGGCGGGCGGACGTGCGGGGGATCTGCATCTGCGACTCCTTCGTCGGGCGCGACCGGGCGACTGCCGGCGCCCCTCGAACGCTACGCACCGGCGGTCGGGGCCGGCAAGCAGCGCGCGGGGGATCCGAAACGTTTCACGCGCGGGGCGACACCGCGTCGCTCGCGGGCGCGTCCATGTCGACGCTCCCGCCCGCGGGCGCCGCCGTGCTCGCGCGCACCACGAGCGCGGTCGCGAGGTCGAGCCGGGTGGGCTCGTCGCTCCGGCCCTCGCGGATCCGCAGCACCATGCGCGCCGCCGCCTCCGCCATCTCGCGCACCGGCTGCCGCACGGTGCTCAGCGCGGGCGAGACGATGCGGGCGAACGGCAGGTCGTCGTAGCCGAGCACGGAGAGGTCGTCGGGGATCCGGATCCCACGCTCGCGCGCCGCCTCGAACAGCCCGAGCGCCTGCTCGTCGTTGCCGGCGAAGATCGCGGTGGGGCGGCGGGCGGCGTCGAGCAGCTCGCCGCCGGCGCGGTACCCGGCGGTGCGCCCGAAGTCGCCCTCGACCTCGACGAGCGAGACCCCGGATCCCGCCGCCTCGAGGGCGCTGCGGAAGCCGGACATGCGCGCCCGCGAGTAGAGGCGGTGCGGCGGGCCGCTGATCGCGCCGATCCGCCGGTGCCCGAGCCCCAGCAGGTGCTCCCCCGCGGCGTGACCGCCCTCCCAGTTGGTGGATCCGACGGCCGGCACGTCCGCGGCCGGCGACCCCGCGGGATCCACCACCACGAACGGGATGCCGCGGCTCCGCAGCTGCCGCTTCTGCGCGGGCGCGAGGTCGGAGAAGACGAGGACGAGGCCCATCGGCCGGCGCTGCATGACGCCCGCCATCCAGTCGCCGTCGAGGGCGTTGTCGCGCCCGTGCTCCGTGACGATGACGCTCAGCGCGTGCTCGCGCGCGACGGCGGAGACGCCGCGCAGCAGGTCGACGGAGAAGCCCGTGTCGACGACCTCGAGCACGATCTCGATCAGCGCGCCGTGCGGCCGCTCCGCCCCGCGCCGGCTGTAGCCGTGCCGCTCCATGAGCTCCTCGACGCGGGCGCGGGTCGCCGGCGAGATCCCCTTCCGCCCGTTGAGGACCTTGCTGACCGTGCCGATGGACACGTTCGCCTCGCGCGCGATGAGGCCGAGGGTGGTGCCGGAGCCGTGATCGGGGTCCGGCTGCCGCGTCGCATCGGGAAACGTGTCGCTCATGGGGGTGATGCTAGGCCGGGTCGGCCGCGGCGGTGAGGCACGGCCCGTTCCCGGCGACGCTAGGCGCTGAGCCCGGGCACCGGCACCGCCGAGTCCTCGACCGACGGCCGCCGCGGCGGGATGTTCGCCGGGTGCACCTCGATGTCGCCTGCCACCTCGACACCGACGACCCGCGGGGCGAACCGGTCGCCGTCCACGACGATCCAGCTGCCCACGAGCAGGAAGGCGTCATCGCCAGCCGAGAGCGGACCGGTGACGTGGAACGGACCGTAGGCGGGCTCGTCGAACGTCACGCGGACGGCGGTCCCGTGGGCGAGGCCGGACACCGACGAGGGCAGCTCCGGCTCGGTCGCGCTCTCGGCCTCGGCCGTCACGGAGAGTCCCTGGATCTCGCCTGCTGCACCGAGCGCGGTGTCCGCGACGGACATCTGACCGTTCGCGCCGGTGCGCACCGTGCCGTCGACGGCGTGGAGGCCGTACCGAGGCGAGCGGATGACGACGCGGACGACGTCCCCGGGCGACACCGAGGAGAGCGCGTCGCGGATGGCCTGCACGTCGCGCCGAGAACGGCCCGTCGTCAGCTGGTCGAGCGTCTGGCGGTCCATCCCAGGAGCGTATCGGTCCCGGCGGCCGCCGATGTCCGCGTCATCCGGGCGCACGAAGCCGGGACGGAAGGGGAACGAGCAGATGGCGGAGACGGTGGGATTTGAACCCACGGTACCCATACGGGTACTCCACCTTAGCAGGGTGGTGCACTAGGCCGAACTATGCGACGTCTCCAGACGTACCCGTCCACTGTACCGGACGCGGCGGCCTGGTCACATCCCCGGGCACCGGGACGCGGGCCCGAACGGGGGGTGCGGCGCGGTTGTCCCCCATTCGACGGACACGTAGTGTCTGTCTCGACGCGTGTGCCGGACCCGACCGGCTCACCCCGCGCGTGTCGATGTGTCAGCCCAGAGATGTCCCGCTCGCCCACGTGGCCGCGGTCCCGGATCCCCCGAACCGGCGCCGCTCACCCCCACGCACGCGACGACGTCGCGAGCCCCCCGTGGGCGAGATCACGAGATTCTCGTCCGGCGGAGGATTCGGGTCGAAAGCTGAACGAGATAGACGGATCCCCGCTGCATAGGGTGTGCGGCGGGATCCGTCGCCCTCCCTCGGGCGCGCGACGCTCCCCCGCCGCTGCGGCGGGACGGCTCAGCCCTTGAAGGCCTTCGAGCAGGTGACCGTGCCCGCGTCCGTTCCCGTGACGGCCTCGGGCAGCACGGTCGGCGACGACGCGGCCGGAGCGGATCCGCCGCCGGTGCCCGAGGACGCGCTGGGGGCGGGCGTGGCCGCGGGCTGCGCCGGCGTCTCGTCCACCGCTCCGAGGCCGGTGTTGCCGGCCTTGACCTCGAACGGCGCGTCGGCCTTGAGCAGCTGCATGAGCTGGTCGCCGTCCGACTTCAGCGGCTGGACCTTGCCCGAGTAGACGCCGGTGCCGTTCGTCGTGCCCGGGTACTGGAGGAAGCGCACCTGGTCGAGCGGGATGTCCTTGAGCGCCAGGGCCATGGACGCCATGGTCTGGTAGTCGAGCGACGTGGAGCGCTGCATGTTGTCGACCGCCGCCTTCGCGAGGCCGTAGACGCGCGTGGGATCCGAGAGCGTGCTCGACTCCTTCATCGTGCGCACGAGCGCGGAGAGGAACACCTGCTGGTTGCTGATGCGCGCCAGGTCGCTGCCGTCGCCGACCGCGTGCCGCGTGCGGAGGAACTGCAGCGCCTGCTTGCCCTGCAGCGGGGTGACGCCCGCGGGGAGGTCGAGGTCGGTGCGCTTGTCCTTGAGCGGGCTCGCCAGACAGACGGGGACGCCGCCGACGGCGTTCGACATCTCGATGACGCCGTTGAACTCGATGAGCGCGGCGTAGGGGATGTCGAGGCCCGTGAACTGCGCGACGGTCTTCGCGACGCACGGGAGGCCGCCGTCGGAGAGGGCCGTGTTCAGCGGCGCCGCGGACATGGCGGGGGCGGTGCCGGATCCGTCGGAGCGCTCGCACGCGGGGACGGGCACCACCATGTCGCGCGGGAGGCTGACGACGGTGGCCTGCGTGTGGTCGGCCGACACGTGCAGCACCATGTTCACGTCGTTGAGCGCGCCGTCGGTCTTGCCGTAGCCGTCCCCCTGGCCCTGGCGGGTGTCGGATCCGGCGAGCAGCACGTTGAAGCCGCCGTCGAGGGCGCCGACGCCGACCGTGGTCTGCTCCGTGCCGTCGCTGATGTCGACGGTGTTGGCCTGGACCGACTTGTCGAGCTCCCAGAGCGCGATGGTGCCGACGGAGAGGCCGCTGACCAGCAGCACCGCGATGCCCATGGCCACGCCCTTCAGCAGGGCTCCCGCCGCGGTGGGCTTGCGCAGGCGGCCGTGGCGCGCGATGCCGGGGGCCGTCGCGGATCGACGGGGGCGCAGGGGCGCGTCGCTCATGCGGGTCCTCTCCGGGCGGAGGGCGTGGGATTCGAACCCACGAGACATCTCTGCCCACCAGTTTTCAAGACTGGCTCCATCGGCCGCTCGGACAGCCCTCCCGATGCGCGCCCTCCCGCGGGGCGGGCGGGGCGATCGTGAAGGATCCTACCGGTGGCCGGTCGGCCCGCGGTGGTGCGGCCGGGTGACCGCGCGGGATGCGCCACTCTCGCACGCCGAGGATCCGAGCGGGCTGAACTCTCCCCAGGTGGGGAATCATGCGACGACCGGCGTCAGAGCCGGGCGAGGACCGTCGCGGCGCCGTTCTCGGCGATGGGACCGGTGACCTCGGTCGCGACCGCGATGACCTCGGCGGGCGCCTGGCCCATCGCCACCCCGCGGCCGTGCTCGCCCGCCCACTCCAGCATCTCGATGTCGTTGCGGCCGTCGCCCATCGCCAGGACGTGGGTGCGGGCGATCCCGTGCAGCTCGCGCACGCGCTCCATGGCGGTGGCCTTGTTCACGCCGTCGGGCGCGATGTCGAGCCACGCGGTCCAGCCGATGGAGTAGCTCACGCGGTGCAGGCCCATGCGCTCGACGACGTCCTGGAAGTCCTCCACGTCGTGGCCGGGCGAGATGACGACGACGCGCGTCGCGGGCACGTGCAGCAGCTCCTCGAACTCCACGTGGCGGCCGTTGGCCTCGAGCACGCCGGCCGGGAAGTCGCCACCGGAGTAGAGGTACACGCCCTCCTCGTCCTCGACGGCGTAGCGGCCGCTCGCGAGGTGCGGGCGGATCCGCTGCAGCACGTCCGCCGGGTCGAAGGTCTCGACGAAGCGGCGGGAGTACCCGGTGGGGGCGTCCGCGTCGCGCTCGAGGGTGATCGCGCCGTTCGAGCACACCATGTACTCGGGGCGGATGCCGAGGCGGTCGACGATCGGCAGGGTGTCGGCCACCGAGCGACCGGTGGAGGGCATGACCACGTGGCCGACCTCCTCCACGCGCCGCACCTCGCGGACGACGGACTCGTCGAGCGAGCCGTCCTCGCCGAGGAGGGTGCCGTCGATGTCGAGGGCGATGAGGAGGCGGTCGGCGTCGGCCACGCGGGGGGTCATCGGGCCGCCTTCGCCGTGGCGGGCTCGAGCACCTCGAGGCCGCCGAGGTACGGGCGGAGCGCCTCGGGGACCCGCACGGATCCGTCGGCCTGCTGGTGCGTCTCGAGGATCGCGACGATCCACCGGGTGGTGGCGAGCGTGCCGTTGAGCGTGGCGACGGGCGAGGTGCGGCCGTCCTCGCCGCGGAAGCGCGTGCCGAGGCGGCGGGCCTGGAAGGTGGTGCAGTTCGAGGTGGAGGTGAGCTCGCGGTAGGCGTCCTGCGTGGGGACCCACGCCTCGACGTCGTACTTGCGTGCGGCGCTGGATCCGAGGTCGCCGGCCGCCGTGTCGATGACGCGGTAGGCGAGGCCCAGGTCCTGCATCATGCGCTCCTGCATGGCGAGGAGGCGCTCGTGCTCCGCCTCGGCGTCCGCCGGGTCGACGTAGGAGAACATCTCGAGCTTCTGGAACTGGTGCACGCGGATGATGCCGCGGGTGTCCTTGCCGTAGGAGCCCGCCTCCTTGCGGTAGCAGGTCGACCAGCCGGCGTACCGGATCGGGCCGTCGGCCAGGTCGAGGATCTCGTCGGCGTGGTACCCGGCGAGCGCCACCTCGCTCGTGCCCGTGAGGTAGAGGTCGTCGTCGTCGAGGTGGTAGACCTCGTCGGCGTGGGCGCCGAGGAAGCCGGTGCCGGCCATGACCTCGGGCTTCACGAGCGTGGGGGTGATGAGCGGCACGAGGCCCGCCTCGAGCGCACGGGCGAGGCCGAAGTTCATCAGCGCGATCTCGAGCCGGGCGCCGATGCCCTTCAGGAAGTGGAACCGGGCGCCGGAGACCTTGGCGCCGCGGCCCATGTCGATGGCGTCGAGGATCTCGCCGATCTCCAGGTGGTCGCGGGGCGCGAAGTCGAACGACGCCTTCTCGCCGACCTCGCGCACGAGCGCCCAGTCGTCCTCGCCGCCCGCGGGCACGCCCTCGATGACGATGTTCGGGATCCGCCGCATGGCCTCGTCGAGCGCGGCCTCGGCCGCCTGCGCGCGCTCCTGGGCCGCCGTGACGCGCGCCTTCAGCTCCTGCACCTCGGCGATGAGGCGCGGCTTGTCGGCCTTGTCGGCCTTCGCGACGAGCTTGCCGTGCGCGTTCTGCTCGGCGCGCAGGCCCTCGAACTCGGTGACCGCCCGGCGGCGCTCGGAGTCGGCCGCGACCGCCTGGTCGACCACCTCCACGGATGCGCCGCGCAGCTCCTGCGAGGCGATGACGAGGTCGGGATGGTCGCGGAGTGTCTGCGGATCGATCACCCCGTCACTCTAACGAAGCGGCCCGGGCGCGTCCGGGCCGCCGCGACGCCTCAGGAGCCCGCGCCCGGCTCCGCCGAGAGGATGCCCCGCAGCCAGTCGCGCGCCTCGAGGAACACGTCGTCCTCGTACCGCGCGCGGTAGGTGCTCGGCGTGCCGTCGGCCCGCGGGTACGAGCCGAGGAAGGTGACGCGCGGACTGAAGCGGCGGATCCCGAGCAGCGCGTCGGCCACGCGCTCGTCGAGCACGTGCCCCTCCGCGTCGATGACGAAGCGGTAGCGCCCGAGCTCGTCGCCGATGGGCCGCGACTGGATGAGCGCGAGGTTCACCCCGCGGGTCGCGAACTGCTCGAGGAGGTCGAGCAGGGATCCGGCCCGGTCGTCGGGCAGCTCCACCACCAGGCTCGTCTTGTCGGCGCCGGTGCGCGGCGGCAGCGTGGTGGCCCGGCCGACGAGCACGAAGCGCGTGACGGCGTTCGGGTTGTCGCCCACGCCGGATGCGACCGCCTCGAGCGGCCGGCCCTCGGTGATCCGCGGCGGCGCGATGGCCGCGTCCGCGGTGCCGCCGTCCAGCAGCGACAGGGCCGCCGCCACGTTCGACGTCGCCGGCACGTGCCCGTGCGCCGGCAGCTCGCGCTCGAGGAAGCGGCGGCACTGGCCGTAGGCGACCGGATGCGCGGCCACCGTGCGCACGTCGGCGAGCGCCGTCCCCGGCCGCACCACGAGGTCGAAGGACACGGGCACGAGGTGCTCGCTGAGGATGCGGAGGCCCGGGATGTTCGCGAGCGCGTCCTGCGTGGCCGTCACGCCGCCCTCGACCGAGTTCTCGATGGCGATCATGGCGGCCACCGACGTGCCCGAGACGACGTCGGCGAGCGCCTCCGACGCGTTGTTGACGGACCGCCAGGTGCGCCCGCGGGCGGCCTCGACCTGCATGAGCGCGGCCTCCGTGAAGGTGCCGGCCGGGCCGAGGTAGCTGTACGTCTCGTCGGGTCGGGGGCTCTCGGGCATGCCTGCACCCTAGATGGGAATCGGATCGGCCCGGTGCCAGGATGGAGCCATGCATGACCGCGCAGGCACCGCCGCCCTCCCGTCCGACCTCATCGACATCGACGAGCTGATCCGGGCGTACCACGACCTCCACCCCGACGTGGAGGACCCGGAGCAGAAGGTGGCGTTCGGCACGAGCGGCCACCGCGGCAGCTCCCTGAAGACCGCGTTCAACGAGGACCACATCCTCGCGATCACGCAGGCGATCGTGGAGTACCGGGCCGAGCAGGGCATCACCGGCCCGCTCTTCATCGGCCGCGACACCCACGGGCTCTCGAAGCCCGCCGAGGACACCGCGCTCGAGGTGCTCGTCGCCAACGGCGTGCGCGTGCTCGCCGACTCCCGCGACTCCTGGTGCCCGACCCCCGCGCTGTCGCACGCGATCCTCCGCTGGAACCGCGACGACGAGCACGGCGACGACGACGTGGCCGACGGCATCGTCGTGACCCCCAGCCACAACCCTCCGGCCGACGGCGGCTTCAAGTACAACCCGCCGCACGGCGGCCCGGCCGACTCCGACGCCACCGGCTGGATCGCCGCGCGCGCCAACGCGATCATCGCGGGCGGCCTCGTCGACGTGAAGCGCGTGCCCCTCGAGGAGGCGCGCGGCCGCGTCGAGGGCTACGACTTCCTCGGCCACTACGTGGACGACCTCGGCTCCATCATCGACATGGAGGCCATCCGGAAGGCGGGCGTCCGCATCGGCGCGGATCCGCTGGGCGGCGCCTCGGTCGAGTACTGGGCCGCGATCGCGGAGCGCCACGGCCTCGACCTCGAGGTCGTGAACACGGAGGTCGATCCCGCGTGGGCGTTCATGACGCTCGACTGGGACGGCAAGATCCGGATGGACCCGTCGTCCGCGTCGGCCATGGCGAGCGTGCTCGCGCGCAAGGACGACTTCGACATCCTCACGGGCAACGACGCCGACGCCGACCGGCACGGCATCGTCACGCCCGACGCGGGGCTCATGAACCCGAACCACTACCTGGCGGTCGCGATCGACTACCTCTACGCGCACCGGCCCGAGTGGCGCGCGGACGCCGCGATCGGCAAGACGCTCGTCTCCTCCAGCGTGATCGACCGCGTCGCCGAGTCGCTCGGCCGCCGCCTCTGGGAGGTGCCGGTCGGCTTCAAGTGGTTCGTGCCCGGGCTCATCGACGGATCCGTCGGCTTCGGCGGCGAGGAGTCCGCCGGCGCCAGCTTCCTGCGCATGGACGGCACGGTCTGGACCACGGACAAGGACGGGATCCTGCTGGCGCTCCTCGCCGCCGAGATCGTGGCCGTCACGGGCAAGACCCCGAGCGCGCTCTACCGCGAGCTCACGGAGCGCTTCGGCGACCCGGTCTACGAGCGCGTCGACGCCGCGGCCACCAAGGCGCAGAAGGCGACCCTCGGCAAGCTCGACGGCGACGCCATCACGGCCACCGAGGTCGCGGGCGACCCGATCACCGCGAAGCTCAGCACCGCGCCCGGCAACGGCGCGGCGGTCGGCGGCGTCAAGGTCGTCACCGACAGGGCGTGGTTCGCGGCGCGCCCGAGCGGCACCGAGGACGTCTACAAGATCTACGCCGAGTCGTTCGTCGGCCTCGACCACCTGCACGCCGTGCAGGCGGAGGCCAAGCGCATCGTCGACGCGGCGCTCGGCGCCTAGCGGCCCGACGCGAGGCGTGGCCGGACGGATGCGCAGCCGCCGCACAGGGCGGCCTCGCATCGGCGATGCCTAGGCTGGGGGAATGCGCCATTCCGGGGATGTGGACGCGTTCGTCTGGGACGAGCCGTCGATGCACCCCGCCGACGGTCCGGCCGGCGCGACTCCCGTGGTCGACCGCGACGTGCGGCTCCCCGACGGCCACGCGCGCCGGCGGATCGTGGCGCTCGCGGGCCTGCTCGCCGTCGTGGTCGCCGGCATGGTCGTCACCCACAGCGACGGCCGCGGGCTCTGGCCGGACATCTTCTACGCCGCCGCGTTCCACCTCGCGCTGATCGCGGCGCTCCCCCGCGTCGACACGGTCGTGCACGGGGCCGCCGTGCTGGTGTGGTGCACCGGGATCGAGCTGCTGCAGATCACCGGGTGGCCCGCGCTCTGGGCGCTGCACGTGCCCCTCTGCCGGCTGCTGCTCGGCACCGGGTACGACCCCGTGGACCTCGGCGCCTACGCGCTCGGGGTGCTGCTGGTGCTCTCGGTCGACCGCCTGCTGGGCATCGGCCGCGGCCTCGACGACGCGGGCTAGGCCACGCTCCAGAAGTGCACCTCGGCGCCGGTGTGCTCGGTGGTGATGGTGGCGTCGAGGTCGCGGTAGTCGTTGTCGAGGTTGTGGCCGACCATCTTGATGACGTTGCCGCCCTCCTTGGGCTCGATGGCCGAGACGATCTGGGTGTGGTCGGGCGAGGAGTTGCGGTTCCAGTCGAAGATGACGATGTCGCCGACCTTGAGCTGGTCGCGGTCGGCGAGCTCCAGGCGCTTCACTCCGAGCGTGGACGCGTTCGCGGCGAGCCACTTGTCGAAGGTGGGCACGTGGATCCACGCGTAGGTCCAGTCGGACCCGCCGCCGCGGTTGTGCCACTCGGTCGTCATCTCCCAGCCGCGCTGGATGAGGGACTGGCTGACGAAGTTGACGCAGTCGCCGCCGGACGGGTTGAAGTTGCCGTACTCGGCGAGGTTGTAGGAGTCCCAGTGGGCGAGCGCGTACTGCAGCTGCTTGTCGACCGGGGTCTGTGCGGCGTACGCGGCGGTCGCCGTCGTGAGCGCGGCGTCGCCCGCCAAGACCTGGATGTCGGCGGCGCGGTCCTCGTAGTCGGCGGAGCGGGGCGCGACGACCGTGACGGATCCGTCGCCGGCCACCTTCATGTCGGTGCCCGCGGTGCCCGCGAACATCACCGCGGTGGCGCCGGCGAGGCCCGCGCCCGTGAGCGTGACGGTCTGGCCGCCCGAGACGGAGAGCGTGGCGGGCTCGACGGCGGAGACGGCGGGCGAGGATCCGGACGCGGCGGGCTTCCCGTCGGCGCCGCCGCCGAGGGTGGCCTGCGGGGCCGGCTCCTGGCGCGTGCAGGCGGCGAGGACGGCGGTCACGGGGACCGCGAGCGCGGCGGCGAGGATGCTGCGGCGGCGGATGTCGGCGGTCACGTGATGCCTCCGGGGTAGAGGGGGGTGCGCCCGGGATGCCGGACCCGCCCAGGGTACCCCGCGTCCCCGTGCGCTCCCCGGACTACGCGACGGTGTCGCCGGGACGGACGACCCGGGCGCCCCCTCGCGAGCCCGCGCGAGTCAGACGATCGACTGTGGAGAATCGGCGGCATCGATCCTGCCGAGAACGATCCTCATGACAGCGGCCTCCCTGGCCGCCTGCACCGCCAACACGACCATCCATCGAGGAGGCACCAATGACCCACGTCACCGCAGACCCATCCCGCACCAGAACGCACCATGGACGGATCGGACGCGCCCAGCAGCACGTCGCCGCCCTCGTCGTCGCCATCACCGCGGCGCTCGCCCTGACGATCGGCTGCTCCCTGCCGGCCCAGGCCGTGGAGAGCCACGCCGCCAGCGCGGCCGCGACCGCGCACATCACGGCGGCCGAAGCCCGAGGGGGTGCGGCCATCACCACCACCGCCGCCGTCACCACCGGCGACGGCACGAGCACCACGCTCACCCCGACCGACCCGGGAGTGAAGGACCCGCACGCGCTCGGCGCGAGCGCGAAGTGGGCCGGCTGGGACAGGCACGGACCGTGGGTCGACGTCAGCAAGGACGCGTGGCCGATCATCGCCGCCAGCGGGGGCGCCGGTGCCACGGTCAGGTTCTGCGCGATCGCCAAGATCGGCCCCTTCCTCTGCTTCCTCGGCGTGATCGCGATCGCCGCCGTCACCGAGTGGGTGAAGCACCACCCGCCGTGCCCCGGCGACCAGAAGTTCAAGTTCTACTTCGGTGACACGCCGAGCTACTGCCACGACTGATCCCCGACCATCGCGATGCGCGCCCCTCCCCCTCGGAGGGGCGCGCATCCGCGCTTAGGGTGGGGAGATGAGCGTCGACGTGACCCACGACCCCGACGGCTCGCGCTACACGCTGTGGCTCGACGGCGAGCGCGCGGGCTTCGCGGACTACCTGATCCAGGGCGACCGCATCGTCTTCACCCACACCGAGATCGACCCCGCGAAGCGGCGCGGCGGCCTGGGCGGCGAGCTCGTGCGGGCCGCCCTCGACGACGTCCGGTCGGGGACGCGCACGGTCGTCGCGGCCTGCCCGTTCGTGGCCGAGTGGATCGACGAGCACCCGGACTACCGGGAGCTGCTCGAGCGCGGCTGAGGCGGATCCGCCGGGCCGGGCCGCCCGCGGGGCGCGCGACCGCGCCCCGCGAGACCGCTCCGCGATCGGATCGAGCCGTCACGGAGCCGCCCGCGGCAGTCGATCGCAGCCGCTCGGGGCGGTTCGGTCGTGCCGCTGCCGACGCTCGGCCCCGAGGGGCCGGAAGGTCGACAGCAGGACACTATGCGGCCCTCGTCCGGGGGACCGCATCGCGTCGCGGAGCGGACAGCCGCGTTTCGCGGGACGGACAGCAGGTCGCGGCGGCGGGCGTCGGCGCCGGTCAGGGGACGCGCGTCAGCCACTCCGGCGTCTGGAACTTCTCCTCCACGAGCTGGCGGGTCTTCGCCCACTCCTCGGGCGTCACCGCGCCGGGCTTCCCGCCGTAGAGGCCGGTGAAGGTGGCCTTCATCCGGTCGATGATGTCGGCGCGGCTCATGCCGGTCTGGCTCCGGAGCGGATCCACGCGCTTGGCGGCGCTCGTGATGCCCTTGTCGCTGATCTTCTCGCGGCCGATGCGGAGCACCTGCACCATCTTCTCGCCGTCCATGTCGTAGCTCATGGTCACGTGGTGCAGCACCGCGCCGGCGCCGAGGCGCTTCTGGGCGGCGCCGCCGATCTTGCCGGTGGGGCTCGTGATGTCGTTGAGCGGCTGGTACGACGCGTCGATCCCGAGCGAGCGCAGCGCGGTGATGACCCACTCGTCGAGGTAGGCGTAGGAGTCCGCGAAGGTCATGCCCTGCACGAGGTCGACGGGCGCGTAGATCGAGTACGTGATGACGGCGCCCGCCTCCATGTACATGGCGCCGCCGCCGGAGACGCGGCGCACGACGTCGAAGCCGTGGGCCGCCGCTTGCTCAGCATCGACCTCGTTGCGGAGCGACTGGAAGCTGCCGATGACGACGGCCGGCTGGTCCCACTCCCAGATGCGGAGCGTGGGGTTGCGGCGCCCGGCGCCGACCTCCTCGGCGAGCACCTGGTCGAGCGCCATCTGCTCGACGGGGCGGTAGGCGCGGTCGTGGATGACCTCCCACTCGTAGTCGCCCCAGTTCGTGGCGCGGGCGAGCGAGCGGCGGATCGCGACGGCGACGGCCTCGGGCGAGAAGCCGAGGAGCACGGCCTGCGGCGGGAGCGCGCGGCGGATGGCGGCGGAGATCGCGGCCGCGTCGCTGTCCTCCGGGAGGCCGTTGACCGCGCCGTCGATGGCCTCGAGCGCGTCGTCCGGCTCGAGGAAGAAGTCGCCCGCGAGGCGGAAGTCCGAGATGCGGCCGTCGGTCACGTCGAGGTCGACCACGACGAGCTTGCCGCCGGGGACCTTGTACTCACCATGCATCCGCCCAGCCTAGGCCGCGCCGGGAGCCGCCGACGGTCGGCGGATCGCCGCGGGCACGCCGATGTGGGACGGTGGGACGTGCGCATCACCTGGGCGGTCGTCCGCCTCCTCACCGCCCTCGCCGTGCTGGTCGCGGTCGTCAGCCAGTACGTCGTGAGCTCCTCCTACTGGCGGAGCGTCGGCGTGGAGGGGATCTGGGGCAAGACGCTCGACTTCCTCCTCTACTTCACGATCGAGTCGAACCTGCTCGCGGGCGTCGTGATGGCGGTGGGCGCCGTGCGGCTGCTGCGTCGCGCGCCCCTGCCCGGCCGCGGCTGGACCACGCTCCGGCTCGTCGCGACGACGTGCATGGTGACCACCGGCGTCGTCTACAACCTCCTGCTGCGCGGACTGCCGACGATCCCGGGCGCCTCCCTGCCGTGGTCGAACGAGGTGCTGCACGTGGTCGTGCCCGCGCTCGTGCTGCTCGACTGGCTGCTCGCGCCCGACCGGCGGGCGCTCGGCTACGGCGCGATCGGGCGCGTGGTCGTGTTCCCGCTGGCGTGGGTGGCGGTGACGCTCGCGCGCGGGCCCATCACGGGCAACGAGGTCACCGGGGCGGCGACCTACTACCCGTATCCGTTCCTGGATCCCGCCACGGGCGCGGGCGGCTACGGCACCGTCGCCGTCTGGGTCGTCGTGATCGCGGCGTTCATCTGCGGGTTGGCGCTGCTGCTGATCGCGGCGGGCCGTCGCTCCTCGCGCGCGATCACCACGGCCGGGTCCGCGGCACGAGGGCGATAGCGGGCGCGCGCCCCGCGCGTCAAGGGGGTCCCGCCCTCCGGACGCCGTGCCGGCACCGGCCTAGCGTCGGAGTGGCGGACGACGGCGCATCCGGCCCCTCGTCCCGACGACGGGAGGCGAGGCAGCATGAAGGCAGTCGTGTGGCACGGAGAGGGCGACATCCGCCTGGACGAGGTGCCGGATCCGCGGATCGAGGAGCCGACCGACGCGGTGATCCGCATCACCCGCAGCGCCATCTGCGGCACCGACCTCCACTTCGTGCGCGGCACGATGGCCGGCATGCGGGAGGGGACGATCCTCGGCCACGAGGCGATCGGCACGGTCACCGAGGTCGGCGACCAGGTGCGCGGGTTCGCGCCCGGCGACCGCGTGCTGGTGTGCTCGACCATGTCCTGCGGCGTCTGCCCGCAGTGCCGGGCGGGCAGCACGGCGCAGTGCGACGTGGCCAACCCCAACGGGCCGCAGGCCGGCACGTCCTTCTTCGGCGGGCCGGAGACCACCGGCCCGGTCGACGGCCTGCAGGCCGAGTACGCGCGGATCCCCTGGGCCGCCCACACGCTCATCCCGCTCCCGGACACGGTCACCGACGACCAGGCGATCCTCCTCAGCGACATCTTCCCGACGGCGTGGTTCGGCGCGGAGCTCGCGGGGATCCGGCCGGGCGACACGGTGGCCGTGCTCGGCGCCGGCGTCGTCGGCCAGTTCGCGATCGCGTCCGCCTTCCGCATGGGCGCCGGCCGTGTCTTCGCGATCGACCACGTGGAGACCCGTCTCGCGATGGCTCTCGAGCAGAACGCCGAGGTGATCCACTTCGAGCGCGAGGACCCGGTGGCCGCGGTCATGGAGGCGACCCTCGGGATCGGCGTCGACGCCGTGATCGACGCGGTCGGGGTCGACGCGCAGCGCCCGCACCGGGGACCCGCGGCCGAGGAGGCCGACCAGCAGGCGGAGGCGTTCGCCGCCGAGGTCGCCCAGGTCGCGCCCGGCGCCTCACCGCACGACGGCTTCTGGGTGCCCGGCGACGCACCCAGCCAGGCCGCGCGGTGGGCCGTGCAGATGGTGCGGAAGTCGGGGCGCATCGGGATCATCGGGGTCTACCCGCCGCAGCTCACGTCGTACCCGATCGGCGCGGCCATGAACAAGAACCTCACCGTACGGATGGGCAACTGCGACCACCGGCGCGTCACGCCGCCGCTCATCGACCTCGTCGCGTCGGGCGTGTTCGATCCCACGCGCTTCATCACGCAGGACGAGGGGATGACCACCGCGATCGACGCGTACGAGCACTTCGACGTGCGCGAGGAGGGCTGGCTGAAGACGGTGCTCGAGGTCGGCTGAGGCGGGTCCGGAGCGGCCCGGGCTCGACCCGCCCGGGCCGCGTGGCTGCGTCCACGGATCCCCTGGCGTTCGAACATGCGTTCGAAGAACCGGGCTATGCTCGCGCCATGAGCATCGCGTTCCAGGCCTCCCTCTTCGACGACCTCCAGGCGGAGCCGGGCCTCGGCGCGCTCGGCCGGGAGGTCGAGCGGCTCGACCTCGGGCAGGGCGCCTGGCTCGACATCCGGCCCGGCTGGGTCACCGACTCGGACGCGCTGTTCGAGCGCCTCGTGGAGGACGTCGAGTGGACGGCCGACACGCGGCTCATGCACGGCCGCGTCGTCGAGGTGCCGCGCCTGCTCTCGTGGTTCGGCCCGCGCGCGACGCTGCCCGCGCCCGTGCTGGTCGAGGCGCGCGAGGCGCTGAACGAGCACTACGGCCGCCCGCCCGGGCAGGTGCTCGAGACGGCGGGGCTCTGCTTCTACCGCACGGGCGACGACAGCGTCGCGTGGCACGGCGACCGGGTGGGGCGCGCCATCGACCGCGACACGATGGTCGCCATCGTCTCGGTCGGGGCGGCGCGCACGCTCTCGCTGCGGCCCCAGGGCGGCGGCGAGGTGCGGCGGTTCCCGCTCGGGCACGGCGACCTCGTGGTCATGGGCGGGAGCGCGCAACGCACGCACGAGCACGCCATCCTCAAGACGGCGAAGGCGGTGGGGCCGCGGATCAGCATCCAGTTCCGGCCGGTCTGGCCCGCGTGAGGGCCGCGCCGGCGACCTGACCGGCCGACGGCAGGGAACGCTCCCGCTGTTCAGGAGGCATTCCCGCGGATGTCGCTCCACGCGACCCGCCGTTCCCCTCGGCGGGGCAGGATCGCGCTCGGCATCGACGCTCCCGCGCGCGACCCGTGCGGGATCCCCCGCGTCGAGCCGCGCACGCGTCGCCGCGCACCCCGCGGCCGACGCGCGCGATCCGCGTCGCCGCCACGTGGACGGCGCGCGGGATCCGTCGCCCGCCGGGCGCGGCACGATCCAGGAAGAAGGACCCGTCACCGTGAGCACCTCCAAGCCCGAAGAGCACGCCCCGGACGTCGACCTCGAGGCCGGCGTCGACGCCGCTCCCCCGCTCGATCCCTCCCGCCCCTACCGCGGCGCCGTCCGCCCCGGCGTCAGCCGCCGCACCGTCCTGATGAGCGGCGCCGCCGCGATCATGGCCGGCGTCGCCGCGGGATCCGTCGCCGGCACCGGCACGGCGAGCGCCACCGCCGCGACCGCCGCCACGCGCCGGGGCCTCACCCGCAGCATCCGCGACGTGGAGCACGTCGTGATCCTCATGCAGGAGAACCGCTCCTTCGACCACTACTTCGGCACGCTGCCGGGCGTCCGCGGCTTCGGGGACAAGCAGGCCGTCGAGCTGCCCGGCGGCGGCACCGTCTTCGCGCAGCCGGATGCGACCCGCCCCGACGGCGGCCGGATGCTGCCGTTCCCGCTCGACTCGTCCCGCTTCAACGCGCAGGGCGCCGGCGGCCTCGACCACTCCTGGAAGGGCGGGCACGCGGCCTGGAACGCGGGCGCGTGGGACAACTGGGTCGTCGCGAAGAGCGAGCAGACCATGGGCTACTTCACGAAGGACGACCTCCCCTTCCACCACGCCCTCGCCTCCGCCTTCACCATCGCCGACCACTACCACTGCTCCCTCATCGGGCCGACGACGCCCAACCGCCTCTTCCAGTGGACGGGCACGGTCGACCCGCGCGGGAAGGCCGGCGGCCCCGCCATCGACAACCCGGACGACTACGCGCCCGTCTTCAGCTGGACCACGTACCCGGAGCGCCTGCAGGCGGCGGGGATCAGCTGGAAGACGTACGCCAACGACGAGGTCGGCGACGAGGGCACGCACCCCTACGTGGGTGACTACGGCGACAACCCGCTGTGGCTGTTCCACCAGTACCACGAGGCGCTCGCGTCGACGGATCCCGCCGAGCGCGCGCTCGCGGAGGCCGGCGGCCTGCACGACGGGTGGGAGCCGGACTCGGGCAAGGGCCTCGACGTCACGCACCTGCTCAGCGAGTTCGGGCGCGACGCCGCCGCCGGCACCCTGCCGGCCGTGTCGTACGTGGTCGCGCCCTACGGCTGGAGCGAGCACCCGAAGGCGAGCCCGGACTACGGCGCGCACTACACGAACGCGGTGATCCAGGCGCTCATGAGCAACCCGGACACGTGGGCGCGCACGGTCCTGCTCATCAACTACGACGAAAACGACGGCTACTTCGACCACCAGCTGCCGCCGCTCGCCGAGCCCGGCACCGCCGACGAGTACGTCGACGGCCTGCCCATCGGCTACGGCACGCGCGTGCCGCTCACGGTCGTCTCGCCGTGGAGCCGCGGCGGCTGGGTCGACTCGCAGGTGTTCGACCACACCTCGGTGATCCGCTTCCTCGAGACGTGGACGGGCGTGCACGAGCCGAACATCTCCGACTGGCGGCGCACGATCTCGGGCGACCTCACCTCGTGCTTCGACTTCGCGCACCCCGACTTCTCGATCCCGTCGGCCGCGGAGGTGCTCCCGATGAGCGCCACGCAGGCGCTCGTCGCGGCCGCCGACGCCGACATGGCGAAGCCGCCCGTTCGCGAGCCCGCGGTGGGCGCGCAGCGGATGCCCGAGCAGGAGGACGGCACCATGCGCCACCGCCCGCTCCCCTACCGCCAGGACGCCGACGTGGCGGTGGACCGGGCGAGCGGACGGGTCACGCTCACGATGCGCAACCGCGGCCGGCAGGGCGTCTCGCACCAGGTGTTCCCCAACATCGCGCTGCCGTTCGCGTCGACGCCGTTCACGGTCGCGCCGCGCGGCACGGCGACCTACACGTGGGACGGATCCGCGCACGCGGGGGCGTACGACTTCAGCCTCTACGGGCCCGACCGGTTCCTCCGCCGCTTCGCCGGCACCGTGGTCGCGGCGGGGAAGGACGACGTGCCCGTGCCGCGGGTCTCGGCCGAGACGATCCCGGGCGGCAAGCCCGTGCTGCGGCTCACGCTCGCGAACGACGGGACCCCGTCGGTGCACTACACGCTGACGGCCAACGACTTCATCACGCGCGAGCGGCACGAGACGGTGAAGCCCGGGCGCAGCACCACGGTGAACTGGCCGGTGGACGAGTGGGGCTACTACGACGTGGTGGTCACCGCGGCCGACGGCTTCCGGTACCGGTACGCGGGTCGCGTGGAGTAGCGCAGCGCCTCGAGACGACGCCGGCCGGTCCCTCGGGGGCCGGCCGGCGTCGGCGTCATCGTGTGGACGCCGCCGGGTCCTTCGGGGGCCGGCGTCGGCGTCGTCGTGCGGACGCCGCCGGGTCCTTCGGGAGCCGGCCGTCGGCGTCGTGCGGACGCCGGCGGCGCGGACGCGTCAGCGCGGGCGCATCAGGCGCGGGCGCGGCCCTCGGGCGCCGGGGCGGCGGCGCGCGCGGCGGCGCGCGCGGCGGCGCGCGTGGCGGCGCGCGCGGGACCGAGGTGCGCCTCGGACGGATCCGGCCGGCCCTCCTCCACGCGCGCCAGGTCGAGCGGTCGGGCGGCGCGCACCACGGCGTCGGCGTCGGCGATGCCCAGGTGGGCGAGCAGCGGGATCCAGAGGGCGCGCAGCCGCTCCGCCAGGTCCCCGTCGGCCGCCCGCGGGGACCGGTAGGAGAGCACGCCGAAGGTGGCGCTGAGCAGCACGTCGACGGCCAGGTCGAGGTCGGCCGCGGCGACGGGCACGCCCCGGAGCGCGAGCTCCGCCGCCAGGTGCTCGCGCGTGAACCCCCACACGTCGAAGCGGCGCTCGACCGCGAGGCCGAGGCGCGGCAGGTCCTGCAGGAGGCGGACGGCGCCGGCCGCGACCGGGCACACCTCCACGGTGCGCGCGGCGGTGAGAAGGAAGACGACGAGCTCGGGCAGGGCGCCCGGCCGGTCGAGCGCGGCCTCGATGCGGAGCCAGCGGTCCTCCTGGTCGTCGACGACCGCGCCCGCGAGGCTCTCCTTCGACGCGAAGAGGTGGTAGCCGATGGCGGACTTGGGCTTGCCCATCGCCTCGGCGACGCGCGAGAACGACGTGCCCTCGTAGCCGTGCGTCGCGAACTGGGCGCCGGCCGCCTCGACGATCGCGCGTCGGGCGCGGGACACCGCCGCCTGCCGCTGGTCCATGTCGCGCTCCCGTCCGGTCCCGATCGGGATCCGACGGAGGCTACGCATGCGGAGCGACGGGAAGGCGACGTCCGGGTGAACGGACGGCGCCGGGAGCGGGTCGACTAGCCTCCCCGTCCCGCCCTCCACAGGCGATGAGAACGCTTCTCAATGAGGGATAGCATCCGCACGCGCCCTCGCGCACACCCCCTTGAATCGAAGACGGATCCCGCATGCCCTCACGTCCCTCGTCCCTCCCACCCGTCGAGGCCCGCGGGCCCGCCGAGCGCCCGCCCACCGGGGGCCGCATCCGCGCCCTCGCGCGCCGCCGCCCGCTGTCCGCGCACGCCCGGCCCGTCGCCCTCGGCACGGGCGTCGTCGCCCTCGCGGCCGTGGCGGCGCTCGTCGCGAGCGCGCTCGCCGGCACCGGATCCGCGTCCGCCGTGGCCGACCCGGCCGCCGCGCGCGCCGCGTCCGGCCTGCGCGCGCTCGACGGCTCCGCGCCCGCGTGGCCCGCCGCCGACCCCGCCGTCCGCGAGGGCGACGCGCCCGCGGACGCGACGGCCTCCTTCACGGTGCTGCTGGATCCGGCCCGCCCCGACGCCGCGCCGGCCGTCGCCGCCTGGCTGCGCGACCGCGGCCTCGACGTGGGCGACGCGCGCGGCGAGGTCGCCGCGCTGCCCGTCTCCGGCACGCTCGCGGTCGCCTCGCGGGCGTTCGACACCGGGTTCGCCCGGTTCCGCGTCGGCGGCCGGGAGTTCGTCGCCCCCGAGCGGACCCTCGCCGTCCCCGCGGCCCTCGACGCCGTGCGCGGCGTCGCCGGCACCGTGCAGGGCGACGTGCTGATGCCGTCGGACGCGGAGCCCGCCGACGCGCAGGCCGCCCCGGCCGCGCAGGCCGCCGCGACCGCGCAGGCTCCCGCCGCCGCCGCCGTCCCCGCGCCGATCCCCGGCCAGGCGTCCGGCGGATCCCCTGCATCCTCCGCCGACGACGGCACGTGCGCCGCCTGGTGGGGCCAGCGCCTCACCGACGCGTGGCCCGCCTCCGTCGCCGTCGCGCACCGCTCGAACTCGCTGTGCGGCTACGGCCCGGCGCAGCTGCGACGCGTCGACGACGTGCCCGCCGAGGACCGCGGCGCCGGCGCGACCATCGCGATCGTCGCGGCCTACGACGACCCGGACACGCAGGCCGACACCGACACCTACTCCCGGGCGGTCGGCGAGCCCGCCTTCACGGCCGGCCAGTACCGCGACCACCCGTCCGCCTCGCCGCGCACCGGCATCTGCGGCGGACCCACGGCGTGGACGGACGAGCAGCACCTCGACGTGCAGGCCGTGCACGCGATGGCGCCCGACGCGGCGGTCTCCTACTGGGGCGCCGACGACTGCACGAGCACGAGCCTCTACACGCGGATCCTCGACGCGGCGGAGGACGGGCCCGACGTGATCAGCCTGTCCTTCGGCGCGATGGAGGGCCTCGACACCGCCGACGACCGCGAGCTCCTCAACCGCGTGCTCGTGGAGGCCGCGGCGCGCGACGTGTCGGTCTTCGCATCCACGGGCAACGACGGCGACTACAGCGGCGTCGGCGACCACGGCGGGAACGCCACGGTCGCGTCGCCGGCGTCGAGCCCGTACGTGACCGCGGTCGGCGCGACGAGCACCGGACTCGCCGAGGACGGCTCCATCGCCGTCGAGGCGGGCTGGGAGACCGAGACCCGCTTCGCGCGCAACGGCGCCCTGATCCCGCCGGGCTTCGCGTTCGGCGCGGGCGGCGGCCAGTCCGCGGTCTACGCGCGGCCCACCTGGCAGGCCGACCGGCTCGCCGTCGCGGGCACCGGACGGCTGCTGCCGGACGTGGCCTCGCTCGGGGATCCGAACACGGGCTTCATCACCTACGGCCCGCACAAGGGCCGCACCGAGTACGCGGCGCACGGTGGCACGAGCCTCGCGACCCCCATGGTCGCCTCCATGGTCGCGATCTCCAAGGCCGTCACCGGCCGGCGCTTCGGGCTCGCGAGCCCCGCCCTCTACGCGCTGATGGGCACGGGCGCGCTGCGCGACGTGCAGCCCGCGTCCGCCGCCACGTGGTCCCCGACGGGCCCGTCGGCGGGAGCGCTGTGGCCCGAGACGCTCTTCCTGTGGGACACCGGGAGGCAGGGGCTCCGCTCCGCCCCCGGCTGGGACGACGTGACCGGGGCCGGCGTGCCCGCGGGTCGCGCGTTCATCGAGGGCCTCGGCGCGGAGGCGGGACGATGAGCCGGGCTGCTGTCCGGGCCCAGCGCCCGACGACGCGGCGCCTCGGCGTGCGCGGATCCGCCGGGATCCTCGCCGCGACCGGCGCCACCGCCCTCGCGGCGCTCCTCGCGCTCGGCGGGCTCGCGCCCCTCGCGGCGCACGCGGCCGACGTCGTGCTCGCGCGCGCCTCGGGCGTGGAGATCGTCGACATCGACGGCGACACCCTCACCGCGCCCACGCCGCTCGCCGAGTGGTCGGCGGGGCAGGCGGTGACGCGCGAGACCGCGTCCACCGGCGACGTGATGAAGCTCAACACGACGCAGACGACCGGGCTGCGCTCCACGGCCGGCCCGACGGGCGCGTCCAGCAGCATCGCGAGCGGCACGCTGCAGCTCCGCGACCGGCCGGCGATCGTCTTCTCCGGCCTCACCGTGTCGTGCACGCCCGGCGGCACGCCCGCCGTGCACCTCGACCGGCTGACGATCGGCGGCGTCGACGTCACCGCCGACGCGGACGCGACGCCCGGCTGGTCGCGCGACCTGCCCGAGTCGGTCTACGGCGCGACCCGCGTCATCGTCGGATCCACGGCGAAGGCCGACGACGGATCCGCCACCACCGTCGGCATCGACCTGGAGGCGGAGGCCGGGGCCTCGGAGATCTGGCGCGTGCGCGCGGGATCCGTGACGTGCGCGGCGGCCGCCGCCGTGCCCGTCCCGACGCCCTCGGCATCGCCGACGCCCGTGCCGACCCCGGCGCCGGACCCGGATCCGGCCCCCGCGCCCGACCCGACCCCGGCGCCGGATCCCGATCCGGCCCCCGCGCCCGCTCCCGCCACCGGCCGCGTCGCGACGGGCGTCACCGTCACGTCCCCCGGCGGCACGCGCGTGATCGACGGGCAGCCGCGCGTCGAGGGCCTCGACCGTAGGTCCTCCGCCGACGCGCTCGCCGCGACGGACGGATCCGCCGAGCACGCCTCCTCGGTGCGCGTCGAGACCGGCGCGGACGGCACCACCACGATCGGCGTCGGCTCCTTCGAGCAGCTGCCGGGCGCCCCCGCCGACCCGCTCGCCGAGTACCGGTGGACGGCGTTCCGCGTCTACGGGCTCACCGCCACGGTCACGCCCGCGGGCCAGGTCTCGACGGAGTTCACGGATCCCGGCAGCGCCGTCTTCGTCGACGGCCGCTGGATCGACACCACCACCGACCTCTACACGGGCGTCGACGAGAAGGGCGCCCCGCGGGTCACCGTCGCGTTCGGCGAGCACGAGACGGCGGCCGACGGCACCGTCACGGTCACCGCCGTGCACTACCGCGACCTCACGGGCCAGCACCCGGACGTGCGCCTCGGCACGGTCGTCATCCCGCCCGCGGCCGGGCAGGTCGCGGGCGCGTACGGCGTCGGCGTCACCGCGGCCGACGGCACGGTGCTCGTCGCGCCGCAACCGGCCGCGACCGTCGCCGCGCCGCACGCCGCGGCGGATGCCGTGACCGGCACGGGCACGGATCCCGACACCGCGTCGGCCGTCGCCGTCGACCTCGGCACGGGCTCCGCCGCGGGCACCGCCACGGTCGACGTGGGCGGGTTCCGGCAGGTGCCGGGCGCCTCCACGGATCCGCTCGCCGACTACCGCTGGCCGGCCCTCCGCGTCGCCGGCCTGCACGCGGCCGTCTCCGCCGCGGGCGCGATGACGGTGTCCTTCGCGGACGCGGGGAACGCGGTGTTCGTGAACGGAGTGTGGATCGACACGACCACCGACCTGTACACGGGCGTCGACGAGCACGGCACCCCGCGCGTCGAGGTCCGGTTCGGCGAGCGGTCGGTCGCGTCCGACGGCACGGTGACCCTCACGGCGCTGCACTACCGCGACCTCACGGGCCACCACCCCGAGGTGCGCCTGGGCGTCGTGACCGTGGCGGCGGGCAGCGGCGCGACGCCCGCGCCGGATCCGTCGCCGACGCCCGTCACGATCGTGCCGGACACGGCGCCCACCGGCTGGTCGGCGTACGGGATCCGCGCGACCGGGCCGAGCGCCGTGGCGGCTACGCCGGTGGCGCGGCCCGATGACGCGTCGGGGGCAGCCGGCACGGCCGGCACGGCCGGCACGGCTGGCACGGCTGGCACGGCAGCGGTCTCGCCGTCCGCCGCCGCGCCGTCCGCGCTCGCGCCGGACACGACCGGCACCCCGCACGCGGCGACCGCGTCCGACGCGACCTCCGCATCGGCCGCCGTCCCCGCGACCGCGACCGACCCGGGCGCCACCGCCGGGGACGGCGCCGCGGGCCAGATCCGCGCGACGGGCATCCGCCTCGCCTCGAGCGGCGGATCCGGCAGCGCGTCCCTCGACGACGTCGCGCTCTACCCGGGCAGCCGGATGGCGGTCGCGATCCGAGGCCTGCGGGTGCAGGTCGACGGCGGCGCCGTGCGCGTCTCGAGCGACGGCGGCAGCATCGCCGGCGCCGCGCTCGCGGCCGGCGACATCGCCCCGGGCACGCGGTTCGCGCTGCCCGACGGCGGATCCGCGGTGCTCGCCGAGGACGTGACCACGGGGGCGTCCCGCACGGTCACGGGCCTGCACCTGGTCGACCCGTCCGGCCTCGACGCGGACGTGTCCGCGGCCGTGGTCACGACGGCCGCGGTGGCCGACGCCGGCGGCTCGGGATCCGACCCGGGCACCGGCGGCGGATCCGGGACGGGCGCCGGCAGCGGATCCGGCACGGGCACGACGCCCGGTTCCGGCACCGCCACCGCGGGCACCGGGTCCGCCTCCCCCGGCGCCCTCTCGGCCGACGGCTCGAGCCCGGCCGGCACGTCCGGCACGAGCGCGAGCGCGGGCGCGAGCGCGGGCCTCCGCGGGTCGCTCCCGCGCACCGGGTCCTCGCCCGCGGCGACGCTCGCCCTCGCGGCGCTGCTGCTGGTCGTCGGATCCGCGGGCGCGCTCGAGGCACACCGCCGCCGCCGCGCGCGGACGGGCCGCACGACGCGCGCCTGATCGGACGCACACCGCGCCATCGCCGCCCTCCGTCCCGCATCCCTCGGGACGGAGGGCGGCTTGCGTCACCACCGCAGCAGCAGCACGTCCGATCCGCCCTCGCGCCCCACGGGCACGAAGCCGAGGGACGCGTAGAGCGCCCGGGCGCGGTCGTTGCCGTCCTCCACGCTGAGGCTCACGGCCGGGGCGCCGGATGCGCGGACCGCCGCGACGAGCTCCCCGAGCATCCGCCGCCCGAGGCCCCGGCCCCGCGCCGACGGGACGAGCGCCATGCCGAGCTCGGGGACGTCGGTCGCGACGAAGCCGTAGCCGCGGTCGTCGTCGGCGAAGAGGCGCGCCCATGCCGCCCCGACGGGACGGCCGGCGAGCTCCGCGACCACGCCGACGTCGCCCGCGCGCGGCCAGCCGGCCACGTAGTGCGCGAGCTCGGGGGTGGCGAGCATCCGCTCGCGCGTCATGGCCCCGTCGTCGCGCCAGTCCATCGACGCGAGCAGCATGTCCTCGAGGAACGGCAGGTCGTCGGCGTGGGCCGGGCGGATGGCCGCCTCGACCGCGGTCACGCGTCCTCGCCGTCGGCGTCCGCGGCGGGCGCGGCGTCGCCGACCGGCGAGGCGTCCGCGGCGTCCGCGACCGGCGCGACCCGCGACTCCAGCCAGCTGCGCAGGTCCGCGACCACCTCGTCGCGGTTCGTCTCGTTGTAGATCTCGTGCCGCGCGCCCGGGTACACGATGAGCAGCACGTCGCTGAGGCGCGAGCGGCGGCTGTAGTCGCGGGCGAGGAGCTGCATGCCGCGGCGGCCGCCGAGCGAGTCCTCCTCGCCGCCCTGGATCAGCACGGGCAGGTCGGTCGCGAGCTTCCGCGGCGGGCGGCCCATGATCTGCACGGAGTCGCGCATCCGGTACGGCTTCAGCGCGTTCACGTCGAAGTTGCGGTCGTCGGCGCCGAACGCGCGCTGCGCCTCCGGATCCCGCGACAGCCACTCGAAGCCCGATGCCGCCGGGTGCCGCCAGCGCTTGTTGAGGTCGCCCGTGTTGACGACGCCGGGCATCGCGAGCGTCGCCCCGCTCAGCACGAGCCCCGCGTAGAGGTGCGACGCGCGCGCCACGATGCGCTGCGCGAGGAGCGCGCCCCAGCTGTGCCCGAGGAGGACGAGCGGCAGGTCGGGCAGGTCGCGCCGGAGCCGCTCGCTCACCAGCTGGATCCCGTCGAGCGCCGCCCGGTGCCGCCGGGGCCCCAGCACGCCGATGCCGAGGTGCCCGAGACCGGTGGCGCCGTGCCCGCGGTGGTCGTCGGCCGCGACCGTGAAGCCCATCGCGTTGAGCTCGCGCGCGAGCCGGGCGTAGCGCAGCGCGTGCTCGCCGACGCCGTGCGCGATGTGCACGACGGCCCGCGGACGCTCCGCCTCCCACACGTAGTAGTGGAGGGTCACGCCCTCCGCGTCCACGAGGGTGCGGTGGTCGGCTCCGCCGGTGGAGCGCTCGTCGTCGGGCATGGATCCAGACTAGGGGCGCCCGCCCCGGCCGCCGAGGGTCAGGACTCGCGCGTGATCTCCACCCGCACGAACAGCTTCGACCGGAACGGCCCCGCGTAGATGCCGCGCAGCGGCGCCACGTCGCGGTAGTCGCGTCCGCGGCCGACGAGCACGTGCCGGTCGCCGATGTCGATGAGGTTCGTCGGGTCCCAGCCGCGCCACTCGCCGCAGTACCACTCGACCCACGCGTGCGACTCGCCCGTGACGGTCTCGCCGACGGCCGCGTTCGGCTTCGGATGCAGGTAGCCGCTCACGTAGCGCGCGGGGATCCCGACGTGCCGGAGCGCGCCGATGACGATGTGCGTGATGTCCTGGCAGACGCCGCGGCCCTGCTCCCACGCCTCGCGCGCGGTCGACTGGACGCTCGTGACGCCCGCCATGTACTCGACCCGCTCGCCGATGGCGCGGGCGATCTCGGCGGCGGCCTCGCACGGCGTGCCGGCGCCGCCCGCGATCTCCTCCGCGAGCGCGACGACCTCCTCGTGCGGCGCTGTGCGCGCGGTCTGCGCGACCTGCTCCACGTGCTCGGTGGCCCGCTCGACCTCGACCGCGAGGTCGTCCCAGCCGAGCTGGTGCGGCTCGTGCGCGCGCGGACGGACCTCGACGAGGCTCGTGGCCGTGAGCTCGAGCGACCGGTGCGGGCTGAGGATCTCGAACGACGAGACCCGCGTGCCGAAGTAGTCGACGTAGGTGTGGTGCCCCGGCTTCGGCTGGATGTCGAGGTTCGAGTACAGGACGAACTGGTTCTCGCTCGACACGGGCAGCATCCGCGCCTCGTTGTACGACGCGGTCACCTCGCCCTCGTAGTGGAAGCCGGTCCGGTGGGTGATGCGCAGGCGGTTCACGAGTTCTCTCCGACCCAGCTGGGTGCCGCGTTGGTGGGGAAGTAGCGCTGGCGGACGGCCTCGCTGGTGGCGCTGGTGGCCTCCTGCACGGCGTCCATGAAGCGCGGGAGGTCCTCGAGGATCTCGGCGATCGGCCGGTACTCCAAGTCGCTCCGGATCTGCCCGAGCAGCCGCTGCGCCTGGTCGGACACCCCGAGGCGGTCGGTGCGCGGCTCGATGTCGTGCAGGCACTGCTCGGCGCGGCGGATCGAGTGCGTGATCGACCGCGGGAACAGCCGGTCGAGCAGCAGGAACTCGGCCGCGTTGCGCGCGCTCGGCACCCCGCGGTACGTGCGCAGGTACGCCTCGTACGCGCCGCAGGAGCGGAGGATCGTGGTCCACGACGGCCCGCTCGCCTCGGTGAGCGCGCGCGTCGCGAGGAGGCGGGCCGTCATGTCGGCGCGCTCGATGGAGCGGCCGAGCGTGAAGAACTGCCAGGCCTCGTCGCGGCTCGTGCCCGACTCGACGAGCCCGACCGCGAGGGCGGAGCGCTCGCGCACCCAGCCGAAGAACTCGTGCACGCGGTCGTTCGCGATCTTCCGCGGCATCCGGGCGCGCGTCGTGTTGAGGCACTCCCACAGCTCGCTCGAGACGATCTCGCGGGCCCGCCGCGCGTTCTCCCGCGCGGCGCCGAGCGAGTACGCGATGGAGGCGGGCTGCGTGCGGTCCACCGCGAGGAGCGCGAGCACGTCGTCCCGGCCGAGCACGTCGTCGGAGGGGACGTCGCTGCCCATCACGCTGAGGAGCGAGCGGCAGGCGGTGTCCTCGTCGATCCACGGGTCCTCGAGCAAGAGCTGGAGGTGCACGTCGAGGATGCGGGCCGTCCCGTCGGACCGCTCGATGTAGCGGCCGATCCAGAACAGCGACTCGGCGATGCGCGACAGCATGGGCATCAGCGGTCCCCCTCGGCGGTGGTGGCGGGTGCGGTGGACGCGCGTGCGGCGGCGGTGGCGGGTGCGGTGGACGCGCGTGCGGCGGCGGCGGATGCAGCGGGCGGCGCGGCGGCCGCCTGCTGCTGCTGCTCGTGCTGGTCGCGGTTGCGCGGGGCGTCGTGCGGCGACTGGTCGGGGGCCTTGTCGCCGTCGACGATCGGGATCGACGTCGTGACCGCGGCCTGGTCGGCCACGAGCGTCTGCACGCTGCGCTCGCGCGTGGCCGTGGGGAAGCCGGAGTCGCCGACGACCCAGGTGTCCTTGGATCCGCCGCCCTGGCTGCTGTTGACCACGAGCTGGCCCTCGGGGAGCGCCACGCGCGTGAGCCCGCCGGGCAGCACCCAGATGTCGCGGCCGTCGTTGACGGCGAAGGGCCGGAGGTCGGCGTGCCGCGGGCGCATGCCGTCCTCCACGAGCGTGGGGATGGTGCTGAGCTGCACGACCGGCTGCGCGATCCAGCCGCGCGGGTCCTTGAGGAGCCGCGCCCGGAGCTCGGCGAGCTCGCCCGCGGAGGCGGCGGGGCCGACCACGAGGCCCTTGCCGCCGGATCCGTCGACGGGCTTCACGACGAGCTCGGGCAGCCGGTCGAGCACCTCCTCGAGCGACTCCGGGTCCTCGAGGCGCCAGGTGTCGACGTTCGGGATGATGGCGTCCTCGGCCAGGTAGTAGCGGATGAGTTCGGGCAGGTACGTGTAGACGAGCTTGTCGTCGGCGACGCCGTTGCCGACCGCGTTCGCGATGGTGACGTTGCCGAGGCGGGCCGCGAGCATGAGGCCGGGCGAGCCGAGCATGGAGTCGGCGCGGAACTGCAGCGGATCCAGGAACTCGTCGTCGACGCGGCGGTAGATGACGTCGACGCGCATGGGGCCGCCCGTGGTGCGCATCCAGACGCGTCCGCCGGAGCAGAAGAGGTCGCGGCCCTCGACGAGCTCCACGCCCATGAGGCGGGCGAGCAGCGTGTGCTCGAAGTAGGCGCTGTTGTAGACGCCGGGCGTGAGGACGACGACGTTCGGGTCCTCGACGCCGTCGGGCGCGCTGGCGCGGAGGGCCTGCAGGAGCTTGTTCGGGTAGTCGCCGACGGGACGCACGCGCATCGAGACGAAGAGCTCGGGGAGCGTCTGGGCCATGACGCGGCGGTTGGAGATGACGTAGCTGACGCCGGAGGGCACGCGCACGTTGTCCTCGAGCACCCGCATCTCGCCCGCCTCGTCGCGCACGAGGTCGATGCCGGAGACCTGGATGCGGACGCCGTTGGCCGGGTCGATGCCCGCGGCCTGGCGGTGGAAGTGGCTGGACGAGCTGATGAGGCGGGCGGGGATCACGCCGTCGCGGATGGCGCGCTGCGGCCCGTACACGTCCGCGAGGAACGCCTCGAGCGCCCGGACCCGCTGCGCGACGCCCTTCTCGAGCCGGCTCCACTCGGCCTGCTCGATGACGCGCGGCACGGCGTCGAGCGGGAAGGGCCGCTCCTCGCCCGCGAAGTCGAAGGTGACGCCCTGCGCGAGGTAGCTGGTGGCGAGCGCGTCGGTGCGGTCCTTCAGCTCCTCCTTGGTCATGCGGGAGAGCGCCGCGTGGATCTCGCGGTAGGCCGCCCGCGCGACGGCGGGCTCCCCGGCGACCGGCGGATCCCGGAACATCTCGTCGAACGGCATCGCACCGCCTGTGGCCCGGCGTGCGGCCGCGAGCGTGCCGTATCCCTCGAACAGATCACCCATGGCCGCAGACTAACGGGGGCGTGTGTCGGGGGTGTTTCCTGCTCCGGTCAGGCGGGTCGCGCGCCGGCGGGGCCGACGGGACGGGCGCGGATCAGGCGTCGGTGCGCTTGAGGACGTGCGCCGGGATCGCGATGGACGCCGAGACGCAGAGGATGCCGCCGAAGAAGCTCAGCAGCTCGAAGCCCTCGATGTAGAACGCGAACGCGAACAGCGCCATGCCGCCCAGGAAGAGGGCGAACGCGATGATGAAAGCGACGATGTTCACGAGGGCACCTGAATCCGTTGACGAGACTGTGGGCGACCGCGGCGCGCGAGGCGCGACGTGCGGTCAGGGTCGAGTCTACGAGATCCGGACGCCGCCGTCGCCCGGCCGGTTCGACCCGGCACGCCCGCCTCGCGGGACGGCTCAGCGCGCGGCGTGCTCCGGCCGGACCCCGCCGGCCAGCGCCTGGAACGCGCGCTGCGGCCCGGGCGAGCGCGTGAGCGACGCCGCGATGGCGTCGAGCCCGGCGCGCTGCATCCCCGACGGGTTGAGCAGCGCCTTCGCCGCCTGCCGCAGCTCGGTGACGGTCGCGACGTTCGGCGCCAGCGCGATCCCGAGCCCGGCCTCCTCGAGCGCGGCCGCCCCCGCGAACTGGTCGGTCGAGAGCGGCAGCACGAGCATCGGGACGCCCGCGGTCGCCGCCTCGGTGACGGAGTTGTTGCCGCCGTGCGTGACCGCGAGGTCGGCGTGGGCGAGCAGCGTCACCTGCGGGAGGAAGGGGCGCACGAGCCAGTCGGACGGGACATCGCCGAGCTCGGCCGGGTCGGTGGATCCGGTCGCGAGCGCCACGCGCACGTCGAGGTCGCGGAGGGCCGCCGCGATGCGCGCGAGCACGTCGCCGCGCACGGAGAGGAAGCTGCCGAGCGACACGTAGACGATGGGGTCGCCGCCCGCGTCGATCCAGTCGCGCACCTCCGCCTCGGGCGCCTCGCGGCGGACGGCGGAGCCGATGAAGGCGTGCGGCGGCAGCAGCTCGGAGCGGTCGGGGTCGTGCAGCTCCTCGGGGTAGTTGAGGAGGAGCACGTCGCCGGCCTCCGCGAACGCGTCGCGGCTCGGGCGCATGGCGGGCGCGAGGATCGCGAGGGCGTCGTTCCACTGCGCGGTGAAGCGGTCGCGCACCCGCACGCAGAGCGCGTGCAGCTCGTCGAGGTCCTCCTCCTCGGGCTCGAACGCCGCGGGCCAGGCGGGCGGGAAGCCGTAGACCTCGTCGCCGACGGGCAGCGCGCTCGGGTGGCCGAGCACCACGTCGGCGTGCGGCGTGCCGGAGGCGAGGAGCGCGAGGCGGGCGCTGAAGGCGAGGTGGTCGACGATCACCTGGTCGGGGCGCACCTCGTCGAGGATCCGCTGCACGGCCCGCGCGGTCTCGACCGGCTCCCACAGCAGGTCGTCGCTCCGGGCCTCGGCCTGGAAGCGGAGCGTCTCGACCATGCCGCGGCGCGTGGCGGCGAAGAAGCCGCGGAGGGCGTCGTCCTCGCCCGTCGGCTGCTCCTCGGCCTTGATGGTGCCGGGGTTGGATCCGCGGCCGAGGCGGAGGTCGACCCGCTCGAAGCCGGAGGCCTCGACGATGCCGGCGGTGGCGGATCCGGTGGCCACGACCACGCGCTCGCCCGCCTGCTGCCAGGCCGACGCGAGCGTGATGAGCGGGAAGAGGTGGGACGCGTAGTCCGGGCTGATGACGAGCAGGGTCATGAGGCGCTGAGCTCCCAGAGGGTTCGGTCGTCGGCTGCGGCGACGTCGCGGTAGACGCGGGACAGGGTGCCCGCCATGGCCTGGATGGTGAAGGTGCGGGCGACCATGTCGCGCGCGCGGTCGGCGGCGGCGTCCGCGCCGGGGCCGCCGGCGATGTCGAGCGCGCGGGCGATGCCGGTGCCGAGCGCCGCCGGATCCGACGTGTCGACGAGGAGGCCGGTCACGCCGTCCTCCACGTAGGTCGCGGGTCCGCCCGACGCGGGCGCGACGACGGGCAGGCCCATCGACATCGCCTCGAGGAGGGCGACGCCGAACTCCTCCTTGATGCTCGCGCACGCGTACGCGCCGCCCGGCGCCGTGAGGCCGGGGCGGCCGTAGCGCACGGCGGCGAGCCAGCGCGTGACGGTGTCGTTGCCGCGGTGGCCGGCGAGGAGGAGGCCGTGGCGGGCGGCGTCGGCGGGGGCGTCCGCGCCGGGCACCGCCTCGAGGATCCGCGCGAGCTGCTCGCGCTCCTCCGCGCTCGGGGCGTCGAGGTCGCCGCCCACGATCAGGAGGTTCGCGCGGGAGCGGAGCGCGGGATCCGCCGCCCAGACGTGAGCGAGAGAGGCCATGCCCTTGACGCGCGCGAGGCGGCCGACGCTGATGACGAGCGGCAGGCCGCGGCGCTCGGCGGGGAGGCCGGCGAGCAGGGCGTCGAGCTCCACGAAGGCGCGGGCGGGGGCGCCGTCCGCGTCGGCGCCGAGCATGGCGTCGTCGCGGGAGCGCTCGATGGCGGCCACGTCGATGCCCTCGGCGACGACGCTGTGGCGCTCGGGGTGCGCGTCCACGTCGATGCCGACGAGCCGGCGCATGTCGCGCTTCAGCTCCGGGCGCGGGAAGAGGACGGTGTGCGCGGCGTCGGCGGCCAGGCGCTGCACGAGGCGCACGCGGAACCAGTAGTGCTCGCGGGCGTCGACGGCGCCGAAGCCGTCGCGCGTGAGGGCGCCGGAGCGGTCGAGCGCGTCGACGACGCCGTGCGGATCCGGCGCCACCGTGAAGACGACCGGGATGCCGAGCTCGCGCGCGACCGTGGAGGCGGCGAGCGTGCCGACGTCGGCCATGCGGAGGTGCACGGCGTCGACGCGGCCGGCGGCGCGGAGCACGCGGCGGATCCCGCGCTCGGCCTCGACCCGATGCGGCCAGGCCTCGGGCAGCGAGCGCGGGCCGCCGAGCATCGGGATGTGGGCGAACACGTGGCCGTCGTCGCCGGCGGAGACGCGGGCGAGCGAGGCGAGCGCCTGGTCGGGGGTGCCGCGGGAGAGGGTGAGGACGCGGTCGACGGGGCGGTCGGCGACGGTTGTGTCCGCGACGTCGTGGGTGCCGGTCGACGTGCCCGCGGGATCCACGAGCGCGTCGCCGAGCCGCACGAGCAGCGTCGCGATGCCGCCGTTGTCGCCCGCGCCCACGTGCGTGAGGCCGGCGTCGATGTCGGCGTGCAGGAAGAGCTGGACGACCGTGAGGCCGGGCCGCTCGGGGGCGGCCGGGTGGTCGCCGTGCTGGCGCGCGATGTCGAGGACGGCGAGGCGCGCGACCGCGGCCACCTCGTCGTCGCCGCGCGCGATGTCGGAGACGATCCCGAGGGTCGCCTCGCCCGCGGGCCGGTCGCCGAGCGCGGCCACGGCGGCCGCGCGGGTGAGCGGGCCCTCGCGCGGATCCTGGGCGGTGCGGAGGAGCACGCGCTCCGGGATCCGTCCGGAGACGAGGCCGATCGTCTCGACCAGCCGCGAGCGCGCCCCGTCGCCGCGCACGCCGAGCAGGGCGTTCTCGAGCGCGAGGGAGAGGTGGTCGGGGGTCGACGCGGCCCACTGCTGGAGGGTCCGCTGCGCCAGCATGCCGGGGAAGCCTCCCTCGACGACCATCGCGACGAGGCCCGAGACCGCGTCGAAGCGCGGCAGGCGCGTGCCGAAGGCCCAGGCGGCGTGCTCGCGGATCCACCGCACGTCGTGGTCGAGGAGCGCGACGAGCGCGAGGTCGGCGGCCTCGTCGAAGACCTGCGCGAGCGCGTGGATGGCGGCGACGGCGGTGAGCTGGTCGGCGGGATCCGCGGCGGCGCGGGCGAGGAGCCGCACCGCGCGTCCGCCGCCGTCGCGGCTGGCGGCGACCGTGAGCTCGTCGGCCTCCTGCATCACGTCGAGGATGCGCGCGGCCTGCGCGACCTGGTCGAGGCTCGTCTGGATCCCCATGCTCGTGTCCCCTCCCGGGTCGCTACTCCTGCGACGGAGCCGTGAGGCGCCTCACGCGGGAGCGTTCGCTCCCGGGACAGCCTCCCGGCCCTCGCGAGTATTCCCCAGTCGGCTGCGAGAACTCCAGCTCGGAGGCCCGGGCGATGCCGCGCGTACGCTGACGGCATGCCCCACCCCGCGAAGCCGGCCCCGCAGATCCGCTTCGGCATCGTGGGGAGCGGCTGGCGCAGCGCCTTCTTCCTGCGCATCGCGCGGGCCCTCCCGGAGCGCTTCGCCGTGACCGGGCTCGTGACGCGCAGCGCCGAGACGGGACGCGCGCTCGAGGAGGAGTGGGGGATCCGCGCCTTCCGCACCGCGGCCGAGCTGCTCGCCGCGGAGGCGCCGTCGTTCGTCGTCGTCTCGGTGCCGCGCATGGCCGCGCCGGACGTCATCGCCGACCTCGTCGACCGCGGCGTGGCCGTGCTCACGGAGACGCCGCCCGGCGAGACCGTGGAGGACCTCGAGCGGCTCGACGCGCTCGTGCGGCAGGGCGCCCGGATCGAGGTGGCCGAGCAGTACCCGCTCTCGCCGCTGCTCGCCGCGCAGCTCGCGATCGCCGCCGGCGGCCGGCTCGGCCGGATCAGCCAGGCCACCGTCGCGCAGTGCCACGACTACCACGGCGTCCGCGTGATGCGTCGGGCCCTCGGCATCGGCTTCGAGGACGCGACCATCACCGCGTCCCGCTTCTCCTCGCCGCTCGTCGCCGGGCCCGACCGCGACGGCGACCCCGTGCGCGAGGAGGTCGTGACCGCCGAGCAGACCACCGCGCGCTTCGACTTCGGCGACCGCCTGGGCGTTTACGACTTCGCCGACCAGCAGTACTTCTCCTGGATCCGCCGCAACCGGCTCCTCGTCCGCGGCGAGCGCGGCGAGATCGCCGACGAGCACGTGAGCTGGCTGCTCGACGCGACGACGCCGACGTGGGCCGACATCACGCGCGTCGAGACCGGGCAGGGCGGCAACCTCGAGGGGCATCACCTCCGCGGCCTGCTGCTCGGCTCCGAATGGGTCTACGAGAACCCGTTCGCGCCCGGCCGGCTCGCGGACGACGAGATCGCCATCGCGCAGTGCCTCGTGGAGATGCACGCGCACGCGGCCGGCGGCCCCTCGACCAACTCGCTCGCGGAGGCGTCGCAGGACCACCACCTCGCGCTCCTGATGCACGAGGCGGCGACCACCGGGCGTCCCGTCCGCAGCACGCGGCGCGCCTGGGCGGACTGACCGGCTCCCGCTCCACCGCTCCTCCGCTCCACCAGGAAGGCACGTCATGCGCATCGACCTCACCGGATCCACCGCCCTCGTCACGGGCTCCACGCAGGGCATCGGCTTCGCGATCGCGGAGGGGCTCGCCGACGCGGGCGCCCGCGTCATCGTCAACGGCCGCGACGCCGAGCGGACGGCCGCCGCGCGGGACCGGCTGCTCGCCGCGCATCCCGGCGCCGCCGTCGAGGCGCTCGCGGCCGACGTCGCGACCGAGGAGGGCGCCGCCCGCGCGGTCCAGGCGTTCCCGGACGTCGACGTGCTCGTCAACAACCTCGGGATCTTCGGCGCGGCCGACCCGTTCGAGATCAGCGACGACGAGTGGCGCCGCTACCTCGAGGTCAACGTGCTCGCGGCCGTGCGCCTCACGCGCGCGTACCTGCCGGGCATGATGGCGCGCGGCTGGGGCCGGGTGCAGTACATCGCGAGCGACTCGGCCGTCGTCACCCCGGCCGAGATGATCCACTACGGCGTCTCGAAGACCGCCCTCCTCGGGGTGTCGCGCGGCTTCGCCAAGGCCGCGGCCGGATCCGGCGTGACGGTCAACTGCGTCATGGCCGGCCCCACGCACACCGGCGGCGTCGAGGCGTTCGCGCGCGAGCTCGTGGGCGACGACCTGCCGTGGGACGAGGCGCAGCGCGCGTTCATGCGCGAGCACCGGCCGCAGTCGCTCATCCAGCGGCTGATCGAGCCGGAGGAGATCGCCCACATGTGCGTGTACCTGGCGTCGAAGCAGGCGTCGGCGACGACGGGCGGCGCGCTCCGGGTCGACGGCGGGTACGTGGACGCGATCCTGCCGTAGGCGCCGCCGGGACGCGTATCCGGGCAGCCGGCAGCCGTCGCGCGGCGGGTGGCCGGGCTGCGTCGCGCGGATCAGCCCGCCAGGTGCCGCCGGATCGCCTCGACGCCGAGCTCCACCTCGCGGAACGACGTGGTCAGCGGGCTCAGGCCGAGGCGGAGGCCCGACGGGGCGCGGAAGTCGGGGATCACGCCCTCCTCCCACAGCGCGCCGACGATCTCGCGGAAGCGCGGGTGGTCGACGCTCACGTGGCTGCCGCGGCGGTCCTCCTCGCGGGGGCTCGCCACGCGCGCGCCGAGCGGCACGAGGTCGCGGTCGACGAGGTCGAGCGCGAAGCCCGTGAGCGCGAGGGACTTGGCGCGGATCGCCTCCATGCCCGCCTCCTCGATGAGCGCGATCATGTCCTGCATCGCCAGCATCCCGACGATGGGCGGCGTGCCGCTGAGGAAGCGGCGGATCCCGTCGGCCGGCACGTACTCGGGCCCCATCGCGAACACGTCCTGCGCGCCCATCCAGCCCTGGATCGGCTGGCGCAGCTCGGCCTGCAGCTCGCTGCGCACGTACCCATGCGCGGGCGCGCCCGGCCCGCCGTCGAGGTACTTGTAGCTGCAGCCGACCGCGAGGTCGACGCCCCACGCGTCGAGCTGGGTGGGGATCACGCCGACCGAGTGGCAGGTGTCCCACAGCGCCAGCGCGCCGGCCTCGTGCACGATGCGCGTGATCCCCGGCACGTCCGCGAGGAACCCGGAGCGGTACGCGACCTGGCTCAGCACGACGAGCGCGGTCCGCTCCCCCACCGCGTCCGCGACGAGCTCGGGCGTGACGCCGGCGTCGGGCGCGACCTCGATCCACCGGATCGTCATGCCGCACTCCTCGGCGACCCCCTCCAGCACGAAGCGGTCGGTGGGGAAGTTGTCGGTGTCGATCACGAGCTCGTCGCGGCCGGGGCGCGCGCGGACGGCGGCGCGCACGAGCTTGTAGAGGATCACCGTGGTCGAGTCGCCGACGAACGTCTGGCCGGGCGCGGCCCCGTACGCGACGCGGCCGAGGTCGTCGCCGATGCGCGTGGGCATGTCGAGCCAGTCCTCGTCCCAGCCGCGGATGAGGCGGCCGCCCCACTGGTCGCGCACGAAGGACGCGACCCGGTCGACGCTCGCGATGGTCGGCCGCCCGAGCGAGTTGCCGTCGAGGTAGGCGACCACGTCGTCGGCCCGCACGAACAGGTCGCGGAAGCGGGCGAGCGGGTCGCGCGCGTCGAGCTCGGCGGCGGACGGGATCGGGCGGGCGTCGGGCGCGTCGGGGGTCACCTCCGCAGCCTACGAGCCGGGGTGCCGGGTGGGCGGATCCGGCAGGCGCCCGACAGGTCCGCGGGCTGCGCGCTGACGGCCGCGGGGACGGCCGCGGGGACGGCCGCGTCCACCCCGTCGCGAGGGCCACACGGGCCGAGACCGCGGACCTTCGCGCCTACCGCGTCGCGAGGACGGCATGGTCGTCGGCCGAGTAGCGCGTGAGGACGAGCGTCCCGCCCTCGACCTCGCCCGCCGGCACCTCGTACATCAGCGTGACGGTCGTCGCCTCGCCCGGGTCGAGGGTGCCCACGCGGGCGAGACCCGTGTCGGGCGCCCACAGGTCCGTCGTCGTCGTGTCGACGAGGTCGCCGGACGGCGTCCGGAAGTCCAGCTCGACGAGGTCGATCGTGCGGGTCAGCACGCCGTGGCTCTCGATCCGGACGGTGGCCGCCACCACCCGGTCGGACGCGGCCACGATCCCCGCGGGCGCGGCGTCGCTGTCGGGGTCCACGTCCGTCACGGCGACGTCCAGCTCGGGCGCGCCGTCCGCGAAGGTGCGCCAGGCCTCGCCGACGGGGACGGGATCCGCGAGCGTGCCCGCCGCGGTCGTCACGGGCGGATCCTCCGGCACGAGCGCGGCAAGCCCCGTCAGCACCGCCACGACGCCGGCCACGAGGAGCACGGCGAGCCCGCCCGCGACGGCGAGCAGGAGACCGAGGCGGGCGGCGGGTCGACGGGGCGGGCTGGTCGGGCTGGTCGGGGCGTCGATCGCTGCGGCCGGGTCGGCGTGGTCGCGCGGGTCGGCGTGGTCGCGCGGGTCGGCGTGGTCGCGCGGGTCGGCGTGGTCGCGCGGGTCGGCGTGGTCGCGCGGGTCGTCCGGTGCGAGGTCGAGCGGGCGATCGGGACCGCGACCGGGCGCGGGGCCGTACGGCGTCTCCGCGAGGGGGCCGTCCGCATCCGGCCGGGCGTCGCCGCCCTCGCCCTCACCGACCGGCACGGACCACCGCCACCGCCACCGCGGGCCCTAGCCGGCCCGGAAGTAGTAGGCGTCCGCGGCCAGCCCCGGCACCGTCGCCCAGAGGCCCTCCCCCGCGCCGTCGATCGGGATCTCGACGACCACGTTGCCGCTCGCGGTGCCCTGCGGCTCCAGCAGCCCCGCGCCGTCGGCGAACGCCGGATCCGGCGCGAGCGCGAAGGCGTCGGCGGCCGAGTACGCGGCTCCGTCGGGCGCGAGGTACCCCAGGACGAGCTCCGACAGCGGGTCGCCCTGGTCCTGGCCGAGGTACGTGACCGTGACGGGCACGACCGCGTACTGCATGCCCTCCGCGGGCGCCGGGTTGGCCGGATCCGCGGCGAGCACCGCCGCCGTCGCGTCGAGGGTCGGCTGGCCGAGCGTGACCGACCACTCCGGCCCGTCGACGCCCTCGCCCGTGACCGTCGTGCCGATCGGCAGCGGATCCTCGGGGCTCGTCCCCGGCGCGCCCGCCGCGTCGCCGCCCGCGTCGGGATCGGTGCCGTCGCCGGAGGTGGGCTCGGGGCTCGCGAAGCCACCGGGCCCGCCCGAGGACTCCACGGCATCCGACACGGCGTCCACGAAGGCGAACGTGTAGACGATCGCGAGGATCACGCCGAGCACGAACCCGACGATCCCGAGGATCAGGCCGGTGACCGCGAGCGGCTTGCCGTCCATGCGCCGCGCCAGCGAGATGATCGCGAGGATGATCGCCGCGAAGGCGGGCACGAACGCCACGTAGTTGAGGAACGGGATGAGGGCGGTGACGACCGCCGCGATGCCCACCGCGAGCGCCGCGATGGCGAGGCCCTTGCCGCCGCGCGGGCGGGGCGGCGGGCCGCCGACGTAGGGCGGGGCGCCGGCGGGCGGGGCGTAGTCGGCGGGGGCGCCATAGCCCATCGGCGCGTCGTGGCCGGCGGGGGCGCCGTAGCCCGTGGGCGGCGCGTACGCGCCGGCAGCGCTGTAGTCGGCCGGCGGCGCGGGAGGCGGCAGGACCTCGCCGGCGGCGCGAGCCGGGATCGGCGCATCGACGGGGTCGGGGGCGTCCACGGCCGCGTCGGGCGCGGCGTCGGGACCGGCGTCCCCGAGCGGCTCCGCGTCGGACGCGACAGCCGGAGCGCCCGCGGGCCGATCGGCGGCGTGGTCCACGCCGTCGGCAGCGGCGTCAGCGTCAGCGTCCGCTTCGACGGCGGCGGTGTCGTCAGCGTGAGCGGCGTCGTCCGCACCGGCCGTCTCCCCCGCACCGGCCGACGCCCCCGGGTCCGCGGGCCCGTACGGGCTGGGCGCCTCGGTCTCGTGCAGCGCCTCGGCGGCGTCCTCGGATCCGGCGTCCCGCGGCTCGTCGGGGTGGCGGCCGTCGGTGCGGTCCGGATCGCGCTCGTCGCTCATGAGTCGTTCCTAGCGGAGGCGGCGTCCGGACGGCACCTCGTCGGCGGAAGCGCCCCGAAGTGGGGGGGTCGCGGCGGCCGAGGGCCGTCGGACGTCACCGCTCCGCGACGAACCAGGACGTGTCGGAGGTGGGGCCGGGGGTCACGGACCAGGTGCCGCCGCCCACGTCGCCCGTCGGGACCTGGATGACCAGGACGACGCTCGCGCTCTCGCCCTGCGCGAGCGGTCCCGCATGCGCGTCGGCGCCGGGTGCGATCACGTACCTCTCCGGTGCGCAGAAGGTGCCGTCCTCCGCGACGTAGTCGACGCTGATCTCGTCCACGGCCACGCCCGGATCGGCCGCCTCGCGGGTGACGGCGAGGGGGAGGACGGCGTAGTCCATGCCCGGGTCCGGCGGCGGGTTCACGGCGATGGAGTCGAGGACGGCCGCGGTCATGTGGAACGTCGGCGTGCCGATGGTCACCCGCCACTCGGGTCCGTCGTCGCCCTCGCCCGTGACGGTCGTCCCGAGGGGCGCAGGATCCTCGGGCTCGGAACCCCGGGCCTCCCCGGTGCCCGTCCCCTCCGCTCCGTCCCCGGAGCCGCCGGACCCATCGTCGCGCGATCGCGACGATCCGTCCCCTGACGGACCGTCGCCGTACCCGGCGGGTGCGAACACGGGGGCCGGGAACACGAGGGGGACGAGCACGCCGACCACCAGCGCGATCCCGGCGGCGGCGAGGCCCGCGACGGCCAGGCCGCGGCCGACCGTCCGCCGCAGGGCACGCACCCCGAGGATCCCGGCGACCACCGCGAGGCAGAAGACGACGGAATCCCTCCCCGCGAGGAGCAGCCACGCCAGCGCGGCGAGGCCGGTCGCCAGCGCCCCGATCCCGAGCCCGCGGCCCCCGGCGGCGGGCTCGGTCGACGGGCGCGGTGCGGGGAGCGGCAGCGGCAGCGGCAGCGGCAGCGGCAGCGGCAGCGGCAGCGGATCCACGGGGCCGTCCGGAGCCGCCCATGTCCCGGATCCCGCTCCCGCTCCCGCTCCCGCGATCGGGATCGGGTCCGGTGCCGGTGCCGGTGCCGGTGCCGGTGCCGGTGCATGCTCCGCAGCCGACTCCTCCGATCCGGCGGGCGCGCCCTGGGTGCCCGACGCCCCCGACGCAGCCGGCCCGTACGGAGAGCCCGACTCCCGCGACCCGACCGGCCCGGACGGAGGGCCCGGTTCCCCGGACGCGGCCGGCTCGATCGGGCTACCCGGCCCGCTCGGCTCCCCGGACCCCGCCGGCCCACCCGCAGCGGCAGGATCCCCGGACCCGGCCGGCCCATCCGGCTCGCCCGGCTCCCCGGATGCAGCAGGCCCGTACGGCGACGCGCCGCGCTCGTCGGGAAGGCGATCCCGGTCCGGATCCTCGGGATCGCGCGCGTCGGTCATGTCCCGTTCCTAACGCAGGCGACGCGCGCGCACGGCCCGGCCCGCCGTCGGCCTCGGACTGGGGCACGGCGCGGGTCCGCGGTCGGCACCCGCCCGCCTCCGCCCGCCGAGGGGCGCCGGTCGCGGACGGGAGGTCCGTTAACCTCGGGGCGTGCCCCTGCCCGCGTGGACCCCCGACGGCCCCGACCTCGTGATCCACGCCGAGAACCTCGAGGCCGTCCGCGCGCTCCCCGACGGCGCCTTCCAGCTCATCTACCTCGATCCGCCGTTCAACACCGGACGCACGCAGGAGCGCCAGAACCTCACGGTGACGCGCACCCCCGACGCCGATCCGGATCCCGAGCCCGGAGCCCCCGACGCCGACGCCGGCGCCGAACCGGACCCCCAGCCCGGAGCCCTCGACCCCGAGCCGGATCCCCAGCCCGAACACCCCGACGCCGCGCCCGCCCTCGCCCCCGCGAGCACCGCCACGCCCGAGCCCGTCCGTCCGCCCGGCGCGCGCCTGGGCTTCCACGGCCGCAGCTACGACTCCGTGAAGGGCATGCTCTACGGCTTCGACGACTCGTTCGCCGACTACTGGGACTTCCTCGAGCCGCGCCTGATCGAGGCCTGGCGCCTCCTCCACCCCACCGGCACGCTCTACCTGCACCTCGACTACCGCGAGGTGCACTACGCCAAGGTCGTGCTCGACGCGCTGTTCGGCCGCCGGTCGTTCCTCAACGAGATCGTGTGGGCCTACGACTACGGCGCGAAGTCGCGGCGTCGCTGGCCGGCCAAGCACGACACGATCCTCGTCTACGTGAAGGACCCGATCCGCTACCGCTTCGACTCCGAGGGCGTGGACCGCGAGCCGTACATGGCGCCCGGCCTCGTGACCCCCGAGAAGCGCGAGCGCGGCAAGCTCCCGACGGACGTCTGGTGGCACACGATCGTCTCCCCCACCGGCCGGGAGAAGACCGGCTACGCCACGCAGAAGCCCCTCGGCGTGCTGCGCCGCATCGTGCAGGCCTCGAGCGGACCGGGCGACTGGGTGCTCGACTTCTTCGCCGGATCCGGCACCACGGGCGCCGCGGCCCGCGAGCTCGGCCGGCGCTTCGTGCTGGTGGACGAGAACCCGCAGGCCATCGAGGTGATGCGCGCCCGGCTCGACGGCGACGGCACGGTCTTCGTGGCGCCGGATGCGCGTCCCGCGGCCCGGAAGCAGAAGGCGCCGGCGAAGGGGAAGGCGACGGTGCCGGCGAAGGCGCCGGGGAAGGCGACGGCCCCCGCGAAGCCGAAGCCGAAGCCGAAGCCCCCGCTCCCCGCCGCGCCGAAGCCGGCTCCGCCACCCGCCGCGCCGCTCTCCGACTGACCCGCGAGCCCCGCGCTACCCCTGCTGCGCGAGCGCGAACGGCAGCACGCGCGTGGCGCCCGCCTTGCGCAGCAGCCGCCCGGCGACCGTGAGGGTCCACCGGGTGTCGACCAGGTCGTCGACGAGGAGGACGGGACGCGGATCCGCCGCGAGGTCGTCCGCGAGGTGCGCCGGCACCTGGAACCGGGGATGCACGCGGCCGAGCCGGTAGACGCTGTTGCCCCGGGCGGCGCCGGGAGCGCCCGGGTCCACGAGCTCCAGCGACCCGAGGAACGGCAGCCGCCCCACCTCGGCGATGCGCTGGGCGAGGCTCCCGACGAGCTGCGGCCGGCTCGCCGACGGCACGTGCACGACCGCGCGCGGACGCTCGGCCCAGCCCCACTCCGCCAGCACGCGGACGCAGGCGGCGACGAGCGCGTCGTCGACGGGCGCGTCCTCCGCGCCGGCCGCGAAGACCGTGCGGAGGCGACCGCCCCACCCGAGGTCGGTGAGGCGCGCGAGCGCGCGCCCCTCGTCGACCTGCTCGCCGGAAGCGATGGCGCCGCTGAGCGGCACGCCGACGCTCGACGCGCCCGCGGGCCAGCGCAGCCGCGGCTCGATGGGGAGCCCGACCTTGTCGAGCGCCTGCGATGCGGTGGCCGACGCCTGCTGGTCGAGCGAAGACGGATACCACGCGCCCGCGCACCGGTCGCAGCGGCCGCAGGGCGCCGCGGTGTCGTCGTCGAGCTGGCGCTGGAGGAACTCCATCCGGCAGCCGAGGGTGGTCTCGTAGTCGAGCATCGCCTGCTGCTCGCGCACGCGCGCCGCCGCGACCTGCTCGTAGCGGGCGCGGTCGTAGGTCCACGGGACCCCGGTGGCCGACCATCCGGACGTGTCGCGCCGCACGGCGCCGTCGACGTCGAGCACCTTGAGAAGGAGGTCGAGCCGGCTGCGCGACAGCGAGACGCGCGACTCCAGCGCGGGCACCGACAGCGGCCGGTCGCTCTCGCCGAGCGCCTGGATGACGGACGCCGCCTGCTGCTCGTCGGGCATGGACGCCGTGGCGAAGTACTGCCAGATGTCCGGATCCTCGCGACCGGGGAGGAGCAGCACGTCGGCGTCGGCGGACCCGCGGCCCGCACGGCCGACCTGCTGGTAGTAGGAGACGGGCGACGACGGCGCCCCGAGGTGCACGACGAACCCGAGGTCGGGCTTGTCGAACCCCATGCCGAGCGCGCTGGTGGCGACGAGCGCCTTGACCTCGTTGCGCTGCAGCTCGCCCTCCGCCTGCTCGCGGTCGGCCGGGTCGTCGCGCCCCGTGTACGCCGTGACCGCGTGGCCGGCGTCGCGCAGCAACCGTGCCGTGTCCTGCGCGGCGGAGACGGTGAGCGCGTAGATGATGCCGCTGCCGGGCAGCTCGTCGAGGTGGCTGAGCAACCAGCCGAGCCGGTCCCTGCTGTTCTCGAGCCGCAGCACGCCGAGCCGCAGCGACCGCCGGGCGAGCGGCCCGCGGATGGTGACCACGGGCACGCGCTCCGTCTCGACGGCGCCGCCCCCGGTGGATCCGACGCTCAGCTGCTCCTCCACGTCGGCCACCACGCGCGAGTTCGCCGTGGCGGTGGTGGCGAGCACGGGCACCCGCTCGTCGACGGAGGAGATGAGGTCGCGGAGGCGGCGGTAGTCGGGCCGGAAGTCGTGGCCCCAGTCGGAGATGCAGTGCGCCTCGTCCACCACGAGGAGGCCGAGCCGGGCGCGGAGGGCCGGGAGCTGCTCGTCGCGGAAGCGCGGGTTGTTGAGGCGCTCCGGCGAGACGAGCAGGAGGTCGACCTCGTCGGCGTCGAGCGCGCGCAGCAGGTCGTCCCACTCGTGGGCGTTGCTGGAGTTCATGGCGACCGCGCGGACGCCGGCCCGCCGCGCGGCGGCGACCTGGTCGCGCATGAGCGCGAGGAGCGGCGAGACGAGCAGCGTGGGGCCGAGCCCCTGCTGGCGGAGGAGCAGGGTCGCGACGAAGTAGACCGCCGACTTGCCCCACCCGGTGCGCTGCACGACGAGCGCGCGGGACCGGTCCTGCACGAGCGCCTCGATGGCCTCGAACTGCCCGTCGTGGAAGTCGGCGCCCGCGACCCCGACGAGCCGCGAGAGGTGCTCCCGGGCGGCGGACCGGAGGTCGGGGGGCGCGGCGGAGGAGGGCGGCGTGGCGGTGTCGGGCATGGGGCCATGCTCCCATCCGCCCCCGACCGAGCCCTCGCGCGGAGACCCCGCGGAGGGAGAGCGCGACGGCGCGCGACCTGGGGAGGGACTACCGCTCGGACGCGGATCCGGGCTCGACGGCCCGCGACGGCCGGGCGGGACCCTGGGCACGCGCCGCCTGCACCGCCTGCTCGGCCTGGATCTGCCGCATCCGCGCGATCCGGGCGTAGTGCCGCTCCTCCTCCTCGAGGTCGGCGAGCTGCTGCTCGGTGCTGCGCACGCGCCGGTCGACCGCGACGGCCGCGCGCTCGTAGGCGGCGCTCCGGTCGGGCGGGCCGACGGGCTCGCGCCGCGCGTCCCAGTCGTGGCCGACGCAGAACCACACGACGCTGCCGATGAGCGGCAGGAACACGATCAGCAGGATCCACACCAGCTTCGGCAGGTGCTTCACCTGGTCGTCCGGACGGGTGATGAGGTCGACGAGCGCGCACACGGCCACGAGGAGGGGGAGCAGCCCGAAGAGGATCACGGTCAGGGAGCCTAGGGTGCCCCGGCCGCCGGGCGGAAGGCCCTTGCGCGATCCCGCGGACCCCACCGGCACGGCCGCCATTCGCTCAGCGGACACGGACCGCGCATCTGCCAGCCATCCAGGAGCCGCCGGTCCTACATTGCAGACGAGGGCCGCACCCGGTGGCCTCAGTGAGGAGGAGATCATGGGTCTCGACGACAAGATCAAGAACGCTGCTCAGGACATCGCCGGCAAGGCCAAGGAGGCGCTCGGCGACCACAAGGGCGACCAGGACCTCAAGGCCGAGGGCCAGAAGGACCAGGCCGCCGCGTCCGCGAAGAAGGCGGGCGAGGACGTCAAGGACGTCTTCAAGTAGACCCTCACCGGCCTCGGACGGTGGCGGCGATCCCCACGGGATCGCCGCCTCCGTCATGTCCGGGCCACCGCGTCGGCCGCCCTCCGGCGCCGCGCACGGGCACGCCGCACAGGGGAACCCCGCGCACGGGCACGCCGGTCAGGGCCGCGCCGGCGCCCCCGCCTCCGCCATGACCCGCCGCACCAGCTCCGCGTCGAGCACCGCGACCTCCTCGCCGTCGTCCGCCGCGTGCGCGCGCACCACGACCGAGACGACGCCGCCCGCGGGATCCACGTCGACCACGAGGAACCCGGATCCGCGCACGATGCGCTCCGTGCCCGGCGTGGCCGCCACGTCCGTCTCGTTCGCGACGCCCGGCGCGACGAGCACGGGCACGCCCGCGAGCGATCCCACGATGTGGTGGTGGTAGTGCCCCGAGAGGATCACGCGCACGTCGCTCCCCCGCACGATCTCCGCCAGCCGGCCCGGATCCTGCAGCGCGAGCGACTCGTGCAGCGTCGTCGGCGCGGCCACCGGCGGGTGGTGCAGCACGAGGACCGTGCCGCGCTCGGACGGCGTGGCGAGCAGCTCGCGGAGCGCGTCGAGCTGCTGCTCGCGGAGCGCGCCGTAGCCCTTGCCGGGCACCGAGGTGTCGAGGGTCGCGATGCGCCAGCCGTCGACGATCGTCACGCCGTCGACGGGCGGGACGGCGGCGGGATCGCGCCCGTCGTCGGTGCCGGGGGCGCCGTGCCCATCGCCGAGCACGAGGCGGAAGGCGGAGCGGACGTCGTGGTTGCCGGGCGAGAGGACGACGGCGGCGCCGCGCGACGCGGCCCACGGATCCAGCCGCTCGCGCAGCAGCGCGTACGACTCCGGGGTGCCGTCCTCCGAGAGGTCGCCGGAGCCGATGAGGAGCCGGACCTCCGGGATGCGGTCGGCCTCGGCGAGCACGCGGTCGAGCGCGGCGGCCGTGTCGACGACGCCCTGGTGGAGGCCGCCGTCGCGGAGGAGGTGGGTGTCGCTGAGGTGGACGAGGCGCAGGGATCCGGTCGGCAGTGCGTGCATGCCACGACCCTACGAGGGCGGGCCGACACCGCGGCGGACGCCGGGCGGACATCCGGTGACGCGCGCGGCGGACGCCCGCCCCGCGCCCGGCCGCCCGCCATCCCGCGGCGGTAGCCTCGTCCCACGACGAGAGGGAACCCCATGGCGACGCGCGACGAGATGGACTGCTGGCTCACCGACATGGACGGCGTGCTCGTGCACGAGAACCAGGCCCTACCCGGCGCGGCGGCCCTCATCCAGCAGTGGCAGGACCAGGGCAAGCCCTTCCTCGTGCTCACGAACAACAGCATCTTCACGCCGCGCGACCTCTCCGCCCGGCTCCGCGCGTCTGGCCTGCACGTGCCCGAGTCGGCGATCTGGACCAGCGCCCTCGCGACCGCCGCGTTCCTCGAGCAGCAGATGCCCGGCGGATCCGCGTTCGTCATCGGCGAGGCCGGCCTCACGACCGCGCTGCACGAGGCGGGCTTCATCATGACCGACACCAAGCCGGACTTCGTGGTCATCGGCGAGACGCGCAACTACTCGTTCGAGGCGATCACGCGGGCCATCCGCCTCATCAACGGCGGCGCGCGCTACATCGCGACGAACCCCGACGCGACCGGGCCGAGCGCCGAGGGCGTGCTGCCCGCGACGGGCGCGGTGCTCGCGCTCATCTCGAAGGCCACGGGCAAGGAGCCGTACATCGTCGGCAAGCCCAACCCGATGATGTTCCGCTCGGCGCTCAACAAGATCGGCGCGCACTCCGAGAGCACCGGCATGATCGGCGACCGGATGGACACCGACATCATCGCCGGCATCGAGGCGGGCCTCCACACCGTGCTCGTGCTCACGGGCATCAGCGACCGCGCCGAGATCGAGCGCTACCCGTTCCGGCCCGACGAGGTTCTCTCGGGCGTCACCGAGCTGCTGGATCCGGAGCCGGTCGAGTCCGAGCTCTGATCCGCGGCCGCGTCGTCGGCGCTAGGGGACGACGGGCGGCTGCGGCTTGCCGACGCTGCCCGTGAAGGCGCCGCCGCCGGCGCGGGAGACGAAGCAGTAGGCGTCGCGGTCGCCGGCCGTCCACTCGTCCTGCGTGATGGGGTAGGCGGACTGGTACTGCACGTCCTCGTAGGCGCGCGCCGCGCCGTAGTCGATCACGGTGTCGGCGATGCAGAGCTCGTCGGCGGAGTCGCGCACGGCGTCCTCGCCGGGGAACGCGTCGCCGGTCTGGGGCAGGGCGACGCGGGCGACCATCTGGGCGTGGTGCTCGGATCCGCAGTCGACGACCGTGAACTCCTCCTCCCACGGCGTCGTGTACGGCTCGAGGCACTCGCCGCCCAGCAGCGCATCCCAGGCCTGGGTGCCCGCCGCGGCCGGACCCTGCACCGGATCCGTCGGGGTGGGCGACGGGGTCGGCGTCTCCTCGGCGGCGGCCGTCGCGGTCGCCACGGGGGCGGCGTCGGGCGCGGCGGAGGATGCGAGCCGCTGGCCCAGGTAGAAGAGGCCGACGAGGAGCAGCACCAGGAGGATCGCGCCGCCGACCCAGAGGGCGGTGCGGCGGGGGCCACGGGGTCCGCTCGCACGCCGAGACGGGGACGCGGGCGCAGGCGGCGCGGGGACGCGGGCGGCGTCGAGGACGGGCGCGCGGGGTGCGGGCGGGCGCGGCGCGGGCGGCGCGGCATACGGGGGCGGGACGGATGCGGATGCGGATGCCGATGCGGCGTCGGAGCGCGTCTCCCGCGGGGACCCGGCGTCGGAGCGGGTCTCCCGCGGGGACCCGGCGTCGGGACGTGGAGCGGCGGGGACGGCGACCGTCGAGGCGTCGCGATCCGGATGCGCGGCCGGGGCGGCGGCACCGGCCACGGCGGCGGCAGCCCCGACCACCGGGAGGACGCGCGTGCGGTCCTCGCCGTCGTCGGGGACGGGGCGGTCGGGCTCGGTGGCGCGGCTGTCGTCGTCCGCGTCCTCGGCGACGTCGCCGAAGAGGAGCGCGATGGCGTCGACGGGCTCGTCGTCGGACGCGACGGGACCGCGGTCGGCCCGGTCCACCCGGTCGTCCGCGACGGGCGCGTCCCGGTTCGGGGCGGTGGCGGCGTGATCGGCCGCGGGATCTGCCGGATCCCGTCGCTCGGCAGCGGATGGCGCCTCCGGAGCGGACGGCGCAACCGGAGTGGCCTCGTCGGCCCGAGCGGCAAGCGCGGCCGTCGCGTCGTGCGCGTCGGGAGGACCCGGCTCGGACACGGTGCCCGTCGGCTCCGGCGTGACGTCGACAGGGCTGCCCTCGGCGGAGCGGGCGTGGGAAGCGGGATCATCGGACGCGGCGGAGCTGGACGGAGCGGCGGCAGCGGCCGTGGCCGTGGCCGTGGGTGCGACCGGGGACCCGGCAGCCCAGGCCATGGCGGCGGCACGGGCGGCCGCGGCGGCAGGGGCGAGCGGGGCCGGGGCCGCGTCGGGATCTTCGCGGGCGTCCGCCGTGTGATCCTGCGGTTCCTTGTGTGCGCGGGCGTCCGCACCGGCACCGGCATCACGCGCGCCGGCGGCATCGGCATCGGCGTCTGCGTCTGCGTCTGCGGCATCGGCATCGGCGCCGGCGCCAGGCCGGACCACCTCCGCGACCTCCTCGCGCGCCGCGAGCGCGGCCGGGGTCGACGAGTCGGCGTGGGCGGGAGCATCCGCGGCCTCCACGGGGTCGTCGACGACCCCCGCGTCCTCGTCGAGTCCTGTATCGACGCGGGGCGTCAGGTCCACGAGGTCGCCGGTCGGCGTCTCGGCGGGCGCCTCGGGGGCCGGCTCCTCGACGAGCTCGGCGTCCACCACCGCGGAATCCACGGCGCCGTCGGCGTCGGGCTCCGGGAGGCGCAGGTCGTCGTCCCCGTCCGCGATGGGCTCGAGCACCATCTCGGCGGTCGCGTCGTCGACGGGCTCGGGATCCGCTTCGAGCTCGCCCGTCAGCACCTCCCCGGCGAGCGGGGCGTCGGACGACGGGGCGTCGGACGACGGAGCACCGGACGTCGCCGCATCCGCCGGCACGGTCCCGGCCGGGAGGTCCACGGGGGACGGCACGTACCCGGGATCCGGCTCGCCCGCGAACTCGAGCTCGTCGGCGATGCCGGACGCCGCGGCGATCTCCGGCTCGGGCACCGGGGCGGGGGCCTCGTCGGCGGGGTCGGCGTCCGCGGAGGCGTCCGCCTGGTCGAGCGGGGCGATCCGGCCGGCGTCCTCCGTCGGGTCGAGCGGCGCGATGCCCGCGAGGATGTCGTCCGCGGGGGCCGCCGGCGCGTCGGCGGGAGCGGGGTCGATGCCCTCCTCCTGCGCGGCGGCGATCTCGTCGGCATCCGCCTGCCGCTGCCGCGCGTCGTCGCGGTCGGCGGGCGCGGGCTCGACGTCCGCGGAGCGCCCCCAGCCGATCGGCGCGAGCGGGCGGACGGGCCGCTCCCGGTCCGCGTCCGTGGCGGGACGGACCGCGAACGGGTCGTCGCCGCTGCGGTCGCGGTCGTCGCCGGATCCGCCGCCGGGAGGCGCCTGCCCGTCCACTAGGCGAGCCCCAGGTCCTCGAGGCCGATGGCGTACAGGTAGCGGTGGCCCGCGGCCTCGATCACCGCGCGGGCGTCGGTCGAGCGGTCGACGACCACGGCGACCGCGGCGATCTCCGCGCCCACCTTCTCGAGCGCCTCGATGGCCTTCAGCGGGGATCCGCCGGTGGTGGAGGTGTCCTCGACGACGATGACGCGCGTGCCCTGCAGGTCCGGCCCCTCGACCTGGCGGCCACGGCCGTGGTCCTTGGGCTCCTTGCGGACGACGAACGCGTCGTAGCCGCGGCCGACCGCGGCGCCCTGGTGCAGGATCGCGGCGGCGATGGGATCCGCGCCCATCGTGAGCCCGCCGACCGCGGCGACGTCGGGCACGTCCGCGATGAGGTCGAGCATGACCTGCCCGATGAGCGGCGCGACGCGGTGGTCGAGGCTCACGCGGCGGAGGTCGACGTAGTAGGTCGCCTTCTTGCCGCTCGTCAGCGTGAAGTCGCCGTGGAAGACGGCGTCCCGCTTGATGTGGTCGATGAGCTGCTGGCGCGCGTCGGAGGTCGTCACGCAGCCGATCCTACGGGCGGGGCACCGCGCCGCCCGGAGCGACGGGCGGGCGCGACGCCGACTGGATCAGGCGTCGGACGCTGCCGGCAGGCCGAACACCGTGCCCACCGCGGCCACGTCGTCGCCGCCGTGACCCGCGGCGGACGCCTCCGCGTACGTCTCGCGGAGCGCCTCGAGCATCGCGGTGTCGAAGTCGTGCGCGTCGGCGCCGTCGAGCGCGGCGAGCATGAGCGTCACGTCCTTGAGCAGGCCGTCGAGCGCGAACGAGGGCGCGAGCTCGCCCGCGAGCATCGACCCGCCCTTGAGGTGCGCGTACGGGGTGTCGGCGGCGCCGCCCGCGATCGCGTCGAGGAAGAGGCGCGGCTCGACGCCGAGCAGCCGGGCGAGGCCGAGCGACTGGCCGGTCGCGGCCGTGATGGACGCGATCCACGCGTTGCAGGCGAGCTTGAGCGCGGATCCGGGACCGGCGGCGTCGCCGGCCACGACGGTGCGCGAGCCGGTCGCCTCGAGCACGGGGCGCGCGACGGCGAGGTCGTCGGCGGATCCGGAGACGAGGTGCACGAGGAGGCCCTGCTCGGCGGGGCCGCGCGTGCCGAGCACGGGCGCGTCCACGAACCGGATGCCGTGCTCGACGGCGAGCGCGGCGATCCGCCGGGTGCCCTCGACGCCCACGGTGGACGACTGGAGCACGACGGCGTCGGGGCGGAGCGCGGGCGCGACGTCGGCGAGGACCTCGAGCACGGCATCCGCGTCGAACAGCATGACGACCACGACGTCGGCGTCGCGCACGGCGTCGGCGGCCGTCTCGGCGACCGTCGCGCCGTCGTCCGCGAGGGGCGCGGCGCGCTCGGCGCTGCGGTTCCAGACGGTGAGCGGGAGGCCCGCCCGGAGGATCGAGCGGCTCATGCCGGACCCCATCACGCCGGTGCCGAGCAGCGCCACGCGGGGCGGCCCGTCGGATGCGGGGGCGGAGGCGGGCGCGGCAGCGGTGTCGTCGGTCATCCCCCGACGGTACGCCCGCTGGATCCGAGACCCTCAGGACGCGCGCGCGACGACGGGCCGCCGATCGCGAGGATCGACGGCCCGTCGGCGGTGCGGATGGTGCGGATGGATCAGGCCGCGGGCGCCTCGGCGTCGTCGTCGGAGCCCTCGCCCGGCAGCACGATGTCGGCGATCGTCACGTCGACCCGCGTGACCGGCCGGCCGACGAGCTCGGTGACGGCGTCCGTGATGGCGGCGCGCACGTCGGCGGCCACGTCCTGGAGCGGCACGCCGTACTCGGCGACGAGCGTCACCTGGAAGGAGACGCCCGCCTCCTCGGCCTCGACCGAGATGCCCTGCGTGAGGTCCGTCTGGCCGATGCGGTCGCGGAGCTGGCCGATGACGCGGGCCGCGCCGCCGCCGAGCGCGTGGACGCCGGGGATGTCGCGGACGGCGAGGCCCGCGACCTTCGCGACGACGCCGTCGGTGACGACGGTGTCGCCCTCGGCGAGCGCCCCGGGCGCGACGGCGCCGGCGGATGCGGGCGCCACGCGCGTGACGTCGGCCGGGGTGGGGGTGCTGGGGTTCGTGTCGCTCATGGGATTCCTCGCCGTCGGGGCCCGTCGGACGGGCGTCTGCTGTGGTACTCATGGAGCAGACGGGGCTCGTCCCCGGTTCGTCACGGACCGGATCCGGATCCGCTCGTCTCCCAGCGCACACGGAGGTACGGCATGGCCCTCTCCTCCTCCCTGCAGGACGCGGGCGACGGCATCCTCGCCGAGCGCGCGGCCGACGGCGACGTCCGGGCCTTCGAGGTGCTGGTCCGCCGGCACGCCTCCTACATGCGGGCCTTCGCGATCCGGCTCACGGGATCCCGCGCCGACGCCGACGACGCCGTGCAGGAGGCGCTCATCACCGCGTGGGACCGGCTGCCGACGCTCGAGAAGCCGGACCGCGTGAAGAGCTGGCTGCTGCAGATCGTCAGCCGCAAGTCCATCGACCGGATCCGCGCCCGCCGCCCCGTCGACGACATCGACGACCACGAGATCGCCGACCGGCTCACCTCGCCGGAGCGCGACGCCGAGACGTCGTCGCAGATGCGCGCGCTCGCGGTCGTCCTCGACGCCCTGCCGCGCGAGCAGCGCGAGGTGTGGATGCTGCGCGAGGTGGGAGGCTTCTCCTACGAGGAGATCGCCGAGAAGCTGGGCGCGACGCCCTCGACCATCCGCGGCCGGCTGTCCCGGGCGCGCACCACGGTGATGACGAGCATGGAGGCGTGGCGATGAGCGGCATCGGACCGGGGGATCCCGGGGAGCGCCTGCCCGTGGGGCCCGCCGAGCCCGTGCAGCCGGGGGTGCCCGCGGGCCCCGCGCAGCCCGTGCAGCCGGGCGTCCCCGCGGATCCGGCCACGCCCGTGGTGCCGCCGGCCGACGCCGCGCCCGTGGTCCCTCCGGCCGACGCCGCGCCCGCCCCCGCGCCGGACGCCGACGGCGACCCCGTCGACATGGCCGCCCTCGCCGACTACCTCGACCGCGGGCGCACCCCGCGCATCGCCGCCTACGAGGACGACCCCGACACCCGCAACGCGCTCCGCGCCCTCGAGCACATGCGCGACCTCGGCCGCGAGCTCGTGGAGGCCGAGGCCGAGGAGGCCGAGGCCCCGGGCGACGACTTCTTCCGCGGCGTGCTCGCGCACATCAGCCGCGAGTCGCGGGCCGGGCGCGACATCCCGCTCTCGCATCCGGACCCGGGCGTCCGCCTCGCGCTCACCGAGGGCGCCGTGCGCACCCTCGTGCGGCAGGCGGGCGACGAGGTGCCGGGCGTGCTCATCGGCCGCTGCACGCTCGACGGCGACGTGACGCGGGCGGGCGAGCCGGTCCGGGTCGCGCTCACCATGAGCGTCGTGTGGGGCGATCCGCTGCCCGAGCTGGCGCAGCGCGTGCGCGAGCGGGTCCACGCGGCCCTGCTCCGGCACACCGAGCTGCGCGTCGAGGCCATCGACGTGACCGTGGTGGACGTGCAGGCGCGACCCGCGCCCGAGGAGGAGACAGGACGATGACCCTCGACGACGACGCGTCGCCGGCGCCGGCCCCCGTGCCGATCCCGCTCCCCGACCCCGCCGACCTGTCCCGCGACCTCACCGCCGTGCTCCGCGGCGTCCCGGGCGTGGCCGACGTCTTCGCGCCGCGCTCGCCCGTGCTGCTCGTCGCCCAGCAGGTCGTGGAGGGCGTCGTCGCCGGATCCTCGACCGCGGCCGAGCAGCTCGTCACCGTCGAGACGGGCGAGGGCACGGTGCTCGTGCAGGCGTCCATCGCGGTGGACGCGGCGGGCCGCGCGAGCGACATCGCGCGCGCCGCCGTCGACGCGATCCGCGCGCGCCTCGCCGAGGCCGTCGGCCCGGACGCCGCGGCGCTCGCGACCGTGACGGTGCGCGTCGGCAGCATCGGCTGATCCGCTCCGCCCCTCCCGCAGCGCACGGCACGGCACGGCACGGGCGCACGGGCACGGGCACCCGCGCGGCCGGGCCGGTCCCCCGCTCCCGGTACCGTGGACGCATGCGCGTCGCCACCTGGAACGTCAACTCCATCCGCACCCGCGTGGGCCGCGTCGTCGACTGGCTCGTGCGCGAGGACGTCGACGTGCTGGCCATGCAGGAGATCAAGTGCAAGCCCGAGCAGTTCCCGATGGCGGCGTTCGAGGAGGCCGGCTACGAGGTCGCCGTGCACGGCCTCAGCCAGTGGAACGGCGTCGCGATCGCGAGCCGCCTGCCGCTCGAGGACGTCGTCACGACCTTCGAGGGGATGCCGCGCTTCGGCAAGCCCGACGCCTCCGGCCAGCCGCCGCTCGAGGCGCGCGCCATGGGCGCGACCGTCGCGGGCGTCCGCCTCTGGAGCCTCTACGTGCCCAACGGCCGCGGGCTCGACGACCCGCACTACTCCTACAAGCTCGAGTGGCTCGAGGCGCTGGCCGCCGACACGCGGGCCTGGCTCGCCGCGGATCCGGAGACGCCGCTCGCGCTCATGGGCGACTGGAACGTGGCGCCGCTCGACACCGACGTGTGGGACCCGGCGCTCTTCGAGGGCAAGACCCACACCTCGGAGCCCGAGCGGGCCGCGTTCGCCGCGTTCCTCGAGGCCGGGCTCGCCGACGTCGTGCGCCCGTCGATCCCCGAGGGCTACACGTACTGGGACTACCAGCAGCTGCGGTTCCCGCGGAACGAGGGCATGCGGATCGACTTCATCCTCGGCAGCGCGCGGTTCGCGGAGCTCGTGGACGCGCCGCGCATCCACCGCGACGAGCGCAAGGGCGACGGCCCGAGCGACCACGTGCCGGTGGCCGTCGACCTCGACGTGGAGACCGAGCTCGACGACGACCGGCCGATGATCTTCTGATCCGCCCCGCGGCCCGCCGGCCGCTGCCGCCCGCCCGCCCGCGCGTCTGGGCTCCGCCCGCGCCCGCGCGCCGATGGCCGCTCCCGCCGCCGATTCCGGCCCCGCGGCACGTGCCCCGTAGTCTCGTGGCGTGACCCCCGACGACGACGCGACCCCCGAGCGCGGCCGCCGCGCCGAGCGCGGACGCCGCTCCGCCGGCCCGCCCGCCCGCAGCCGACGCCTGCCGCAGGTGCCGAGGATCACGCTGCCGGCCGTCCCGCGCCGGGCGTCACCGGACGCCGACGCGACCGAGGTCATCCGCCGACCATCGGAGCGGGACGTCGCGCGCGACGCCGCCCGCGACCGCCGCGAGGCCGCCCGCGACCGCCGCGACGAGGACCTGCCCGGCCCCGACTGGCTGCCGCGCTGGATCCGCCGGGTCGACCGCCGCGTCCTCGTCACCACCGCGGTCGGCATGCTCGTGGCCGCCCTGGTCGGCGGCGCCGTCGCGGCCTTCGGCCTCGGCCTCATCTTCGTCACCGACGCCTGCGACGTCGACTCCTACGTCTGCGACGACACCCTCTTCACGCTCGGTTACGCGCTCGCCGTGGCCGGCCCGCTGCTGCTCACGGGCGTCGCGCTCCTCGTGGCCCTCGTCGGCATGATCCGCGGGCGCACCCGGCCCTGGCTCGTGCTCCTGATCGGGGTGGCCGCGTCGCTCGCGGCGTACCTCCTCGGGGCGGTGCTCGTGCTCGTGGCCGTGCCCGGATCCTCGCCGATCACCTGACCGGGGAGCCGCCCTACCCCACCCGGCCGGGCGCTCCGGCGGCGCGGGCGCGGCCCCGCCGTTCCGCTAGCGTGGGAGGCCGGACGCGGGTGACGCGGATCCGGGGGGTCGGCCGCACCACGCGGCATGCGAGGGGGCGTAAGTGGACAGCGGACGAGTGGCTTTGGTCATCGAGGACGACGGCGACATCCGCCAGCTGCTCGAGGTGGTCCTGCGCCAGGGCGGCTTCGAGGTGCACTCCGCCGGGACCGCGTCCGAGGGCGTCCGCCTGGCCGAGGAGGTCGCGCCCGACGTCATCACGCTCGACGTGGGCCTGCCCGACTTCGACGGCTTCGAGGCCGCGCGCCGGATCCGCCTCGTGAGCGACGCGTACATCGTCATGCTCACGGCGCAGGGCGAGGAGGTCGACACCCTCCTCGGCCTCGAGGCCGGCGCCGACGACTACATCGTTAAGCCCTTCCGCCCGCGCGAGCTCCGCGCCCGCATCTCCGCGATGATGCGCCGCCCGCGCGGCGGCGACTCCCCCGCGGCTCCGGCGACGCCCGCGGCCGGCGCTCCCGACGCGTCCGCCGCCGCGCCGTCCGCCTCCCCGGACGACGCGGACCCCGCGGACGAGGCCGTCCAGCCCGCCGCGTTCGCCACCACCATGACGGTCTCGCCCGCGCTCCCCACCGAGTCGGCGCCCGACGACGACGCGGACGCCGACGTCCTCCGCCACAACGGCCTCGTGCTCGACGAGGGCACCCGCCACGTCACGGTCGACGGCGAGCCCGTCGACCTCACCCGCACGGAGTTCGACCTCCTCGCCTCGATCCTCGCGAGCGGCGGCCGGGTGCGCACCAAGGGCGACCTCGTGCGCGACATCCGCAGCGGCTCGTACGCCGTCTCCTCCTCCACCGAGCCGGAGGAGCGCGCCGTCGAGGTGCACCTCGGCAACCTCCGCCGGAAGCTGCACGACGACCCGCGCCAGGCGCGGTGGATCCAGACGGTGCGCGGCGTCGGCTACCGGCTCGCGCCGCCGCGCGACTGACCCGGCGCGACCGACCGGCACGACCGGACCCCGGGGAGCGGCCGGATCCCGGGAGCGGCCGCGGGCCGTCGTCCGGAGGCGCGCGCGGGCGCGCGAGGCCGCCGCGGAGCCGGTGGGCTCCGCGGCGGCTGCGCCGTGGATCGGGGTCCCCTCGGGTGGGATCCCGGTCCCGTCATCCGATCCGGCCTGTCGCGGGAGCCGGTCGGGCGTGCGCGTCGACCGTCGGGTCGGCCGTGCGCACGGGTCTCGCGGGGCGGCCTAGTCGGGCGCGGCGCCGGCCTCGGCGCGGATCCAGGATCGCATCGCGTCCATGCTCCGCTCCCCCGTCTCGCCGATGCCGGCCAGGAGGAACCGCGCCGCCTCGCCGTGCTCGCCGCGGATGGCCGACTCGAGCTGGGCGGCCGCCGCGCTGAGGCGGAGCGCGCCGACCATCGCGGCCGACGACTTGACGCTGAGGCACGCGTCGAGGGCCGCGTCGCGGTCGCCGGCCGTCACGGCCGCCGCGAGGCGCTCCCAGCGGCTCGGCCAGAGGTCGACGTAGAAGCGCAGGAAGGCGATGCAGGCGTGCTGCGCATCCGGGAGGACGTGCGGCTCGGCCGCCTGCAGGGCGCGGGCGGAGGGGGCGCCGACCGGGCGGGGGGTCCCGGCCGGCGCCTGCCCGCGTCCCGGTGCGGGGGCACCACGGGACGCGAGGCGGTCGTCCGGATGGGGGGATCCGGACGACGGGGTCCCGCGGCGCGGCTCGGGGTGGCCGCGCTGCGGGGTCACGTCTCCTGGTGCGGGAACGCCGGGAGACGGAGCGGGGGTGTCCGTCGCGGGGACGACGGACAGTCGGGCGGGGCCGGGCGCGTCCGACAGCTCGGCCAGCAGCTGCTCCAGGACGCGGACGTCGAGGAGCGGGGGGAGCTGCGGGGCACGAGCGGCATGGGCGTTCACGCCCGGCCGCCGACGAGCGGAGCGGAGGGACCGGCCAGGCCGACGGCGGGTACCGTCGACGCATCCGCGGACCCGGTACGGCACCCGGTGCGCGCGGCTCGGGTGCCGCTCGCGGGGTGGTCGTGGCAGGTCATCCGGTCCTTCGATCGCTCGTGTCGGACGAGCCGCAGGCCCGCCGTGGATGGAGCCTGACAGCGCCGCATGCCGGTTGGACTCAAGTTGTGGACAAGATCCGCTCAAGTCGGCCCGCGCATGCCATGGGCCGGCCGCGCCGGCACGCGAGGCCGGCAGGACGCCGGCCGCAGGGACGCGGGGACGCGGGGACGCCGGGCGGCTCAGGCGCGCGGGGCCGCCGGCGCGACGCGGAGCGGGATCCGCACGCGCATGGTGGTGCCGACGCCCACGGCGCTCTCCACCTCGATCCGCCCGTCGTGCGCGTCGACGATGGAGCGCGTGATGCTGAGGCCGAGCCCGACGCCCGCGACCGTGCTGGCGCGCGCCGAGCTGGTGCGGAAGAAGCGCGTGAAGAGCTGCGCCGTGTCGTCCTCCGACATGCCGACGCCGTCGTCGCGCACGCAGAGGTGCAGCTGGTCGCCCTCCACGCTGACCTCGGTCGTCACCGTGCCGCCCTCCGGCGTGTACTTCACGGCGTTGCTGAGGAGGTTGTCGAGCACCTGGCCGATGCGCACGGCGTCCACCTCGGCCACGAGCTCCTCGTACTCCGGCTCCACCAGCTCGACGCCGCTGGAGCGCGCGTGCGGCCGGATCACGTCGAGCGCGTTCTCCACGATCTCGCCGACGTCGACGAGGTTGCGGTTCACCGCGAGCCGGTGCTGGGCCGCCGTGAGGAGGTCGCCGATGAGGCCGAGGAGGCGCTGCGCGTTGCGCTCCACGATGGCGAGGCGGGCCGCCGTGATCCGGTCGTCGAGGTCGTCCTCGACGAGGTCGTCGGCGATGAGCTCGACGTAGCCGAGGATCGAGGTCAGCGGCGTCTTCAGCTCGTGCGAGACGCTCGCCACGAACTCCTCGCGCTCCGTGACGGCGAGCGCGAGCGCCGTGACGTCGGTGCTCACGAGGACCGTGCCGAGGGAGCGCCCGTCCGCGTCGACGAGCGGCGCCGCGGACGCGAGCACGGCCTTCTGCGCCGCGCCGTCGCCGACCCAGTAGACCTGCCGCGCCACCGCCTCGCCCGCGCGGGCCCGCGCGATCATCCGCCGCTCGGGCGGCACGACGGTGGTGCGGTCCTCCTCGTAGACGAGGCCGCCGGTGCTCGGGTCGTCGGGATCGACGGGGTCCGCGAGCGCCATCAGCTCCACCGCCGCCCGGTTCCGCAGCATGATCCGCCCGGCCGGGTCGAGCACCACCACGGTGTCGTCGATGGCGTCGAGCACGCCGTCGATGATCGTGTTGCGCTCCTGCAGGTCGTCGAACGTGGAGCTCAGCGCCCGCTGCATCTCCTCGAGCCGCGCGTGCTGCCGGAACAGCTGCTGCGCGAGGAGGTTCACGGCGACCGCGACCAGCAGCATCACGACGGGCAGCACGACGAGGTGCGACCACTCGGTGGTGTCCGACGGCGGGGTCCCGGAGCGGAGGAACGGCAGCACGAGCACCGCGGCCGTGCCGATGGCGCCGAGCCAGAGCACGTGCAGGGCGAAGGCGTAGGCGAGCCAGACGACGGGGAAGACGAGGAGGAACGACGTCGAGGGGACCTGGGCGCGGATCGCGTCGTTGCAGAGGGCGAGCGCGGCGAAGTCGAGCATCGGCAGGAGCGCGATCCAGTCGCTGTCGAGGCGGTCCCAGGGCACGACGGCGGCGGCCATCGTGACGATCGCGGCGATCACGGCCCCCACCACGAACCCGGGGTCGGACACCGAGGCGAGGTCGCCCACGCCCGCGACGATCCCGACGACCGCGAGGCTCAGGATGAAGGGCAGCTGCGCGTGCAGCGGCTTCGAGAGCGTCATGCTGCGGAGGGCGGCGGGGACCAGGGCGGCGCGATCGCCCCGTGCGGTCGACCCGCGTCGTACGGCGGAGGGGGCATGCTCGCTCACGTGACCCCCCGGTTGCGGTCATCCCCGTGCCGCTCGTCGATCCTAACCGTCGGTGGAAGATCTGCCCCGGACACCTGTACCCCGTGATAAGGGGTGCCCGTAGGGTCGACGGATGACCGACCTGCCGTACGAGCACCGCGTGGAGATCACGCACCTCGTGGCGTCCCCCGTGCACCGGCTCGAGGGGCGGCCGGCGGACGGTCCGCGGGACGAGCCGGGAGAGCCCCCGTCGCGCCGCAGCGTGCGGATCCGGGCCGGCCTCGGAATCGTAGGCGACCGCTACTTCGGCCAGCGCGCGCACCGCACAGCCGCGGTCACGGTCATGGCCGTGGAGGCGGTGGAGCGCGTGGCGGAGGAGCTCGGGGTCGACGCGGGGCTCGATCCGGTCGAGACGCGGCGCAACGTGCTGCTGCGTGGCGCGCCCGTCGACGCGCTCCGCGGGATGCGCTTCAGCCTCGACTCGGGCGACGGCCCCGTGGAGTTCCAGGGGCACCGGCCGGCGAACCCGTGCGCGTGGATGGACGTGATGCTCGCGCCCGGCGCCTTCCGCGCGCTGCGGGGCCGCGGCGGGGTGCGCTGCGAGCCGCTCGGCGACGGGATCCTCACGGTCGGACCCGCGATCCTCCGCACCGAGCTGCCGCTCGCGGGCGCACCCGGCGAGCCGGCCGCGCGCGGGGCGACGCGCGGGGACGCGACGCGCGACGGGGCGCGCCTGTTCTGACCCGCCCCGCCGCGCGCGCCCCGCGCCCGCGGATCCGCCTAGTGGACCGGCGTGCCGCCCGTCACCGCGATGGTCTCGCCGCTCGTGAAGCTCGACTCCTGGCTGGCGAGGAACACGTACGTCGCCGCGATCTCCGCCGGCTGGCCGGGGCGGCCGTAGACCGACTGGGATCCGAACTCCTCCACGTCCGACGCCGACTGGCCGACGGGCTGCAGCACGGTCCAGAAGGGGCCGGGCGCGACCGAGTTGACGCGGATCCCCTTCGGCGCGAGCTGCTGCGCGAGCCCCTGCGTGAAGTTCCGGATCGCGCCCTTCGAGACGGCGTAGTCGATCTTGTCGGGGCTCGGCTGGTACGCCTGCGAGGAGCTCGTCGTGATGATGCTGCCGCCCTTGGGCAGGTGCGGGATCACGGCCTTGCTCAGCCAGAACAGCGAGTAGACGTTGGTCTTCATCGTGCGGTCGAGCTGCTCGGAGTCGAGGTCGAGGATGTCGTCCTCGTTGCGCTGGTAGCCGGCCACCATCACGAGGCAGTCCAGGCCGCCGAGCGCCGCGACGGACGCCTGCACGATGTCCTGGCACGCGGTCTCGTCCGAGATGTCGCCGGGCACGAGCGCGGCGGTGCGCCCGTCGGCCTCGATGGTGGACGCGGTGTCGCGCGCGTCCTCGAGCTCCTCGTCGAGGAAGTTGAGCGCGATGTCCGCGCCCTCGCGCGCGAACGCGATGGCGACGGCCTTGCCGATGCCGGAGTCGGCGCCTGTGATGAGGACCTTGCGGCCCTTCAGGCGGCCGAAGCCGACGTAGCTGTCCTGGCCGTGGTCGGGCGTCGGCTCGAACCTGAGCTCGTCGCCGGGGCCCGTCTGCTCCTGCTGGGGGAACGGCGGGGACGGGTACTGCGCGATCGGGTCCTGGATCTCGTACTGGTTGCCGCCGTTGCGGATCTCGCTCATGGGATGCGCCTTCCTTCGGGGGTCGTGGGGTCCCCTCCAGCCTGGCCCGGCGGGCGCGCGGCGTCCGGGGACCCGCGTCCGGATCAGCGCCCGCCGAGGCGGTCGTCGCCCCGCAGCACCCTCCCCGTCGGCGTCAGGGCCTCGAGGACCACGCTCACGAGCGTCCCGCCCGAGCCGGCGGCCGTGATCTCGAGACCCGCGCCCAGCAGCTCGGCGCGCTCGCGCATGCCGCGGATCCCCAGACCCGCGTCCGCGTCCGCGTCCACGCCCGCCCCGTCGTCGCTCACGGTCAGCGTGAGCCGCATCTCGTCGCCGGTGAGGACGACCCGGACGAGACCGGGTGCACCGTGCCGCACGGCGTTCCGGATGGCCTCCAGGGTGATGGAGAGGAGCTCCTCGAGCTGCCATCGGGGCAGGTCCTCCCCGCGCCGCTCGCTGAGCACCTCGAACCGCACGCCCCGGCAGAGCGGGGAGCCGTGGAAGCGGATGGCGTCCGCGAGCGACATCTCGCCCATCTGGATGCGGAGCTGCGTCGCCATCTCCCGCACCTCGTCGACCGCGAGCCGCAGGTCCGCCCCGGCGGCGACGAGCATGTCGCCGGTGTCCGGGTCCGCGGTTCGCAGCTGCATCAGCTCCAGCCGCTGCAGGGCGACCAGGACCCGATGCGCGATCCGATCGTGGAGCTCCCGCGAGAGGGACATCTTCGTGTCGCGCTCCACCTCGTGCACCCGCTGCCGGAGGTGGTTCGTGTAGTTGATGGCGCCGGGCGGGAACCGCTTCCAGACGCTCCGGTGCAGGAGCTGCGCCACGCGGTCGACCGGCGCACCCGCGCGGGTCGCACGTTCGGCGAACACCGGCAGCGCGATGTCGAAGATGAGCTCGGCCACCATGAGCGCCTCCGCCGGGTGCACGTCGTGCCGCGCGTTCGCCTCGGCCGTGAGGCGGTAGTCCGGATCGAGGTAGTCGACCGAGAAGCCGTGGTCGAGCGGGCCGGCCTCCTCCATCCGCGTGAGCGTGTCGTCGATGATCTCGACGACCGTCTGCTCGATGCCCCGGCTCAGCTCCTCGACCACCGCGTGCGGTGCGTCGCGCTCGATGAGGACCGCACGCAGCCGGCCCAGGACCTCGTCGCGGATCGTGTCGCGGACCGCTCGGCGCCCGCCGTCTGCCTCTGTCACGTCTGGTCCACGATCCCTTCCTGACGTGCGCGATTCACCGCGTCCACCCGCGACACGGCGTTGAACTTGGCGAAGATGTTGCCCAGATGCCGCTTGACCGTCCCCGGCGCGATGTGCAGCGCGGAGGCGATCTGCGTGTTGGTCTGCGCTCTCGCCACGAGCTCCATCACCTGGATCTCGCGAGCCGACAGCCGGCTGGCGGTCCGCACGGGCTGCCCGTGGAGCCGCTCGATGGCGTCGACCACCTCCGCGAACGGAGCGCTCTTGGAGAGGACCCCGTACTCGCCGGTGCCGTCCACGCGCTCGCGGACGACGGCCTCCGCGAACATCGAGATGATCAGCACCCGGGTGGCCGGGCTCTCGGCCCGCAGCGCGGCGAGGGTCTCCTCGAGCGTCGGGCCCGGCATGGAGACGTCGAGGAGGAGGACCTGCACGTCCTTGTCGACGCACAGCCGGACGGCCTCCCCGCCGTCGCCGCCCGTCCCCACCACCCGCACGAGCGAGCTCTGCGTGAGCAGGGCGACGAGGCCGGAGCGGAAGAGGTCATGGTCGTCGACGACCGCGACCCTCACCCGCTCGTCGATCTCCGTGGCGGCCGCCGGACCCGACCTCCCGCCATTCCCGACGTTCATCCCTCCGCCTCCGCGTCCCGGCGTCCCCTGCCGTGGCGGCGCCCCTCGACCCGCTGCCCGGCCCGGCTCACGGTGATGCGCACGTCGGGTTGTCCGTCCCGGAGACCTCGCCCTTGCCGAAGGAGGTCCAGCAGTACGTCGGGCCCCTCTTGCCCTTGTCCGGGTTCAGCGTGATCCGCGACTGCGGCCCCCGCCCCGAGGGCCAGGAACCGGCCGTGACGCCCATGCAGTCCGTCAGGGACATCGATCCGCCGAGGGCCGTGCGGCAGTAGTCGTCGGACACGGCCTGGACGACGCCGCCCAGCCCGCTCGTGGCCTCCGTGCCCTTCGGCGCCGTGATCACGAAGATGACGCCGTACCCGCCGTTGGTCGAGGCGATCCGCTGCGGATAGCGCAGCCCGATCGCCATCGAGTTGCGGTTGCAGGGATCGCTGAGGTCGTTGACGTCCGCATAGGCGCCGAGGGAGCCGAGGTCGCCGGCCACGCCGTTCTGGTAGACGACCCTCCAGGAGTACCCGTAGTTCTGCGCGGCGAAGCGCTCCTTGTAGCCGCCCAGGCAGGCCGGTCGGAAGTTGGAGCTGGCGCCGTTGTAGAGGTTGACCTCGAACTCCAGGCCCCAGTTCGCCGGCACCATGTCCGGACGGCTGCCGCTGTGCCAGTAGTACGACGTCATGAAGGAGACGTTGCCGCCCGCGGACTGGACGTACCCCTCCATGTCGTCGGGGCGCCAGTCCGCCGCGGCCGCCGCCGCGGAACGCGCCGTGGAGACGACGGGGGCCGCGCCCTGCTCGGGGGGCGCGATCATCGAGCGCATGCGGGCGGAGGGGCTCATCGGAGCGGCCGTCAGCTCGGGCGCCGCCACCTCCAGCGACGTGATCCCGGGGGCGACCGCCGCGCGCGCGGCGCGGCCCGTCTCCCGCTCCTGCCGGATCTCCCGCTCCACGACGACGCCGGTGATCTGCGGCTGCGTCCCGTAGTCGGCGGCGAAGTCCTGGAGGAAGGACTCGACGGACTGGCCGGCCGGGGAGTACTCGCCGACGATGTCGCTGTTGGTGAAGGCGTAGGCGACGACCGGGTCGTCGAGCTGCCGCGATGCCTCCACGGCATCCGGCAGGCTCACGGGGTGGCCGAGGTCGACGGTGACCCTCGTGACCGCGGGCGGCGGGGGCGCGGCCGTCGTCTCCGCTCCGGCCGGCGCCTGGGCGTTCACGGCCGTCAGGGCGAGGCCGAGGACGGCGGCGCCGATGACGGCGATGCTCCTCATCATGTGGTGCTTCTCTCTGCTGGCGCGGTGCGGCGGATCGTGGTCAGGACGGCGACGACGAGGAGGACCACGGTCGCCGCGATCAGGGCCGTGGTGGTCCAGGTGGGCGGGACGAGGAGGCTCTGCGCCCCGTCCTCGGTGGTGAACCGACAGGCGACCCCCAGGGGGAGCCAGTGCCACTCGGCCACCGGCCCGACGGGGGCGAACGGACCGCCGGCGGGCGCCGGCACGTCCACCAGGCAGTGGTACCGGGGGTCCCGGACGACGTACAGGGTCAGCGCGGCAGCCGCCGCGCACAGCAGGGACGCGGACAGGCAGAGGATCCGCAGGATCAGGAGCGAGCTCCTCCGCGTTCTCCGGCGATATCCCAAATCGACATTCCCCCATGCACGTCGTCCGCGTCGGAATCGCACGTCGAGCGGAGGCGGGTGATTCGATTCCCAGCGTCCTGCGCGACGTGTTCCGTGCTCGAGCATATGAGGGTCCCCGCACGGCGTCAACGAGGCGCAGCGACGCTCGCATCCCGTGATATGGACGTGAACAGCAATTGCGCCGCTGGCGGCGCGCGGAGGGCACCGGGATATCAGCCCACAGTGCGTCAATGGGCCATCCGGTCCATTCTCCGTCCATCGCGGCGGCGGCTCGGCGGTCGCATTTCCCGGAAACGGCGGCGGCGGACGGAATCCATTTCCCGGGTGATCACGCGCCGGGCCCGGCGATCCGCGATCCGCGACGGGAGCGCGGCCGCGCTCCTACGATCGGTCCATGACGACGACGCCCGAGCCCGACCTCCCGACCGTCGAGTTCGCGTTCCCGGGGCCGCTGCGCGACCAGCTGGTGGCGGCCATCGTCGCGGGCGAGAAGACCTCGACGAGCTCGCTGCTGATCCAGTACGCGGTCGACGGCGAGGAGCTGCCGGTCGTCGGATCCCGCGGCACCGTGATCGACTCCGCCGGGCGGCCGGTGCTCGTCATCGAGACGACGGCCGTGGAGGTCCGCCGGCTGGCCGACGTGCCGCTCGCGCACGCGGTGGACGAGGGCGAGGGCTTCGCCACGGTCGCCGAGTGGCGCGCCGGGCACGAGGGGTTCTGGACGTCCGCCGAGGTCCTGGCGGAGCTGCCGGCCGGGTTCCGCCTCGACGACGACGCCGAGGTCGTGATGGAGCGCTTCCGCGTGGTGGGCGCGGCGGACCGACCCGCCTAGGGTCGGATCATGCGCCCCCTCCTCTCCACCGCCCTCGTGACCGCCGCCCTCGTCGTGCTCTCCGGCTGCGCCGCCGCGGATCCGCGACCGGCCTCCGCGCCGGCCGGCGAGGCGCGCTCCGCCGCGACGACGGGCGTGCTCGCGGCGGAGAGGAGCGCGGACATCGCCCTCCCGCCCGTCGGCACGGGCTTCGACTACCAGCTCGGCGGCGCCTCCGCCGTCCCTGCCGGGGCGGGCATCGTCGTGCGCGACAGCACCGACGAGCCCGCCGCGGGCGCGTACGGCGTCTGCTACGTCAACGGCTTCCAGACGCAGCCGGGCGAGACCTGGCCCGACGACCTGCTGGTGCAGGGCGACGACGGGCCGCTCATCGATCCGAACTGGGACGACGAGTTCATCCTCGACACCTCGACCGCCGCGAAGCGCACCGCCATCGCGGCACGGCAGGCGACGACGGTCGATCGCTGCGCCGCCGCCGGCTTCCAGGCGGTCGAGTTCGACAACCTCGACTCGTGGTACCGCTCCGCCGGCGCGCTCGACGAGGACGACGCGCTGGCCCTCGCGACCCTGCTCGTGGATCACGCGCACGGCCGGGGCCTCGCCGTCGCGCAGAAGAACACCACCGACATCGGCGCCCGCGGACGCGACGAGGCGGGCTTCGACTTCGCCATCGCCGAGGAGTGCGACCGCTGGAAGGAGTGCGCGGACTACACCGCGGTCTACGGGCCGCACGTGCTCGACGTCGAGTACACCGACGACCTCCGCGACACGGTCGAGGGCGCGTGCGCGCGGATCCTGGCGCTGGACCCCGCGCCCCGCGCCATCGTGCGCGACCGCGACCTGGTGCCCGCGACGGAGGACGGATACGCGTTCGCCGCCTGCTGAGCGGATCCGGACGCCCCGTGACACGATGCGGGGATGGACGACGACGACCGGCGCACGGAGATCGCGCAGCTGCGCCGCCGGGTCTTCGGACCGGACGCGGAGCCGGGCGACGCCGCCTCCCTCGCCCGACTCCGGGAGCTGGAGGGGCGGGGTGCGGGGACGGCCGACGCCTCCGCCGACGCTCCGGACGACGCCCGCGCCGAGGACACCCGGACGCCCACCCGCCGCGACCGGCCCGGCCGCCGCATCCGCCCGCGCCTGGTCGCCGCGTGGGCCGCGTCCCTCGTCGTCGCCGCGGTCGTGGGCGCCGGCGCGACCGCCTGGTGGCTGGGCGACGGGCGCGGCACGGTCGCCGTCCTCGCGCTCGAGCCGCCGCCCGCCCCCGACAACGCGACCTACCTCTCGGTCGACACCGGCTCGATCGCCCCGGGCTCCCTGTTCGCCGCCTTCCACGGGATCTCGGTCGCGCGCGTGCCGGTCCCCGACGCGGTCACGGGCGTCGACGCGACCTGCCTGCTCGCCGGCCCCGCCGAGCAGGACGGCTCGGTCGGCGGCCTGCCGGGCTGCGCCACGGGCGCCGTCCCCGCCCGCACGGCCCTCGTCGTCACGGCCGACCAGCCGCAGGAGCTGCGCGACGCCTTCCCCCTCGGCACGACGCTGACCTTCGAGCTGGAGGGCGACGGCGAGACGGTCCGGGTGCGGACCGCCGGCGGCTGATCCACGTGGCGGCATCATCCGCTCCCGACCCGCGGAAATGCACGCGGCGGCGGATGCGCTAGGTTGTGTGCAGTTCGGGGAGCGCGCCTATCGGGGCGCCTCGTCTGGTTCGATTTCCGGAGCTCTCCACCACTCGCCGCCGCCGCGGCCGCACATCCCCCGCTCCACGCGCCGGTCCCCTGGCGGGATCACGCCGGTCGCACGTACGCACCCGGCAGCAGCTCGGCCACCGGCACCGGCGTAGGTCCGGCCGTGCCGGGCATCACCACGAGGATCCCCGGGTGCAGGTCGAGCATCACCTGCCGGCAGCGGCCGCACGGCGCGAGCACGCCGCGCCCGCCGTCGCCCACGGCCGCCATGGCGACGAGGGCGCCGGCGCCGGCCGCCGCCGCCGCGCCCAGGGCGACGAGCTCCGCGCACGGACCGCCGGTGAAGTGGAGGACGTTCGCGCCCGTGTGGATCCGGCCCGCGCCGTCGAGCGCTGCGGCCGCGACCGTGTGGTGCGCATCCGCGCCGAGGGTGCGCGCGAGGGCCTCGGCCGCGTGGACGACGCGGCGGGCGGAGTCGGGGAGGGCGGAATCGGGGTGGCCGGAGTCGGGGCGGTCCATGCGGACATCCTGCCGGGCCGGCGGACGCGCCGGGTCAGATCCGCGTGTCGAGCGGCACGACGGGCGCGCGCGGCGTGGATCCCATCTCCTCGCAGGCGGCCGCGTGATCCCGGTGCGCGCGCAGGTACTCCTCCCACGCGGCCCGCGCCGCCGTCTCCTCGCCCGGCCGCTCCACCTGGAGCCGGTGGCGCAGGTGCGGGCGCAGGGCCGCCTCCGCGGCGGACGCCACCGACCACGACCACAGGCGCGCGCTGTCGGCGCCGACCGGCGCCGCGGCGAGCACGTCGTCGGGGACGCGCACGACCTCGGGCGTCTCCACGCGCGGGCGGTGCAGGAGGAGCGCGGCGACGAGGATCCAGGACACGACGAGGACGCCGAGCCCGGCACCGCCGACCAGGTTCGCGCCGTCGCCCACGGGGCCCCACACGGCCGAGGTCACCGCGAAGCCGGCGCCTCCGCCGAGCAGCGACAGGAGCACCGCGCCTCCCCCGATCGCCGCCGATCGGGCACAGGACCGGCGCCGGACGACGACGGGATCGTGCGCACGTCGCCAGCGCCGGGGCGTGTCGGCCGTGAGCCCGCGCCGGTCGACGTACGCGGTGCCGTCCGGCGCCGGGAAGAGGGGCAGGTCGGCGCGGTCGGCGGCGGTCACCCGCGCTGCTCCGCGCGGCGGGGCGGCGGGCGGGTCATCGCGCCACCATATCCGCCGCCCCCGCCGCCGCGACCGCCCGAGCCTCCCCCTAGGCTCGACGACCATGCCCTCCTCCCCCTCCGCGCGGCGCGCGCTCCTGCTCGGCGGCACCGGCGCGATCGGCGGTGCCACGGCCGAGCGGCTCGCCCGCGACGGGTGGGCGGTGGACGTGACCGGCCGGGATCCGCTCGGCATGCCCGCCGAGCTGACCGCGCTCGGCGTCCGCTTCCACGCCGTCGACCGCGCGGACGCCCGCGGCATCGAGCGGCTCGTCGGCGACGGGGTGGACCTGCTCGTCGACCTCGCGGCCTTCACCGCGGCCGACGTCCAGGCGCTGCTGCCGGCGATGCGGGCGAGCGGATCCGTCGTCGTCGCGTCCTCGCGCGCCGCGCTCGTCGACGCCGCCGGCCGGCACGTGAACGGCGACGAGCCGCCGCGCTTCCCCGTGCCGATCCCCGAGTCCACGCCGACCCTCGCGCCCGCCGCGCCCGGCACCGACCCCTTCAGCCGCGAGGGCTACGCGCCGTCGAAGGTCGCCGTGGAGCGCGCGGCGCTCGACAGCGGGCTGCCGGTGACGGTGATCCGCCCCTCCAAGGTGCACGGCCGGTGGGCACGGAACGCGCGCACGCGCGGCGTCGTCGAGCGGATGCTCGCGGGCGCGGAGACCGTGGAGCTCGCCGACCGCGGCGCCTCCGTCGACCACCTCACGGCCGCCGCGAACACGGCCGCGCTCATCGCCCGGGTCGCCGACGTGCCGGGCGCGCGGATCCTCCGCTCCGCCGACCCGGATCCGCTCACGGCCGCCGAGATCGTGCGGGTGGTCGCCGACGAGCTCGGCTGGCGCGGCCTGATCGTGCCGCTCGAGCCGGGCCTCGCGGGCGGGGCGCACCCGTGGGCCGCGCCGCATCCGATCGTGCTCGACACGCGCGCGTCCCTCGCGCTCGGCTACGTCCCCGCCGGCCCGGGCGCCGAGCTGCTGCGCGACGAGGTCGCGTGGGTGCGCGACGGCGTGCGCCGGCGCGACTGATCCGCGTGGCGTCGGCCGGCAGCGACGGCCGCGAGGCACGCCGCGCCGGCGACGCCTGTCCGTGGATGCCCCCCCACGGGCCCACGACCGGTCCGTGGACGCCCGTCCCGCCGCGCGACGCGGACCTGCCACGCTGCCCGGATGCCCCTCGTGACCGTGCGCCCGCAGACCCCGACCGAGCTCGCCGACATGCTGCGGGCGGCCGAGGAGGACTACGCCGCCCGCCAGGTCGAGGCGGGCATCTGGCCCGCGTCGGATGCGCGCGGGCGGGCCGCCGCGGAGACCGCCCGGCTGCTCCCCGAGGGGATCGCGACGCCGCGCACCCTGCTCCTGCGCGGGCTCGACGAGGACGGCGCCGGGGTCGGCAGCGCCTGGGTCGCGCTCGACCACCCGAACGGCTCGCCGGAGACGGCGTTCCTCTTCGAGTTCCTCGTGGACGCGTCGCGGCGCGGATCCGGGTACGGCCGCGCGCTCCTCTCGGCGGTGGAGGACGCGACGCGCGACGCCGGCCTCCCCGCGCTGGCCCTCAACGTCTTCGGCGCGAACCGCGTCGCGATCGCCCTCTACGCGTCGGCCGGATACGAGGTGACGGCCCAGCAGATGCGGAAGCCGCTCTGAGGCGGGCCGCCGGGCACCTGGCCGTTCCCCGCCGCATCCGCCGCCGGGCCGGTCGCGCGGGCCCGACCCTGGCAGGGTCGAGGAGCGGGGTCCGACCGGATCCCGCAGATCCCCCGAGGAGCACCATGCCGCTGATCCGCTTCCTGTTCGTCGCCGTCCCCGTCATCCGCCGCTTCCTGCGGAGCCGCCAGGGCAAGGCCGCCATCGCCAAGGGCAAGGCGCAGATGGCCAAGCGCTCGCAGAAGCGCGCCGCCCAGCGCGCCGCCGCGACCCGCCGCCGCTAGGTCCGCCGCCGCCGCGACCGACGCGGCTAGGTCCCGGGCGCGAGCAGCGCCGCGATCACCAGCAGCACCGGGATCGACGTGACGGTCGTGATGAGCACCGTGTCGCGCGCGAGCACCACGCCGCGCTCGTACCGCGACGCGAAGTTGAAGATGTTCTGCGCGGTCGGCAGGCCCGCGATCACGGTCGCGGCGAAGGTCTGGTCGGCGTCCAGGTGGAACGCGAAGCGGGCCAGCAGGAACGCGGCGAGCGGCATCACGACCGTCTTGATCGCCGACGCCACCACGATCTCGCCGCGCCCGGACCCCGGCGCGAGCGGCTTCCGCCCGACGAGCGACATGCCGAACGCCATCAGCACGATGGGGATCGCGGCGCCGCCGATCAGCCGGAACGGCTCGTAGACCGCGTCGGGCACCTGCAGCCCGGTCACGGCGATGAGGATGCCGAGCAGCGACGCGATGATCATCGGGTTCCGCAGCGGTTGCGTGAGGATGCCGACGACCGACGCGGATCCGCGGCTCGAGATGTCGAGGATGGTGAGCGTCGTCGGCGCGAGCACCAGCAGCTGGAGGAGCAGCACGGGCGCGACGAGCTGCGCGTCGCCGAGCACGTAGATCGCGACCGGCAGGCCGATGTTGTTCGCGTTCACGTAGCTCGCCGAGGCCGCGCCGATGGTCGTCTCCGCGACCGGCCGCCGGAACAGGATCCGCGCCACCACGAGGTAGAGGATCGCCGCGACGGCCACCGCGGACGCCGACGCGAGCAGGAACGCCGAGAACACGACGTGCAGGTCGGCCTTCGCGAGCACCGTGAACAGGAGGGCGGGCGTCGCGACGAAGAACGCGACCCGGTTGAGGGAGTGCTGCGCGCCCGGCCCCGCGAGGCCCGAGCGGCCGACGGCGTAGCCCACGGCGATGATGAAGCCGATGATGGCGAACCCGGTCAGCACCCCGATCATCCGGCTCCCCTCGCCACGCGTCCCCTCCACCCTACGGGCGCGCGCCGACGCCGCCGACGCGCGCGGGCGCCCCGGCCGTTCAGCGGCGGGACACCGGCGGGCCCCCGGCGCGTCACCGGCGGCGCATAGCGTCGGGCGCGTCGCGACCGCGACCGCTCCCCTGCCGGCGCCCGTCGCGCCGCGCCCGCTCCGCCAGGAACCCATGCGCCTCCGCTCCCTCCGCCTGCCCGCCTCCCTCGTCCTCGCGCTGGGGCTCGCCGTCGGCGGATCCGCGCTGCCGGCCCTCGCCGCCACCGGCGCGGGCACCGGGACCGGGAGCGGGACCGCCGCATCCGGCGACCGCCCGCACTACAGCAGCAAGACCCCGTACGCGCCGCAGGGGACGCCCGCCGACCTCGCGCCCGCGCCCGCCGGCTTCGTGCCGGTGTACACGGAGTCGGTCGCGCGCCACGGCTCGCGCGCGCTGTCGAGCTTCAAGTACGACTCGCTCACCACGCAGGTGTGGGAGCAGGCGCGCTCCGAGGGCGCCCTCACGACGCTCGGGCGGACGCTCGGCCCGGAGGTCGAGAAGCTCACGGCCGCGAACAAGAAGCTCGGCTACGGGAACCTCACCGGCCAGGGCGCCGACCAGCACCGCGGCATCGGCAGCCGGGTCGTCCAGCGGCTCCCGTCGCTGTTCGCCGGGGTCGACGCCGGATCCGACACCATCGCGCTCGAGAGCTCGGGCGAGGCGCGCGCCACCGCCTCGGGGAAGGCGTTCGCGACGGGCCTGACGTCGGCGGATCCGCTCCTCGCCTCGCACCTGCCGAAGGACATCGCGAAGGACCCGGACACGCTGTACTTCCACAAGTCCGCCGCGAACGCCGACTACCAGGCGTACGAGGACGGCCCCGCGGTGACCGCCGCGGTCGACGCCATCACCGACCAGCCGCGCAGCCACGAGGTCGCGCGCCGCACGCTCGAGCGGATCTACACGCCCGCGTTCGTCGACCGCCTCGCCGCGGGCAGCTACCGCTTCGTGGACGGCGGCGACGGGAAGACCACCGTCGACGACGAGGTCGACGCCGCGATGATGCTCTACAACCTCTACATCATCGCGCCCGACATGGCCGACGAGGTCTCCGTCGACTTCGACCGCTACGTCACGAGCGCCGACGCCGAGTGGTTCGCGTACCTGCTCGACGCGGAGGACTTCTACTCCAAGGGCCCGGCGTTCCAGGGCAGCGACATCACGTACCGGATGGCGACGCCGCTCCTCGACGACTTCCTCGACTCGATGGACGCGCGGCTCGCCGGATCCTCCACCGCCGCGACGTTCCGGTTCGCGCACGCGGAGACGATCATCCCGTTCGCCGCGCTCCTCGGCCTGCCGGGATCGACGCAGCAGGTCACGCCCGAGGCCCCCTACGACTACGCGACCAACGCCTGGCGCGGCGAGACCGTGACGCCCATGGCCGCGAACGTGCAGTGGGACGTGTACCGCGCCGCCGACGGCCGCGCCATTGTGCGGATGCTCTACGACGAGCGGGCGATCCCGTTCCGCGCGGGCTGCTCGCCCGTTGCCGCCGGATCCCTCTTCTACGACGTCGCCGAGGTGCGCCGCTGCCTCACGGGCGCCGCGACGGATCCCGGGACGGGCGCGGGCTCCGGCACCGGCGCTGGCGCGGGCTCCGCGCAGCCCGGCTCGACGGTGCCCGGATCCGCGGCCGGGATCGCCGCCGCCGACGCCCGCACCGCGCACGGCGAGACGCTCGCCGCGACCGGCATGACGGCCGACGAGCTGCCGTTCCTCGCGGTGCTCGCCTTCGCGCTCGGGGCCGCGGGGATCACCGCGGTCGGCATGGTGCGGCGGCCGCGCCGCCAGCGCTAGCCGACCGCGGGCGCTAGGCGACCGGCGCGACCAGCCCCTCCATCACGTCGAGGAAGGCGGTCCAGCCCTGGATCGTCATCTCGCGCTGCTCGGGCGTGAACTCGCCCGCGGTCTGCGTCATGGTCATGCGCGTGGCGCCGCCCGCGATCTCCTCGAGGTCGACCGTGAGCGGCGGGCCGGCGGGCGCGTCCGGCCGGTCGGTCATCGTCATGGCGAGGCGCGTGGGCCGGTCGAGCTCGACGTACTCGCCCGCCCAGTCGATGGACGCGCCGTCGGGCAGCCGCATCACCGCGCTCCAGGCCCCGCCGACGCGCACGTCCATGCGCAGCGTGTCGAGCGGCACGTCGACCTCCGCCGTGCCGAACCAGGCGGCGAAGTCGGCCGGCGTGGTCCACGCGTCGAAGACGCGCTCCCGCGGGGCGGCGAACGTGCGGGTGATGACGATGGGCTCGCTCACGGCGACCTCCGGCGGCTCTGCGGGACGGGGACAGGCCGCCGCCCCTCAGGGGACGACGGCCCTCCCGCGAGTCGACCAGTCGCGGGCGCCCGTGTCAACGGGTGGTGCCGACGGCGGGTGGTGCCGACGGGCGATCGCGATGCGCGGATCAGCGCTCCGAGCGGCCGTCCCGCGCGTCGCTCGACGGCACGGCGATCCGCGACGCCTCGTCGGCCGCATCCGCCCCGGTGGCCTGCGGCGGCGTCGTGCCCGGGCGGGCGGACGCGCGCTGCTCCGCCTCCAGCCGCTCGGCCTCCTCGCCGCCCACCGCCTCGCCGCGGGCGACGAGCCCGGCGACGTCCGACAGCGGGATCTGCTTGAGCAGCAGCGAGAGCACGAACGCGATCGCGATGAACGGCACGAGGTACCAGAATACCGGCGCCAGCGCGTCGGCGTACGCGTCCACGATCCCGTCGCGCACCGCGTCCGGCAGCCCGTTCAGCGTCTGCGGGTCGATGCTGCTGGCCGAGGCCGCCGCGTCGCCCGGGGCCGCCCCGGCGCCGGCGAAGACGCCCGTGAGGTTCTCGGTGAGGCGCGTCGTGAACAGCGTGCCGAACACGGCCGTGCCGAGCGCGGCGCCCACCTCGCGGAAGTAGTTGTTCGTGCTGGTCGCCGTGCCGATCTGCGCGGCCGGCACCGCGTTCTGCACCACGAGCACGACCACCTGCATGATGAGGCCGAGGCCCAGCCCGAAGATGAAGAGGAACACGCAGATCAGCCACACCGGCGTCTGGGCGGTGAGCGACGTCATCAGCACGAGCGCCAGCATCGTGAGCAGCGTGCCCACGATGGGGAAGATCCGGTACCGGCCCGTGCGGCTGATGAGGATGCCCGACGTGATCGACATGCCGATGAGGCCCACCATCATCGGCAGGAGCAGCAGGCCCGAGACCGCGGCCGAGGTGCCCGTGGACATCTGCAGGAACGTCGGCACGAAGCCGATCGCCGCGAACATCCCGATGCCGAGCGCGAGGCCGATGGCGGTCGCGTTCACGAAGACCGGGTTGCGGAACAGGCTGAGCGGGATGATGGGGTCGTCCGCGCGCGCCTCCGTGAACACGAACAGCGACGCGGCCACGACGAGCCCGACGCCCCACGCCCAGGTCGCGAGCGAGCCCCAGCCGTAGGACTTGTCGCCGCCGAAGTCGGTGAAGAAGATGAGGCACGTGGTGGCGAGCGACAGCAGCACGACGCCCGCGACGTCCACCCGCTTGGTCACGCGCTTGCTCGGCAGCGTCAGCGTCACGAACGCGATGGCGAACGCGGCGATCCCCACCGGGATGTTGATGTAGAACGCCCACTGCCAGGTGAGGTGGTCGACGAAGAACCCGCCGAGGAGCGGGCCGCCCACGGCCGAGAGGCCGAAGATGCCGCCGAGCGGGCCGAGGTACTTGCCGCGCTGGTTGGCCGGCACGATGTCGGCGATGATCGACTGCGACAGGATCATGAGCCCGCCGCCGCCGAGGCCCTGCGCCGCGCGGAACACGACGAACGACCAGAAGTCGCCCGCGAACGCGCAGCCGACCGAGGCGAGCGTGAAGATCGCGATGGCCGCGAGGAACAGGTTCCGCCGGCCGAGCACGTCGCCGAACTTGCCGTAGATGGGCATGACGATCGTGGTGGCGAGCAGGTACGCCGTGGTGATCCAGACCTGGTGGTCGACGCCGCCGAGCTCGCCGACGATGGTCGGCATCGCGGTGGAGACGATGGTCTGGTCGAGGCTCGACAGGAGCATGCCGGCGATGAGCGCCGAGAAGATGATCCAGATGCGCCGCTGCGTGAGCAGGAGGGGCGCCGGGGCGGTGGCGGTCATGGGGTCCGTTCCGTGTGGCGGGTGGCGGGGGCGGGGTGCGCGATCTCGCGCAGGGCGTCGAGGCGACGCCGGAGGAGGAGCTCGATGGGGTCGGCGTTGCCGGGGGCGAGGAACTCGCGGGCGCTCGCTCGTCCGAGCGCGGCCATCACCTGCACCACGACGGATGCGCGGAGGTCGCCCTCCGGCAGGCCCTCGCGGCGCTCGACGAGGCGCACGTCGCTCGCCTCGTCCTCGATGGACGCGTCGAGCGCGCGGACGAGGAGGCCGGGCTCCCGGCGGAAGGCGGCGTGCATGTCCTTCATGGAGGTGCCGTCGGTGTCGAGGCGCGACCACCGCCCGAGGCACAGCTCGGCGAGGTCGGCGAGGAGGTCCGGGGAGGTGCCGTCGCGGGACGGGTCGCCGCCGGCGACGAACGCCTCCTCGAGGTCGGCGGTGTCGAGGCGCGCGGGACGCCCGAACACCGCGTCCTCCTTGGAGGCGAAGTAGTTGAAGAAGGTGCGGCGCGCGACGCCCGCCTGCTCGCACAGCTCCTCGACCGTGAACCCGGCGAGGCCGTGCGCGGCGGTGAGGCGGCGCGCGAGGGTCGTGAGCGTGGCCGAGGTCTCCGCCCGGCGTCGCTCGCGCAGTCCCGTTGCACCATCCGTCATGGAGTGCATGTTTGCACTTCACGCCGCGCAGTGCAAGTCAGTGCCGGTGCCAGCCCTCCAGCGCCGCGACCACGCTCGCGACCAGGCGGTCCCAGCTGCGCTCGCGGTCGGCCGCGAGGGCGAAGGCGCCGCCCGTCTCGAGCGCGACGAAGCCGTGCATCGCCGAGCGGAGGAAGCGCGTCGCGTCGACGAGGTCGTCGTCCCGCAGGTCGTAGCCCGCGAGCGCGTCGTAGACGACCCGCGCCAGCGCCTCCGACGCGGCGCCGTCCTCGGCGTCGTCCGGCGCGGGCGCGCGCATGGCCAGCGCGTAGCGGCCCGGATGCGCGAGCGCCCAGGCGCGGTAGGCGTGCGCGATCCGCGTCACCGCATCCGCCCCCGACCGCCCGACGGCCGCGCGCGAGAGCTCCGCCGCGAGCTCCGCCTTGCCGCGGAGGAGGATGCCGCGCTGGAGGCCCGGCATCCCCTCGACGTGCTTGTAGAGCGACGGCACGCGCACGCCGAGGCTCTCGGCGAGCGCCTGGAGCTGGAGCGGGCCGGATCCGGCGTCGTCCAGCATCTCGGACGCGCGCGCGACGACGGCGTCCCGGCTGAGCCCCGCCCTAGGCACGGACCGCGCCGAGGAAGGAGACGATGCCGGCGGCGACCGCGGCGGGCTCCTGCACGTGCGGGTAGTGGCCGGCGCCCTCCACCATCCGCACGCGGCCGAGGCCGGCGGGCAGCGCGGCGACGATGGCGTCGGCCTCGGCGCGCGGGTCCACCCAGTCGGGGTCGGCGGATCCCTGGAGCACGAGGACGGGCACGCGGATCCCCGCGAGCGCCGGGGCGGACTCGGCCGTGCCGGAGACGCCCATGCGCTTCAGCGCGGTCATGCGGCCGGGCTCGCGGAGCATCGCGTCGATGCGGGCGAGGCGCGCGTCCCAGTCGGCTGGGCGGCCGCCGGGCGTCGCGAGCTCGAGGTAGCGGCGCCACATGCCGCGGCTGCCGAGCATCACGGCGCCCATCAGGCGGAGCGCGCCGCGGCGGTACGCGGCGACGCCGAGGTCGCGGATCGCCACCGACTGCTTCCGCGTGAACGGCCCGACCTCGACGAGCGCGCGGATCAGCTCCGGCTCGCGCGACGCGGCGATGGTGGCCGCGCCGCCCGCGATGGAGTGGCCGACGAGCGCGGCCGGGCCGCCCAGGTGCCGGACGAGCGCGATGAGGTCGCCCGCGATGTCGCCCTGCCCGTACGACGGCCATGCGGCGCTCGACCCGCCGCAGCCGCGGAGGTCGACGGCGGCGACGCGGTGGCCGGCCGCGACGAGGTCGGGGACGACCGCGTCCCAGGAGCGGCGGTCGTCGCCCATGCCGTGGGCGAGCACGACGAGCGGGCCGTCCGATCCGTGGATCTCGTAGGCGAGCGTGCCGTCGGCGACGGCGAGGGTGGAGGTGGTCATGGCAGCCCTTTCGGCTAAGTGCGTTAGCTACACGCTAACTCGCTTAGCCGAAGAGGGCAAGCCCCGGGAGGGCGGGAGCGATCAGATCCGGAAGCCGTCGGGCCAGCCGTGCGCCGCGAGGTAGGCGCGGACGCGCTCCACGTCCTCGTCGGACGGCATCTCGGAGGTGACTCCCGCGATCGCCGCGGCCACGTCGAGGCGCGAGGCGGGCAGGCCGCCCTCGGCCTCGAGGCGCTCGGAGACCGCCATGACCTCCTCGTCGCTGAGCCGGCGGCGCAGCAGCGCGAGCAGCGGCACGAAGTCCTGCTCGGGGAGGCCGGCCGGGTAGCCGGCCCGCAGCCACGCGACGACGCGGGACACGAGGCCCGTGCGCTCCGTCGCCCGCGCGCCGGGCGCATCCGGGGCGTGCAGGTCGTCGGGCGATCCGAGGGGCCAGCCCGCCGCGGCGAGCCGGGCCGAGACGCGCACCAGGTCCTCCGGCAGCGCGGGCCCGAGGAGGAGCTCCTCGACGCGCTCGCGGAGCTGGCGGCGGCCGATCTCGTGGCCGGCCGCGTCCGCCGCCGCCGCGTCGTCGACGAGCTGGTCCACCACCTGCTCGAGCTCCTCGGCCGTGAGGCTGCGGCGGAGGATCCCGAGCAGCGGCACGTAGTCCTGGTCGGGCACGCCCGAGGGGTAGCCGGCGCGCAGCCAGCCGACCACGCGCTGGACGATGCCGCGCTCGGGGGCGGCGCCCTCGGCGGGCCCGCCCTCCGTCGACGCGCTGGTGGTCACGATCAGCCCTTCGAGGTGAAGGTCGGGATGACGTGCTCGAAGCTCACGGTGTGGCCGAGGCCGGTCGCGATGATGAGCGTGAGGCCCGCGACCACGGCGAGGACCACGACCGCGTAGCAGACCGCGCCGACGAGCTGCAGGAGCGGGGCGGGGAGGCCGGGGCCGGATCCGGTCGCGCGTCCGCTCGTGTCGGGGCTGGCGAGCGCGAAGGAGCGGACCCCGAGCGCGAAGAGGGCGGGCAGGCCCGCGCCGAGGAGGACGGCCACGAGGGCCACCTGGCCGACGGCGGAGAGGAAGAGGGGGAGCATGGCGGGATCCTTCAGACGTCGGCGGGCTGGGTGGCGGGGCGGGCGGGCGCGTCGTCCGACCACTCGTCGTTGACGTTGTGGGCGCCCACGTCGTCCTTGCGGGAGCGCACGTAGACGGTGATGGCGACGGCCAGGAGCACGATCGTCATCGCGATGCCGCCGGCCGCGCCGCCGATGAGGTGGCCGAGCCACCACATGACGGCGCCGACGAGGGCGGCGGCCGGGAGGGTGATGATCCAGGCCACGACCATGCGCAGCGCCACGCGCCAGCGCACCTGCGCGCCGGGGCGGCCGACGCCGGAGCCGAGGATCGAGCCGGTGGCGACGTGCGTGGTGGAGAGCGCGAAGCCGAGGTGGCTGGACGCGAGGATGACCGCGGCCGACGAGCTCTCGGCCGCCATGCCCTGGTGCGTGTCGATCTCGACGAGGCCCTTGCCGACCGTGCGGATGATGCGCCAGCCGCCGATGTAGGTGCCGAGCGAGATGGCGAGCGCGCAGCTGATCTTCACCCAGAACGGCACCGACTCCGTGTCGGTCCAGCCGCCGGCGGCGATGAGCGCGAGCGTGATGACGCCCATCGTCTTCTGCGCGTCGTTCGTGCCGTGCGCGAGCGAGACGAGCGAGGCGCTGCCGATCTGGCCGATGCGGAAGGTGCGGTCGAGCCCGCGCCCGGCGAGGTTCCCGATGATCCGGAACACCAGCCAGGTGCCGATGGCGGCCACCGCCCCCGCGAGGATCGGCGACATGAGCGCCGGGAGGATCACCTTGCCGACGACGCCGTCGAGCTTCGAGCCGTCGCCCGCCCAGTTGACGCCGTTGACGCCGAGGCCCGCGAGCGTGGATCCGATGAGGCCGCCGAACAGCGCGTGCGACGAGCTCGACGGGAGGCCGAGGAGCCAGGTGAGGAGGTTCCAGACGATGCCGCCGATGAGGCCGGCGAGCACGATGAGGAGGAGCGCGGATCCGCCGCCCTCCAGGAGCGCCGGGTCGGGCGCCCCCGTCTTGTCCTGGATCTTCACGACCGCGTTCGTGACCGTGAGCGCGACCTCGATGCTGAGGAAGGCGCCCACCAGGTTGAGCACGGCGGAGAGCGTGACCGCGACCTTGGGCTTCAACGCGCCGGTCGCGATGGACGTGGCCATCGCGTTCGCCGTGTCGTGGAAGCCGTTGGTGAAGTCGAAGGCGAGCGCCGTGATGACGACGAGCACGAGGAGAATGAAGGGATCCACGGCGACGAGCTTGCGCCCTGCCCGCCTGCCCCCTCTACGGAGGACAGCCGGGTTCACGCGCTGTTCACCCGCGCCTGTGGAGGACGACCCGCGCGGGCGCCGCCGCCCGCCCGACCCGATCGGACCCCGCATGCACTCGGCCACCCCCTCTCCCCGCACCGCCGCCGGCCCGGAGGTGCGCCTCGTCGCGGTCGACCCGGCCGCCGACGCCGACGCCCTCCGCGCGTTCCTCACGTCGAACGCGTTCCCCTTCCACGTGCGGCCCCGGCCGACCGCCGCGGACGTCGACGCGCGCATCGCGGACGGCGACTTCGCGGGGCCCGAGCACGAGGCGCTGTGGGTCGAGGTCGAGGGATCCGGCCGCGTGGGCCTCGTCGTGCTCGACGACCTCGAGGATCCGGGCGTGCTGTTCGACCTGCGCCTCGCGGAGCCCTGGCGCGGCCGCGGCCTCGGCGTGCCCGTGGTGCGCGCGCTGACGGACCACGTCTTCCGCGCCCACCCGCACGTCACCCGGTTCGAGGCGCAGACCCGCGACGACAACCGGGCGATGCGCCGCGTGCTCGTCCGCGCGGGCTTCGTGAAGGAGGCGCACTACCGCGACGGCTGGCCCGTCGCGGGCGGCGAGGCCCGCGCATCCGTCGGCTACGCGGTGCTGCGCCGCGACCACGAGATGGGGACGACGACCCCGGTGCCGCAGGACGACGAGGCGTAGGCGCCGCCGCACGCGCACGGATGCTGCGTGGGCACCGGGATCCACGCGCGGAACCCGCTCACCGGACACGATGCGACGCCGATCCCGCGGATACGGTGGAGGCACCGCACGCACCCGCACGATCGGAGGTCGATCCATGTCCAGCGCCGCAGCCCCCGCAGCCGTCATCGGCGAGCCCGAGGTCGTCGAGGACGTCGCGCGCGTCGCCTTATCCCCCGCCTGGCTCGCCCTCAAGGACGCCGCCGTCGCCCTCCAGCCCATGCAGGTGAAGGACGGCTCGATCCCCGACGCCGCGCAGCACGCGGAGGCCGCCCGCCTCGTCGGCGTGATCCGCGACTCCGTCCGCGCGCTCGCCCCGCTCTTCCCGCACGACGCCGCGTACCTCGCGGCGCTCGACGTGGACTTCGCGCGCTGGGTCGACGCCGGCCTCGGCGTGCCCGACTTCCTCGACTCGCTCACCGCGTTCCAGCCGCAGCGCGACCGCGTCGACGGGATCCGGCACCTCGTCGTCTTCCCCATGACCACGCAGAACGGCAGCGCGAGCCGGCTCGTCGAGGCCGTGCTGATCGAGGTCGTCTGGCCCGAGTTCGTCGCCGAGCTGGAGGCGGGCGACTACGGCAACGCGCTCTTCGTCCCCATCCGCTTCGTGGACTTCACGCCCGGCTACGACACCAACTCGGCCGTGCTCTTCCCCGAGACCGTCGCGATGCGCGAGGTGCCGACCTTCACGTGGGGCGCGATCTTCGCCGACCGCGAGGCCGCCCGCTTCCGCCGCGTGGTGCGCCATGCCGCGGAGGTCACGAAGCTCGAGCTGCCGGAGGACGCGCGGCGCCTGCTGGAGGACCAGCGGCTCGCGGAGGAGACCTTCGTGATGTGGGATCTCATCCACGACCGCACGCACATGCGCGGCGACCTGCCGTTCGACCCGTTCATGATCAAGCAGCGGATGCCCTTCTTCCTCTACTCGATCGAGGAGCTGCGCTGCGACCTCACCGCGTTCCGCGAGGCCGTCCGGATCCAGCGCCGCCTCGCCGCGGTGGATCCCGCCGAGCGCACCGCCGCCGACGATGCCCTCCTCGAGCGCGCTGGGATGGTGCAGCACGCCGTGATCTTCGACCGCATCTTCCGGTTCGCGATCACCGGATCCCGCGTCCGCAACTACGACGGTCTCGGCGGCCAGCTCCTGTTCGCCTGGCTGCACCAGCACCACGTGCTGCACTGGACCGACACGCGCCTCACGATCGACTGGGACGACGTGGCCGACGTGGTCGTGGCGCTCGCCGACCGGGTCAACGACCTCTACTGGCGCTCCATCGACCGGCCGAAGACCGCGCACTGGCTGGCCGCCTACGCGATGGTCACCGAGACGGTCACGCCGCATCCCGCATCCACCTGGGCGAAGGGGCCGGACGCGCTGCCGCTCGACGGGCCGCCGAAGGGCCTCACGGACCTCGTGCTCGACGACGAGTTCCCGCTCAGCATGTTCTTCGAGGCGCTGGAGAGGAAGATGCGCGACGTGATCGGGTCGACCGCCGGGATCACGGGGCAGGCCGCATGAGCGTCGACGGCCGCGTGGTCGTGGTCGCCGGCGCGTCGAGCGCCGCGGGCCGGGCGGTCTGCGCCGAGCTGACGGCGGCGGGTGCGCGCGTCGTCGCGGTCGGCACCGACGCCGGCCGGCTCGACGGCGTCGACGCGTCCCGCCGCGAGGTGTGCGACCTCGCCGACCACGCGGCCGTCGTGGACCTGGCCGGACGGATCCGCGCCGACCTCGGCGGCGTCGACGGGCTGATCCACCTGGTCGGCGGCTGGCGCGGCGGCAACGGCCTCGAGGGCCAGACCGACGACGACTGGGACTTCCTGCACGAGCGCCTCGTCACCACGCTCCGCAACACCACGCGCGCGTTCGACGCCGACCTGCAGGCGTCCGACGCCGGCCGCCTCGCGATCGTCTCCTCCACCGCCGTGCAGCGCCCGTACCCGGGAGGCGCGAACTACTCGACCGCGAAGATCGCCGCCGAGACGTGGGTGCGCGCGGTGGACCGCGGCTTCTCGAAGGCCGGCTCCCCCGCCCGCACGACGATCTTCGTGGTCAAGGCGCTCGGCGGCCTCGAGCGCGCGCTCGCCCGACGCGTCGTGCAGCTGTGGACCTCCGTGCCGCCCGAGCGCGACCTGATCGAGCACTGATCGGCGGCTCAGCACCGCCTCCCCGCCACCTCCTCGCGCCGCCCGACTAGCACACGATCGGGCCTCCGCACGAGGCGCGCCCCCGTCCTCGATCCGGGCCGGCCGCCGGTATAGCGTCGCTCCGTGACCCCGCCCGCCAGAACCGCCGAGCACGACGCCTTCGGCCCGTGGATCGACACCGTCCGCACGCTCGACGAGGTCCCGCGCCTCTTCCGCCCGCACGGCGCCGACCCGTTCGCGGCCCGCCTCGTGCTCAAGGTGCCGCGCGACATCGCCCGCCGCGACACCGATCCGACCATGGACCTCTACGACCGCCTCATCGTCGTCGGCGACCGGGAGCTCGAGGTGCTGACGCGACGCGGATCCGGGTTCCTCGTGCGCCGCATCCCCTACGCCGACATCGTGGCCGTGCGCGACCGCGTCGACCTCCTCGACGGCCTGCTCACGCTGCACACGGCCGACGGCACGGCCCTCGAGATCCCCTTCAACGGGGCGTCGGCGGACGTCGTCGTCGACCTGACGGAGCTGCTCGTCGCGCTCGCGGGCGAGGCCGGCGGCGTGCCCGTCCACGCACCCGGACGGGCCGAGCGCGTCGCCCCGCGCATCGACATGGGCAAGGACGAGGCGGGCGTCGCGTCCGCCTACTACGACCTCACGGCGCGGGATCCGCAGCTGCGCTACCTCTCCTCGCGGCCGCGCACGCCGCTGCGCACGACCGCGACGGGCCTCGCCGGCGCGCTGCAGCGCCTCCGGCCGATGAGCCTCGCCGGCGCGCTGGCCGCCTGCACGCCGCGCGAGCTGCTGATCGTGTCCCGCCGCGACCCGGTGCTGCGCCGCCGCACGGCGACCCTCTCGATCGACCGGCTGCGGCTCCTCCGCCACGCCATCACCTCCACGACCTCGGAGCCGCACCCGCGCTGGCAGGGCATGTCGACCGTCACCATCCGCGCGGGCGCCGCGGCGTTCGAGCTGATCGCGGAGACGTCCGAGCCGCTGGAGTGCGAGCTGCTCACCGTGGGGCGCTGAGCCGCCGTCGCGCGGTCGGCGCCGCCCCCGCCCGTAGGGTCGGGGCATGACCGACGCCGTGATCCTCACCGGCACGGTCGGCGCCGGCAAGACGACCACCCTGCACGCGCTCGGAGCCGTGCTCGCCGAGCGCGGGGTGCCCCACGCGCGGATCGACGCCGACGCCGTGCGCCAGCTCCACCCCGCGCCGCCGGGGGATCCGTTCCACCAGGAGCTGGAGCTCCGCCACCTCGGCGCGCTGTCGCGGAGCTTCCGGGATGCCGGCGCCCGGGTCGTGCTCGTCGCGGCCGTGGTCGAGCGCGCCGCCGACGTCGCGCGCTACGCGGAGGCGCTCGGGTCGCGGACGCCGCTCCTCGTGCGGCTCACCGCGGACCCGGACGCCGTCCGCGCGCGCCTCGACGTCCGGCACGCGGACGACGCCGACGCGCTGGCCTGGCACGCGGCCCGAGCTCCCGAGCTCGCGGCCGTCCTCGACGCCGCGGGCCTCGACGCCGTGCTCATCGACACGACCTCCCGCACGCCCGCGGAGGTCGCCGCGGCGATCGCCGACCACGGCCGCTGGGCCCGCCCGTAGGGTCGAGTGATGACCGACGACCTCCCCCTCGACTTCACCGCGCCGCTCTGGGCGTGGGAGGCGCGACGCGAGCTCTGGACCATGGTCACCGTGCCCGTCGAGCTCGGCGGGATGCTCCGGGAGCTGGGCGAGGCCGGGCGGCGCGGGTTCGGATCCGTGCCCGTGCGGGTCCGCGTCGGCACCACGACCTGGCGCACGTCGGTCTTCCCGCAGGGCGACGGCACGTGGGTGCTGCCGATCAAGCGCCAGGTCCGCGAGCGGCAGGGGCTGGCGGTCGGCGACGACGTGCACGTCGACCTCGAGCCCCTGCCCTGACGGTTCTGCGTCAGCCGCCGGTCGGCGGCGTGTAGAGCTGGAGGTCGTTGCCCTCGCTGTCCTGGAACGGGAGGATGCGGCCCCACTCGTGGTCGCTGATCTCGCCCGTGATCTCGGCGCCGCGCGCGCGGATCCGCTCCAGCTCGTCCTCGATGGACCCCTCGGGCGTGAACGAGATGACCGCGCCGCCGCTCGACGACCCGCTCGCCTCCTCGCGCGCGTTGAGCCCGATCATCAGGCCGTCCGCGTCGATCTCGCTCCAGTCGTCGTCCTCGCTCGTGATCGTGAGCCCGAGCGTGTCGCGGTAGAACGCCACCGCGCGCGTCATGTCCTGCACGGGCAGCCAGACCGTCGCCACCGAATCGACCATGGGATTCCTCCTCGCATCGAGGCCGGTCGGTCGACCGGCTCTCCCCTCCGGTCTACTCCCGGCGCGCGGAGGCGTCGGCCGGCCGGGGCGGATCCCCGGGAACCGAGATGGTTGACAACTGTCCACCACAGTCATATGGTTGCCTACAGTCAACTACCGGAGGAACATGTCCCAGCACCACACCGACGCGGCACCCGCGAAGGCCCCTCGTCGCACCGTCTCGGCCGACGGATCCATGTCGAAGCGCCAGGTCCTCGAGTCCCTCTCGGGCCTCCTGCTCGGCATGTTCGTCTCGATCCTCGCCGGCACCGTCGTCTCCACCTCGCTGCCGATCATCATCAGCGACCTCAAGGGCGACCAGTCCGGCTACACCTGGGTCGTCACCGCGACGCTGCTCGCCACCACCGTGAGCACCCCGCTCTGGGGCAAGTTCGCCGACCTCTTCAACCGCAAGCTGCTCATCCAGCTCGCGCTCGCGACGTTCGTGCTGGGCTCCGCGCTCGCCGGCTTCTCGCAGGACACCGAGACGCTCATCGTCTTCCGCGTGCTCCAGGGCCTCGGCGCCGGCGGCCTCGCCGCGCTGAGCCAGATCATCATGGCCGACATCATCAGCCCGCGTGACCGCGGCCGCTACGCCGGCCTCTTCGGCGCCGTCATGGCCGTCGGCACGGTCGGCGGCCCGCTCCTCGGCGGCGTCGTGACCGACGCGTTCGGCTGGCGCTGGAACTTCTTCATCGCGCTGCCGATCGCCATCATCGCGATCATCCTGCTGCAGGTCACCCTCCACCTGCCCGCGCACCCGAAGCGCAAGGTGCACGTCGACTACCTCGGCGCGGTCTTCATCGCGAGCGGCGTCTCGCTCCTGCTCATCTGGGTCTCGCAGGCCGGCAAGCAGTTCGAGTGGGCCTCGATGACCTCCTACCTCATGGCGGGCGGCGCGGTCGTGCTGCTCATCGCCGCGGTCGTCACCGAGCTCAAGGTCGCCGAGCCGATCATCCCGCTCACCATGTTCCGCAACCGCACCTTCACGCTCTCGGTCGTCGCGAGCCTCGCGGTCGGCATCTCGCTGTTCGGCACCTCGGTCTTCCTCGCGCAGTACATGCAGCTGTCGCGCGGCGCCACGCCGACCCAGTCGGGCCTGCTGACGATCCCGCTCATGGCGGGCCTGCTCATCTCCTCGACCGTGTTCGGCAACCTGATCAGCCGCCGCGGCAAGTGGAAGACGATCATGATCTCGGGCGCCGTGCTCATCGTCGCCGGCACGGGCCTGCTCTCCACGCTCCGCTACGACACCGACTTCGTGCTCGTGGGCATCTACATGTTCGTGCTCGGCGCGGGCCTCGGCATGCTCATGCAGAACCTCGTCCTCGTCGTGCAGAACGCCATCGAGGTGAAGAACCTCGGCGTCGCCACCAGCGCGGTCACGTTCTTCCGCAGCCTCGGCGGCACGGTCGGCGTCTCGGTGCTCGGCTCGATCCTCGGCACGATCATCGCGTCGGAGATCACGGCGGGCATCACGAAGCTCGCCCCCGCCGACCAGGCCGCGGCCGCGCAGGCGCTCGGCTCGGGCGTCATCCCGCAGGTCTCGCAGCTCAGCCCCGCGGTCCGCGTGGTGGTCGAGAGCGCGTACGGCGTCGGCATCGGCGACGTGTTCCTCTACAGCGTGCCGCTCGCGATCGTGTCGCTCATCGCCGTGATCTTCCTGCCCAACGCGCAGCTCGGCAGCAAGAACGCCGTGCAGATGAAGAACGAGAAGGCGGCGAAGGACGTGCACCGCGTCGACGCCGAGGACGCGCTCATCGGCGCCTCCGCCGGGGCCGTCGCGCTGACGCCCGCCGGCGAGGCCAACCCGACCGGATCCATCCGGCTCCCCGAGCCCGAGGACGCCGGGGTCGACGCCCGCCGATGACGGACGACGACCGCCCCGTCGCGGACGGGGCACGCGACGGGGGCAGCGACGCCTCCGGGGACGGGATCGCGGCGGGCATCGCCGAGGTCGAGGAGCAGATGACGGCCCTGGCCGGCCGGATCCGCGCCACGACCCGCGAGGCCGCTGCGGCCATCCACCCGGAGCTGCCGCCCATCGGCTACAAGATGCTCCGCGTGATCCGCCGCTGCGGCAGCGCGCACGCCAGCGCCGTCGCCGACCAGCTCGGCGTCGACCGCAGCGTGGTCAGCCGGCAGCTCCGCCAGCTCCAGGACCTGGGGCTGGTGGAGGTCGGGGCCGACGCGCAGGACGGCCGGGTGCGGGTGCTCGCGCTCACGGCCGCCGGCCGCTCCGGGATCGACGCCGACGACGCGCAGGGCAGCCGCCTCATCCGCGGCCTCGGCGCCTGGAGCCGCGCCGACCTCGACGCGTTCGCCGGGTTCCTCGCGCGGTTGAACGCGCTCGGGGACGGCGCCCCCGCGGCGGACGCGACGGATGCGGCGGACGCGACGGACGCGGCCCGCACGGGGACGGACGGCGGATGCGACGCCTCCGGCCGGACGTCGGCCGCACGCGCACCCGCCCACGCGGCCTGAGCCCGGCGGGCTCACCGCACCGCCATCACCACCACGCGCCGTCGGGCGGGGATCAGCTCCCCGGCCGGCGGCGCGTCGTCGTGTCCGGCGCGGACGGCGCTGCCCGATCGACGGGCGCGTCCGGCCCACCGGCGCGTCCGGCCGACCGGCACGTCCGGGCCCACCGCGCGTCCGGGCCTACTCCGCGTCCGGACCCGCCAGCGCCGCATCGGGCGCCGACGGCTCCACCCGCTCCGCGCCGATCGCCGCGTGCAGCGCCTCGAGCGCCGGGAGCGCGCGGGCGATGTCGCGCCGCTCCGCCGCCGAGAGCCCCTGCAGCGCGCCCACGAGCACGCCCTCGGCCGAGCGGTCGAACGTGCGCAGCAGGCCGCGCGCGCGATCCGTGAGGCCCACCTCGGTGCTCCGGCCGTCGCCCGCCACCTGCCGCCGGTCGACGAGGCCGTCGCGCTCCATGGCGATGAGCAGGTTGCTGACGGTCGAGCGCGCGAGCCCGAGCGCCCGGCCGAGGCCGGTGGGCGTCGCCCAGCCGATGGCCTCCAGGCGGCGGAGCACCTCGACCTGCGCGTCCGGCAGGTCGGGCAGGTCCGCGGCGCGACGGGACGCGTGGGTCAGCCGACGGCGGAACGGGCCGAGCTCGGATCCGACGCGGCGCGCGATCTCCCGGAGCTCGGGGTCGGTCGCGTCGGAGGGCATGCACCGAGGATACCCAGGGAGATGCGCTTGTGACAAACGCATTCCGGTGTCAGGATCCTCGGCATGGACAACATCACCACGAGCGTCGAGCACCCCGTGCCCGCTCAGGACCTCAGCCCCCTCGTCGGACACCGCCTCATCTACACGTACGCCAACGGCTGGCAGTACGAGATGTACGTGAAGAACGCCACGACCATCGACTACCGCATCCACTCCGGGATGGTCGGCGGCCGCTGGGTCAAGGACCAGACGGTCGACCTGGTCGCCCTCGCCGACGGCGTCTTCAAGGTGTCGTGGAACGAGCCCACCGGCACCAGCGTCGTGGTCAACATCATCCCGGCGGCCCGCGTGCTGCACGGCACGATCTTCTTCCCGCGCTGGGTGGAGGAGGACGGCTCCAAGACCGTGCTCTTCCAGAACGACCACCTCGATCAGATGCGCGCGCACCGCGACGCCGGCCCGACCTACCCGATCTACGTGGTGCCGGAGTTCGCGCACATCACCCTCGACGAGTTCGTGGGCGCCGACGACGAGACCGTCGTCGACACCGCTCCCGGCGACCTCCCGGCCGGCTTCGCCGACCGGCGCAACTGATGGACCGGGCCGCCGCGGCCCGGGTCGCCCCGCTCGCACTCGAGCACGGCGGGCGGACCCTCCGCGGCTGGGAGCACGGCACCGTGCGCCCCGGCGCCCCCGCCGCGCTGCTCGTCCACGGGTTCGGCGACTCGGGCACCGGCGGCCACGGGCTCTGGGTGGCGGTCGCCCGGGCGCTGGCGGCGTCCGGCACGGCGGCGCGCGCCTACGACCGGCTCGGCCACGGCGTGAGCGACGGCGACTTCGCCGACGTGCGCCTGCTCGACGAGGTCGACCAGGTGTCCGCGATGATCCGCGCCCTCGCCGAGGACGCGGGCGGACCCGTGCACGTGGTCGCCCACAGCCTCGGCGGCGTGGAGTCGGCGCTGGCCGCCGCCCGCGCGCCGGGGCTCGTCGCGAGCCTCACGCTCTGGTCGCCGGCCGGCGTGGTGGTGGACGACATCACCGAGCGCGGGCGCGTGATGAGCGTGCCGCTCACGCCGGCCCGCGAGCGCGGCGTCGTCGACGTCGCCGGCATGGGCCTCGGCCTGGGCTTCCCGGACGAGGTGCTCGCGGGCGTCGACGTCTACGGCCCGGTGTCCGGGTATCCGGGGCCGGTCGACGTGGTGCACGGCACGGCCGACGAGGTCGTGCCGGTCGCCTACGGCGCGCGCTACGGCGAGCTGATGCCCGGCGCGACGTTCACGCCGGTCGAGGGCGCGGACCACGGCTGGTCGTCGGTGGACCTGCGCGCGATGCTCGTCGAGCGGCTCCTCGCGCACGTTTCGCGGGCGTCGGCCTCAGGCGGCGCCGGCGCCTGACCCGAGCGACGGGAGGGCGGGGCATGCGCGCATGCCCCGCCCTCCCGCCTCGCGCCCCCGGTCTCAGCCGACCGACGCGCGCCCCAGCAGCACGGTGACGAACCCGAGCGTGCCGCGGTAGCCCTCCAGCCACGCGCGGCGGTGCTCGACCGACGCGGTCATCACCTGGTCCCGATCCGGGTGGTCGGGGTTCTCGAGCGCCCACCGCGCGAGCGCGCCGGTCCACGACCACTCGTAGTCATCCCACTCCTCGAGGGTGCTGACGTGCCCGTGCAGCGGCACCCACCCGCCGGCGGCCGCGACCTCCACGGTCGCCGCGAGGTCGCCGTACTCGTCCGGCTCCGCGCCGAGCGCCTCCAGCACCCGCGGCGTCGGCGGCCGCTCCCAGAAGCACTCGCCCACGAGCGCGACGCCGCCCGGCCGCAGGTGCCCGTCGATCGCCGCGAGGGTCGGCGCGAGGCCGCCGTACGCGTGCGTCGCCCCCACGCTGAGCACCACGTCGAACCGGTCGGCGGAGGTCCACGAGCCGGCGTCCGCGTGGACGAGCTCGAGGCGGTCCGCGAGCCCCTCGCGCTCGGCCTGCTCCCGCACCCGGCCGAAGCCGGCGTCGGAGTGATCCACCCCGACCGCGGTCAGCGACGGCGCTCGCCGCAGGGCCCGCAGCAGCCAGCTGCCGTCGCCGCAGCCGAGGTCGAGGATCGCCTCCCGCCCCGTGACCGCGCGGGCGAGGAGGTCGTCGACGCCGGCGTCGCCGAGCGGCGCCGCGATCGGGTGCTCGGCGTGCGCGAGGTCGCTGATCGTGCTCCTGTCCATGTCGTCAGCGTAGGTGGGCCGCTGCTCGCGGTCGCGCGAGGAAGATGGGGGCGTGCTCGCGCCCCTCGCCCTCCCCGTCCCGCTCGCCGCACGCATCGAGGACGTGGTCCTCCGCCGCGCGACCGCTGCCGACCTCGGCCCCCTCATGGAGCTGCTCGCCGACGACCCGGTGAGCGCCTCGCGGGGCGACCGCGCGGATCCCGCCGACACCGTCCTCTACCGGAACGCACTGGAGCGCATCCTCCTCGACCCGGCGAACGACCTGCTCGTCGCGACCGACGCGGACGGCGCGCTCGTCGGCACGATGCAGCTCACGCTCATCCCCGGCATGGCCCGACGCGGCGGCGCCCGCCTCCAGGTCGAGGCCGTGCGCGTCGGGAGCGACCGGCGCTCAGCCGGCATCGGCGGCGCGATGATGCGGTGGGTCGCCGACACCGCCGCGCCCGCCCTCGGCGCCGCGCTCGTGCAGCTCACCTCCGACGCGGCCCGCGTCGACGCCCACCGCTTCTACGAGCGCCTCGGGTACGCGCGGTCGCACGTGGGCTTCAAGCTCGGGATCCCCGCCGCGACGCCGCCCGCGCCCGCGCCCTAGCTGAGCGCCGCCTCCATCGCGTCGAGCACCGCGCGCGCCGCCGTGGGGCCGGTGTTGAGGTAGAAGACGTCGTCGTCGACGAAGGTGACGGCGTCGTCGGAGACGGCCTGGAGCGTCGGCCAGAGCGGGAGCCCGGTGAGCGCCGCGTCGTCGCCGCCCTGCACGCCCGCGAACACGTGGCCGCCGTCCGCGAGGTCGAGCTGCTCCTCGCTGATGTCCTGGGAGGTCTCGTCGGTGAAGCCCTGCGACCCCGGGCGCGCGAGGGCCGCGTCCTCGGCCACGGACCCGGCGAACGACGCGACGCCGAAGACGCGCAGCCGGTCGGCGGAGGAGCGCACGAACGAGACCGTCGTGCCGTCGGGCACCGTCGCGCCGTACGCCGCCGCGTCCGACTGGTAGGAGTCGAGCCAGTCGGCCGCCTGCGCGGTGCGCCCGACCGCGTCGGCGAGGAGCAGCATGTCCTCCTTCCAGTGCAGGCCCGTGCCCTGCGTCGCGACCGTCGGGGCGATCGCCGAGAGGCTCGCGTAGAGGGACGCGGCGTCCTTGCCTGCGGTGTTCATGAGGATCAGGTCGGGCTTCGCGGCGGCGACGCTCTCGACGTCGGGCGCGATGCGGTTGCCGACCGACGTCATCGCGCCGAGCGCGGCCGCGTCCTCCGGGAACGCCTTCGACAGGTACGCGGGGACGAGGTCGGCGCCGTCGGCCGCGGTGGAGGCGACCGGCACGACGCCGAGGGTGAGCAGCGCATCCGCCTGGCCGGTGGAGATGACGACCACGCGCGTCGGGGCGGCCGGGATGGTCGTGGATCCGGCGAAGTGCGCGACCGTGCGCGGGAAGACGCCGTCGGGCTGGCCGCTCCCCTTGCCGGCGGGCATGGTGCGCGGGGTCGTGTAGGCGCCGTCCGGGCTGCCGGCGGGGGCCGCCGCCGCGTCGGGCCCGGATCCGGTCGCGGCGCCGGCGCCGCTGCACGCGGTGAGGGAGACGAGCGCGGCCGCGGCGAGCGCGAGGGCGCCGAGGGGGCGGCGGGCGCGGCGGCGGGAGGCGGGTCGGGCGGGTCGGGAGGCTCGGGTCGAGGAGGGGATCACCGCGGCAGCTTAGGGTATCCTTACCACGCCATGGCCCCCACTCCCCCGTCCGCCTCCCGCGCGGCCGGGGCCGCCGTCGCCGGCGCGGCGCTCGTGGTGCTGCTCGCGCTCGTCGCGCTCAGCCTCGCGACCGGGGCCCGCGAGATCGCGCTCGACGGCGTGTGGCGCGCCGTGCTGCACCCGGCCGACGGCAGCCGCGACGCGATCATCGTCTGGCAGCTCCGGCTGCCGCGCACGCTCCTCGCCGTCGCGGTGGGCGTGCTGCTCGCCGTCGCCGGCGTCGTGATGCAGGCGATGACCCGCAACCCGCTCGCCGAGCCGGGCCTCCTCGGCGTCAACGCCGGTGCGTCGCTCGCGGTCGTGCTCGCCGTGTCGGTGCTCGGGACGGGCACCGCCGCGGGGTACGTGGCGCCCGCGTTCGCCGGGTCGGCCGTGGCCGCGGTGGTCGTGGTGCTCGTGGGGATGCGGGCGGGCCCCCGCGCGGATCCGACACGCCTCCTGCTCGCCGGCACCGGGCTCACCGCGAGCCTCGCCTCCGTCACGGGCGTGATCACGCTCGCCGACCCCCGCACCTTCGGCGACTACCGGTCGTGGGTGGTCGGCTCGGTGGCCGGGCGGGATCCGGCCGACCTCGCCTGGATCCTCCCGCTCGCCGCCGCCGTGGTCCTCGCCGCGCTGCTCCTCGTGCGCCCGCTCGGCGTGCTCGCGCTCGGCGACGACGCCGCGACCGCGCTGGGCAGCCGCGTCGGACTCGTGCGGCTCGCGGGGTTCGCGCTCGTGACGGTCGCGTGCGGCGCGGCGACCGCGGCGGCCGGACCGATCTCGTTCGTCGGTCTCGTGGTGCCGCACGCCGTGCGCCTCGTCGTCGGCCGCCGCGACCGCGCCGTGCTGGTCGGGTCGGTGGTCGCCGGGCCGATGCTCGTGCTGCTGGGCGACGTCGTGGGACGGGTCGTCGCGCGGCCGGGCGAGCTCGAGGCGGGCATCGTCACGGCGTTCGTCGGCGCGCCCGTGCTGCTGGCGCTCGTGCTGCGGCGCTCGCGGGGCGCGCGGTGAGGGACCGGATCCCGCGGCGCGACCGCATCGTGCTGGTCGCGCTCCTCGTCGCCGTCCTCGCCGCCGCGGCGGTCGGGATCAGCACGGGCGCGTACCCGCTGTCGCCGGCGGCGTCGCTCGACGCGCTCCTCGGCGGCGGCGACGCGCAGGCGCGCTTCATCGTCGTCGACCAGCGCCTGCCGCGCGTCGTCGTCGCCGTCGCGGTCGGCGCGGCGCTCGGCCTCAGCGGCCTCCTGTTCCAGAGCGTGTCGCGCAACCCGCTCGGCAGCCCGGACGTCATCGGCTTCAGCACGGGCGCGGCCACGGGCGGGCTCGTCGCGATCCTGGTGGCCGGATCCTCGTCCGCCGCATCCGTCGGCCTCGGCACCGTCGTGGGCGGCTTCGCGACCGCCCTCGCCGTGCACCTGATGAGCTCCCGCACCGCCACGACGGGCGAGCGGCTCGTGCTGGTGGGCATCGCCGTGGGCGCGATGCTCGCCTCCGTCAACGACTTCCTCATCACCCGCAGCGACGTCGAGCTGGCGCAGGCCGCGGCGACGTGGCGCTTCGGCACGCTGAACGCGATCTCCTGGCCGCAGGTCGGGCCCGCGCTCGCGGTGCTCGCCGTGCTCGTGCCGCTCGCCTTCCTCGGCGAGCGCCCGCTGCGCCTGCTCGAGATGGGCGACGACACCGCGCGCGCCCTCGGGCTGGCCGTGGACAGCTGGCGGCCGACGCTCCTCGCCGCGGGCGTCGGGCTGGCCGCCGTGGGCGTCGCGGCGGTGGGCCCGGTGGGGTTCGTCGCGCTCGCGGCGCCGCACCTCGCCCGGCGGATGATGCCCGCGAGCGCGGGCCGCATGCTCCCCGCCCTCGTGGTCGGCGCGCTGCTGCTGAGCGTCGCCGACCTCGTGGCGGGCAGACTGCTCAGCCCGTTCCAGATCCCCGTCGGCCTCGCCACGTCGGCGCTCGGCGGGCTGTACCTGCTGTGGCTGCTGGCGGCGCCGGATCCGACGCGGCGGGCGTCCGCGCGCAGGTGATCCGCCGGCGGCTCAGTCCTCCACGCGCACGCGGAAGTGCCGCGCGAAGACCGGGCCGAGCCCCATGAGCTGGGTGGAGTCGAGCACGGCGCCGCGGAGGCCGTCCGGAGTGTCGAGGTCGTGGATCTCGGCGCCGCGGAGGTCGAGGTGGGTGAGCGACGAGTCGGCGAGGTCGAGCGTGCCGATGGTGGTGCGCGCGAACGCGACGCGCATGCCGGACGTGCCGCGGAGGTCCAGCTCCTCGATGGCGCAGTCGGTGATGAGCAGGTCCGTGATCTTCGAGCCGCGCAGGTTCACGAAGCCGAGGCGGCAGTCCGCGATGTGCACCGACGAGAGCGACGCGTCGTAGAGCTCGGCGGATCCCACGCGCGAGCCCTCGAGGCGCACGTCGCGCATCCGGATCCGCGGCGCCTTCAGCACGGGCGCGTCGAGGCGGGAGGCGAGCACGTCGACGAGGCTCGCGGCCGTGAGGTCGGCCTCGTGCAGGCGCATGCGCTCGAGCGCGCACTCCTCGAAGCCGATGTCGACGAGGTCGGCGTCCGAGAGGTCGGCGTCGGCGAAGCGCAGCCGCTCGAAGCTCGCGTGCGCGTCGAGGTCGGACGGGTCGCCGTCGGCGAGGCCCTCGAGCCGCGGATCGCTGATGCGGGGCGGGAGGATGCGGGTCGATGCGGCCATGCGGTGCCTCCGGGTGCGGATCGGTGCGGGTCGGTGCGGGCGCCCGCCGCCGGCGGCGGGCCGCGCCCCACGCTACGGGAGGCCCCCGACGCGCCCGTCCGGTGTGCGCGCCGCATAAGCCGCACGCACCGCCGCGACCGCACGCACCGCCGCTGCGGCCCCGCGCCCTACTTCGGCTGCTCGATGCCCAGCGAGTTGCCGTCGGGATCCGTGATCCACGCCGACCAGACGCCCGCGTGGTCCGCGATGCCGTCGACGGTCCGCAGCTCGTCCGTGTCGTACTCCTCGGGGTGCACGCCGCGCTCCGCCAGCTGGTCGAGCTCGGCGCGGAGGTCGCGCACCTTCCACGACGCCTTCGTCTGCTCGTCCTTCGAGCCCACCGTGCTCGACGTGACGGTGAGGTCGGTGCCGCCGGAGCGGTAGGTGATCGCCGACTCCGACTCCTCCGCGACCTCGAGCCCCAGGGCCTCGGCGTAGAAGCGGCGTGATGCGGCCATGTCCCGCGTGAGCAGGACGACGCCGACGGGGTGCTCTCCGAGCATGGTGGCCTCGCGTTCCCGCCGCCCGGGTGGCGGCTCCCCTCGACCGTACGCGCGCGGCGGGGGCGCGGCCCGAACTGTGTACCTGACAGCGACGGGGAGCGCGCGATAGGCATGACCCGGGCCGCACCGAGGCGGCCGGAGATCAGGAGCACCATGCAGCACGCACGTCGTCGAGCCCTCGTCGGGCTCCTCTCCCTGGCCCTCGTGGCCTCCGCGCAGGCGGGACTCGCCACGGGCGCATCCGCAGCCCCCGCATCCGGATCCGAGGCCGCCGCCGCCCCGGCCGCGCTCGCGTTCACCGCCGCGCCCGCGCCCACCGTCACGGGCACGACCGAGGTCGGCTCGACGCTCACGGCCGTCACCGGCACGTGGACCCCGACCCCCGGCACCTTCCTGTACCGCTGGTCGCGCGACGGCGTCGCCATCCAGGGCGCGACCCGGGCGACGTACGCGCTCGTCGCGGCCGACCAGGGGAAGCGGATCACCGTCTCCGTCACCGCGGTCAAGACCCGCTACCCGTCCACCACCCGCACGAGCGAGCCGACCGCCCCGGTCGCGCCGAAGGGCGGCGCGCCCGTCGCGGCCCTGCCGTTCACCTCCGCGCCCGTGCCGACCCTGTCCGGATCCGTGACCGTCGGCGGCACCGTCACTGCCGTGCCCGGCACCTGGTCGCCCACCCCGCGCCTCGCGTACCAGTGGTTCGCCGGGTCCGCGCCCATCGCCGGCGCGACCTCCTCCACCTACTCGCCCGTCGCCCAGGACCTCGGCAAGACGCTCACCGTCTCGGTCGCGGCCTTCCGCGACGGCTACACGACCACCACGCGCATGAGCGCGGGCGCGACCGTCACGCAGGGCACCTTCCCGGAGCGCACCTTCGTCATCCGCGGCGACGCCCGCGTGGGCGAGCACCTCGACGTGGCGAACGAGACGTTCTCCTACGAGGCGACCCAGACGGTCACCTGGGCCGCCGACGGCGTCACGATCCCCGGCGCCACGACGGTGCGCTACCAGCCCGTCGTCGCCGACATCGGCAAGCGCATCACGGCCACGATCACCGGCTCGGCTCCCGGCTTCGCGACGGAGACCCGCACGACCACGCCCACGGCGCCGGTCGTCGCCGCCGACACCCCGCCGGCCGTCGCGACCGGCGTCGTCGCCGGCCGCGCCTTCCTCGGATCCGTCGCCGACGCGAACCTCCTGGGCGACGGCGAGGTGACGGCGTACCGCGAGTCCGACGGCGTCGGCTGGTCCGCTCCGCTCGTGGACGGGTCCTTCGAGGTGACGGGCCTGGCGCCCGGGGAGTACACGCTCGTCGTGGGGTCCGTCGTCGACGGGACGTACGTCAGCCAGTTCTACCGCGCACCCGGGGACGCCGCGACGGCCACCCGGTTCACCGTCGCGAACGACCGCACCGTGCGGCTCGACGTGGTCGTCGAGACCGGCGCCTCGATCAGCGGCACGATCACGACGAGCGACGGGAAGCCCGCCTTCGGCTCCGAGGTCGAGGTGTTCCGCGCCCGAGGCGGCGTGGTCGCCTCCATCCGCACCGACGAGTCCGGCGCGTTCCGCATCACGTCCCGCGACCTCACGCCCGGCCAGTACGAGGTGCGCATCAGCGCCCCCTTCGTGAACCCCGAGGGCTACATCGGCGAGTGGTACGGCGACACGGACGACCGGAACAAGGCCACGCGGATCACGGTCGTCGGCAAGGAGGCGATCACCGGGATCGACGCCGAGCTCATCCTCGGCAGCCGCCTCGAGGGCATCGTGCGCAAGCCCAACACGGTCGGCTACGCGGGAGCGGACGTCTACCTCGTGCCCGAGACCGCCGCGCTGCTCGGCAGCGACCCGCGCACCGGGACCCTCGGGCGCACGGACGCATCCGGCCGCTTCGACTTCCAGAAGATCACGCCCGGCCGCTACTACGTGTACATCGCGCCGAACCGGTACGAGGCACCGTCCTACGCCCCGCGCTGGGTCGGCGGCACCGGGACGCTCGCGACCGCGACCGTCCTCACCGCACGCCGCGGCGCGGACCTCGCGCCCCTCGACGTGACTCTCCGCCAGGACGCCTCCGTGACCGCGCGCCTCGTCGGCGTGACGGCTCCCGGCTTCGAGGACTACGCGACCGTCGAGCTGCTGCAGGACGGGGTCGTGAAGGGCGTCAGCGGCGCATCCCGCACCTCCCCCGCCTTCGTGGCGAACGTGGAGCCGGGCACCTACCGCGTCCGGGTCTCGTACTACCGCGACTTCGCGCCGGTCCCGACCTGGTGGGCCGGCGGCACGGGCGCCGACCGCTCGCAGCTGGTCGTGGGCGCGGACCGCAGCGTGAGCATCGCGGTGCGCGCGGCGCCGGGCACGGGCATCGCGGGGTAGCCAGCTCGATCCCGGGAGCCCGCGCGCATCGACGTCACGTCGGCGCGCGCGGGCTCTCGTGCTCCCCCGGGCGGCGCAGCCCGGCGGTCTGCGGACCGGCGCTGGTCGGCGCGGGCCCGCCGGATGTCCGGATCCGCCCCGATCGCGCCCCCGAGGACCCCGATCCCGAACGGGGTACGGGACAGCGCGGGCGCGACGGGGTAAGCATGGCCGACGGCCGCGACAGGAGCGGCCGCGGAGCCGAGGAGCACCATGGCCGCCGCACGCCGACGAGGCCTCGTCGGCCTCCTCGCCCTCGCCCTCGTCGTCTCGTCGCAGGCGGGCCTCGCGACCGGCGCATCCGCCGCATCCGCCGCATCCGCCACCGCTGCGCGCGTCGCGCCCGCAGCCGCATCCGCCGCCGCTCCCACCGCGCCAGCCGCCACCGCCACCGCGAAGGTCGCGGCCTTCACCACCGCGCCGCTGCCCGTCATCACCGGCACCGCCCGGGTCGGCTCGCCGCTCTCCGTCGCCACCGGCGCCTGGTCGCCGCAGCCGGACTCCCTCACCCTCGTCTGGAAGCGCAACGGCGTCGCGATCCCGGGCGCCACCGGATCCGCGTACACGCTCGTGGCCGCCGACCTCGGGCGCCGGATCACGGTCACGGCCACCGCGGCCAAGGCCGGCTACGCCTCCCTCGCGAAGACGAGCGCGGCCACCGCCACCGTGCTCGCCGCCCCCGCGCCCACGGCGTTCGCGGTCGCGCCGAAGCCCACGATCGTCGGCACGCCCACGGTCGGCACGCCGCTGACGGCCGCGCCCGGCGCCTGGACCCCCGCACCCACGGCGTTCGCCTACCGCTGGCTCGTCAACGGGGTCGCGGTCGTCGGCGAGACCGGCGCGACCTTCGCGCCGCGCGCGGCCGACGCCCGCAAGCGCGTCACCGTCACCGTCACGGCCACGCGCGACGGCTACGCGGCGACCATTCGGACGAGCGTGGCGAGCGCCGTCGTGCTCGCCGCGCCGGTCGTGAAGCCCGCGACCTTCACGAAGATCCCCGCGCCCACGATCTCCGGCACGGCCCAGGTCGGCGCGACGCTCACCGCCGCCCCCGGCGCGTGGGCCCCCGCGCCCGCCGCCTTCGCCTACCGCTGGTGGTCGAACGGCGTGGCGATCTCCGGCGAGACCTCCGCCGCGTACACCGTGCGCGCCGCGGACCTCCGGAAGCGGATCACGGTCACCGTCACCGGATCGCTCCCCGGCTACACGACCGCGGCGAAGACCAGCGTCGCGACGGCCGCCGTCGTCGCGGCCCCCGTCGCGAAGCCCTTCGCGGTCGCCCCGCTCCCGACCATCGCCGGCGCGCCCGTCGTCGGAGGCGCGCTCACGGCGACGCCCGGCACATGGTCCCCCGCCGCGACCTTCGCCTACCGCTGGGATGCGGGGACGACGCCGATCCCCGGCGCCACCGGCCCGACCTACGCGCCGGTCGCCGGCGACGTCGGCCAGGCCCTGCGCGTCACGGTCACCGCGACCGCGGCGGGCTACGTCACCACGAGCCGGACGAGCGCGGCGACCGCCGTCGTCGTCGCGGCGGACGCGCCACCCGAGGAGGTCCCGGCCGCGCAGGTGACCGGCGGCGTGCGCCTCGACGTCCCGGATCCGGGCGGACCGGCGCCCACGGGCAGCGTCGAGCTCGTCGACCCCGACCGCCGCGAGGTCGTCGCCGCCTCCGACCTCGTCGACGGCGCCTTCGCGTTCCCGGAGGTCGACCCGGGCGAGTACACGCTCCGTGCGCTCGTCGAGGTCGACGGCGAGACGGTCGAGCAGTACCTCGGCCCGACCCGCGACCGCCTCGCGGCCCGCACGTTCGCCGTGCAGCCGAGCGCCGCCGTCGAGGTCGACATGGTCGTGGTGCGCCCGACCACCGTGGGCGGCACGGTGACGGCATCCGACGGGTCCCCGGTCGCGGGCGCGCGGGTGTCCCTCGTCGCGGCCACCGACGCGGACTTCGCCGGCGGATCCGCGACCACCGACGCCGCCGGCCGCTACACCGTCCGCGACGTGGATCCGGGGAGCTACCGCGTGCGCGTCGCCGCCCCCACCCCGAACCCGGCCGGCCTCCTCGGCGAGTGGTACGGCGGCGCGGCGGACGAGGCGTCCGGCGCCATCGTGACCGTCTCGGCGACGGACCGCCGGGTCGTCGGCATCGACGCGGTCCTGGATGCGGGCGCGCGCCTCCGCGGCGTCGTCCGGGACGCCGCCGGGAACGGGATCGCGGATGCCACCGTCCACCTCGTGCCCACGGACGACGCCGTCGACGGCGTCGAGCCCGTGACCGGCCGCGAGGCGACCACGGACGCGTCCGGCGCGTTCGAGATCACCGGGATCCTGCCGGGCGACCACCAGGCGTTCGTCGCGATCGACCGCGAGTCCGCTCCCCTCTACGTCTCCCGCTGGGCCGGCGGGACCGGCACGCGGGCGACCGCGACGGTCTTCCGCGCCGTCGCGGGGGCGGTGCTGCCGAGCCCCGTGATCGTGCTCGCCGTGAGCCCGTCCGTCACGGCCCGCGTCACCGGCCTCGCCGCCGCCGGCTGGGACGCGGACCTCGCGCTCGTCACCCTCTCGCAGGGCGGGATCGTGCGGCACGCCGCGTACGCCCGGGACGGCGACGCCGCGTTCCTCGAGGACGTGGCGCCGGGGATCTACCGGGTCGACGTGACGTACTCCCGGGGCGCCGCCAGCGACACGCGCGCGTGGACCGGCGGCGTGCGCGCCGACCGGTCGGAGGTCGTGGTCGGCGCCGGGGAGTCGGTGGCGATCACGGTCGCGGCGCCCGCGCGGGTCATCGCCGGCGCGGCCGCCGCGCGCTGACGGCGGGCGTCGCCCCTCCCGTCCCGGACGGCTGCCCGACGCCGCGGCAGCGCACCCCGCTACGCGTTGTCGTCGCCGGTGTCGATCGCCGTCTGCCGCGACGGGTCCGCGAACGGCAGCCCCTCCGCGCCCGAGACGTCGGCCATGTCCTCGCCGAACTGGCGGGTGTGGACCCGGTGCGCGATCCGCTCGTCGTCCATCCGCTGCGACAGCGCCGCGTAGGTGGTCTCGAGGTGCGGCACGCGGCGGATCACGTCCATCACGAGCCGGAACCGGTCGAGGTCGTTGAGCATCAGCATGTCGAACGGCGTGGTCGTGCCGCCCTGCTCGACGAAGCCGCGCACGTGGATGTTCGCGTGGTTCGCGCGCTTGTAGGTGAGGCGGTGGATCAGCGACGGGTAGCCGTGGAACGCGAACACGACGGGCTTGTCGCGCGTGAACAGCGCGTCGAACGAGCCGTCGTCGAGACCGTGCGGATGCTGCGTGGAGTCCTGCAGCCGCATCAGGTCGACCACGTTGACGAAGCGCACGCGCAGCTGCGGGATCTCCTCCTTGAGGATCTGCACCGCCGCCATCGCCTCGACCGTCGGGATGTCGCCGGCGCACGCGACCACCACGTCGGGCTCGAGCCCCGGCACCTCGGTGCCCGCCCACTCCCACACGCCCACGCCGCGCTCGCCGTGCGCCCGCGCCTCCTCGAGCGAGAGGAGCGTCGCGGTCGGTTGCTTGCCTGCGACGACGACGTTGATCAGGTCGGTGCCGCGCAGGCAGTGGTCCATCGTCACGAGCAGCGAGTTCGCGTCGAACGGCAGGTAGACGCGCACGATGGACGCCCGCTTGTTCACGACGTGGTCGAGGAAGCCCGGGTCCTGGTGCGAGAAGCCGTTGTGGTCCTGCCGCCACACGTGCGAGGAGAGCAGGTACGTGAACGACGCGACCGGCCGCCGCCACTCCACCTTCGAGCTCGACTCGAGCCACTTCGCGTACTGGTTGAACATCGAGTCGACGACGTGGATGAACGCCTCGTACGAGGTGAAGAGCCCGTGCCGCCCGGTGAGGAGGTAGGCCTCCAGGAGCCCCTGCGTGAGGTTCTCGTTGAGGATCTCGATGACCCGCCCCTGGTGCGCGAGGTGCTCGTCCACCGGCAGCACCTCGCCCTGCCACGCCTTCGCCGTCACCTCGTAGACGTCGTCGAGCCGGTTGCTCGACGTCTCGTCGGGGCCGAAGATCCGGAAGTCGAGCGGGTTGCGCGCGATCACGTCGCGCAGCCAGCCGCCGAGCACGCGGGTGGGCTCGGCGAGCGCGCCGCGGCCCTCGCTGAGGTCCACGGCGTTGACCTCGAGCGGCGGGAGCGCGAGGTCGCGGCGGAGCAGGCCGCCGTTCGCGTGCGGGTTCGCGCTCATCCGCCGGTCGCCCTCGGGCCGGTTCGGCTGGAGCGCGGGCGTCGGCCGGCCGTCGCGGTCGAAGAGCTCGTGCGGGCGGTAGCTCTCGAGCCACTCCTGCAGCTGCCGGAGGTGGTCGTCGTCGTCGCGCACGCCGGAGAGCGGCACCTGGTGCGCGCGCCACGTGCCCTCGACCTGCTTGCCGTCGACCTCCTTGGGGCCGGTCCACCCCTTGGGGGTGCGGAGGATGAGCATCGGCCACGCCGGTCGCTCCTCGCTGCCGCCCGTGCGGGCGGCCAGCTGGATCCGGCTGATGTCGTCGAGCGCCTCCGCGAGCGCCAGCGCGAACCGCTCGTGCACGGCGAAGACGTCCTCGCCGTCGAAGCCGCCCGAGACGATGCGCGGGGAGTACCCGTAACCCGTGAAGAGCGCGAGCAGCTCCTCCTCCGGGATGCGCGCGAGCACCGTCGGGTTCGCGATCTTCCAGCCGTTGAGGTTGAGGATCGGCAGCACGGCGCCGTCCGACTCCGGGTCGAGGAACTTGTTGAGGTGCCAGCTGGAGGCGAGCGTCGCGGTCTCCGCCTCGCCGTCGCCGATCACGCACGAGACCACGAGGTCGGGGTTGTCGAGCGCCGCGCCGTACGCGTGCACGAGCGAGTAGCCGAGCTCGCCGCCCTCGTTGATGGATCCGGGCGTCTCCGGCGCCGCGTGCGACGGCACCCCGCCCGGGAACGAGAACTGGCGGAACAGGTGCCGCAGCCCTGCGCGATCCGGCGTCGCCGCCGAGAACAGCTCCGAGTACGTGCCGTCGAGGTACGCGTTCGCGACCATGCCGGGGCCGCCGTGGCCGGGGCCGGCGATGTAGATCATGTCGAGGTCGCGCTCGACGATGACCCGGTTGAGGTGCGCGTAGACGAAGTTCAGCAGCGGGGTCGTGCCCCAGTGGCCGAGGAGACGCGGCTTGATGTCGTCGCGCGTGAGCGGGCGCTCGAGCAGCGGGTCGTCCAGCAGGTAGATCTGGCCGACGGAGAGGTAGTTGGCGGCGCGCCACCAGCCGTCGACGACGTCGAGGTAGAGGGGCGCGGACGGGTCTCGGGGTGCGGTGTCGGAGGCCATGAGTCAGCCTACGGCGGCATGTGGCGGGTGTCCCGGGGTCGCGCGATCCGGTCAGCGGGCTCGCAGGGGCGAGGGGCGGATCCGCGTCCCCGGTACCGCCTCCCGCCCCTCCCGCGCAACCCCCGAGGCACCCGACGCCGACCGTCCTACCGTGACGAGGACGGGGCGCACGGGCGCCCGGCACCCGCCGTCGGGATCGACCGGCGGGCGCGACGACGCGATCCGGGAGGATCCCATGACCACCACCCTCGACATGCTCCGCAGCTCGCCCGCCGACCGCGGCGGGCTCGACCTGGAGGTCCTCGCCGCGTGCATCGACGCGTGCGCCGCCTGCGCCACCGCGTGCTCCGCGTGCGCGGCCGCCTGCCTGTCCGAGGACGGCGTCACGGAGCTCGCGACCTGCATCAGCACCGATCTCGACTGCTCGGAGATCTGCACCTCGACGCTCGACACGCTCACCCGGCACACCGCCGACCGCGTGGACGTGACGCGCCTCGCGCTCGAGCTGTGCCAGGCGGCGTGCGGCACGTGCGCCGACGAGTGCGCCCGCCACGGCGAGATGCACGAGCACTGCCGCATCTGCGCCGAGGAGTGCCGCCGCTGCGAGGCCGCGTGCGCCGCGCTGCTCGAGGCCCTCGGATGACGCGCGAGGGGAGCGTGCCGTGCGCGGCGCGCTGACCGCCCGCGAGCGGCACCTGGCCGCCGAGATCGCCGCGCACGACTGGGCCGCGGCGCCGTACCGCGCCGGCGGTGCCGCGCGCGGGAGGCCGGGCGACGAGGCGGGCGACCATCCGCGCCTCGCCCCGGAGGAGGCCGAGCGCGTGCGGGCGAACGTGATGTGGGTGGTCGCGCAATGCCTGGGCTACGAGGATCCGGAGCTCCCCCACGACGCGTTCGCCGCCGCGTGCGGGGTCACCCGCGACTACCGCTGCACGCCGTTCGGCGGTCCCAGCACGATCGTGCGCGAGGGCCTGCGCATCGGCGTCGACGGCGCCTACGACGTGCCGGGTTCCACGCCCGCGCCGCCGCGAGGACCCGCGTGATCCCCCGCCTCCCCGTCCCCGACGCGTCGCTTCGGTTCCTCCGCGACGGCTACCGCTTCGTCTCCCGGGGCGCCGACGCCGTGGGGGCGGACGCCTTCCGCACGCGCCTCGCGGGCCGCCCCGTCACGTGCATCCGCGGCCGCGAGGCGTCGCGCCTCTTCTACGAGGGCGACCGCTTCGGCCGCGCCGGCGCCATGCCCGTCTCGGTGATGCACCTGCTGCAGGACGAGGGCAGCGTCCAAGCGATGAGCGGCCACGGGCACCACGTCCGGAAGGCGATGTTCCTCGGCATGATGCTGCCCGAGGGCATCGAGCGCGTCCGCCGCGCCTTCGACGACGAGTGGCGGGCGGGCGTCGCGCGCTGGTCGCGGGTGCCCGAGGTGCGGCTGCACGACGAGCTCGTCGAGGTGCTGATGCGCACCGCCTGCCGCTGGGTCGGGATCCCCGTCGCGGACGACGAGGTGCGGCGCATCGGCGGCGACGTCGCCGACATGGTGGAGCGCGCCGCGTCGATCGGGCCGGTGAACTGGGCCGCGCGCACGCGTCGGCTCCGCGCGGAGCGGTGGGCGCGCGACGTGGTGCGGCGCGCCCGCGACGGCCGGCTGCCGGTCGCCGCCGGGTCGCCGCTGCAGGATGTCGTGACGCACGTCGACGCGGACGGCTCCCCGCTCACGACCGAGGCGGCCGCGGTCGAGCTCCTCAACCTGGTGCGGCCGACCGTCGCGGTGGCCCGCTTCATCGACTTCGCGCTGCACGCCCTGCACGCGCACCCGCGCTGGGCCCGCGCCTTCGCGGCCGGCGACGAGTCCGACCTCCGCGGCTTCGTGCAGGAGGTGCGTCGCTTCTACCCGTTCTTCCCGGTCATCGCCGGGACGGTGCAGCGGCCGTTCGACGGGCTCGGCGGCTCCTTCGCGCCGGGCGACTGGGTGATGCTCGACCTCTTCGGCACCAACCGCGATCCCCGCCTCTGGCACGACCCGGAGTCCTTCGATCCGGCGCGCTTCCGGGACTGGGGCGGCGACCCGAACACGCTGATCCCGCAGGGCGGCGGCGACGCGGCGACCGGCCATCGCTGCCCCGGCGAGGACATCACGATCGCGCTGGTCGAGGAGGCCGTGCGCCTGGCGACGCGGGAGACCGGGATGGTGCTGCCGCCGCAGGACCTGCGCATCCCGCTGCGGCGGTTCCCGGCGCTGCCGCGGAGCCGCGTGCGCGCGACGTTCCGCGGCGCGGCGGGCGCGCCGCGCGGCCGCGCCGTCTGAGGGGATCGGCCGCGCGGTCCCTCCGCGCTCGGCGATCCGGTCCGCTCGGCCGTCACCTCGACCCCAGGCCGGATCCCCGCGCCTCAGCGCACGCAGACGGACTCGGCCGAGAGGCTGAGGCCGGCGGCGATGCCGCGGATGCTCGCCGAGGCGACCCCGTCGGCACGCCCGTCGCCCGCCGTCCAGAAGTCGCGGCCCATCGCGCGGCCGGCGGGGACGAACCCGGCGTCCGTCCACGACCGCGTGATCGCGTCGAACGGGGGCTGCGGCTCGTCCATCACGGTGAAGATCGGGATGAGCACGCTGCCCGTCGCCTGCGTCGCCGCGGAGCCGTCCTCGCACTGCGTCGCGACCGTGGTCACCTCGGCGGGCACGCCCGCGATGGCGGCGGCGGCCTCGAGGAAGGCGCGCACCCCGGCCTCCTGGGCGGTGACGTCGACGAGGACGGGAGTCGGCGCGGGCGTCGTCGGGGCGGCCGGGGTCGAAGGCTCGGACCGGTCCGGCAGGTCGTCCGGCGCCGGCGAGCCGAGCGGCAGGCCGAGCCAGCCCGTGACGTCCGCGCCCGTGCCCGTCTCGCGGTCCGCGGAGTACGGGGCGCGCACGAAGAGGATCAGCCGTGGCGCCGTGCCCGCGTCCGCCGCCTCGTCGGGTGTCGCGGCGAGCGCGGTGGCGACCCCCACGGGATCCTCGGTCTCCACCGAGACCGCGCCGCGCATCTGCGCGGACCCCAGCGTGGCCGTGATCTCCGAGACGTCGGGCCGCGCCTCGAGCCGGTCCAGCTGATCGAGGAGGGCCGGAGCGGGTGCGGTCGCCGACACGTCGACGCTCGTCGTGCCGCGCCGGATCGCCACCGCGCCGTCGCCGAGGGACGGCCGGAGGAGGTCCGCCGCCGCCCGGATCGTCGTGCCCTCCCAGAGCTCGACGGAGCGGCCGTCGCCGGTGACGTCCACGAGGAGACGACCGGGATCCGCCGCCACACCTCCGCGATCTCCCAGGCCGCCGGGACCTGCAGGTCGAGCCGCACGGGCGCCGTCCCGTCCCCCGCGGGGAGCGCGAGCGACGCGAACAGCTCCGCCTGCGTGACCCCGTCGCCCAGGGCGCGCTGGACGGCGCCGGCGACCGCGGGATCCGGGGTGTCGGCGGTCACGTCGACCCGCGCGATCCACGTGTCCGGGCCGTCGCTGTAGTCGGTCGAGCGCAGCGAGGTCTCGACGTCCGCGATCCCGTCCACCGCCGCGATGCGCACGCGCATCGCCTCCAGTGACGTGACCGCCGACTCGGGCGGCTGCGGGAACCACGAGCACCCGCTCAGCAGGGAGGCGACGAGCACGGCCGCCGCCACGGCACCGGCCCGTCGGCGGAGCGCTCGGATCGTCATGCCTCCACGCTAGGGACGGCGCCCGGCGGCGGCGTCCCTCGCAGGCATCACCGGCATGCCCCGGGAGGCTGGCGTGCGCGCGGTCGGCCGCACGCCCTGAGGAGGATCGACCCGTCCGACACCCGCGACCCCCTACTGTCTCCACGATCCGACCGGGATGGACCGCGCGGACGCCTGAGATGCCCGGAGGCACCGTGACCCCCCTGCTCCCCCGACGCCGCACCCGCTCCACCGCCGTCACCAGCGCCTTCGTCCTGGCCTTCGCCTGCGCCGTCGCGCTGGCGGGCCCCGCGACCGCCCATGCCGACGGCGCCGGGGAGGTCTCCGAGATCACCGTCCCCCGCAACGACGTCACCGGCTTCGGCGGCGGCACGATCTTCGCCCCGAAGGCGGACGCCGGCACGAAGCTGGGTGCCGTCGTCGTCACCCCGGGCTACAGCGACACGCAGGCCGACATGCGCTGGTACGGCACCGACCTCGCCGCCGCCGGCTTCGTGGTGTTCACCATCGACACGAACGGCACGCAGGATCCGCCCCAGGCTCGCGCGAACGAGATGCTCGCGGCCTCCGACTACCTCACCGGCTCGAGCGCCGTGGCCGACGAGGTCGACCCCGCGCGCGTCGCCGAGCTCGGCTACTCCATGGCGGGCGGCGGCGTGCTGGCGGCCGCCGAGGCGCGGCACACGCTGAAGGCCGTGATCGCCCTGATGCCCTTCGACGTGCGCGTCAACTACACGAGGGTCACCACGCCGTCCCTGATCATCACCGGCCAGTCCGATCACGTGGCATTCCCCTTCCTCATGGGCAAGCGGATGTACCGGTCGCTCCCGGGGGCCACCCCCAAGGAGTACCTCGAGCTCCGGGGAGCCGGGCACGGCGCGGGCGAGCGCACCCCGAACGACACCATCCGCACGGCCGTCACGACGTTCCTCGACCGCTACCTGAACGACGACGAGTCGGTCAGCGTCTGCCCGGCGCCCGCGGCCACGGGCCCGATCAGCGCGTCGATGGCCTACTGCGGCTGATCCGCGTCCGCCGCATCAGCTCTCGTAGCGCCGGAGCTCCGTCTCCGCCTGCAGCGCGATCTCCCGCAGCCCCTCCATCGGCACCGACGAGGCGGCGCGGGTCCGCCGGTCCAGCAGGCAGAAGGTCCCGATGGGCTCGCCGTCCGAGGAGTGCAGCGGGTAGCCGGCGTAGAAGTCCATGCCCGTGATGTCGATGAACGGGTTGCCGGCGAACCGCGGGTCGCGCTGCGCGTCCGGCACGACGAGCGCGTCGTCGGCCTCGACCACGGTGGCGCAGTACGCGATGTCGCGCGGGATCGAGAAGGGCAGCCGGTCGGTGTTCATCGCGTACCAGAGGCGGTCGCCGTCGAGGAGGCTCACGACCGCCACATCGACGTCGAAGCGCTCCTGCGCGACGCCCGCGAGGCGCTGCAGCTCTTGGGATCCGCCGTGCCGCGCCTGCTCCACGAGCCGCGCCGTGCCGGCCCACTCGTAGGCCGGCTCGGTCGGCGAGTACGGCGCCCGGCTCGCGCCCTCGGCCTCCCGCACGTCGGCGAGCAGCGGCGCGGCGGCGTCCGCGATCTCCCGCGCCCAGCTCCGGTAGACCCGCGACGACCCGAGCGGCCGGTCGTCCTCCAGCTCGGGGGCGCCGAGCGAGGAGTACGACGCCCGCGGGGTCAGCTCCACGACCTCCCGCGCCTCGTGGTCGAGCCGCCGGGCATGGCGCTGCGCGATCCCGCCGAGGGCGCTGTCGTACGGCGTCACCGAGCGCACGGGCTGCATGCCGGCCACGAGGATCCGCGCCGAGGGACGCATGCCGGCGACCAGCGCGTCCATCAGCTCGGCGAAGCGCTCCCGCCACACGGGCACCCGGGTGAGGCGCACGGCGTCGTTGATCCCGAGCACCAGCACCACGACGTCGTACGCGGCGACGTCGTGGTCGCCCACCCAGGCGAGGGCGGAGGAGACGTTCATCGTCTCGTCGCCGATGAAGGTGACGGCGCACGGCCGCTCGGTGCGCGCGGTCACGGCGCGGCCGAGGTGCCCGGTGAGCGCGAGCTCGTGGGTGACGACGCCCCAGCCGTGCGCGGGGCCGTTGCCGATGAGGAGGACGGCGTCCGGATCCGGGCCCTCGACGGCGATCGACGCCGCGTCGACGGGCTTCGGCACCCCGCCGGAGTCCGCCATCGCGCGCGCGTAGAAGGCGCGCATCACCGGCCTGAGCAGCTCGTAGGCGTGCATCGCATCCCCCCGGACACTCGGATGTCGGCGCTCCCCCTGGACGCCGATGCAGTCGCGACCCGCCTCGGATCGCGACCGCGACCGGCATCGGTGCGCGCCTCGGGACGCACGGCCGGTCGCCTCCATGGAACCACGCGCCACGCGGGGAGGTCGAGGCAGGCGCCCCCGGGGCGCACGGCGGATCGTGCGCCGACACGCCGCGCCCGCATGCGCCGGCCGGGATCAGGCGGTCGGCGTCGCACGCGCGGGCGCGCTGCGCCGCAGCGAGACGACGGCGTACGCCAGGTGCAGCAGCACCGTCCCCCATGCGCCGGCCACGGAGAGCCCGGGCGCGAGCGTCGCGATGAGCAGGCCCGCGACGACCATGGGCGCGCCCAGCCCGATGTAGGAGCGCATCCCGTAGAGGAAGACGAAGGGCAGGTAGTGGGCACCCACGATCACCATGACCGCCGGGAAGAAGAGCCGTGGGTCCACGGCCGCGAGCACGAGGGCGACGAGCATCCCGAACGGCACCTGCATCGCGGTCTGGAAGGCCAGCCCGGCCATCGGGTGGCCCTTCGGCAGCCCGCCCGGTCCGCCGAGGAGACGGAGGCCGAGGGTGGTGAGGGGGAAGATCAGCATGCCGCCGAGGAAGAGCACGAAGGGGGCGACGGACGCGGACCCGACCACCGCGACCACGGCCGAGGCCGCCCACACGAGGGCCGTCGCGACCTCCCCCACGGCTCCGTGCCGGTAGACCCGACGGACGTCCTGCTGGGCGATGGCGATGTCCATGGGCCCACCCTGTCAGGGCGACGGGGCATCGCCTCGGGGACACGGGCATCGCGAACGCCCCGCTGAGCGAGACGACGGCGCCGCCTCCCTCGGGAGACGGCGCCGCGGGGCGATGCGGAGAGGAGCGGATCAGGCCGTCTTCGTCGGCCCGTAGAACGCCTCGATGTCGGCGAGCTCGCGCTCGGCCGTCTCCTGGATCAGCGCCATCAGATCCGTGTCGAGGCCCGGCGCGAACTCCTCGAGCCGCTCCGGCGCGATGGTCGACGGGACGCCCTGCGGCGCCTGCTCGGTCGCCGTGAGGTCGGTGCCGTCGTTCGAGGGCGACGCGCCCTGGAAGATCCGGCCCGCCTCGCTCTTGCCGTCGAGGTCGAAGCTGTACTGCTTGCTCTGGAGCCCCAGGTCGATCAGCTTCTTGACCTCCGGGAACTGCTCCGCGTTGGTCTTCGGGATAGGCAGGAGCTTGCCCCAGTCGACGCCGAGCGTCTCGAGCGCCTTCGCGTACGCGTTCTCGTGCGCCTGGTCGCGCACGATGAGGTAGGCGACGGTCGCGCGGGCGACGGGGTTGTCGGTCATCTCGTAGATGCGGCACTTCTGCAGGCGGCCGGTCGACTCGAGCATGACGTTGTAGAGCAGGTCGAGCGGGAGGTTGCCCGAGTTGTAGACGTAGCTGCCGCTCCACGGGTTGCCGGCGGAGTCGACGGGCAGCGCGCCCTGGGCGCCCACGAGGTGGTGGTGGATGTTGCCGTGGTCGAGCGCGATGCTCAGCGGCGTCGCCCCGCCCTTGCCCGGGGTGTCGAGCGGGTCGGTGAGCTTGCCGCTGTACTCGGGCGCGCCGTCGAGGAGGCGCGAGATGGTCGTGCCGATGAGCTCGACGTGGCTGATCTCCTCGGTGCCGACGCCCTGGATCAGGTCGCGGTACGGCTTCGCCGCCGCCCCGCGGAAGTTCATGGCCTGGAAGAGGTACTGCATCATCGTGCGCATCTCGCCGAACTGGCCGCCGAGGCCCTCCTGCAGCGCGTTGGCGGCGGCGGGGTCGGGCTCGCCGTCGGCGATCTCGTTGATCCAGGTCTGTGCGTGGAAGTACATAGGGGCTCCTATTTCTCCGTGCGGCGGAATCGCCGTCCCCTCCACCCTGCTCCGGGCGTCGAGGAGCGACCGGCAGCACGGAGGTCGTTCCCAGGGTCGGACGGGCGAGGCCGATGGAGGGGGCCGACGGGCGTCGCGCCCGGGGCCGCGCGGATCCGCCCTCGGACGGGACGTGCGTCGCAGCAGGCGATCCGACCGGCCTGCGATCCGACGGCCGGGCTTGCAGGTGACGCGGCGTCATGTGGTCCAGTGGGGTCACACGCCACGACGAGGAAGGCCCGTCCATGCACCCGTCCCCCACCCCGCCCCGCTCGGTCAAGATCGGCGACGCCGCCGCGTTCGCCGGCACGACCCCGCGGGCGATCCGCCACTACCACCGCATCGGCCTGCTGCCGGAGCCCGAGCGCGGCGCCGACGACCGCCGGCGCTACGGGCACGACGACATGATGCGGCTGCTGTGGATCCTGCGGACCGTCGACGCCGGGATCGCCCTGGCCGACATCCGCGACGCGTTCCTCGACGCGGGGCCGACGGACGCCGGCGCGGGATCCGGCGACGCGGAGGCGGACGCGCGCCCCGACACCGACGCGATGCTGGAGCGGCTGGATGCCTCGCTCGCGGAGCGCGAGGCGGAGATCGGGCGGCAGCGCCTCGCCGTGCAGCGCATGCGCCTCCGCGGCAGCCGGCTCGGGCTCCTCTCCGACTTCGTCGCGCGGCGGCTCGACGACCTGCCCGCGGGATCCGTCCGCCCGGCCGACCTCGACGCCCTCCTCGTGATGGAGCGCATGTTCGGCCCGCTGGGCGCCGCCGTGCACGCCTCGCGGGCCGTCGCGCTCGCCACCCATCCGGAGCTGCGCGCGCAGGCCGACCGGGTCGACGCCGCCGAGGAGGCGCTCGACGACTCCGTCGCGGTGGACGATCCGCGCGTCGGGGAGGTCGCCGCCGAGCGGCACGCGTTCGAGCGCGCGCTGGACGCGGCCATCCGCGAGTCGGGCCAGCACGAGGACGACGACGCCCTCTTCGACGAGTGGGAGCGGCTGCATCCCGACGGCTCCGACGGCAGCGCGGACGAGCCCGGCGCGGGTCCCTCGCGGGGGCACGGGTCCCTGACCGCGGCGCAGGCCCTCACGCGGATGCCCTACGACCTCTCCCCCGCCCGCCTCCGCTGCATGGAGCTGGTCGTGGAGCTGAGCATGCCCGACTGGGCCGACGCGTAGGGGGGCGCGACGCCGCACCCGTTCCGCTCGGCCCGGAGGAGGATGGCCCCACGCACCGCCCGCCCCGCACCCGAGGACCGACGATGACCCACCCGCTCCCCCTCGACGTCACCGACGCCGACCTCGACGACCTGCGCGACCGGATCCGCCGCACGCGCTGGATCACCCCCTGGCCGGTCGAGCCGTGGGAGGCCGGCACCGACCAGGCCCTGCTGCGCCGCCTCGCCGGCGTGTGGGCCGACGGCTTCGACTGGCGGGCGCGCGAGCGGGAGATCCGGGCGCTGCCGTGGGCGACCGCCGACCTCGACGGCACGCCCCTGTCCTACCTGCGCTTCGACGCCGAGCAGCCGGGTGGGCTCCCGGTGATCCTCACGAACGGCTGGCCGAGCTCCGCGCTCGAGCTGGTGCCGCTCGCGGAGCGCCTGTCGCAGCCGTCCCGCTCCGACGGCGACCCGGACGACGCGGTCACCGTGATCGTCCCGGCGCTCCCCGGCTTCCCGTTCTCGCCGCCGCGGCCGCGGATGGACGAGCCGACGCACGAGCTCTGGCACCGGCTGATGACGGAGGAGCTGGGCTTCGCGCGGTACGCGGCGCACGGCGGCGACCTCGGCGCGGGGATCACGTCGCGGCTGGCGGAGGCGCACCCGGAGGCGGTGGCGGGGATCCACCTGATGGCGGTCGCCGGGCCCGCGGACCTCGACGAGGCGACGCTCACCGACGAGGAGCGCGCGCACGTGGAGGAGATGCGCACGTGGGAGGCGGACGAGGGCGGCTACGAGCACCAGCAGAAGACGCGTCCGCTCACCCTCGCGCCCGCGCTGCAGGACTCGCCCGTGGGGCTGCTGTCGTGGATCCTCGAGAAGCACCGCGCCTGGAGCGACTGCGGCGGCGACGTGTCCGCGCGCTTCAGCGACGACCACCTGCTGACGCTCGCGTCGCTCTACTGGTTCACGGGATCCATCGGCACCTCGCTCCGCCCGTACTTCGCGTACGGCTCCGGACGCACCGCGCCGGTGGAGCGCGTGCGGGTCCCGACCGCGGTCGCCGTCTTCCCGCTCGACCTCGTGCACCCGCCGCGGAGCTGGGCCGAGCGCACCTACGACGTCGTCCGCCACACGACCATGCCGCGCGGCGGGCACTTCGCGCCGCACGAGGAGCCGGACCTGCTGGCGGACGACATCCGCGCGCTCCTGCGGATGCTGCGGTAGCGGGGGCTCGCGCGCGGCACCGGCGGCGCGGATCGCCCCCCCGCGTCAGAGCGGGGCGCGCTCCGCCAGCGGCGCCGCGGCGTCGGACGTCCGGCGCTCGCGAGTCCGTCGACGCAGGCACACCGCGCACGTGGTGCCTGCGGCGACGGCGCCGGCCAGGATCCCGGCGCCCGCGGCCTCGAGCGGGCCGAGTCCGAAGACGAGCGTCACGAGGACCGCGGTCGTCGTCGCGATCACCACGCCCGCGACGGCGGTCGAGCAGCCGACGGCGACCCGGATCCCGCGGCGCAGGCCGAGCGCGTGCGCAGCAGCGGCGAGCAGCCCGGTGAGGGTGCCGAGCACCGCGTACGCGACGGCCGCGACGAGCGCCTCGATCGCGATGACGGCCACGAACCAGAGGCCGCCCTCGGGCTCGGTGCCGAGCGCGGTCGCGCGGATCGCGATGCCCATGGCCACGAGGATCGGCAGGACGAGGGCTACCCCGGCCCCGACCGTCGCGCCCCAGACGACGAGGGCACCGGTGGGCGTGCGGTGCAGGGCGGGGGTCGAGGCAATGACCGCACGCTAGCGGGCGTCGGCCCCCTCCGGCACGCCGCCCGCCGGGATCGGATCCATGTGCCCGAGCTCGATCACGTTCCCGTCCGGGTCGCGCAGCTGCCGCTGGTACATGAAGCCGAGGTCGACGGGAGGCCTGGCCTCGGATCCGCCGGCCGCGAGGCCGGCGGTCGCGCGCGCGTCGACGTCGGCGCGGCTGTCGAGCATGACGGCGGTGATGGCCGCGGCGCTCGTGGACGGGTCGCCCACGGGCAGGTCGAGGAACGACTGGAAGAAGTCGCGCGTGAGCAGCATGAAGGCGCTCCGGTCGGCCTCCACGACGAGGCACGCAGCCTTCTCGTCGGTGAAGTCGGGGTTCACCGTGCAGCCGACCGCCTCGTAGAAGGCGATCGCCCGGGGCAGGTCGGTGACGGGCAGGTTGACGAAGATCATGGGCATGGCGGTCTCCCCTTCGAGACGGTCGGCGTCGATGCGATCAGCGTCCCGTGCGCGGCGAGGCCGGTCAAGGCCCGCGACCACCGGTCCCGCCTATCGCCCGCCGCGCTCCCGCTTCCGACGGAGCGACCAGCGGAGCATGATGCCGCCGACCACGATGAACAGCCCGCCGGCGACGTAGCCGAGCACGCGCTGCTCCGGATGCAGGGTGCCGTAGACGATCGCGACGACCCCCGTGATCACGAGGTAGAGGTACTGGTCGCGCATGATCGACGAGGCCAGGCCCTCGTCCCGGTCGTCCGCCATGCCGACAGCCTGGCAGGGCGCGGCGGACCCGCGCACCTCCGGGCCGAGGGACGGGCACGCTCACGACGCGCGGGCGGCCCCGTCACGACCGACGGCCACCGGTCCCCTGCGGGATCCGGCGGCCGTCGTCGTGCGTGCCGCGGGTCAGCGCTTCTTCAGCGCCCCCGTCGACCAGAGCGCCACCGCGATGAGCACCGGCTGGAAGAACAGGCGGCGGAAGCGCTTGGCGTCGGTGTCGAGGCCGAAGGCGTCCCGCTTGTGGACGTACTGCGCGATGTTGCCCGGGAAGATCGCCGTGAAGAACGCGGCGGCCGCCCAGCCCGCGAGGCCGCGGCGCGAGCGCGCGAACAGCAGCGCCGAGCCGAGCGTGATCTCGGCGACGCCGGATCCGATGACGGTCACGTCCTCGGGCACCGGCAGCGACTTCGGGACCTGCGCGCGGAACTCCTCGCGCGCGACGGTGAGGTGCGAGACGCCGGCGAACGCGAGGAACGAGCCGAGCACCACGCGGGCGACGGTGCGCGGGACCGACGTGCGGTGCGCGCGGGTGAGGCCGGCCATCAGTCGTCCGAGACGGTGACGACGACCTCGATGTTGCCGCGGGTCGCGTTCGAGTAGGGGCAGACCTGGTGGGCCTGGTCGGCGAGCTCCTGCGCGAGGTCGTGCTCGACCCCGGGGATGACGACCTCGAGGTGCACGGCGAGCATGTAGCCGCCCTGGCCGTTGGATCCGATGCTGACGCGGCTGCCGACGCTCGAGTCGGCGATCTTCACCTTGCGCGCGCGGGCGACGCCCTGCAGCGCGGAGTGGAAGCACGCGGCGTAGCCGGCGGCGAAGAGCTGCTCGGGGTTCGCGCCCTCGCCGGATCCGCCCATGGCCTTGGGGATGGAGAGGTCGAGCGCGAGGTCGCTGTCGCTGACGGCCACGCGGCCGTCGCGGCCGGCTCCCGTGGCGAGTGCCTCCGCGGTGTACAGGGCGTCCATGTCGGTTCCTTCCGTTCGTGGCCGCGCGGGGCGGCCGGGGTTCTGAGGGGTGGGTGGTGCGGATCAGGGGGTGCGGGCCGACGCCTCGGCGGGCCGCGTCGACGGCTGCGCGAGCGCCTCGGTCGTGGTCTCCTGCATGCCCGCGGTGAGCAGGTGCAGGGTGGCGAGCAGCTGGCGGGCGCGCTCGAGGTCGAGGCCCATGCCGCGGATGATCGCCGCGGGCACGTGCGCGAGATCGGCCCGCACGGTGCGCCCGCGCTCGGCGAGCGACACCGTGACGACGCGCTGGTCGGCGGAGATCCGGCGGCGGGCGATGAACCCGGCCTCCTCCATCCGCGCGAGCAGCGGCGACAGCGTGCCGGAGTCGAGGTCGAGCTGCTGCCCGAGCTCGGTGACCGTGCGGTCGTCGCCGGACCAGAGCAGCACCAGCACGAGGTACTGCGGGTAGGTGAGGCCCCACGGCGCGAGGAGCGCGCGGTAGGCCTGCGTCGTGGAGCGCGACGCCGTGTAGAGCGAGAAGCAGACCAGCTCGTCGGCGATGCGCGCGGGCGGCGCGGTCTCGTCGGCGGGGGCGCAGGGCTCGCGATCGGTCATGGCTCGACCCTGCCACGGAACTAGGTTGTGCGCAATCCAGTTCGGCCGATGCCCAGCCGACGAGCGCCGCCGCGTACCCTGGACCGACATGATCACGAGACGAGAGGCCGCGCTGCGGCTGGGCATCCCGCTGGAGATGGCCACGCGCCACGGCATCCCGGGGCGCGTCCCGGAGTCCGAGATCGCCGCGATGGACCAGGATCCGCCCGCCTGGCTCGCGCAGTCCCGCGCCAACGCGACCGGCAAGCGTCCCGTCTGGGTCCAGCTCACGTGCGAGGTCTGCGGCTTCACGGAGGCCGTGCGCCCGAAGAAGTGGTGGCCGGAGTTCTCCTACCTCTCCTGCGAGCGGCACTCCCCCGACGAGCTCCCCGAGCCCGCGCTCGGCCTCGCGCGCCGCGAGGTCGACGGGATCGGCAGCCGGTTCGTGGGCGTGGTGGACGAGCGGGCGTAGGTCCCCGACGCCGGTCGCCGGCCCGCGGATCGCCCCCGGCACGCTCGTCGAGGCGCGCGAGGTCGTCGCGAGCGGATGCGCGTCGCCTGTGCAGATCGGCCACGCGTCGCCGCCTCCGGCCCCTAGCTTTCCTCCGTGCTGCGACGCGCCCGGTCGGTGACCGTGAGGCGGACGCCGCCCTCCGCCCTGCCGACACGACCCCGAGAGCACCGACATGACCGCACGCCGGAGAAACCGGATCCTCGTCCTCGCCCTGCTGCTGCCCGTCCTCCTGGCCGGGCCGTGGTCGATCCCCTCGGCGGCCCACGCCGCCACGACCACGGGAACCGCCTCCCCCGACGACACCGGGCGCAGCTTCTCCGACGCGGAGGCGTCCGCCGCCGAGTCGTCGTGGACCCCGGAGGCGCTGGCCGCGGCCACCGATCTCGATGCGCCGGGAGACGCCCCGACCACCGCGGCGCCGGCCACCGAGGGGACACAGGCCGCGAAGGGCCCGGGGACGCACGAGCCCGTCTCCTGGATCGGCCGGATCTACTTCGACGTGGACGGGAGGCAGTACTCGTGCTCGGGGTCCTCCATCCGCTCGGACTCCCAGCTCGTCGTCGCCACCGCGGCCCATTGCCTCTACGACCACGGTGACTGGTCCACCCGGGTGGTCTTCATCCCGGCGTGGGATGGCATCAACAAGCCCCTCGGGGTCTGGGGGGCCTTCTACTACGCGGTCTCCCGGGACTGGAGGACCCGGGAGGACCCGGGTCACGACGCGGCGTTCATCAAGATGAAGCCGAAGACGGCGTGGAACGGCACGAAGGAGTACCTGGCCGCCCAGGCCGGCGCCTCCACCCCGGCGTTCCAGGCGGCCACGCCCGGGCTCCACTTCGAGGCGTTCGGGTACCGCCCGCTCAGCGGATACGTCCCGTCGCCCCTCTACACGTGCTCGGGCGAAGGCCGGCACTTCCGGGAGAGGGCCTCGATCCCCGAGTTCCAGATCGCCGACTGCGACCCGCCCGGCGGCGCATCGGGAGGCCCCGTCTACCACGAGTCGACGCGTGGGCCCGGCGGAACCCAGTACGGGGTCATCACGGAGACGCGACGGGCTCGGGACGGCTCGAAGCTCCTCATCTTCGTGCCCTGGGGCGAGGTGGAGCACAGCCTCTATCGGACCGTCGACCTCTGGCCCCGATGAGGTTCTCCTAGGCGAGCACCGCTCTCGGGACACCCGGGACCACTCGACCGGGATCCCTCGCGCCGACCGCACGGACCCCGGCATCCGGCGCGAGCGACGGATGCCGGGCATCGACACGAGTGATGGCGGGCACGCCAGCACCGGGCCTTGCCGCGACGGCGCCGGCCCGGCGGCCGGCCGGCCGGGTCAGGCCGCGACGCCCTCCTCGCGCGCTCCCGCGTGCGCCGCCCCGCCCTCGCGGAGCGCCGGGCAGTGCTCCGGCGTCGGGTGCAGGCAGATGTCGATGACGCGGGTGAGCTCCTCGCGGGCGCGCTCGAGCTCGGCGATGGCCGCGGTGATCCGGTCGCGCTCGGAGCGCAGGAGCGCGAGCGACTCGGGCGCCGCGATGCCGCTGTCGACGCTCGGGAGCAGCTGGCGGATCGTGCGGCTCGGGAGCCCCGCGGCGAACAGCTGCTGGATGAGCTGCACGCGCTCGACCGCGGCCTCCGGGTAGACGCGCTGGCCGCTCGTGGTGCGCTCGGCGGGCAGGAGGCCCTGCTCCTCGTAGTACCGGAGCGCCCGCGTGCTCACGCCCGCGCGTCCCGCCACGTCGCCGATCCGCAACATGCCGCCCTCTTCCCTCGTGATCCGTCGGAGACGTCGATCTCGCGGGCGGACTTGCCCTTCACGTCGACGTCAACTCCTAGCGTAGGCCGCGCCGCACCCCGCGAACGACGCGGGCGGCAGGAGGAAGAGCACGCATGGACATCCAGGATCAGGTCGCCCTCGTCACCGGCGCCAACCGCGGCATCGGCCGCACCTTCGTCGAGGAGCTCCTCGAGCGCGGCGCCCGCAAGGTCTACGCGACCGCGCGCCGACCCGAGGCGATCGACATCCCCGGCGTCGAGGTGCTGCGCCTCGACCTCGCCGACCCCGCGTCGGTGACCGCCGCCGCCGAGGCCGCATCCGACGTGACGCTCGTCGTCAACAACGCGGGCATCTCCACGGGCGCGACGCTCGTCACGGGCGACATGGCGGAGATCCGCCGCGAGATGGACACCCACTTCTACGGGACGCTCGGCGTGATCCGCGCCTTCGCGCCCGTGCTCGCCGCGAACGGCGGCGGCGCGTTCGTCAACATCCTGTCGGCGCTGTCGTGGTTCTCGACCGCGGGCAACGGCGGCTACGCGGCGGCGAAGGCGGCCGAGTGGAACATGACGAACGCGGTGCGGCTGGAGCTCGCCGGGCAGGGCACGTTCGTGCAGGGCGTGCACCTCGGGGCGGCCGACACCGACATCATGGCCGGCTACGACGGCCCGATGATCGCCCCGCGGGACGTGCCGCGGGCGTCGCTCGACGGGCTGGTCGCCGGGTCCGTCGAGGTGGTCGTCGACGACTGGAGCCGCATGGTGAAGGACTCGCTGGCCGGCGACCCCGCCCCGTTCTACGAGAGGATGCGCGCGATCCTCGGCTGACCGACGCCCACCGGCGCCGACCGTGCGGCGAGGGCCCGGCGCCGGGCCCGCGTCAGAGGGACTCGAGCACCTCGAGCGCCTGATGCACCCCGCGATCCCGCCGCATGAGCCCGCCCACCTCGGCCGCCCGCTCCCGACGGGAGAGGGCCTCGCCCATCGCGGGCACGAGGGCGTCGACCGACAGGCGGCGCAGCGGGATCGGGGCGGCGGCCACTCCGCGGCGGTGCAGCAGGGCGCCCCAGAACGGCTGGTCTGCCATGAAGGGCACGACGACGGCGGGCACGCCGGCCCGGGCGACGGCGTGGGAGGTGCCGGCCCCGCCGTGGTGCACGACGAGCGCCGCGCCCGGCAGCACCCGGTCGAACGGCGCCGACCGCACGACCAGCACGTCGGGTCCGGCGCACTCGGCCGGCAGCGCGAGCCCGCCCCAGCCGGTGAGGACCAGCACCCGCAGGCCGTGGGCGCGGGCGGCCGTGACGATTGCGCGCCCGCGGGCGGACGCCTGCCCCTTCGCCATGGAGCCGAACGAGGCGACGATGACGGGACCGGCGGCCAGGAACCCCTCGACGGCCGGGTCGAGCGACGCCGTCGGCGCCTCCTCGTACCAGGCGCCGGTCTGGTGCACGCGCTCCGGCCAGTCGTCGGGCCGGGGCAGCAGCGCGGGGCTCGCGGCCATCAGCGTCGCGCGCGACGGCGAGCGCCGGGCGGGGCGACGACCGCCCGGCAGCTCGGCCGCGGCGCGCGCGACGTCGCCGTCGAAGAGGCGCGCGATGGCGCGGGGCACCGCGTAGGTGGACCGGTTGCGCGCACCGAGGTCGCGGGTGGCCGTGGGACCGCCGGCGGCGGGGAAGCGGTCGCTGGCCGTGGCGACCGGCGCGAACTCCACGACCACGCGCGGGACGCCGAGCGCATCCGCCACCATCGGCGCGCTGAGGATCAGGGGGTGGTGCACCACCACGTCGGGCGCGTAGGCGACCGTCTCGCGGACCGCGGCGACGATCGTCCGCCGCATCGCGGGGCGCACCTCCGTGTGCAGGTGGTGCGCGATGGCCCAGGGGGTGCGGCTCGCCGGGGTCAGCACCCGCTGCACGTCCAGGCCGAGGCGCACGCAGTCCACGCCCTCGGGCGCGACCGCGTCGTCGGGCAGGGCCAGCCGCACCTCGTGACCGCGGGACGCGGCATGTCGGGCGAGGGCCGCGAACGGCTCCACGTCGCCTCGGGTGCCGGCGGTGAGCAGCATCATGCGCATCCGGACAGTCTGGGCCCGGAAGCCGTAAGGCCGACGCTCTCGTCCACCGCGTACGCTCGTGCGAGTGACCGATGGCAGTGAGCGCATGCCGCGCACCGCACCTTCCGAGGTCGCCCTGGCCGTGCGCCGTCTGGTGCTCATCTCGCGCCCGGTGCTCTGGATCAACACCATCGGGTCCGGCCTCGTGGCCGTGTGGCTCACCGGCGCGCTGTTCGACCTGCGGGCCCTGCCGCTCATCCTCTGGCTCACCCTGCCGTTCAACCTCCTCATCTACGGCGTCAACGACGTCTACGACCAGGACACGGACGCGACCAACCCGCGCAAGGGCTCCCTCGAGGGCGCCCGGATCCGGCCGTCCGAGGTCCGGCTCATCGCGTGGGGCGTCGCCGCCCTCAACGTCCCGTTCCTCGTGTACTTCCTCCTGGTGCTGCCCCCGCTCGCGAACGCGGCGATCCTGCTCTACGCGGGCGTGTTCGTCTTCTACTCGGCGCCCCCGCTGCGCTTCAAGGCCCGCCCCTTCCTCGACTCGCTGAGCAACGCGGCGTACGCGCTGCCGCTGGTGATCGTGCCGGCGGCCCTCGAGGTGGCGCCGGTCTGGCCCGCCGCCCTCGGGCTGATGGCGTGGAGCGTCGCCAAGCACGCGTTCGACGCGGTGCAGGACATCGGGGAGGACCGCGAGGCGGGCATCACGACCACCGCGGTGCGGCTCGGCCCGCGCGGGACGGCCCTGTGGAGCGGCGCGTGGTGGATCGCCTCCGCCGCGCTGTTCGCCGTCGTGAGCGTGCCCGTGGCGGCCGTCGACCTGCTGATCGCCGGCATCCTCGTGGTGTCGCTGCTGCGCGACCCGACGCCGGCGACCGGCCATCGCCTGTACCGCCTGTCCGTCGCGTTCCCGTACATCGCGGGGACGCTGGCCGGGGTCCTGCTCATGGTCGCGATCGTGTTCGGAGGGTATCCATGAGCCGCATCGTCGTCGTCGGGGGCGGGATGGGCGGGCTGACCGCCGCCGCGCTGCTCGCGCACGCGGGCCACCGCGTCACCCTGCTGGAGGCCTCCGAGGAGCTCGGCGGCAAGAGCCGTCGGATCCAGCTGGGCGAGGACCGCATCGACACCGGGCCGTCGCTGGTGACGTTCCCGGCGGTGTGGGACGAGCTGCTGCGGCGGCTCGGCGACGGCGGACGCGCGTCCGAGCGCATCGGCGACGTCGGCGGGCTCGACCTGGTGCGGATGCCCGAGGTCGGCCGCTACTACTTCGACGGCGAGGAGACCTCGCTGCCGGTGGCGCCCGACCACCCCTGGTACCCCGCCTGGCGACGGTTCTCCGACATCCACGCGCCCCTCGCCGACGACGTGACCGCGCTCCTGCTCGCCGACCCCACCGATCGGGCCGCCCTCCCCGCGGTGCGCCGGCTGCTGTCCGTGTACGGCTCGCGCCTCACGACGCGGGCCTACCTCGACAGCCTCACGTGGCTGCCCGACGGGCTGCGCGAGATCATCGCGATCCACACCCTCAACGCGGGCGTCTCGCCCGCGCGCACACCGGCCCTCTACGCGAGCATGCCGGCGATCATGGCGGAGACCGGCGCCTGGGTGCCGCGCGGCGGCGTGTTCGAGATCGTGCTCGCGCTGGGGCGGCTGGCCGAGGCGGCCGGGGTCGAGGTGCGGACCGGCGAGGCCGTCACGCGCATCGAGCGCGGGTCGGTCACCACCGCCTCCGGGCGGTACTCCGCCGACCTCGTCGTCAGCGCCCTGGACGCCGACCGGCTGGCCGCGCTGATGGGCCCGTCGCGGATCCCGGCCCTCCCGCGCCTGCGCCCCCGCATCCTCTCGTGCTCGGGCATCGCGCTCTACGGCGTGCTCACGGAGGAGCTGCCGGCGGGGATCGCCACGCACAGCGTGGTGCTGCCGACGAAGCCCGCCGCCCTGCACCGCAGCCTCGAGGCGGGCGACGAGCCGGCGGACACCATGGTGTTCGTCAACCAGTACCGCGCCGGCGACGTGTACCCGAACCCGCACGGCACCGCGGGCATCCTGCTCACCGCGCCCGCCGACGGCGGTCGCTACACGGCCGACCACCCGTTCATGCGGCGCGAGGTCGACCGGGTCTCCGCGGCGATGGGGCTCGACGGGCCCCTCACCGACCTCCTCGACGAGCAGACGGTGCTCGATCCGCGCTACTACGGCGAGGGCGGCGAGCCGCACGGCGCGCTCTACGGGGCCGCGCGTCCGCCGTGGCTGAGCGGGCCGTTCCACCGCCCCTCCTACAACGACCCCTGGCTGCCCTGGCTGTGGCGGGTCGGCGCGTCGGTGCACCCCGGCGGCGGCATCCCGGCGGTGGTCGGCGGCGCGATGATCGCCGTGAGCCGGCTGCTGAGGTCGACCCCGAGCTGATCCGGGGGCTCGGCGATGCCCGGCCCGCGGTGATCGCGGTGACCGGGGACGCCTAGCGCGGCGACGGCGACGGGAGCCGGGCCGAGTCGTCGGCGCGCACGTGCACGGCGTCGCCGCGCAGGTCGAAGAGCAGGGCGGTGCCCACCGGGTACTCGTCGCGCAGCTCCTCGGGCGCGCCGACGTTCACCAGGAACCGCACGGACGCGCCGAACGCGCCCGCCGCGCATCCGCCGCCCTCCGTCGAGCCGAACGCGGCGCGCGACGGCTGCACCGAGAGGCACTCGCCGCGGACCTGCGGGTAGGCGGAGCGGTCGCCCTCGAGCCGCACGAGCGTGAGGCCGTGGAAGCGGGCGGATCCCGTCTCCGCGCCGCCGAAGTAGTCGCGCATGTAGACGGGCAGCTCCTGGTCGGGGTCGAAGCGCACGACGGCGACCTCGCGCCCGGCCGGAGCCGTCAGCGTCGCGACGACGACCGCGGTGAGGGCGACGGCCGCGACGACGGAGGCGGCCCAGAGGATCGCGAGGCGGCGGGAGGCGCGCGGGCGGTGCGGGGCGGGGGCGTCGGGGTCGGGGAGGTCGGCATCGTCCACGGCGGCGCCCTCGGCGAGGTCGTCGTCCGCGTCCGGGTCGGCATCCGCGTCGGCACCTCGTCGTCGCCCGGCGTCGGCGGCGGTGCGCTCGCGCTCGGCGGTGCCGGCGTCGGCCCCGCGATCGGATGCGGGCGTCGCCGCCTCCGCGGGGCGCGTGACGGCCGCGTCCCCGGCACGCCCCTCGAGCTCGCGCAGCCGGTCGAGGTCGACCGGATCGGCTTCGCTGCCCGGCCCGTACGCCCGGCGCCGCAGGTCCGCCAGCTCGGCGCGCTCGGCCCGTCGACCCCGGCCGTGCGGGTCCGGGCGCTCGTCGGGCTCCATCTCCCGATCCTGTCACCGCGCGCGGCGGACGACCGGGCCTGATCGCCCGGCCACCGCGAGCCGACCCGCGTCACCGCGAGCCGACCGCCCCCGCGAGCCGGCCGACGACCGGGCCTGGTCGCCCGCCGATCGCGCGCCTACGCTCGCCCCATGCTCACCGAGACCGACCTGCGGCTCCCCGACGGCCGCACGCTGCACTGCTACGACACGGGGTCCGGCGACGACGCCGACCTCGTCGTCGTGTACCACCACGGCACGCCGAACGTCGGTCCGCCGCCCGCGCCGCTCGTCGAGTCCGCTGCGGGCCGCGGCATCCGCTGGATCTCCTTCGACCGGCCGGGGTACGGCGGATCCACGCGGCACCCGGGCCGCACCGTCGCGACCACCGCGGCCGACGACCTGGCCGTCGCGGACGCGCTCGGCGTCGGGCGCTTCGCCGTGCTCGGGCACTCGAGCGGCGCCGTCGTCGCGCTGGCCGCGGCAGCATCGCTCGGCGACCGCGTGCTCGGCGCCCTGTGCGGCGCGGCCCTCGCGCCCGTGGAGGCGGAGGGCCTCGACTGGTTCGCCGGGATGCACGCGGGCGGCGAGCGCGAGCTCCGAGCCGCGCTGTCCGGAGCGGAGGCGCTCGAGGCGGAGCTCGCCGCATCCGAGTTCGACCCGGCGATGTTCACCGACGGCGACCTCCGCGCGCTCGAGAACGACTGGGCGTGGTTGAACGGGGTCGCCTCGCACGGCCTGGACGCGGGACCCGGCGGCATGGTCGACGACGACCTCGCGCTCGTCGCCGACTGGGGCGTCGACCTCGCGGCCGTGACCGCGCCGGCGATCCTGCTGCACGGCGACGCCGACCGGATCGCGCCGGTCGCCCACGCGCGGTGGCTCGCCGACCGGGTGCCGGGCGCGGAGCTCGTGGTCCGCCCGGGCGACGGCCACATCTCCGTGCTCCGCGGCGCGGAGGACGCGCTCGGTCGGCTGCGGGAGCGGATCCGCCGCGCCGCCTAGAGGAAGAGGTACGGGCCCGGATGCGGCTCTCGCCGACCCGGACGGATCCGGATCGGCGAGAGGGCAGGGGCGGAGCGCCGCGGGTCAGTGCCCGCGCGACACCCGCCGCGGCAGGGCGAACACGAGCGCGAAGGCGACGACCGCGAAGATCGCGCTGACGCCCATGGCCGACGCGGACGCGTCGGTGAACGCCTGCGGCACCATCTGCGGCCCGCGGATCCCGGCGCCGGCCACGCCCGCGAAGAGCACGCTGCCGATCACCGCGATGCTGACGGCCGAGCCGACGCGCTGCACGGTGCCGATCACGCCGGAGGCCGCGCCCGCCTCGGCGGGGTCGACCGTCGCGACGATGAACTGCGCGTTCGGGGCGATGAAGAGGCCGTTGCCGATGCCCGCGAGCAGCAGCGGGACCAGGAGCATCCAGCTGTTCAGGTCGGCCGCGGCCGTGTTCAGCAGCACGAGCCAGAGCCAGATCAGGCCGACGCTCACGAGGGCGGTGCCGATCACGAGCACGGTGCGGCCGAGGCGGTTCGTGAGCCGGTTGCTCTGCGAGGAGCCGACGATGCTGCCGATGGCGAACGGGATCGAGACGAGGCCGGACTCGAGAGCGGAGTTGCCGAGGCCCGACTGCCACAGGATCGAGATGGTGAAGAAGATGCTCGTGAAGGCCGCGAAGTAGACCATCGCGAGGATCACGCCGCCCGTGAAGGCGGGGTGCGTGAACAGGTGCGGCGGGACGAGGACGCCCTTCGAGCGCTTCGTCTGCAGGACCTCCCACGCGCCGAAGAGCGCGAGGAGCACGACGCCGCCCGCGAGCGAGAGGTACGTCCAGAGCGGCCAGCCCTGGTCCTGGCCGTCGATGAGCGGCACGAGCAGGGCCACGAGGCCGGCGCTCACGAGCAGGATGCCGACGAGGTCGACGCCGGACGCGGCGGGCTTCGCGGCGGCCGTCCCGCCCTGCTGCGCACCCGCGCGCTGGCCGGACTGCGCGCGCACGTCGCCCGCGACCTCCTCGGCCACCCGGCGGCTCGGGAGCAGGAAGATCGCGGCGATCACGGTCGCGATGCCGACGGGCAGGTTCACGAAGAAGACCAGGCGCCAGCCCGACTCCTCCCCAGCGGCCTGGATGATCAGACCGCCCACGATCGGGCCGAGGGCGGACGAGACGCCGATGACGGCGCCCATGATGGCGAACGCCTTGCCGCGCGCCTGCGGCGGGAACAGCAGCTGGATGAAGGCGGTCACCGCGGGCACGAACAGGCCGCCGGCGAGCCCCTGCACCACGCGCGCGATCACGAGCTGGAGGTCGTCCTGAGCCACACCGCACGCGAGGCTGGCGAGCGTGAAGAGCGCGATGCCGGTCACGAACACCCACTTGTGCCCGTAGCGGTCGCCGAGGCGGCCCGCGGGGATCAGCGCGAGGCCGAACGCGAGCGCGTAGCCGGAGATGATCCAGCTCAGCGTCGACTCGGAGGCGTCGAGGCTCGTGCGGATGGTCGGCAGCGCCACGTTCACGATGGTCGTGTCGAGCAGCGCGATGAACATGCCGGCGAGCAGCACGATGAGCGCCTGCCAGGCGCGGCGGGAGACGACGGGGGCGGCGGGCCGGCCGGAGCCGGGCGCTCCGGACGCGCCGGTGTCCCCTGCCGCCGGGCGGGCGGATGCGGTGGTGTCGGACATGGGGTCCTTTCGTGCCGGCGCGGGCGTCGGCGGTGGTGCGAGCGGATCCGGCCAGCGCGCACGGCAGCGGGCGACGCGGGCGCGGGACGGGAGGTCGGGCGCCTCGCGTGCGAGCGGGCGGCGCACGGAGGAGGATCCGCGACGGTGCGGGAGAGACGGCCGGGCGGATGCGCCCGTCCCGCCAGTCTGTCACCGGTTGACCGTTGCGGCCTATCTGGATGTCCGGCCACAGGCGGCCGTCACCGGCGGGCGCCATCGACAGCCGTCGTCGGCGGCGTTCCGTCATCCGGCGGATGCGGCGCGCGCGCCCGCGTCGATAGCGTGGCCGGATGAGCGCCGCATCCGCCCCCGACAGCGTCGACCGGTTCTGGGTGCGCCCGCGGCCCGACCGCGCCGGCCTGCGGTTCGACCTGCTGCTCGCGCTCGTGATGCTGGTGCTCACGACGGGGAGCTGCACCCTCTACTACGCGCTCGGCATGTACCCGACCCGGCCGCCGATGTGGGTCATCGCCGCGTGGATCCTGCTGATGACCGCTCCTCTGGCGCTCCGGCGCCTGCAGCCCGAGGCCGTGACCCTCGTGCTCGGCGCCACCTTCGTCGTCGGCGCGTACCAGTTCGTGCCCGAGGTGCTGTTCTCGAACATCGCCATGTTCATCGCCATGTACTCCCTCGGCGCCTGGGGGCGGAACCGCCTGCGGGCCAACATCGTGCGCGGCGTCATCGTCGTCGGCATGTTCGCGTGGCTCTTCAGCTCGCTGCTGCAGGCCTCGGGGTTCTACTCGCTCGCGGGGTCGACGTTCGAGAACGCGCCCGCCGACGCGTGGATCCCCGCCCCCGTCGCCGCCGGCCTCGTCTCCATCGTCACGAACCTCCTCTACTTCGGCGGCGCCTGGTACTTCGGCGACCGTGCGTGGGCGTCGGCCCGCGACCGCTGCGCGCTCGAGACGCGCACGGCCGAGCTCGCGACCGAGCGCGAGCGGGTGGCGGAGCAGGCGGTCACGATCGAGCGGGTGCGCATCGCGCGGGAGCTGCACGACGTCGTCGCGCACCACGTCTCGGTGATGGGCGTGCACGCGGGCGCCGCGCGCCGGGTCCTCGCGCGCGACGCCGAGAAGGCCGCGACCTCGCTCGGCATCGTGGAGGACAACGCGCGCAGCGCCATCGAGGAGCTGCACCGGATGCTCGTCGCGCTCCGCCAGGAGGAGGACAGCACGGCATCCGCCGACGGCGCCGACGGCGACCCGACCCGCACGGCGTCCACCCGCGGCGTCGACCAGCTGCCCGAGCTCGTGGCGGAGGCGTGCGGCGCCGGGCTCCGGGTGACGTACGACGTCATCGGCACGCCGCGCCCGCTCACGCCCACCGTCGACCTCATCGTCTACCGGGTCGCGCAGGAGTCGCTCACCAACGTGCGGAAGCACGCGGGCACGGGCGCCCGCGTCGACCTCCGCGTGCGGTACCTGCACGACCGCGTCGAAGTGGAGGCGAGCGACGGCGGACCCGCGGGAGCCGCCGCCTCCGCGGCCGCCGGGCCCGTGCGCAACGGCCCCGGCGGCCTCGGCCAGCGCGGCATGCGGGAGCGCGTGGCGGCGGTGGGCGGATCCATCGACATCGGCCCCAAGGCCCGCGGCGGCTACCTCGTGCGGGCGTCGCTGCCGACGACCCCGTCCGCCGTCGTGCCGCCCGTGCCGATGCCCGTGCCCCTCGCCGTGTCCGCCCCGGAGCCCGTGTCCGGGACGGAGCCCGCGTCCGGGTCGGAGCACGATGCCGTCCCGGCGCCTTCCTCCACCCCTGGACCCGCTACCGCCGCCGAACCCGTCTCCCTCCCCGAGCCCGCCTCCGTCCCCGAGGAGACCCGCGCATGAGCGCCGATCCGACCGACCCCGACCCCGCCATCGCCACCACCGCGCCGGCCGCCGTCCGCGTCCTCCTCGTCGACGACCAGGCGCTCGTGCGCGCCGGCTTCCGCGTGATCCTCGAGAGCGAGGACGGCATCGAGGTGGTCGGCGAGGCCGCCGACGGCGAGGAGGGCGTGCGCCTCGCCGCCGCGCTCGCGCCCGACGTGATCTGCATGGACGTGCAGATGCCGCGCGTCGACGGCCTCGAGGCCACGCGCCGCATCGTCGCCGACCCGGCGATCCGCGCGGGCGTCCTCATGCTCACCACGTTCGACCGCGAGGACTACCTCTTCACCGCGCTGGACGCGGGCGCGAGCGGGTTCGTGCTGAAGAGCGCGTCGCCGGAGTCGCTCGTGGAGGCCGTGCACGTGATCGCACGCGGGGACGCGCTGCTCTCGCCCGACGTCACGCGCCGGGTCATCGAGCGCTTCGGCCGCGGATCCGGCACCCCCGGCGACGAGCCCGCACCCGCCGCCGCGCCCGCGGTCCCCGCCGACCCGCGCGTGCAGACCCTCACCGACCGCGAGCTCGAGGTGCTGCGCCTCCTCGCCGAGGGCCTCGCCAATGCGGAGATCGCCGAGCGCCTCTACCTCGGCGAGGCCACCGTGAAGACGCACGTCTCGCGCCTGCTGCTGAAGCTCGGCGTGCGCGACCGCGTGCAGGCGGTCGTCTTCGCGTACGAGCGCGGCATCGTCGTGCCGGGCGCGAGCTGAGGACGACTCGGCCCGGACCTACCCGTCGTAGGCGACGTGGTGCAGCTCGGCGTCCGTCCGCTCCGCGTGGAGCCGCGTGTACCGGCGGGCGATGACCTCGGGCGCCGCGTCGGGGTGGCCGCCGCCGATGAGGGCCGTGATCCCGACATGCGCGACGTAGACGCCCTTCGGCGCGAGCGCGGCGTGCAGGTTCAGGGTCCAGTTGCGCAGGCCCGCGGCCGCGATGTTGACGTTGCCGAGGAAGGGCAGGGGCGAGATGGATCCGCCGCCGGTGGTGATGAGCACCGTCCCGCGGCCGGCCTCGATCATGGCGGGCAGGACGTGCCCGACCGCGGTGAGGGCGCCGCCCAGGTAGAAGTCGATCTGCGGCTGGAGGTTCGCGGGGGTGACCTCGAGGACGTCGACGGACTCGAGGGACGGGTCGGCCGGGGAGAACTCGAGCACGTCGATGGGGCCGAGCTGCGCGACGACCGCGTCGAGCGCGCGGGTGACGCTCGCCGCGTCGCGGATGTCGGCGGCGAAGCCCTGCGCGGTCACGCCCTCGGAGCCGAGGGTGGCGGCGAGGCCGTCGAGCTTGGCCTGGTCGCGCGAGACGAGGGCGACGGCGAAGCCCTCGCGGCCGAAGGCCCGGGCGATCTCGAGGCCGAGCCCGGCGCCCGCGCCGACGATGGTGATGAGGGGCATGGTGGTCCTTCGTCCTGGCCGGCTGGAGTCGGCGTGAGCGGTAAGTTGAGGGTGTCCTCAGATGCGAGCGTACACACAACTTGAGGACCACCTCAACAACAAGGAGCCCAATGCCCGAGCAGCGGACCATGCGGCGCGACGCCCGCGCCAACGTCGAGAAGCTGCACGCCGCCGCCCTCGCGACGTTCACCGAACGCGGCCTCGGCGCGCCCCTGGAGGACATCGCGCGGGCCGCGGGCGTCAGCATCGGCACGCTCTACAACCGCGTCGGCTCCCGCGAGGCGCTCATCGACGCCGTCATCCCGACCATCGCGGGCGAGAAGCTGCTCGCCCTCAAGGCGTCCGTCGACGCGGAGCCCACCCCGCGGGCGCGCCTCGAGCGCTTCGTCCACGGCATGGTCGACCTGCAGCTCGAGGATCCCGCCCTCAACGACGCCATGCTCCGCCGCTTCCCCGAGGCCGCCGCGCTCATCAGCACGTGCGACCGGTCGATGGAGCTCGGGCACCGGCTCGTCGAGGAGGCGCACGACGACGGATCGCTGTCGGACGGCTTCACCTCCGACGACCTCCTGGCGATCATCTGGCTCGCGGGCTCCGCCAGCCGCGACGCGGGCGCACCCGAGGGCTGGCGCCGCGTCATCGACCGCAGCCTCGCGGCCGCGTGGCGGGAGCCGCGGGGCAGCGGGGCGGGGGCCGGCGCGCCCCGCGCGTCCCTCTGACGGACCACGCGTCCCGCTGACGAACCGGGCATCGCGCCGACGGACGGCGCGGACGCGGCGCCGGCGGGATGCCGACCCGCTCCCGCGGCCGTCCCGGATCAGCGCCCGGCGTCGATCCGCTCCGCGCGACGACGCCGCAGCGCCGACTCGTCCTTGCCCACGATCGCGAGCAGCAGGATCGCGAGCGCGACGCACACGAGGATCAGCACGAAGGTCACGTCCCAGCCGAACGCGTGCACCGAGGCGCCGATGCCCGTCGAGGCGAGCGTCGCGCCGAGCACGTAGCCGAACAGCCCCGTGAAGCCGGCCGCGGTGCCCGCGACCTTGCGGGGGCTGAGGTCGAGCGCCTGCAGGCCGATGAGCATGACCGGTCCGTAGATCAGGCCGCCGATGAGCACCAGCGCCGCGAGCGACACCCAGAGCGGGCCGTCCGCGGGCGAGAGCCAGTAGATCGCGACGGCGACGCCGACCGCCGCCATGAAGAGGATCCCGGTCGGCGAGCGCCGCCCGCGGAACACCCGGTCGCTGATGTAGCCGCAGAGGAGCGTGCCGGGGATGCCCGCGAGCTCGAACAGCGAGAACCCGGCGATGCCCTCGCCGAGGCTGGCGCCGCGCACGTCCGCGAGGTAGATGGGCGCCCACACGAGCACGCCGTAGCGGAGCGTGTAGACGAAGACGTTGGCGAGCGCGAGGTTCACCATGGTGCGGTTGCCGATGACGTAGCGGCGGATGGTCGACCAGGTCGACGCGCCCTCGTCCGCGGCGTCGGTCTCGACGGGCGCGGGATCGTGGCGGTGCTCCTCGATGGGCGGCAGGCCCTCGGACTCCGGGGTGTCGCGGAGGAGGACGAAGGCGACCAGCGCGATCACGATGCAGACGATCGCCGGGAACCAGAACGCGCTCTGCCAGGTGCCGAAGGTCGCGATGGCGAGGCCCGCGAGGCCGCCCGCGCCGGCGCCGCCGACGTTGTGGGCGACGTTCCAGATGGCGGTCTTCCCGCCGCGCTCCGAGGTCGAGAACCAGTGCACGAGGGTGCGACCGGACGGCGGCCAGCCCATCCCCTGGAAGAAGCCGTTGACGATCATGACCACCGCGAACAGCGCCACCGACGCCCCGACCGCCGGCACGAACGCGACCACGAGGTTGGCGAACGCGGACAGCAGCAGGCCGATGGGCAGGAACCAGCGCGCGCTGCTGCGGTCGCTGACGATCGCGCTGAGGAACTTGCTGAAGCCGTAGGCGAGCAGCACGCCGTTGGTGAGGATCCCGAGGCCGAGGGCGCTGAAGCCGTTCTCGTCGCGGAGGATCGTGGCCACCAGCGGCACGTTGTTGCGGATCAGGTAGTAGGCCGCGTAGCCGATGAAGATGCCGAGGAAGACCTGCAGGCGGAGGCGCGGGTAGCGCCGGGCGACGGTCGCGTCGTCGAGCCGGGGCGCGGGCGGCGGGGCCGCCATGAAGGAGAGGAGCCCGCGTCGGACGGCTGCCCCGTCAGGTCGGGTGCGCTGGTCGGTGGTCATGGTCTGCCTCCTGGTCGTCGCATCGTTGCGACGAGAGACCACTCAACGCCTTCGCAAGACGATCGCCTAGGGAGCGTGGCGGATCAGAACCCGCCGCGCTGCGACATCGGCGACAGCACGAGCTCGTCGATCCGCACGTGCGGCGGCGACGCGAGCACGAACATCGCGGCGCGGGCCACGTCGTCGGGCGTGAGCATCGCGGCACGCTCGGCGGCGTCGGGCACGGTCGGCCGGAGCGCGAGGAAGTCGCTGTCGATCGTGCCCGGGCAGAGGTGCGTGGCGCGGATCCCGCTGCCCGCCTCCTGCCCGTTGAGGTCGCGCACCAGGGTCCCGAGCGCGGTCTTCGACGCGCTGTAGGCGACGCCGGCACCGGGCGAGTGGGTCCACGCGGCGTACGAGGAGACGAGGACGACCGTGCCGCCGGACGCCCGCAGCAGCGGGAGCGCGGCGGCGACCTGGTGCGCGGGTCCGGTGAGGTTCGTCGCGACGATGCGGTCGAAGTCGGCGAGGTCCTGGTCGGCCCAGGCGCGGCGCGGGGCGTTGAGGCCGGCGGCCACGACGATCCCGTCGAGCCGGTCGAGACCCGCCACCACGGCGGCGAGCGCGGCGTCGTCGGTGACGTCGAGCGGGGCGACGAGGGCGGTGGATCCGAGGTCGTCGACGAGCGCGCGCGTCTCCTCGAGCGGATCCAGGCGCCGGCCCGAGAGCACGAGGTCCCAGCCGTCGCGGGCCGCGGCGACGGCGGTGGCACGGCCGACGCCGGATCCCGCGCCGCTCACCCAGAGGACGCGCGCGCCCGTCGCCCCCTCCCCAGGTGCGTCCCGGGTCTGCTCGTCGTGCGTCGTCGCTCCGGACATGGCGGTCTCCCTCGGTCACCCCTACGTTGAGGGAGACGCTATTGGGAACCGAGGGGAACGCGCATGCTCATCGACCTCCGCGACAGGGTCGTCGTCGTCTCCGGTGCCGCCCAGGGCATCGGCCGCGCCCTCGCCGAGCGCTTCCTCGAGGAGGGGTGCCGGGTCTTCGGGCTCGACCTCCGGTTCGGCGACGCGCTGCCGGAGGGGATCACCGCGATCGTGGCGGACGTCACCGACCAGGCCTCCGTGCAGGCCGCCGTCGCGCGGGTGGTCGAGGCGGCCGGACGCGTCGACGTGCTCGTGAACAACGCCGGCATCAACGTCGAGGGGGCCGTCGAGACGCTCGAGCCCGCGCGCTTCCGGGCGGCGTTCGACGTGAACGTCGGCGGGGTGTTCCTCCTGGCGCAGGCCGTCATCCCGGCCATGAAGGCGGCCGGCGGCGGGCGCATCCTCAACGCGGCGTCGTTCGCGGCCGTCGTCCCGAGCGTCGGCGCGGCCGCCTACGGCGCGTCGAAGGCCGCGGTCGTGCAGTTCACGCGGGTGCTCGCGAGCGAGCTCGGGCCCTGGGGCATCACCGTCAACGCGTACGCGCCCGGCATGATCCCCACGGCCATGAACGGGTTCGCCGAGATGCCGGAGCCCGCGCAGGACCGCCTGCTCGACACCCTCAGCATCCGCCGGTGGGAGCGGCCGGACGACGTGGCCGACCTCCTCGTCATCCTCGCGAGCGACCGCGCCGGCTACATCACGGGCACGCTCGTCGACGTGAGCGGCGGCAAGCTCGCCACGCAGATGCCCCAGCGCGCGTACGAGGGCCAGGGCGCGCCGGAGCGCGGGCCGCGGGACGGCGCCCGGTGAGCGTCACGACCTGGGAGGCGCAGCCGCTCGACACCGTGCGCGCCGAGCACGCCGAGGCGCCCCTCTGGGACACCGCGCGCGGCACGCTCCTGTGGGCCGACCAGTACGTGGGCATCCTGCGCGAGGCGACGTTCGACCCGGCCACGCTCGCGGTGGGGCCGGTCACCGAGACGCACGTCGGCGGCCCGCTGGGCGCGGTGGTGCGCCATGCGGAGGGCGGGCACGTGCTCGCCGCGCGCGACGGCTTCGTCCGCCTCACGGGCGACGGCGAGCTGATCCCGATGACCGACGTGCTGCCGGCCGACGGCATCCGGCGCCGCATGAACGACGGCGAGGTGGATCCGCGCGGCCGACTCTGGGCGGGATCCATGGCCTTCGACAAGACGCCCGGCGCGGGTGCGCTGTACCTGCTCGACCGCGGCGTCGCGACGACCGTGCTCGAGGGCGTCACCATCTCCAACGGCACCGCCTTCTCTGCCGACGGCACCGAGATGCTCTACATCGACACGACCACGCAGCGCGTGCGGCGCTTCCGGGTCACGGACGAGGGCGGCCTCGCGGATCCCGAGGTGGTGGTCGAGATCGACCCCGCCGACGGTCACCCCGACGGCATGTGCCTCGACGACGAGGGCTTCCTCTGGGTCGCGCTCTGGGGCGGCGGCGAGGTGCGCCGCTACTCCCCGACCGGCGAGCACGTCGGATCCGTGCGCGTCGACGCGCCGCAGGTCTCCAGCTGCGCGTTCGTCGGACCCGACCGCGACGTGCTCGTGATCACCACCTCGCAGGAGGGCTACACCCCGGAGGACTCGGCCCGGCATCCGCGCGCGGGCATGCTGTTCGCGGTGCGGCCGGGCGTCACCGGCCCGGCGGCGAGCGCCTACGCGTAGGCGGTGACGGCGGCGGAGTCCACGAAGCCTGCCGGGCGTCCGGACCCGCGTGCGGCTCCCCCGGCGAGCACGGCCGACGCGGCGGCGACCACGACTCCGGCGAGCACGGCGGCGGTCACGGGGCCGACCGACGAGTGCGCGAGCACCAGGCCCGCGACGACGGCGACGGCCTGCACGATCCAGAGGGCGCGGATCCACCACCGCCACGCGCCTCGATCCATGACCACGCGCTCGAGCCCTCGGCGCACCTGGACGACCGCGGCCACCCGCACGAGCACCGACAGCGTCAGCAGCGCGAGGCCGGTCAGGGCCAGTCGAGGGGTGCCGATGTCCGTGAGGATCAGCGCGAACAGCACGAGCCCCGCCGCACCGGCCCCGTCGGCGACGGCCTGGACGACGGTGGCGATGCGCATGATCCGACCCTAGGAGCGTCCGGCCCGCCGAGCCATCCGCGGCGGCGCCCCAGATGAGGGGCCGTCGCGCCCCCGACCCGCCCGTCCCCCACGGGGTTCCCCCTCACGGCGGACTCCCCCGCGCACCCCCGCCCCTAGCGTGAGCAGCACGGATCACCCACGCCCACCGAGGAGGCCCTCCGTGCTCGAAGTCCACAACGTCACGCGATCGTTCGGGGACCGCCGCGTCCTCGACGACGTGTCCTTCGCCGTGCGGCCGGGGAGGCTGACCGGCTTCGTCGGCGGCAACGGCGCCGGCAAGACCACCACCATGCGGATCATGCTCGGCGTGCTCACGCCCGACTCCGGGACGGTGTCGCTGGACGGTCGCGACCTCGGCACGTCGAGCCGGCGCACCTTCGGCTACATGCCGGAGGAGCGCGGGCTGTACCCGAAGATGAAGCTGCAGGAGCAGATCGTCTACCTCGGCCGCCTGCACGGCATGTCCGCCGCCGACGCGACCGCCAGCACCGAGCGCCTGCTCGAGCGGCTCAGCCTCGGCGAGCGGCGGAACGACCCCATCGAGTCGCTGTCGCTCGGCAACCAGCAGCGCGCGCAGATCGCCGCGAGCCTCGTGCACGACCCGGAGGTGCTCGTGCTCGACGAGCCGTTCTCGGGCCTCGACCCGATCGCGGTCGAGACCGTCCTCGGCGTCCTCACCGAGCGGGCCGCCCAGGGCGTGCCCGTGCTCTTCTCCTCGCACCAGCTCGACATCGTGGAGCGCCTCTGCGACGACGTGGTCGTCATCGCCGAGGGCCGGATCCGCGCATCGGGAGACCGCGAGCAGCTCCGCGACCAGCACAGCCGCCCCCTCACGGAGCTCCTCATCGACGGCGACGGCGGCTGGGTGCGCGACGTGCCCGGCGCCGAGGTCGTCGAGTTCGACGGCGGCTACGTGCTCTTCGAGGCCGACGACGAGACGCGCCAGCGCGTGCTCGCCGAGGCCGTCTCCCGCGGATCCGTCGCCGGGTTCGCGCGCCGCCGCCCCACCCTCAGCGAGATCTTCCAGGAGGTCGTCCAGTGAGCACCACGTCCACCCCGCCCGGCACGAGCCGCGGCGCCGCCCGGGGCACCGCGCCCACGTTCGCCCAGTCGACGATGCTCGTCACGGGCCGCGAGGTGCGCATGCGCCTGCGCAGCAAGTCGTTCCTCATCAGCACCGGGATCCTGCTCTTCGGCATCCTCGCCTCCATCGTCGTCAGCGGCTTCCTCGCCTCGAGCGGCAGCCTCGGCGACGGCGGCAGCACGCGCGTGGCGGTCGTCGGCAGCGCCCAGCAGGCCGTGTCCGGCGCATCGTCGCTCGAGGGCGTGCCCGCCGACAGCGTCGAGGACGCGCGGGCGATGGTGCGCGACGGCGACGTGGACGCGGCCGTCGTCCCCGACACGCAGGCCGACGCCGACGGCGCCGTGCTCGTGATCGGCGACGAGTCCGCGCCCGACGGCGTCGTGCAGGCGCTCACGGAGACGCCCCGCGTGGAGCTGCTCGACGAGCCGACGACCAACCCCGCCATCGGCTACCTGATGGCGGTCGCGTTCGGCGTCGTCTTCTTCATCTCAGCGCTGACGTTCGGGCAGATCATCGCCCAGAGCGTCGTCGAGGAGAAGCAGACCCGCGTGGTGGAGCTGCTCATGTCGACGATCCCCGTGCGCGCGCTGCTCGCCGGCAAGGTGCTCGGCAACAGCATCCTCGCGTTCACGCAGATCGCGCTCATCGCCCTGATGTCCGGCGTCGGCCTGCTCGTCACGGACCAGACGGCGCTCCTCGCGGTCATCGGCCCGTCGGTGCTGTGGTTCGTCGTGTTCTTCGTGTTCGGGTTCGTGCTGCTGGCCTCGATGTTCGCGGCGGCCGCCTCGCTCGTGTCACGCCAGGAGGACGTGGGCGCGGTGACCATGCCGGTCACCTCGCTCGTGATGATCCCGTACTTCGCGGTCATCTTCTTCAACGACGACCCGACCGTCATGGCGGTGATGTCCTACATCCCGTTCTCGGCCCCGGTGGGCATGCCGCTGCGCCTCTTCCTCGGCACCGCCGAGTGGTGGGAGCCGCTCGTGTCGCTCGCCGTGCTGATCGCGACGACCTCGGTCGTGGTGGCCCTCGGATCCCGCATCTACAGCAACTCGCTGCTCCGCACCGGCAGCCGCGTGAAGCTGTCGGAGGCGCTGAAGGGCTGACGCCCGCGCGGCCCGGCCGCGCCCCCACGACCGCCCGGTCGCGTCCGCTCCCCCGCGGACGCGGCCGGGCGCGCGTACGTTCGGGGCATGACCGCCGCGACGACGCCCGGATCCCGCCCGCCCCTCGAGCTGCCGTTCCCCGGCGCGCCCTGGGCCGAGGCGATGCGCCGGTTCTTCCTCAAGTACGCGACCTTCCGCGGGCGCGCGAGCCGGAGCGAGTACTGGTGGTGGATCCTCACGGGCTTCGTCGCGACGACCGCCCTGCGGACGCTGAGCAGCCTGACCAGCGGGGAACCCGGCTCGCTCGACCTCACCGACGCCATGGCCATCACGGATGCGTGGAGCGGCCTGCTCGCGGTGGGGCAGCTCGCCGTCTTCGTCCCGTTCCTGGCCGTCTCGTGGCGGCGGCTGCACGACACCGACCGCACCGGCGCGTGGATCTTCGTCTGCTTCGTGCCGATCGTGGGGCTCATCGTCTACGCGATCATGGCCGCCACCGGATCCCGTCCGGGCGGCGCCCGCTTCGACTGACGACGCGCCTGCCGCGAGCGCGCATGCGCCGGCCCGCTTCCCGCTCCGGTGAGCGCGATCCGCTCCCCCACCCCGAGGACACCATGGCCACCGCTGCCCGCCGCACCACCCTGCCCACCGCGCTCGCGGCCGTCCTCGTCGCCGCCGCGCTCAGCGGGTGCTCGCCGCAGCAGATCGCCGACCTGATCCCCCACGACGCCCCGCGCGACGGCCAGGGCGCCATCACCGCGAGCGGCAGGACCGACGTCTTCGACCTGCGCCAGGGCGACTGCATCGAGGACCAGTCGCTCGTCGACAGCCTCTCCGGCGAGAGCGGGGACGCGACGGGACAGGAGGTGACCGCGGTGCGGACGGTGCCGTGCGCCGACCCGCACGACTTCGAGGCGTACCGGGACGTGACCCTCACGGGCGGATCCGACTACCCCGGCTCGGATCCGGTCGACGCGCAGGCCGACGACGCGTGCAGCAAGGCCTTCGACTCCTTCATCGGCTTCGACTACCAGGACTCGATCTACGACTACACGTACTACCAGCCCACGGCCGAGGGCTGGACGACCGGCGACCGCACCGTCACGTGCCTCGTCGGCGATCCCGCGGGCACGACCGTGGGCTCGCTCTCCGGCATCGGCCGGTAGCGCGCGGACGCGCCCGCGGATCCCGGTGGCGGGGTCCGCGGGCGCGGGGCGTGCGGTCGTGCGGTCCTGCGGTCGTGCGGCGTAGCGCGGCGCGGCGCGGCGTTAGGAGCGGTCGCCCTGCACCTCGACGGCCGCGGGGCCGTCCACCTCGATGCGGGTCGTGCCGTCGGCGCGCTCGTCGACGACCACGGTGACCTCCGGGGCGGCGGTGCCGTCATGATCGGCTGCGCCGTCGTGGTCGGCGTACGTGTCGAAGTCGGCTGCCGTGGAGTCCTCGTCCACGGAGGGCTCGCGGGCGGATGCGTCGGCATCACGCTCCTCGGCCGCCTGGCGCGTGTCCTCGACGTCGGCCTTCGCGGAGTCGGCGAGCACGGCACCGGCGGCCTTCGCGCGGTCGGCGACCTCGGATCCGACCTCCTTCGCCGTGTCGGCCGCGCGGGCCGCGGCGTCCTGGGCACGGTCGGCCGCGTCACGGCTCCGGTCTGCGGCCTCGGCCGAGCCCTCGCGCACGCGGTCGGCGGCGTCGGATCCGGCCGCCTTCGCCTTCGCGGCCGCATCCGACCCGGCCGACTTCGCCTTGTCGAGCGCGTCCGATCCGGCGTCCTTCGCCTTGCCGAGCGCATCGGCCCCCGCGCCCTTCGCCCGCTCGAGCGCAGCCCCCGCCGGCGACAGCTCGTCGTCGAACGGGCCGTGCACGTCGGTCACGCGGATGTTGACGCGCACCGCGCCGGGCGCGATCTGGCGGGCCGCGTGCGCGACCTGCTCGCGGGTCCGGTCGACCACGTCCTGCACGGGCGCGGGGTACTCGACCACGAGGTCGATGTCGATCACGACGCCGCCCGACTCCTCCGAGACGGTGACGCCGGGGCCCGTGCTCGTGCCGCGGATCGCCCGGGACGCGGCGTCGAGGGCCCGCGCGGCCGAGCCGCCGAGGTGATGCACGCCCGTGACGCCCGCGGCGGTCTCCGCGGCGGCGACGCCGATGCGCTGCGCGGCGGTCTCCCCCTCCGGGTGCGCAGCGGCGACGCCGGTCAGGTCGATGGGACGGATGGCGGGTGCGGCGTCGTTCACGTCGGTGCTCCTTCGGTGGTGCGGGAGGGGTGCGGATGCGGTGCGGAGGGGTGATGGGGCCGGGCCATGCTGCCGCGCGGATCGGCGCGCCGGCCGGGTGCGCGCGATGCGCGAGCACGGCGGCGGGACCGGGCGAACCCGGTCCCGCCAGCGGGTGGTGCTACTGGACGCGGCTCTGCTTGTCGTCGTCCTCGTCCTTGTCGTCCGACGGGATGTGCACGTCGGAGACGGTGACGTTGACCTCGGTGACGTCCATGCCGACGACCTGCGAGATGGCGTCGGTGACGGACTCGCGGATCCGGTCGGCGAGGTCCTGCAGCGCGACGGGGTACTCGGCGACGACGACGATGTCGGCCGCGACCTGCTTCTCGCCGACCTCGACGGAGATGCCCTGGCCGCGGTCCTGCTGGCCGATGACGTTGCGGATCGCGCCGACGGCACGCGCGGCGCCGTTGCCCAGGTCGTGCACGCCGGGGACCTGGCGGGCCGCGATGCCGGCGACCTTCTCGACGACGCCGTCGGCGATCGTGTTCTTGCCCGAGGCGGAGCCGGCGGGGGTGTGCTTCGCGGCGGCGCGGCTGGAGGCGGTGGCGGGGGTGACGTCGGTCATGTGGTGCTCCTGGTGATCGGTGGCGCGCCCCGGGATGCGGGTCGCGGTGCCGGCTGGATGACCGGCACGTCAAGGAGACGGGCAGGGCCGCCCGGTCGTCCCGGACGTCCAGGGATCCTCCAGGCAGGAGCGGCCGCGCTTCGCTGCGCGGCCAGCGGGAGGCGGCGTGCGTGCGCTTTCCGGCCAGGAGCCGGGGCACGGCGGCGCGCGGCACGGACCCGTCCGCCGACGCCCGCACGGATGTCGTCCGTCCGGCCTAGGTTGAGCCCATGACCGACGCCTCCGGCACCACCGCGCACCACGACGTCCTCGTCATCGGCGGGGGGAACGCCGGGCTCTCGGTCGCGGGGCGCCTCCGGCGGTACGGCATCCAGGATGTGGCCGTCGTCGAGCCGCGAGACACCCACTACTACCAGCCGATGTTCTCCCACGTCGCGGGCGGCACCGCGCGCGCCTCGCAGGCCACGCGGCCGCAGGGGTCCGTCACGCCGAAGGGCGTCACGTGGATCCAGGACCGCGTCGCCGGCATCGACCCGGCCGCGAAGACGGTCGCCCTCGCCTCCGGCGCACGCCTCTCCTACGGCCAGCTCGTCGTGTGCCCGGGCATCCAGAAGGACTGGGACGCCGTGCCCGGCCTCGTCGCGGCGATGGACTCGCCCGTCGGCATCTCCAACTACGAGCACCACTACGCCGCCAAGGCGTCGAAGGTGCTGCGGGACGTGCGCTCCGGCACGGTCGTCTTCACGCAGCCGGACGGCCCGGGCACCTGCTCGGGCGCGTCGCAGAAGCCCATGTACCTCGCATGCGACCACTGGCGCGCGATCGGCGTGCTCGACGACATCCGCGTCGTGCTCGTGGTGCCGACGCCCACCATGTTCGGCATGCCGCTCATCGACGCCGAGCTCGAGCGCAAGGTCGCCGAGTACGGCATCGAGGTGCGGTACGGGCGCGAGCTCGTCGCCGTGGATCCGGTCGCCCGCACCGTGGAGATCGCCGGCGTCGACCGCGCCCGCGCGCTCCTCGGGCCCGACCACGCCGCGCAGCAGGGCCTCGAGGGCGCCGAGCGCGAGACGATCGCCTACGACGTGCTGCACGCGGTCCCGCCGCAGTCCGCGCCCGACTGGCTCGCCGACACCGGCCTCGCGGCGCCCGGCGACGCGGGCGGCTTCGTCGAGGTGGATCCGCTCACCCTCCGCCACCCGCGCTTCCCCGACGTGTGGGCGCTCGGCGATGCGGCCGCCACCACCAACTCGAAGTCCGGCGGAGCCCTCCGCAACCAGACCACCGCGGTCGCGAAGAACCTCGTCGCGGCCCTCCAGGGGAAGCCGCTCCCCCAGACCTACGACGGGTACTCGGTGTGCCCGTTCGTCGTCTCGCGCTCCACCGTCGTGTTCGCCGAGTTCGACGACCGCTACCGCCCGAAGCCCACGGTCCCCGGCTGGAAGGGCCTCGCGAAGGAGCGCCGCATCACCTTCCTCACCGACCGCTACGTGCTGCCCTGGGTGTACTGGAACCTGATCCTGCAGGGGCGCGCCTGATCAGGCCGCGTCGGTCGGGCGGCTCTCGGCGGCTTGCGTCGCCGAGGATCCCGGCGGCCGCCACACGGGCGCGTCACCCGCCGCGTCCGCGAGCCGCCGGCTGATCTCCCCCAGCTGCCGCGCCTGCCGCTCGGTCAGCGCGTCGAACACGAGCTGCCCGACGAGCGCCTGGTGCCCGGGCGTCGCGCGCGCCACCTGCTCGTGGCCGTCGTCGGTGAGGTGCGCCAGCGTGAAGCGGCCGTCCGTCGGATCCGGCGAGCGCCGCATCCACCCCTTGCCCTCGAGCCGAGTGGCAGCGCGCGAGAGGCGGGACAGGGTCGAGCCGGCGTAGCCCGCGAGCGTGCTCATGCGGAGCGTGCGGTCGGGCGCGGAGTCGAGCGCGTGGAGCACGCCGTGCTCGAAGTGGGTGACTCCGCTGTCGTGCTGGAGCTGCGCGTCGAGGGCGGCCGGGAGCCGCTGCATGAGGGTCGCGAAGGACGCCCAGACCTCGAGCTGCTCGGGGCGGAGACCCCCGGGGTCGACGGAGCGCGACATGCCGCCCAGCCTAGGGCAGCCGCACGGATGACTTGCTTGCGCAAGCGATTCCCGCGAGGATGAGTTGACTAGGCAAGTGACGAGAGGAGCGGACATGGACATGCGGCTGCACGGCAGGACGGCATTCGTGAGCGGATCGACCGAGGGCATCGGCTACGCGATCGCGTCCGCGCTCACCGCCGAGGGCGTGCGCGTCACGGTCAACGGGCGGGACGCCGCACGCGTCGCGGCCGCCGTCGCGCGCCTCCGCGCCGAGCACCCGGAGGCGGATGCCGCGGGCCTCGTCGCCGACTTCGCGGACGCCGCCCAGGTCGCGCGCCTCTTCGACGCGTTGGGCGAGGTGGACGTGCTCGTCAACAACGTCGGCCTCTTCGGCCTGGCCGACTTCGACACCGCCAGCGACGAGGAGTGGATGCGCTACCTCGAGGTCGACCTCATGAGCGGCGTCCGGCTCTCCCGGCACCTCCTCCCCGGCATGCTCGCGCGCGGCTGGGGCCGGATCGTCTTCGTCGGGAGCGAGTCGGGCGTCGACGTGCCGGCCGACATGATCCCCTACGGCGTCAGCAAGGCGGCGATGCTCGCGCTCGGCAACGGCCTCGCCAAGCGCACGCGCGGCACGGGCGTGACGGTGAACTCGGTGCTCGGCGGGCCGACCTGGTCGGACGGCGTCGCCCGTACCGTCGCGGGGATCGCCGCGGCGCAGGGCGTGCCGACGGACGACATGCGCGCCGCGATCATCGGCCGCAACCGCACGACGCTGCTGGAGCGCTTCATCGAGCCGGCGGAGATCGCGAGCCTCGTGACCTACCTCGCGAGCCCTGTCGCCTCCGCGACCAACGGCGCCGTGCTGCGCGCCGACGGCGGGGTGCTCACGACGACGCTCTGACCGGATCCGCGCGACGTCCGCCCCGCGGCCCCGATCCGCCCTCCGGCGGACGCGCCCCGCGCCCCCGGCCCGCGAGGATGGCCGCATGACGCGCCCCGGTGAGACCGTGCCCGACTCGAGGGGTCGCACCGGCCTCCACCTCCGCGGGACCGACCTCGACCGCAACCCCGACGTGGTCGTGAAGCGCGTCGAGGTCACCTCCGACGGCTGGCACGTCCTCCGACGGACGACGCTCGACCTGCGGCTGCGCGATGGATCCTGGCAGGAGCAGCAGCGGGAGACCTACGACCGCGGGGACGGCGCCACCGTCCTGCTCTACGCGGCCGACACGCACCGGATCCTCCTCACCCGGCAGTTCCGCTACCCCGCCTACGTCAACGGCCACCCCGACGGCATGCTGGTCGAGGCCGCCGCCGGCCTCCTCGACGAGGACTCCCCCGAGGACGCGATCCGCCGCGAGGCCCGCGAGGAGCTCGGCGTCGAGGTCGTCGCGCTCACGCACCTGTTCGACCTCTTCATGAGCCCCGGTTCCGTCACCGAGCGCGTGCACCACTACCTCGCTGCGTACGCGCCCGCCGACGTCGTGGGCGCGGGCGGCGGCGTGGCCGAGGAGGGCGAGGACATCGAGCGGATCGAGGTGACGCTCGACGAGGCGCTCGCGATGGTCGCCGACGGCCGCATCGCCGACGGCAAGACGGTGATCCTGCTCCAGCACGTGGCGCTGCACGGGTTCCCGGCGTAGGCGGACGCGCGCCGACGCGAGCGCGCCGGCCCGGCGCGGACCCGGCCGCGCTCCGAGCGCGCGCCGGCGGCACGGCCCGTAGGCGAGGATGGACCCGTGACCGACGCCCCCGCCGCCTCCCCCCTCCGCCTCCACGACACCGCCGCCCGCGGCTTCGCCTCCGACAACTACTCCGGGATCCACCCCGAGGTGCTCGAGGCCATCGCCGCCGCGAACGGCGGGCACCAGGTCGCGTACGGCGGCGACGCCTACACGGCCCGGCTCCAGGAGGTCGTGGGCGAGCACTTCGGCCGCGGCGCCGAGGCGTTCCCCGTCTTCAACGGCACAGGCGCCAACGTCACCGGCCTCCTCTCGATGCTGCCGCGCTGGGGTGCCGTGGTCTGCGCGACCACCGCGCACATCAACACCGACGAGGGCGGCGCCCCCGAGCGCGTCGCCGGCATCAAGCTCCTCCAGGTGCCCACCGAGGACGGGAAGCTCACGCCCGAGCTCATCGACCGCGAGGCGTGGGGCTGGGGCGACGAGCACCGCGCGCAGCCGCTCGCCGTGAGCATCACGCAGACCACCGAGCTCGGCACGGTCTACACGCCGGCCGAGGTGCGGGCGATCGCCGACCACGCGCACGAGCGCGGCATGCGCCTGCACATGGACGGCGCCCGCCTCTCGAACGCGGCCGCGACGCTGGATGCGCCGTTCCGGGCGTTCACGTCGGATGCGGGCGTCGACGTGGTCAGCTTCGGCGGCACCAAGAACGGCCTGCTCTACGGCGAGGCGATCGTGGTGCTCGACCCCGAGGCGTCCGAGGGGCTCACCTACCTGCGCAAGCTCAACATGCAGCTCGCGTCGAAGATGCGGTTCGTGAGCGCGCAGCTGCTGGCGCTCCTCGGATCCGAGGTCGACGGCGTGCCGCTCTACCTCCGCTCCGCCCGCCACGCGAACGGCATGGCCGCGCGCCTCCGCTCCGCGCTCGACGGCGTGGACGGCGTCGAGTTCACGCAGGAGACGCAGGCGAACGGCCTGTTCGCGATCCTCCCCGAGGGCGTCGCCGACCGCCTCCGCAGCGAGTTCCGCTTCTACGACTGGGACCCGGCCCGCCGCGAGGTGCGCTGGATGTGCTCCTTCGACACCACCGAGGACGACATCGACCGCTTCGCGGCGGCGATCCGCCGGGAGGTCGGTGCGGGGTAGTTCCCCGCGACTGTCCCCACGGCCCGGGGCTGCCTCACCGGACCCGCGCGGAGAGGGATGGGCCCTGTCGGGTGGATGTCGCGCCGTCGTCGGGTCCATGTCGTGTCCGGCGCGGTGTCCCGTCCCTACTGTGGGGACCATGAACGAGACACGGATCGTCGACCTCCGCACGCAGCGAGGCTGGACCCAGGAGCGGCTCGCCGAGGCCAGCGGCATCACCGTCCGGACGGTGCAACGCCTCGAAGCCGGCAACGACGCCAGCCTCGACACGCTCACCCGCGTGGCCACGGCGCTCGAGGTCCAGGTGCGCGACCTCTTCACCACCGTCGACGAGAGCGGCTACGGACGCGCCGTCACCGCCCTCGACACCCGCGCCGAACGGCAGCAGGAACGCCGCGACACGATCACCGACGGACTCGAAGCCCTCTACTACGGCGTCGGCGCCCTGCTCACGATCGCCGTGATCGTCGGCATCACGACGGACGCGCTCGCGAACCACGCGATCTACCTCATCCCCGCCTACTGGATCGCCGGATGGCTGCTCGCGGTGTTCCTGTTCCTTGTGGTCCTCAGCCCGCGCCTGGACCGCCGGTTCCCGCTCTCGCGCGATCGCCGGGAGCCGACGCGTGACGGCCGGACCTGATCCGGCCCGTCGAGAGGTCGGCCCGGCGCGCCCTGCTAACATTCAGTTGTTAGCGGCCAGCGGGTCGCTGCTCACCCATAGACAGGACCGACATGGCTTCCACGACGATCTCGAACGTCCGCGTGTTCGACGGCGAACGCACCCACCTGGACCAGACGGTGCGGATCGAGGGGACCGACATCGTCTCGGTCCGCCCCACGGCATCGGACGACGCGTCCCGTCATCCGAGCGATGAGGTGATCGACGGGGCCGACAGGACCCTGCTGCCGGGACTCATCGACGCCCACACGCACTCGTCCCCCGAGGCGCTCCGCCTCGCGCTGCGGTTCGGCGTCACCACCGAGCTGGAGATGGGCGGCGTGCTGACGTCACCCACGCGAGCCGGCATCGGATCCGACGACGACCTCGCGGACGTGCGGTCCTCCGGCTTCGGGCTCACCCCTCCGGGTGGGCACCCGTTCGAGATCATCCCGGAGGGCGCGTTCCCCGGCGAGGGCGAACCGGGCTTCGGCGAGATCGTGATGCCGCTCTCCACGACGCCCGAGCAGGCCGTCGCGTTCATCCCGGAGCTGATCGCGTCCGGATCGGACTACATCAAGTTCCTCATCGAGGACGGGACGGCGGCGAACGCTCCGGGGCTCCCGATGCTCGACCAGGCCACGCTGGACGCCGGCGTCGCCGAGGCGCAGCGACTCGGCATGCTGACGCTGGCGCACACGCTCACGGTCGGGGCGACCCGGATGGCCCTGGAGGCGGGGATCGACGGGCTCGCGCACCTCTTCGTCGACGCGGCGCCGACGCCCGAGATCATCGACCTCATCGCGTCCGCCGGCGTGTTCGTCGTCCCGTGCGTCGTCCTGAACTCGTCGATCATCGGCATCACCGGTGCCGAGTTCGCCACCGACCCGCGCGTGAGCTCCCGCCTCGACCCGCAGTGGCTCCTGACGCTGCGGAGCTCGTTCGACCACTACCCGGCCGGGAGCGTCGACGACGTGCTGGCGACGGTCCGCGCGCTGCACGATGCCGGCGTCCCGATCCTCGTCGGCACGGACGCATCGGCGCCGGATCCGTCGCTCGGGGGCCTCGCGCACGGCGCCAGCGTGCACCACGAGCTGCAGATGCTCGTGCGCGCCGGCCTCAGCCCGGCCGAAGCGCTGGCCGCCGCGACGTCGGTGCCCGCTCGCCACTTCGCCCTCGCCGACCGGGGCCGGATCGCGGAGGGCCTCCGCGCGGATCTGCTGCTGGTCGACGGGGACCCGACGTCGACGATCTCGGACACGTTGAACATCGCGGCGATCTGGCGTCGCGGCTCCCGGGTCGGCGCGTGAGCGGAGCGCGCTCCGGCCTGACCGGGCGGCCTATCTGACGAGGCGGTCGAGCCAGTCCCCGAAGAGGGCGCGCTCGTTCGCCGTCAACGCCGTGGTGTCCTCGAGCCGGTGCCGGAGTCGCATGGCGGCGCCGTCCCGATCGTCGCCGTCCACCGGCTCGGCGAGGATCGCGGAGAGCATCGCCTCGCGCGCCCGGGTGGACAGGGTCATGTCGCGAGAGCCGTCCGGCATCGCGAGGAGCGTGAACACGACGCCCACCCCGGTCGCGCGGATCATGTGGACGGCGTCCGCGACGGGGACCGCCAGCAGGCCGTCCTTCGCCGCGACCTCGAACTGGGTGCGGAGGATCGCGTCGATCGCATCCGCCGCCGGCGACGAGGAGCCCGTGCGCGGTCCGCCGTAGGCGATCGAGTACACCTGCGGGTGCAGCAGCCCCCAGTCGATGTGCATGTCCCAGCCCTGACGGAGGGAGTCGATGGGGTCGGCGCCGGGCGTCCATCCGGTCCAGGTCGCGAGGTGGGCGGAGAAGCCGTGGAGCGCGACCTGGTCGAGGAGCCCCTGCTTGTCGCCGAAGATCCGGTAGATCGTCGGCGCCTGGATGCGGAGGGCCGACGTGAGCGCGCGCGTCGTGACCGCGTCGCGGCCCTCGGCATTCAGGAGGTCGTGCGCGGTGTCGAGGATGCGGACGCGCATCTCCTCCGAACGGGTCAACGCTCGCCTCTCGTGGCAGGGGGCAGGTGAGCGGGCGGGATCGCGGCTCGCGTCCATGATCTCACCGGCTCGGACGCGTCAGCGGCCCTCGACCGCCTCGTCGACGACGGGAAGGAACATGGGACCGCGCTGCCGCGCCCGCACGCGGTGGCGGCCGGCCCCCTCGGGAGCCGGCCGCCGTCGTGTCACGCGCGGGCGCGGATCACCCCGTGTTCTGCAGCCCCGCCGCGATGCCGTTGACGGTGAGCAGCAGGAGCCGGTGGTCCGGATCCGTCGGGTCGGCCTGGCCGGGCGCGCCCTGCGCGGGCGGCCCCTCGGCCGCCGGCGTGCGCAGCGCACGTAGGGCACGCAGCTGCAGGAGCGACAGGGCGTCGACGTACGGGCTGCGGAGGCGCACCGCGCGGCGCAGCACCGGGCGGCCCTCGAGGATCTCGCCGCGGCCGGTGGCCTTGCGCACCCACTCGCGGGTCAGCTCCATCTCCTCGGTGACGAGCGCCGCGAGATCCGGACGGTCGCCGAGCGCGAGGTAGCGCTCCGCGAGGCGGCCGTCGGTCTTGGCGAGCGACATCTCGACGTTGTCGATCATCGACGTGAACAGCGGCCACTCGTCGTACGCCTTCCGCAGCACGGCCTCGTCGCCGACCGCGGCCAGCGCGGATCCCAGGCCGAACCAGCCCGTGAGGTTGATGCGCGCCTGCGTCCACGCGAACACCCACGGGATCGCCCGCAGGTCCTCCAGCGACTCCACCGACAAGCCTCGGCGGGCGGGACGCGAGCCGAGGGCCAGCAGCCCGATCTCCTCCATCGGCGTGACCTGCGCGAACCACGGCGCGAAGCCGGGCGCCTTCACGAGCTCGAAGAACCGGGCGCGCGAGGCCTCGTCCATGACGCGCACCATGTCCGCCGACCCGTGCGCGGCCGCCGCGTTGCGCTCCTCGTTGGAGGGCGCGGACGCCAGCAGGGTCGCGGCGGCCATCTGCTCGATGTGCCGGGCGGCGATGCGCTTGTCGCCGTAGTGGGCGAAGATCACCTCGCCCTGCTCGGTGAGCTTGAAGCGGCCGTCGACGGATCCCGGCGGCTGGGCCCGCACCGCGCGGTCGGCGGGCCCGCCACCGCGGCCGAGGGCGCCGCCGCGGCCGTGGAAGAGCGTGAGCTCGATGTCGTTCTCACGCGCCCACGCGGCGATGCGCGCCTGCGCGTCGAACAGCGCGAACGTCGCGGAGACGGGCCCGACGTCCTTCGAGGAGTCGGAGTAGCCGAGCATGACCTCGAGCTTGCGGCCGGTGGCGGCGAGGCGGGCCGCGACCTGGGGCAGCCGGATCATGCCGTCGAGGATCTCCGTGCTCGCGTTGAGGTCGGCGAAGGTCTCGAAGAGCGGGATGACGTCGAGGATGGGCGCCTCCTCCGCGGAGCCGAGGGCCAGCGCGGAAAGCTCGTGCACCGTGCGGATGTCGTCGGCCGACTGCGTGAACGAGACGATGAAGCGGGAGAACGGCGCGACGCCGTGCCGCTCCTGCAGGCGGGCGAGCGTGCGGAAGACGTCGAGCACCTCCACCGTCATGGGCGCGAGCTCGGGCGCCTGGTCGCCGGACGCATCCGCCGCGGCCACGGCCAGCACCTCGCGGAGCGCCTCGCGGTGCACCTGCGAGTGCTGGCGCACCTCCATCTCGGCCAGGTGGAACCCGAAGGTCTCGGCCTGCCAGACGAGGCCCTGCAGCTCGCCGCTCGCGATGCGGTGCGCGCCCGCGCTGCGGAGCGATGCCTGCAGCACACGGAGGTCGGCCAGCAGCTCGGCGGCCGACGGGTAGGCGATGGGGTCGTCGTGGCGCTCGCGCGTGGCGGCGAGGCGGCCGGCGATGACGAGGAGCACGCGGCGGTGCAGCTCGGCCGGCGCGCGCGTGCCGATGCGGGCGGTGAGGTGCGGCGCGAGCGCGTCCTGCGCGGCGGCCAGCTCGCGGAGCTCCTGGCTCGGCGGGGTGTCGGCGTCGCCGAGCGTGAGGGAGCGGCCGACGCGGAGGGCGACGCGCTCGAGCCCCAGGAGGATGTGCTCGCTCGCGATGCCCGCGGCCTCCTCGGTGACCGCCGCGGTGACGTACGGGTTGCCGTCGCGGTCCGCCGCGATCCAGTTGCCGAGCCGGAAGAACGCGGGCGCCACGGCGTCACGCACGCCGGCCTCCTCGCCGAGCAGCCAGTCGTCGAGCAGGCGGTAGACGCGCGGCACGACCTCGAAGAGCGTCTGGTCGAAGACGCCCATGGCCGTGCGGACCTCGTCGAGCGGCGTGGGCCGGGTGGTGCGCAGCGGCGACGTGCGCCACAGGCCGTCGATCTCCTCGAGCAGCCGGCGGTCGACGTCCTGGCCCGTGAGGGTGCCCGCCATGGCGCCGTCGCGCTCGGTGAGCAGGTCGCCGATGCGGCGGATCCCCGTGGCCACCGCGCGGCGCCGCGCCTCGGTGGGGTGCGCCGTGAGCACCGGGTGGAAGCGCATCTCGCCGAGGCGGCGCATGGCCTCCTCGCGGCCGAGCTCCTCGGTGAGCTTGCCCACCGCGTCCGGGATGGAGTCGGGCACGAAGCCCGACGCCGCCTCGCGCTCGCGGAGGACGCGCACGCGGTGGTGCTCCTCGGCGAGGTTCGCCAGGTGGAAGTAGCAGGTGAACGCGCGGGCGACCTGCTCGGCGCGCTCGGGCGTGAAGGTGGCGACGAGCCGCTCGGCGTCGTCGATGGAGGCGTCGCGCGCGCTCTCGTAGGCGTCGATGACGAGCTCGCGGAGCCGCTCCACGTCGTCCAGCAGGTCGGGGCCGCCGGACTCGCGGAGCACCTGGCCGAGCAGGCCGCCGAGGTGGCTGACGTCGGAGCGGAGCGCCGGCTCGACGGCGTCGCGCGTGCCGTCGCGGGTGGAGTCGTGCTCGAGGGGAAGCGGCTTCTTCGGGGGAGTCGTCACGGAGTCGAGGATACGGACAGCGCGCGGCGGATCCTGCGCATGACGCCGGAGGACGGACGTCCCGGCCGCGGATCCGCCTGGGGAGGAGCGCCCGGACGACGGATCGGGCGGCGCCGGCGGCGCCGGATCACGCGGCGGATCAGGCGACGGCGGTGCCGGATCAGGCGGAGGCCGGCGCCGGATCAGGCCGCGACGGGCACGGCCGTCCGCTCCTCGCGCGGCATGCGCAGCAGCGCGTACGCGGAGGCGGCGAGCAGCAGGACGGCGCCGGTGGCGAACGCGACGGGGAACGACACGGCGTCGGCGAGGTACCCGGCGACGAGCGGGCCGACGATGGCGCCGAGGTCCGAGACCATCGAGAAGACGGCGACCGGACGGCCGCTGCGGCCGCCCGCGGCGTCGCCCACCGCGGCGCCCGGCGCCGTGCCCATGAACGACGCGGCCGCGCCGAACAGGCAGAGCAGGATCGTGAGCACGATCACGTTCGGCGCGAACGGGATCGCGACCATCAGCACGCCGGCGACGGCGAACGACCCGACGATCGCGGGCCGGCGGCCGACCGTGTCGACGAAGCGCGCGGCGGGCGCGAGCGCGAGGGCCTGCACGACGGCGGCGCACGCGAACGCGATGCCGGTGGAGGCGGCGGGCGCGCGGATCACCTCGACCACGAGCAGCGGGATCAGCGAGCTCCGGACGCCCATCGACGCCCACCCGTTGCCGAGGTTGGCGAGCAGCGCGCCGCGGTAGCGGGTGTCGCGGAGCACCTCCGCGAAGGGGCGCGGCGGCTCGGCGGGGCCGGTCGCGTCCGCCGGGCCCGTGCGCCGCGACAGCAGCAGGAGCCCGATGACGCTCGCGACCGCGAGCGTCGCCGCGTAGAAGAAGAAGGGGGCGGTGAGCGAGACGGTCGCGAGCACGGCGCCGAGCGCGGGCCCGGCCATGCCGCCGATGAGGAAGCCGCCCTGGTAGAAGCCGATGGCGCGGGCGCGGCGGGTCGGATCCGTCGATCCGAGCAGCAGCGTCATGGCCGCGACCGAGAACATGGCCGACCCGATGCCGCCCGCGCCGCGGAGGAGCAGGAGCTGCAGGTAGTCCTGCGCGAGGCCCGCGAGGCCGGAGGAGAGGGCGACGATCGCGAGGCCGATGGCGAGCACGGTGCGCTCGCCCGTCCCGTCCATGATCCGCGCCACGAAGGGGCTCATCACGAGCCGCATGAGCGCGAACGCGGAGATGACCGCGCCGATCTCGAAGCTGCCGACGCCGAATCCGCGCGCGTAGACGGGCAGCACGGGCACGACCACGCCGAAGCCGACCATCACGAAGAAGGCGATGATCCCGAGGACGAGCACGTCGCGCGGCAGCTTCGCGCGCGGAGCGCGGACGGGGCCGCGGGTGTCGGGCATCGAACCGTCGCCGGGCTCGGGGGTGCTCGCGGATCCGCCACGACGGAAACCGCGCATGCGTCAAGGATACGTCGCCGACGACCGGCCACCCGCGTCCGGGACCGCCGCCTAGGCCCGGCCGTGCTCCACGTCGAGCTCGACCCGGTCGGCCGCGAACCGCGTCACGTTGATGAGGAGCGGCGTGCCGTCGGGCAGCGTGTTGAGCGCCCGCACCACGAGGACGACCGCGCCCGAGGGCAGCTGCAGCTCGGTGGACTCGGCGGCCGTCGCGAGGCGCCCGGTGACGGTGGTGGCGGCGCGCAGGTAGTCGTCGATCCCGACCGCGCGGAGGGCCGTGGTCATGGATCCGTCGGGGCCGTAGCGGTCGACGATGCCCGGCACGAGCTCGTCCACCAGCCACGAGGTGCCGCGGACGACGGGCCTGCCGTCGACCAGCCGCAGCGTCTCGAGGCGGAGCGCGGGGCGGCCGGCCAGCGCGAGGCGCTCGGCCACGTCGGCGGGCGGCTCCTCGACCGCCCACTCGAGCAGCTCGCCGGACGACCGGGCCCCGCGGCCGCCGAGGCTGTCGGTGAGCCGCGTGCGCAGGCCGATGCGGTGGACGATCACGTCGTGCCGGGTCACGAACGTGCCGCTCCCCCGCCGCGAGACCACGAGCCCGTCGGCGGCGAGCGCGGCGACGGCCTGGCGGACCGTGTGCCGGTGCACCTCGAAGCGCTCCGCGAGCTCGCTCTCCGACGGCAGCTTCGCCCCGGACGCGACCGTGCCCTGCAGGATCTCGGCGCGCAGCTCCTCGGCGATGAGCCGCCAGGCGGAGTAGCCGCTCGTGGATCTGCTCTGCGTCGCCATGTCCTCTCGACCCTAGCGGGCGGGACGGCGGGGCCGACGGGTCGGATCGGCCGCCCGCCGGCGCCCCTCCGGCCCGCGTTCCCCACCTGTTCACCTGCCCGCGACCGGCTCGTCGCGCACGGGCCGGGTGCGGCGCCGCACCCGCCGCTAGGGTCGACTTATCTAGATGAGCAGACAACTTGGAGGGATTGCGGCCATGACGACCACGACCAGCACGACCGGACGGGAGGACGTCGCCGCCCGCCAGCGCTGGATGCGCGTCCTCTCCGCCGCCGACGCGGGTGCGCTCGACGCCGCCTGGACCGCGTGGGAGCCCAAGCCCGAGGTGCAGCACATCCGCGGTCCGGAGGCGGGGCTCGTCATGGTCCGCGGCCGCGTCGACGCCGGGGGCGCGCGCTTCAACCTCGGCGAGGCCACCGTCACGCGCGCCACCCTCCGCCTGCACGGATCCGCCATGGCGGCGGACGCGCTCGGCAGCTCCTACGTCCTCGGATCCGACCTCGAGCACGCGCGCCTCGCGGCCCTGTTCGACGGGATGCTCCTCGACGCCGGGCTCCACGACCGCGTGCTCGCCGAGGTCGTCGCGCCGCTCGAGCGCGAGCGGGCGGAGGCGGACGCCCGGCGCGCCGCCGAGGCCCGCAGCACGCTCGTGGACTTCCTCACGGTCGCCCGGGAGCACGCGTGAGCGCGGCGACGCGGCCCGCGCACCGGAACCCCGCGCTCCCCGCCCCGGGCATCCCCGCCCCCGGCTTCGCCGACGCGACCCGCGGCGCGCAGGCCGCCTTCCGCGCCCTCCTCGACGCGCTCGCGCACCCGACGCGGATCCACCCGCTCACCGGCCCCGCGGAGGCGCCCGCCGGTCTCGGCGCGGGCCTCGGCGCCGTCGCCCTCACCGTGCTCGACGAGGAGTCGGCGCTCTGGCTGGATCCGCGTCGCGCCGCCGACGCCGAGGTGACCTCCTGGCTCACGTTCCACACGGGCGTGCGGATCGTCGCCGACGCGGCCGACGCCGCCTTCGTCCTCGCCGACCCGGCATCGCTGCCCCCGCTCGCGGAGCTGGCCGCCGGCACCGACGAGGAGCCGCACCGCTCCGCGACCGTCCTGCTCGACGTGCGCGACGCCGCGGGCAGCCTGCGCGTCCGGGCCGAGGGCCCCGGGATCGACGGGCACGCGATCGCCGACGCCCCCTGGGCCGACGACGCGTTCCTCGACGCCTGGCACGCGAACGGCGCCCGCTTCCCGCGCGGCGTCGACCTGCTCCTCGTCGGCGCGGCATCCGTCGCCGGGCTCCCCCGCACCACCCGCCTCCGGGCGGCCGACCCCCGATCGGAGGCCTGATGTACGTCGCCGTCAAGGGCGGGGAGAAGGCGATCGCCGCCGCGCACGCCCTGCTCGCCGCCGCGGGCCGGGGCGCTCCCGGATCCCGCCCCCTCGAGGCCGGGCAGGTCGCCGGCCAGCTCGGCGTGCTCGTCTCCCGCGTGATGACCGAGGGCTCGCTCCACGATCCCGAGCTCGCCGCGCGCGCCCTCCTCCAGGCGCAGGGCGACGTGCTGGAGGCGGTGACCCTGCTGCGCTCGTACCGCACGACGCTGCCGCGCTTCGGGTACACGGATCCGGTCGACACCGCCGGGCTCCCGCCGCAGCGCCGCGTGTCCGCCACCTTCAAGGACCTGCCGGGCGGGCAGCAGCTCGGCGCGACCTTCGACTACACGCACCGCCTGTTCTCGGACGCCGAGCCCGCCGCGGTCGCGACGCGCGAGGAGGACGCGGGCGCCACGATGCCGCGCGTCGCCGACCTCCTCGGCGCCACCTCCCTGATCGAGCCCGACTCCCACCCCGGCCAGGACGACGAGGAGCCCGCGGACATCACGCGCGAGCCCACCACCTTCCCGATGACGCGCGCCGAGCGCCTGCAGGCCCTCGCCCGCGGCGACGAGGGGTTCCTCCTCGGCCTCGGCTACTCCACGCAGCGCGGCTTCGGCACGACGCACCCGTTCGCGGGCGAGATCCGCGTGGGCGAGGTCGAGGTGGAGCTCGACGCCCCGGAGCTCGGGTTCGCGGTGCCGCTCGGCCGCATCGAGGTCACGGAGTGCCAGATGGTCAACCAGTTCACGGGCAGCGCCGACCAGGCCGCCCGCTTCACGCGCGGCTACGGCCTCGCCTTCGGGCGGAGCGAGCGCAAGGCGATGTCCATGGCGCTCGTCGACCGCGCGCTCCGGGCCACCGAGCTCGGCGAGCGCATCACCGCCCCCGCGCAGGACGAGGAGTTCGTGGTCAGCCACTGCGACAACGTGCAGGCGACGGGCTTCGTCGAGCACCTGAAGCTCCCGCACTACGTGGACTTCCAGGCCGAGCTCGCGCTCGTGCGGCGGCTCGCGCGGGAGTGGCACGAGCGGCACGGCGGCGACCCCGGCGCGGACGATGCCGCGGGCGACGCGGACGACGCCACCGCCGTCCCGGCCGGGGCGGGGGCCCGCGCATGAGCTCCTCCCTCATCGGCTACAACCTCGGCTACCTCGACGAGCAGACCAAGCGCATGATCCGCCGCGCCCTCCTCAAGGCCGTCGCGATCCCCGGCTTCCAGGTGCCGTTCGCGAGCCGCGAGGTCCCGATGCCGCGCGGCTGGGGCACGGGCGGCGTGCAGGTCACGGCGGCGATCGTCGGCGAGGGCGACGTGCTGAAGGTCATCGACCAGGGCGCCGACGACACCACGAACGCCGTCTCCATCCGGGCGTTCTTCGCCTCCGTCGCCGGGGTCGCCACGACGACGCGCACCGACGAGGCCACCGTGATCCAGACCCGGCACCGTATCCCGGAGACCCCGCTCGCCGACGGCCAGGTCGTCGTCTACCAGGTGCCCGTGCCGGAGCCGCTGCGCTTCCTCGAGCCGCGCGAGACCGAGACCCGGCGCCTGCACGCGCTCGAGGAGTACGGGCTGATGTACGTGAAGCTCTACGAGGACATCGCGCGCTACGGGCACGTCGCCACGACCTACGACTACCCCGTGATGGTCGACGGCCGCTACCTCATGGCGCCGTCGCCGATCCCGTCGTTCGACAACCCGAAGATGCACATGAGCCCCGCGCTCCAGCTGTTCGGCGCCGGGCGCGAGAAGCGCATCTACGCGGTGCCGCCGTTCACGCGCGTGGAGAGCCTCGGCTTCGAGGACCACCCCTTCGAACCGCAGACGTTCGCCGACCCGTGCGCGATCTGCGGATCCACCGGCGTGTACCTCGACGAGGTCATCACCGACGACCGCGGCGCGTCCGTGTTCGTCTGCTCCGACACCGACCACTGCGAGCGCACGGCGGCCGACGCCGACGCCGCCCGCGCCCACGACGAGGAGGCGCTCGCGTGAGCGACGACGACGACGACCGACCGCTGCTCGAGGTCCGCGGGGCCGCCCACCGCTACGGCGACCGCTACGGCTGCCGCGACGTCGACTTCGACCTCTGGCCGGGCGAGGTGCTCGCGGTCGTGGGCGAGTCCGGATCCGGGAAGTCGACCCTGCTCGGCACCCTGTCCCAGCGGCTCGCGCTCAGCGAGGGCAGCATCCGCTACCGGCTGGCCGACGGCGAGACGGTGGAGCTGGCAGACCTGCCCGAGAGCGCGGTGCGGCGGCTCTGGCGGAGCGAGTGGGGCTTCGTGCACCAGGATCCGGCCGACGGCCTGCGCATGCACGTGAGCGCGGGCGGCAACGTCGGCGAGCCGCTCATGACCAACGGATGGCGGCACTACGGGCGGATCCGCGCGACCGCGGCCGAATGGCTGCGGCACGTGGAGATCCCCGTCGACCGCATCGACGACCACCCCACGACGTTCTCCGGCGGCATGCGGCAGCGGCTGCAGATCGCCCGGAACCTCGTCGTCTCGCCGCGCCTCGTCTTCATGGACGAGCCGACGAGCGGCCTCGACGTCTCGGTGCAGGCGCGCCTGCTCGACCTCATCCGCGGCCTCGTGGCGGAGCTCGGCCTCGCGGTCGTCATCGTCACGCACGACCTCGCGGTCGCCCGCCTCATCTCGCACCGCACGCTCGTGATGAAGGACGGCCGCGTCATCGAGTCCGGCCTCACCGACCGGGTGCTCGACGACCCGCAGGCCGCGTACACCCAGCTGCTCGTCTCCTCGATCCTGCAAGGATGATCCGCCCCATGACCGGAATGACCGCCGGGAGCACGCCCGGACCCGCGCCCGTCCCCGTCCCCGTCCTCAACGTCGACGGGGTCGCCAAGACCTTCACCATGCACCTGCAGGGCGGCCAGCGCCTCGCCGTCCTCGACGGCCTCTCCTTCGTCGTCGGCCGCGGCGAGAGCGTCGTGCTCGGCGGGCCGTCCGGCGCCGGCAAGAGCACCGTGCTGAAGCTCGTCTACGGCAACTACCAGGCCGACCGCGGGCGGATCCTCGTGCACGGTCCCGGGCCCCGCGGCGAGGTCGACATCGTCACGGCCGCGCCGCGCGCCGTGCTCGCCGCCCGGCTCCACGCCGTCGGCTACGTGAGCCAGTTCCTCCGCTGCGTCCCGCGCGTCGGCACGCTCGACGTGGTGGCCGAGCCGCTGGTGGCGCGCGGCGTCGACGCGGAGGAGGCGCGCGACCGGGCGGCGCGGATGCTCACGCGCCTGTCCATCCCCGAGCGGCTGTGGTCGCTGCCGCCCGCCACCTTCTCGGGCGGCGAGCAGCAGCGCGTGAACGTCGCGCGCGGGTTCCTGCCCGAGCTGCCCCTGCTCCTCCTCGACGAGCCGACCGCGTCCCTCGACGCGCGGAACCGCGACGTGGTGGTCGAGCTGATCGCCGAGAAGCGCGACGCCGGCGTCGGCATGCTCGGGATCTTCCACGACGCGGAGGTGCGGGCGGCGGTCGCCGACCGGATCGTGGACGTGGAGGCGTTCGTGCCGGCGCTGGCGGCGGCGGACCCGCTCGCGGGGACCGCGGCCGCCGGGACCGCGCGATGACGCGCGTCGCGGTCTACGCGATCCCGGGCATCCGCGCGGACGACGCCACCGGGATCACGCTGCGGGAGCGCGCCGAGGCGTGGCTCGGCCGGTCCGTCGTGGGCGGATCCCCGGCCCCGGCCGCCGCCGCGCCCGCGGGCTGGACGCGCGCCGAGGTCGACGCGATCACGGTCGACGCCCGCCGCTACGGCTTCCACGGCACCCTCAAGGCGCCCTTCCGCCTCGCCGCCGGGCGCGACCTCGCCGAGCTCGACGCCGCCGTCGCCGACCTCGCGGGCGCCCGGGACCGCATCGCGCTGCCCGGCCTCCGGGTCGCGTCGCTCTCCGGCTTCCTCGCGCTCGTGCCGACCGGGCCCGCCCCGGCGCTGGACGCGCTCGCCGCGGACGTCGTCACGGGCCTCGACGGCTTCCGCGCTCCCCCGACGGACGCGGAGACGGCCCGCCGGGATCCGGCCTCCCTCAGCCCCCGGCAGCGCGAGCTCCTCGAGACCTGGGGCTACCCGCACGTGCTCGACCGGTTCCGCTTCCACCTGACCCTCACCGACCGGATCCCGCCCGCCGCGCGTCCCCGCGTCGAGGCGGCCCTCGCGGACTGGTTCGCCGGCGGCACGGAGCGGCCGCTCGCGATCGACGCGCTCGCCGTCGTGATCGAGGACGCGCCCGGCGCCCCCTTCCGGCTGCACGCGGTGCATCCGCTCCGCGCTCCGCACCGCCCCGACTCCCCGCCCCACCCCCGCGCCACGCTCGACGGCACCTCGCCCGACCCCGACTCCCCGCCCCATCCCCACGCCGTCCCGGCGCCCGACCCCGAAGGACCCCGATGAGCCGCGAGACCGTCCTGCGCAACGCCCGCATCGTCCTCGACGACGAGGTGCTGCACGGATCCGTCCTGATCCGCGACGGCCTCGTCGCCGACGTCTCCCCCGGCGGCGCCGGCGCGGTCGGCGGCCCCGGCGAGGACCTCGACGGCGACCTCCTGATCCCCGGCCTCGTCGAGCTGCACACCGACCACCTCGAGTCGCACGCGCAGCCGCGGCCGGGCACGCGCTGGGATCCGGTGCCCGCCGTCCTCGCGCACGACGCCCAGCTGAGCGGCGCCGGCGTCACGACGGTCTTCGACGCGATCCGCATCGGCACCCTCGAGGGCCGCGACGACGCCACCACCCTGTCCCTCTCGCTGGCGGAGGCCATCGAGCACGCCGGGGCCGCCGGGCTGCTGCGCGCGGAGCACCTCATCCACCTGCGCTGCGAGGTCGCGGCGCCGGACACGGTGGCCGAGTTCCGCGAGTTCGACCGCATCGCGTCGGTGCGCCTGGCCTCGCTCATGGACCACACGCCCGGGCAGCGCCAGTACGCGGACGTCGAGGCGTTCACGAAGTACATGGTGGGCCGGGGCCGCGTGTCGGCGGCCGGGATCGGCGCCCTCATGGAGGAGCTGCAGGCCGTCGCCGCGGAGCACTCGACGCCCAACCGCGTCGCCATCGCCGAGCTCGCCACCGCGCGCGGCGTGACGCTCGCGGCCCACGACGACGCCACCGTCGCGCACGTGGAGGAGTCCGCCGCCCTCGGGGTCCGCATCTCCGAGTTCCCGACGACCGAGGTCGCCGCCCGGGCCGCGCGCGAGCACGGGCAGCTGATCGTGATGGGCGCGCCGAACATCGTGCGCGGCGGCAGCCAGTCGGGCAACGTCGCCGCGGCCGCGCTGCTCGCGCTCGGGCTGCTCGACGTGCTCTCCTCCGACTACGTGCCCGCGAGCCCGCTGCAGGCCGTCGTGCAGATGGACGCCGACGGGATCCTGCCCCTCACCCGCGGCGTCCGTCTCGTCAGCGGCGACCCGGCGCGCGCGGTGGGGCTCGACGACCGGGGCGCGATCCGCGTGGGCGCGCGCGCCGACCTCGTGCGCGTGCACCGCCACGTCCCGCCCGCGAGCGAGCGGCACCCCGGCGGCCGGACCGTGCCCGTCGTCCGCGGCGTGTTCCTCCGCGGGGCGCGGGTGTCGTGAGCGACGCCCCCGATCCCGCCGCCCCCGCGCCCGCCGCACCGGATCCCGCTGCCCCCGTGCCCCTCGGCCCCGGGCCGTTCGTCGCCGTCGTCGGCGCGAGCGGCGTCGGCAAGGACGCGCTGCTCGGCGCCGCCCGCGCCCGCAGCGGTCCGGACGCGCACTTCCCCCGCCGCGCGATCACGCGTCCGCCCGGGCCCGGCGAGGACTTCGACGCCGTCGGCGAGGAGGAGTTCGCCGCGGCGGCCGCGCGCGGCGACTACGCCGTGACCTGGCGCGCGCACGGCCTCTCCTACGGGATCCCCGCCACGGCCGACGACGCCGTCCGCGCGGGCGCCGCCGTGGTCGCGAACGTCTCCCGCAGCATGCTCGACGTGCTGCAGGCGCGCTACGCGCGGCTCGTCGTGGTGCGGATCACGGTGTCCGAGGACGTGCGCGCCGCCCGGCTCCGGGAGCGCGGCCGCGAGCCCGCCGACGACATCGCCCGGCGTCTCGCCCGCGCGGATCCGGTGCCCGACCGACGGGCCGACCACGAGGTGCGGAACCACGGCACCGTCGCCGAGGGTGGCGAGGCCCTGCTCCGCGCGATCCGGGTGGCCCGCGCATCCGCCCTGGCCGCCTCCGCGCTCCCCGACTCCCCCGTGATCCGCCCCCACGACACCGCGCCCCGCGGAGGAACGGAGACCCCATGACCCCGAAGCTCACCGAGGAGCCCGTGATCGGCCCCGACGTCGCCTTGACCGGCAGCGCGCTCGGCCGCTGGACGGAGATCGGCGCGGGCACGCGCCTGCTCGACACCGTGATCGGCGACTACAGCTACTGCGACCGCCTGTGCGACTTCGCGCACGTCGACGTGGGCCGCTTCTCGAACATCGCGAGCCTGGTGCGCGTCGGCGCCACCGACCACCCGCTCGACCGGGCGACGCTGCACCACTTCATGTACCGCAGCACCATGTACTGGGACGACGTGGAGGACGACGCCGAGTTCTTCGCGCACCGCCGCTCCCGCCGCACCTCCATCGGGCACGACACCTGGATCGGGCACGGCGCCATGATCAAGCCCGGCGTGCGCGTCGGGGACGGCGCGGTCGTGGCGACGTCCGCCGTCGTCACGCGCGACGTGCCGGCCTACGCCATCGTCGCGGGCGTGCCCGCCACCGTGATCCGGTACCGCCAGCCGCCGGAGATCGCCGCGCGCCTGCAGCGGCTCGCCTGGTGGGACTGGGACCACGCCACCCTCCGCGCGCGCCTGGACGACTTCCGCGCGCTGCCGACCGAGGCGTTCCTGGAGCGGTACGAGGGCTGATCGGAGGCGGCGGGCTCAGCCGGGTCCGTCGCTCGCAGCCGCCAGGAGCGGCACGAGCACGGCGCTGATCGGCATCGGCAGGCCGTGCGCGCGGCCGCGGTGCAGGATCACGCCGTTGCGCGCCCGCCACTCGAGCGGCCGGCCCGCCTCCCGGTCCGCGAGGATCGAGGTGCCCTGGTCGGCGGGCGCCGCGGCGAAGTCGTCGACGATCCGGTCGGCCACGGCGTCGTCGAGGACGGCGCCCTCGGCGCGCGCCACCTCCAGGCACTCCCGCCCGTAGGCCCGGGCGAGGTCCGCGACGTCGTCCCGCCGGAACGCGCCGGCCCGTCGGCCGGTGGCGGCCATGATGCCCGCGACCGCGTTCTGCACGAGCTTCCGCCAGGCGGCCGTGCGGAAGTCGGCGGCCAGCTCGACCGCGCACCGGCCGCCGGCGAGCGCCTCGACGACCACCCGGGACGCCGGCACGTCGGGCAGCGTGAGGCGCGGGGCGCCGCGGAGCAGCACCGATCCGTCGGGCAGCGCCTCCGCGGGGAACCACACCACCGCGGGGACGACCGGGCAGCCCGGGACGTGCGGCGCGACGTCCTCCACCTGCTCGACCCCGTTCTGCAGCACGACGACCACCGTGTCCGCGTGGCACAGCGCCCGGAGCCACGGCGCCGCCGCCTCGACCTGCGTGGCCTTCACGGCGAGGAGCACGAGGTCGACGGGACCCGCGACGCTCGCCGGATCCGTCTGCACGGGCCCGGGGACCACGATCGACGTCCCGTCCGTCGTGCGGAGCTCGAGCCGCGCGCGCGGGGTGCGCCCGCAGAGGAGCACGGGCACGCCCGCCTCGTGCAGCGCGGCGGCGACGGACGTGCCGATCGCGCCGGGGCCGACGACGGCGACGGAGGGCCGGGCGGGCGCGGCGGACGCGTCCGTCATCCCCGGCCCGTCCGCGTCGCCCATGCCGGCGACGCTACGCCCGCCGGGACCCCGTGCGGCCCGGCGCCGCGTGCCGCAGGCCGGACGGCAGACGTCGAGCGCATCCGCGGCCCGGTCCGCCTCACCGGTACACGCGGCGCAGCCAGGCGGCGAGCGCCTCGACCGCGAGCACGCTCACGAACACCATGGCGACGAGCGTCGTCACCTGCCCGTGCAGCGTCATCACGGAGGACGCGTTCGTCAGGTGGAACCCGATCCCGCTGCCGCCGACGATGCCGAGGATCGTGGCCGCCCGGATGTTCGTGTCCACGAGGTAGAGCGAGTTGCCGACGAGCGACGGCAGCCCCTGCGGCCAGGTCGCCGAGAGGAAGCGCTGCCCCCGCGTCGCGCCGACCGCGGTGAGCGCGCGCTCGGGACCGGCGCCCACCTCCTCGAAGGAGTCCGCGATGAGCTTGCCGAGGAGCCCCACGCCGCCGAACGCGAGCGCGACGACGCCGGCCTGGTTTCCGAGCCCCGTGATCATGATGAGCAGGATCGCGAGCACCAGCTCCGGCACCCCGCGGAACACCACGAGCACGACGCGCGCGGCGCTCCGCACGGCGGGGTGCGGCGCCACGTTGCGGGCGGCGAGGGATCCGACGACGAGCGCCAGCACGACCGACAGCAGCGCGGCGGCGAACGCCACCTGGATCGTCACCAGCAGCGCGTCCGCGAACTCGCCGAACGTGTGCGACCCGGTGCTCGGCGGCCAGAAGCTCTGGAGAGTGGGGACGACGTACTCCCACGTGACCTGGCTCAGGTCGATGTCGGCCATCAGGTAGCCGCCGACGACGACCACGACGGCGAGCGCCGACCACGCCACCGTGCGCACCCGGTCGGGCGTCCACGGCCGGCGCTGCATCGACTCCACGGTCACGGCGCGCGCGGTGCCGGCGCTCCCGGCCCGCTCGGGCAGGGCGCGGTCGCGCGTGAGGCGCCGCACGATCCGGTCGCCCAGCCCGCGCCCGGCGGGCCGCACGCCGAGGGCGCTGCGGCGGATGGACGACGACACGACTTCCAGCAGCACGCACAGCGCGAAGATCACGAGCGCGATGCCGATCCCGCGCCCGTAGCCCTCCGGGAACTGCCCGAACGCGACCTTCATCGCGTAGCCGAGCCCGCCCACGCCGGCGTAGCCGAGGATCGCGGAGCCGCGGAGGTTGATGTCGAAGCGGTGCAGCACCGTGGCGATCCACGACGGCAGCACCTGCGGGAACACGCCCGCCCAGAACTCCTGCGCGCGCGTGCCGCCCGTGGTGCGGATCGCGCGCTGCGGCCCCTCGTCGACCTGCTCGATGGCGTCGGCGAAGAGCTTCGAGATCATGCCGATCGAGTGGATCCCGATGGCGAGGATGCCGGGCAGCGGGCTCCCCAGCGCGAAGGCCAGCGCGAACGCGAGGGCGAGCACCACGTCGGGGACCGCGCGCGTCACCACGCCGATCGTGCGGCCGAGGCCCCGCAGCCACGGCGCCGGCGTCGTGTTCCGGGCCGACGCGTAGGCGACCGGCACGGAGACGAGCGCGGCGGCGAGCGTGCCGAGCACGACGATCCCGAGCGTCAGCCCGATGAGGTACGCGAGGTCGCCGGGCGCCGGGAAGCTGATCGGGTCCATGCGCGAGAAGACCTTGGCGGCGTTGCCGACGCTGCGGAGGACGTTCGACCAGGTGAAGTCGAGCGTCGTCAGCGCGTGGATCGCGAACGCGACCATGGCGAGCACCACGACCAGCGCGAGCGCCTTCTGCCGGTCGGGCCGCCGGCGCGGGGCGCGCTCCTCGACGTCGGGGCGGACGCCGGGCGGGGCCTTCCCCGGGCGCTCGGCGACCGCGGTCACCGGGTGCCGTCCGCGCGCCGCCCGCGCGAGGAGCCGGTCCCGCCGGCCCCGCCGGCCGCGGCCGCCCCCGCGGAGCGCGCGCCCACGGGCTCGTCGAGCGGCAGCACGTCGCCGAGCTCGGTCGCGATTGCGGCGAGCGCGGACGTCGTCGACGCCACGCGCCCGTAGATCTCCATCACCTGCGCCTTGCCGATCCCGGCGGTGGGGGTGTCGAGCACGACCTCGCCGTGCCGGAGGCCGACGATGCGGTCGCCCCAGCCGAGCGCGAGGTCCACCTGGTGCAGGCTGCACACCACCGTGAGGCCGTCGTCGGCGGCGATCTCGCGGATCAGGCGCATCACCTGCTCGCTCGACTCGGGGTCGAGGCTCGCGACGGGCTCGTCGGCGAGGAGGATCTCGGGCCGCTGCATCAGCGCCCGCGCGATGGCGACGCGCTGCTGCTGCCCGCCGGACAGCCGGTCGGCCCGCTCGTAGGCCTTCTCGAGCAGGCCAACGCGGTCGAGGTGGCCGAGCGCCTCGGTGCGCGCGGCGCGGGGGTAGGTCCAGATGCCGAGGCGCGGACCGCGGAGGCGGCCGAGCGCGCCGGTGAGCACGTTCTCGAGCACCGTCAGCGAGGGCACGAGCTCGAACTGCTGGAAGATCATCGCGACCCGGCCGCGGAGGGCGCGGAGGTCCCGCTGGCCGAGGGCGGCGACGTCCTGGTCGAAGACGCGGACGCTGCCGGCGGTCGGCAGCTCGAGCCCGTCGAGGTGCCGGAGGAGGGTCGACTTGCCCGAGCCGGACAGGCCGAGGAGCACCACGACCTCCCCGCGCTCGACGGTCAGGTCGACGTCGTGGAGCGCCCGCGTGCCGCCGAAGTCCTTGGTGACCGCGGAGACGGAGACGAGCGGGGAGGTCGTGGTGCCGGTCATGGTCGGATCAGTCCGTCCGGGTCACTTCGCGCACTTGGCGGCGGCGATCGAGTCGCAGAGGTCCGCGATGCCCGAGTAGTACGAGGCGTCCTCCGGCTGGGCGCCGAAGAAGCCCTTCGTGAAGCCGTCCGTCAGCGGGACGCCGGAGGCCGTGATGGCGTCGAGCGACGCGCCCTGGAGCGCGGTCGTGAGCTTCGCCTTCACGTCGGCCGGCAGCGTCGAGGAGATGGAGAGCGGCCCGCCGGGCACGTACTCCTTGCCGACGACGGTGAGCTTCCCGGCCGCCGCCTCGGGCTCGACGATCGAGTCCTCGGCGAACCCGACGTCGCACTGGCCGGACGCGACCGCCTGCGCCGACTTGTCGTGCGCACCCGCGAAGTAGGGCGTGAAGTCCTTGAACTGCGGGTTGCCGTTGGCGTCGGCGCCCGTGCTCGTGACGTCGAGGCCGGCCTTCTGCAGCTGCTGGAGGCCGAAGAGGAAGCCGGAGGTGGAGTTCGGGTCCACGAAGCAGACGGTCTTGCCCTTAGCGCCCGACAGGTCGGTGATCGAGGAGCCCTTCGGCACGATCGCCTCGGAGTAGTAGCCGGGGTCGGTCACGTCCTTCGAGGTGAGCATCGCGGCGACGGGCTCGATCTCCGCGCCCTTGTTCGAGGCCATGACGTACTGCAGGGCGCCCGAGCTCATCATGTCGATCTTGCCGGCGACGGCGGCCGCGATCAGCGCGGTGTAGTCGGCCGTGGGGTAGTACTCGACCTTGAGCCCGGTCTCCTTGGCGATGTAGTCCTCGAGCGGCTTGTTGTTCGAGTCGGAGCCGGCCTGGTCGGGCGTGGCGCCGAAGACCAGGGTGCCCTCGCTCTTGGCCCAGGTGCCCGACGAGTCGGCGGATCCGGACGAGTCGGAGCCGCCGGCGGAGCAGCCGGTGAGCGCCAGGGCGGCGACGAGCGCGGAGGCCGCGAGGGCTCCGATGCGGGTGCGGGGGGATCGGGACATGGACGTGCCTCTCGAGTCGGGACCCGCGGGCGGAGATGGGGGAGGCCTCGGGTCGGTGCCGACGCTAGGAACGTCCGATGGAAGCGGCGTGCCGCCGAGGTGGCGCATCCGTGAACTTGTCCGGAAGAGCAGACATCTCCCTCCGCGGCGGGCCGCCGTCAGCCCATGTCGGAGCCCAGCTCCACCTCCGTGAAGATCGAGCCGAGCAGCACGCCCGCGGGCGGCGAGGTGTCCGCGCCGAGCTCCGGGAAGCGGTGCGCGAAGGCCTCGGCATCGTCCTCGGGGTGGTAGCCGATCGCCTCGCCCGCGGCGAGCGAGACCCAGCGCCGCGTGTTCCGCGAGACGCCCCACACGATCCGGTGGCCGGGCTCGTCGAGGTGCAGCACCGCCTCCACGAGCCGGGCGGCGTCGCCCGCGGACAGCCAGGTGGAGATGCTGCGGGCGGCGGACGGCTCGGGCTCGGCCGTCATGATCCGCACGCTCACCACGACGTGCCCGTGCCGGTCGGCGTAGAGGCTGCCGAGCCCCTCGAGCAGCACCTTGCTGAGGCCGTAGAAGGTGTCGGGGCGGGGCGCGGGCACGTCCTCGCGCGCGGCCTCGGTCGCGGGCAGGAAGCCGACCGCGTGGATGGAGCTGGCCGCGAGGATCCGCGGCACCCCCGCCCGCACGACCGCCTCGTGCACGGCGTGCGCGCCGTCGTTGTTCACGGCCTGGATCGCCTCCCACGAGCGCTCCGACGCGTGCGCCGCGAGGTGCACCACGAGGTCGGATCCGCGGAACGCCTCCGTGCACGCGTCGACGTCGGTCGTGTCGACGATCGCCGACGTCTCCCCGTCGGCGAGCGGCGTCGGCGGCGCCACCACGTCGAGCAGGCGCAGCTCGTGCCCTGCCGCGAGGAGCAGGGGGCGGATGCTCGTGGCGATCCGCCCGGATCCTCCCGTGATCGTGATCGTGCCCATGTCGGATCCCCTCGTCGTCGAAGCGCCGCGCTCCCGCGGCCGTCCTCCCATCCTGGGCGACGGGCGGGCGCCCCGCCTAGAGCGGCTCCGCGTCGAAGAGCACGCGGGAGCAGCCGACCGCGTGGTCGTGCGTCACGACCGCGCGCACGCCGTAGACGTCGGCGATGAGCTCCGGCGTCAGCACGTCGCGCGGATGCCCGCCCGCGACCACGCGCCCCTCGCGCAGCACGAGCACGCTGTCGCAGAACATCGCGGCGAGGTTGAGGTCGTGCAGCGCGATCACCGTCGTGACCGGCAGGTCGCGCACGAGGGCGAGCAGCTCGAGCTGGTGGCGGATGTCGAGGTGGTTGGTCGGCTCGTCGAGCAGCAGCTCGCGCGGCTCCTGCGCGAGGGCGCGCGCGATGTGGGCGCGCTGCCGCTCGCCGCCGGAGAGCGTGCGCCACGCGCGGTCGGCCTTCGCCTCGAGCCCGACGTGCGCGATGGCTCGATCGATGGCCGCCGCATCCTCCGCGGTGTCGCCGCCGAGCAGCGTGCGGTACGGCGTGCGGCCGAGGCGCACGACGTCGCGCACCACGATGTCGACCTCGGTCTCGCCGTGCTGGGTGACGGTCGCGACCCGGCGGGCGACGTCGCGGCGCCGGAGCCCCGCCAGGTCGTCGCCGTCGAGCGTCACCCTGCCGGAGTCGGGCGCCGCGGCACCCTGCAGGAGCTTGAGGAGCGACGACTTGCCGGAGCCGTTCGGCCCGAGGAGCCCGACGGTGGATCCGGGCGCCGGCTCGAGCGTGACGCCGTCCACCACGAGCCGCCCGCCGCGCGTCCAGCGCACGTCGTGCGCCCGGAGCGTCATGCGCGTCCCCGGTTCCGCATCAGCAGCAGCATGAAGACGGGCACGCCCACGAGCGCCGTGCCGACGCCCACCGGCAGCGGCGTCGGCGCGAACGCGAGGCGCGAGAACGCGTCGACCCACACCATGAAGACCGCGCCGAGCACGATCGTGGCGGGCACGACGCGCGCGTGCCGCTGGCCGAACAGCAGGCGCGCGGCGTGCGGCAGCACCAGGCCGACGAAGCCGATGGCGCCCGCGATGCTCACGAGCGTCGCGGTGAGGAGCGCGGTGACCACCAGGAGGATCGTGCGGGTGCGGCCCACGTGGATCCCGAGCGACGACGCCACCTCCTCCCCGAACGCGAAGGCGTCGAGCGAGCGGGCGTACGCGAGGCAGACGACGGCCCCGATCGCCACGACGGAGACGCTGAGCCCCACCTCGTCCCAGCGCATGCCCTCGAGCGATCCGAGCAGCCAGAACGTGATGCCGCGCGTCTCGTCGGAGTCGGCGAACGCGAAGACCACGAGCGAGGTGAGCGCGGAGAACAGCTGCGTGCTGGCGACGCCCGCGAGGATCACGCCGGCCGTGCCCGCCGACGAGAACCGGGCGAGCAGCAGCACGAAGCCGAACGCCACGAGCGCCCCGATGAAGGCGCCGCCCGACATCCCGATCGCGCCGCCGCCGAGGCCGAGCACCCCGATGAGCACCGCGCCCGTGGAGGCGCCGGAGGAGACGCCGAGCACGAACGGATCCGCGAGCGGGTTCCGCAGGAGCGACTGCAGCACGACGCCGCAGAGGCCGAGGCCCGCGCCGCACGCCGCCGCGACGAGCGCGCGCGGGAGGCGCTCCTGCCAGACGATGGCGTCCTCGGAGACGCGCACCGGGATGCTCGCGAGCCCGGCGTGGTTGAGCAGGATGTCGCGCACGTTCACGAGCGACACGTCGGCCGGCCCGAGGGTCACGGCGACGCCCACCGAGAGCGCGAGCGCGAGGATCCCGAGCGCGACCAGCAGCACCACGCGGAGCGCGTGCGGCAGGGCGCGCACCCGCGCGGCGGCCGCCGGGAACGGCGCCCGCGGTGCCGCGGCGCTCAGAGCTTCCCCCCGCGCGCGTCCCACCAGGTCCGGATCTTCTCGAGCCCGTCCACGAACCGGATCGACGGGTTCATCTCGGCGCCGTGCAGCGCCACCATGCGGTCCTCCTTGACGGCCGTGAGGTCGCGCGTGAGCGGATCGCTCGTGAGGAAGTCGGTCTTGTCCTGCAGCTTGTCGCCGGGGAACCGGTTCCGCTGGAGGTCGCCGAGCACCAGGATGTCCGGATCCCGGTCGACGACGTCCTCCCAGCCCGTGGCGACGAAGTCGTCGCGCACCTCGGGGAACGCATCCGTGGCGCCGATCTGCCGCGACAGCAGCGACGTCGCGCCGAACCCGCCGCCCATGTACGGCGTCTTCGTGTCGGCGAACCAGTACATGACCTTCGCCCCGCCGAGGTCCATGCCGTCGGTGGCCGCGGCCGCGCGCTGCTGGAGGGAGGAGACGAGCGCCTCGCCGCGGTCCTGCACGTCGAACACCTCGGCCATCTCGCGGATCTCCTGGTACAGCGCGTCGACCGTGAGCGGGGTGGTGCGCTGGCCGCCGCCGTTGATGCTGATGTCGGAGTCGCAGTCGGTCGGCGACAGGTAGGAGGGGATCCCGGTCTCGGCGAGCCGGTCGCGCGTGGCGACGCCGCCCGTGGCGTAGTGGCGGCCGAAGGAGGCGGTGACGAAGTCGGGGTCGGCGCCGAGGAGCACCTCGTAGGTGGGCGCGTTGTCGGCGAGGCGCGGCACCTGCGCGTTCGCGTCGGCGAGCGAGTCGAGCACCGGATCCGTCCACGACGCCGTGCCGACCATGCGGTCCTGCAGGCCGAGCGACAGCAGGATCTCGGTGGAGTCCTGGTCGAGCGACACGACGCGCGACGGCGCCTGGTCGATCGTCACGTCGCGGCCGCAGTTCGACAGCGTCAGCGGGTACGTCGTCGACCCCTCGCCGGCGTCGGCGACGGATGCGGCCGGCACCTCCTCGGAGGCGCCGCATCCGGTGAGGGCGACGAGCACGAGGCCCGTCACGGCGGCGGCGGTGAGGCGGGCGAGGGCGCGAGCGCGGGGCATGGGTCTCCTGGGGTCGAGGCCGGCGTCGGCCCGGCGGGGAGCCCGGGCCGCGGGTAAGCATAGCCTTACCTCACTGGGCGGCTCGACCCCACCTCCACGAGCGGGTGGGCCTATCGCCGTGGTCGCCGGGACGTCACGCGGTAGACCACGGCGAGGCCGATGACGAGGACGCCGTAGACGGGAATCGCCCAGGCGGAGCGGATCAGCGAGAAGCAGACCGCCGCGAGCAGGAGCGGCACCATCACCGCGACCCCGAGGGGGATGGGCTTCCGATCCATGGCGACGACCCTACCGAGACGTCGCCGACGGCACGATCCCCGTGAGCGGCGGGCGTCGACGGCCGGATCAGCGCCCGCGCGCCACCGTCGACCCGCGCACGATCAGCTCGAAGCCCATCGTCTCGGAGCGGAAGGCGCCCGCGTCCGCACCGCGCTCGATCCGCTCGGCCAGCATCGCGACCGCCCGGCGCGCGATGGCCCGGCGGCCGGGAGACACCGTGGTGAGCGGCGGCTGCGCGAAGCGGGAGTCCTCCGTGTCGTCGAGGCCCGCGACCGCCACGTCCTCGGGCACGCGGATGCCGCGCTCCTGCAGCGTCCACTGGGCGCCGAGCGCGAGCGAGTCGTTGAAGCCGAACACGGCGTCGAGCTCGACCCCGTCGTCGAGGAGGCGGGCCATCGCGGCGGCGCCGGCCTCGCGGCGCCAGGGGCCGGGATCCACCTGGAGGCGCGGATCGAGCGGGATGCCGGCCGCGGCGAGCGCGTCCTCGGCGCCGCGCTGCCGGAGCGCGGCGCCCGTCGGCTCGTCGGCGTCCCGCACGCCGACGAGCGCGATCCGCCGCCGCCCGGTCTCGACGAGGTGCGCGACCGCGGCGCGGGCGGCGTCCCGGTCGGCGATGAGCACCTGGTCGGCGAGGCCCTCGAGGAAGCGCTGGCCGATCATCACGAGCGGCACGTTCAGGTCGATGAGGTCCGCGTCCTCCTGGTGCAGGGCGAGCGGCTCGTAGATCACGCCGTCGAGCACCTGGCGGTGCAGGCCCGAGAGCGCGCCGATCTCGCGGTCGCGCCGCCCCGCCGTCGTCTCGACGAGCACGCTGAGGCCGAGCTCGTCGGCCGCGTCGATCACGTCCTGCGCGAGCGGCGCGAGGTACGCGCTGTCGAGCTCGGGGATCACGAGCGCGATCATGCGCGACCGGCCGGAGCGCAGGTTCCGCGCCGAGACGTTCATCCGGTAGCCGAGCTCGGCGACGGCCGCCTCGATCCGCGCCCGCGTCCCGTCGCGCATGTAGGGGTAGCCGTTGAAGTAGTTGCTGACGGTCTTGATGGAGACGCCCGCGGCGCGCGCGACGTCGCTCATGGTCGCCGCCATGCGCTCCCCCTCGTGTCCGTGCGCGGTCCGGGTCGCCGCGCGCCGCCCCAGCCTCGCACGCGGGTCGGGCGTCGGCCCTACTTCACCGCGCCGCTGATGAGGCCGGCCACGTAGTACCGCTGCAGCAGCAGGTAGAGCACGACGCACGGGATCACCGTCACGGCGACGCCCGTCTGCATCAGACCCCAGTCGACCGTGTTGTTCTGGCCGGCCGACAGGATGTTGAGGCTCACCGGCAGCGTGTACAGGCTCTGGTCGGTGATGAGGATGAGCGTCGCGAAGAAGTCGTTCCACGCCGAGAAGAAGGTGAGGAGCGCGGTCGAGACGACGCCGGGGATCGCGATGGGCAGCATCACCCGGCGCATCGCCTGCAGCGGCGTGTTCCCGTCGATGAGCGCGGCCTCCTCGAGGCTCGCCGGCACGGCGGCGAACGAGTTCCGCATGAGGAAGATCCCGAACGGCAGGTTGAAGGTCGCGAGCACGAGCGAGAGGCCCACGAGGCTGTTGTCGAGGTCGAGCTCGATCAGCGTCAGGAACAGCGGCGTGATGATCGCCTGGAACGGGATCATGAACGTGATCAGCACCAGGAAGAACACGAGGTCGCTCCCCCGGAACGGCAGCCGAGCGAACGCGTAGCCCGCCAGCGTCGAGACCACGACCGTGAGCGCCGTCACGAGCAGCGACACGACGACGCTGTTGCGGAGGCTCGTCACGAGGTCGAGCCCGCCGGTGGGCGTGAGCAGCCGCTGCAGGTTGCCGAGGCCGATCGACCCGTCCTGCGCGGTGAGCGCGGTGCCCAGCATGATCCCGAGCGGGTAGAGGAAGAGGAGCGCGACGCAGCCGCACGCGACGTACCAGGCGAGGCGCGGCATCGATGCGCGCACGGCGCCGAGGCCGCGGGCGTCGCGGTCGCGGCCGGCGCGGACCGGGGACGCGCCCGCGGCGTGCGCGTCGGCGGAGGAGACGGGGCGGGCGGGGGCGGAGGTGCTCATGCGTGGTCCGAGTTCCGGAGGAGCAGCATCTGGGCTGCGCTGACGAGGCCGAGGACGACCATGAGGATGATGGAGAGCGCGGCCCCGTAGCCGAGGTCGAGCCGGATGAACGAGGAGCGGTAGATCTCGTAGACCGCCGTGATGGTGCCGTTGTCCGGCCCGCCCGCGGTCATGATGTAGAACTGGTCGAACGCCAGCAGCGACCCGGCCACGCTGAACACCAGCACGAGCGCGAGGGTCGGCCGCAGCAGCGGCAGGGTGATGTAGACGAAGCGCTGCCAGCGCGTGGACCCGTCCACCTCGGCCGCCTCGTTCACCTCCTGCGGGATCGACTGGAAGCCCGAGAGCAGCAGCAGCATCTGCAGTCCCGCCGACTTCCACGCCACCATGCTCACGACCACGAGGAACGCGGTCACCGGCCCGCCGAACATGTTCGTCGAGACGTCGACGAGGCCGAGCCCGGCGAGCGCCGTCATCGTCGGCCCGATCACCGGCTGCCACATGAAGAGGAAGAGGTAGCTCGCCGAGGCGAGGCCCACCACCACCGGCAGGAAGAAGATCGACTGGAAGACGCGGGCCGTGCGCGTGCGGCGCTGGATGAGGAGCACGAGCGCGAACCCGACCACGAGGAGCACCGGGGTCACGACCGCCGTGTAGACGAGCGTGAAGCCCACGGCCTTGAGGAACGCGGCGTCCTGGAACGCCTCGACGTAGTTCGCGAGGCCCGTGAAGGCGCGGTTGCCGAGGAGCGGCCACGTGTACGTCGACATGGCGACGGTGCGCATCAGGGGCCAGATGAAGAACGTGACGAGCATGACGACGGCCGGCAGCACCAGGAGGATCCCGGTGCGGCGCCGCCTCCGCGCCATGCCGCCGCGGTCGCGCACCGCGCTGCGGGCCGGGGCCGGGGACGCGACGGCGCCCTCCAGCCGGGTGATCACGGGTGCGGTCACTTCTCGTCCTCCTCGACGTAGACGACGGAGTCGAGGATGCGCTGCGCGTCGGCCTGGGCCTCGCGCTGCGCCTCGTCGATGCCGCCGCCAAACACGGACTGCGAGATCAGGTTTACCCAGACCCCGTTGTTGTCGTTGAACAGCTCGTTCTCGACCGGGCTGAAGGGCACGTGGCCGACGCGGAGGGCGTCCGCGAACACGGCGTAGCGCGGATCCTGCGGCACGTAGACCTCGTCCAGGAGGTCGGTGCGGATGGGCACGACCGACTGCTCGGCGAGGATCGTCTGCGCCTCGTCGCCCGTCGCCCACTCCACGAACTCCCACGCCGCGTCGACGTCGTCCGAGCCCTCGAGGATGGCGAGGGTGTCGCCGCCGCCGAAGGACGCGGATCCGCCGTCCTTGCCGGGCAGCGGGGTGACGCCGAAGTCGACCTGGCCGCCCGCGACGAGCGCGCCCATGGTGGCGGTGCCGTCGGCGATCATCCCGACGTTGCCCTGCTGGAACGCGGTCGCGGTGTTGGGGCCGGCGTCGGTGCGGGCGAGGGACGGCATGCTGCCGTCGGTCCACATGCCGCGCATCAGCTCGAGCGCCTCCGTCACCTCGGGGCTGTCGAGCGTGGCCGTGCGGCCGTCGGTGGTGAGCACGTCGCCGCCGCTCCCCCAGATCAGCGGCGTGAAGCCGAAGATGAGGCAGCCGCCGCACGCGCCGGGGATGGAGTAGCCGTAGGTGCTGTCGCCGAGCGCGGTGATGGCCTTCGCGGCCGCGCGGATCTCCGCGTGCGTCGTCGGCGGGTCCTCGGGGTCGAGCCCGGCCTCGGCGAAGAGGGTCTTGTTGTAGAAGAGCACCGAGGCGTCGCCCGTGAACGGCACGGCGTAGGTGCGGTCGTCGAAGGACGAGACGGAGGCGTGCGCCGGGCTGAAGGCGTCGGCGTAGCCGAGCGCGTCTACCCGGTCGGTGATGTCGACGAGGGCGCCGGCCTGCGCGAAGTACGGCGTGAAGACGAGGTCGAGCGCGGCGACGTCCGGCGGGTCGCCGCCGGCGATGGAGGTCGCGAGCTTCTGCACGTAGCTCGGCGACGGCACGAGCGTGATCTCGACCTGCGTCGCGTGCGTGGCGTTGTACGCGTCGGCGAGCGGCTCGACGAGCGCCTTCTCGTAGTCGCGGATCCAGAGCTGCACGGTGCCGTCGCCCGCGTCGCCGGATCCCGCGGAGCAGCCGGAGAGCGCGAGGCCCGTGATCATCAGGGTCGCCGCGGCGACCAGCCTCGTCGTGGTCCGCTTCATCGCGCTCCTCGTCTCCGTGACGTGTCGGCCCGTCGGGGCTCGGCCGCGTGGCCGCACGCACCGCCCTGGTGCCTTCTACATCGTTGTACTAGATTATGTGCATCGATGTACAGCCCGTCAAGAGGACCCCGATGACCATCGCCCCCGCCGCCCCGCGCCCCGCCGCCGCCAGCCCGGGCGCCACCCGGTCGTTCCCGCTCTCCGCCGTGCGGCTGGGCGACGGGCCACTCCGGCACGCGCAGCTCACCGACGTCGAGCACGTGCTCCGCATGGACCCCGACCGGCTGCTCGCGCCCTACCTCCGCGAGGCCGGGCTCGACTCCCCCGTGCCGTCGTACGGCAGCTGGGAGGCGATCGGCCTCGACGGCCACATCGGCGGGCACCTGCTCTCCGCGCTCGCGCAGCTGCACGCCGCGACCGGCGATCCGCGGCTCCTCCCCCGGCTCGAGCACATGCTCGACGTTCTCGAGCGCTGCCAGGAGGCGTCCGGCGACGGCTGGCTCGGCGGCGTGCCCGACGGCCGGGAGTTCGGCCGCACCATCGCGGAGGGCCGGATCGAGGCCGACACCTTCGACCTCGAGGGCAGGTGGGTGCCGCTCTACAACCTGCACAAGACGCTCCGCGGGCTGCTGCACGCGCACGAGCACGCCGGATCCGCCCGCGCGCTGCGGATGGCGGAGGGCATGGCCGACTGGTGGCTCGGCGTCTCGGCGCACCTCGACGACGACGCGTTCGAGGGCATGCTCGCGACCGAGCACGGCGGCATGTGCGACGCGTTCGCGACGCTCGCGGGGATCACCGGCCGCGCCGACCTGCTCGCGGAGGCGCGGCGGTTCGCCCAGCGCGCGCTCGTGGATCCGCTCGCCGCCGGCCGCGACGAGCTCGACGGGCTGCACGCCAACACGCAGATCCCCAAGGTGACGGGCGTCGAGCGGCTCGGGCGGATGACGGGCGACGCCCGCCTGCTCGCCGCCTCGGACGCGTTCTGGGAGTCGGTCGTCGACCGCCGCAGCGTCGTGATCGGCGGCAACAGCGTGCGCGAGCACTTCCACCCGGCGCGCGACTTCGCGCCCATGGTGCTCGACGAGCAGGGGCCGGAGACCTGCAACAGCTACAACATGCTCGAGCTCGGGAAGCTGCGGTTCGCGCGGACGGGCGACCCGGCGATCCTCGACCAGGTCGAGCGCACGATGCTCGACCACGTGCTCTCCACGCAGCACCCCGAGCACGGCGGCCTCGTCTACTTCACGTCGCTGCGGCCGGCGCACCACCGCGTGTACTCGGTCGCGGGCGAGTCGATGTGGTGCTGCGTCGGCACGGGCATGGAGAACCACGCGCGCTACGGCGAGCAGGTCTTCGCGCGGACGGACGACGCGCTGCTCGTGGACCTCTACGTGCCGGCCGAGCTGGACTGGGCCGCGCGCGGGATCCGGGCGCGCATCGCGGGCGACGTGGCGCGCACGGGCGAGGCGACCGTCACGATCACGGCGGACGCGCCCGCCGACCTGGAGCTGCGGCTCCGGCGGCCGGGCTGGGCGACGTCGATGGAGGTGCGCGTCGGCGACGAGCGCGTGGCCGTGGTGCCCGGGGCGGCCTGGGTGCCGATCCGCCGCACCTGGGCGGGCGAGGCCGTCGTGTCCGTCCGCTTCGGGATGGAGGTGCGGGCCGAGGGCCTGCCCGACGGATCCGCGTGGACGTCGTTCCGCTACGGCCCGGTCGCGCTCGCCTCCCGCGACGGCCGGGACGGGATCGCGACGTCGCTCGCGGAGGACTCGCGCATGGGGCACGTGTCGCCCGCGCCGGAGGTGCCGCTCGAGCGGACGCCCGTGGTGACCGCGGCCGACCCGGCCGACGCCGTGACGCTCGTCGACCGCGGCGCGCTCGCGTTCCGGCTCGACGCGTGGCGGGGCGGCGAGCGGGTGGAGGTCGCGCTCGAGCCGTTCGCCGGGATCCACGACGAGCGGCACACGCTCGTCTGGCCCACGGGCGCCGACCCGGTCGCGCGCGCCGCCGAGCTCGCGGCGATGGACGCGGCCGGCACGGACGCGGACGTGGTCGACGAGGTGGTCGCCGGCGAGCAGCAGCCCGAGGTCGACCACGGCTTCCGCGGCGAGGGCACGCGCGCGGGCGGCGCCGACGGGCGGCACTGGCGGAGCGCGACGGGCTGGTTCGGGTACGAGCTGCGCGATCCCGCGGGCACGGCGACCGTGGTGCGCGTGCTGCTGCGACGCGAGGCGGCGGGCGGTCCCGTCCTCGACGGCGACGGCGTCGGCGTCGGCGTCGGCGTCGGCGTCGGCCAGGCGATCCGCGTCGGCGGCGTGGAGGCGTCCATCGGGGATCCGCGCGGGCTCGGCGGCGAGGTCGGCGACGACGCGCTCGACGTGACGATCACGGAGGCGATGCGCGCCGGATCCCCCGACGGCGTCGTCTCCGTGTCGGTGCACGCGCGGCCGGGCGGGCGCACGCGCGACGTGCTCGGGATCCAGCTGCGGCGCTGACCCCCGCGCACGACGAGGGGCCCGGACGATCCGCCCGGGCCCCTCGCGTCGTGCGCCGCCGACTACGCGGAGACGGCCTGCAGGTTGCGCTCGATGTGCGCGTGGAACGCCTGCAGCCAGGAGAGGAGGAACTCCTCCGTGCCGGCGTTCGAGATCGCGCCCTCGGGCGAGATGAGGCCCTCGGTGGTCTGGATGTACGCCTCGGGCTGCGACAGCTCGGGCGACGCCAGGAACGACAGGATGCTGCGGAGGTGCTGCTGCGCGACGGCCGTGCCGACAGCGCCGATGGACGTGCCGATGACCGCGCTGGGCTTGCCCTGGAACGCGTTCTCGCCGTAGGGGCGGCTCGCGAAGTCGAGCGCGTTCTTGAGCACGCCGGGCACCGAGCGGTTGTACTCGGGCGTGACGATGAGGACGGCGTCGGCGTCGGCGATCTGCGCCTTGAACGCGTTCGCGACCTCGGGGTAGTCCCCGTCCATGTCGGCGCTGTAGAAGGGCAGCGGGGAGATGGGGATCTCGGTGAGCTCGAGGCCGGCCTGCGCGCCGAGGCGCTTCAGCGCGAGCGACAGGGCCCGGTTGATGGAGGTGGACGACAGGCTGCCGACGAGGTAGCCGACGCGGTAGGTGGTGCTCATGTTCGCTCCTTCTCGCACGGATCAGTTCCATGCGCGCGCATGGAGCCTAGCGTCGATGGATGCGCGTCACCCGGGCGTCCGGGGCTCGGGCGGATCCCGGACAGCCCGCCAGAGCGCGGCCTCCTACGGCAGAGCACGTGCCCAACAGGTCGTTGCGCGATCAGGCCGGGTTCTCGAGGTGGGTGACGAGTCGACCCGACGGCGAGAAGTGCAACGACCCGTTGCACTTCCCCGCCTCGAGGACGGTGCCGCCCGCTGCCTCACCCCAGCAGCACCTCCCACGTGCGCAGCGACGGCCAGAGCGCGTGGCGCGGGAGCACGTCGGGGCCGCACGCGCGGGATCCGAGGCCGTGCTGGGCGTCGTCGAGGAACAGGTGCAGCCCGTCCGTGGCGGGGAGCTCGTGCGGGTGGCCGACGTCGGTCATCTCCTGCGGGGTCCAGCGGGAGAGCTGGAAGCCCGCGCGGTGGCCGGAGGCGTCGGGCACGGTCGTCACGGTGAGCGGCGTCGCGGATCCGTCGCCGACCACGAGCGACCGCAGCTCCGGACGGTGGCCCGTCTCCTGCGGGCGCGCGTACGCGACGGCGAGGCCGTCGACGGTCGACGCGAACCGGCCGACCCGCACGGCGGTGCGGCTGTCCGGGTAGGACTCGCCGGGCCCGGTGCCGTGCCACGCGACCGGGTGCTCCGCGAGCGCGGCAGGCAGGTCGATCCGCACGCCGACGCGCGGCCAGGTGCAGTCCCACACGCCGAACGGCACGACCTCGGTCGCGAGCAGCAGGCCGCGGTCGGTCGCGGTCCAGCGGAAGGCGACGTCGACGCCCGCGCCGGAGTGCGCGGCCTGCACGCGCATCCGCGTCTCGAGGCCGTCGGCCGTGCGGGTGGATCCGAGCAGCCGGTGCGTGAGGCGGTGCAGGCCCCGCTCGCGCCAGCGGTCGGCCGACGGCGGGGTCTCCTCGGCGCCGCGGCCGTGGGTCAGCTCGGGCTCCGCCAGCTCGTACGACCCCTGGCCGGCGCCGCGGTCGTTCTCGGTGGGCGCGCGCCACAGCTCGAGGCGCGGGCCGCGGGTGGGCACGCCGCCCCACGCGACGAGGGCGCCGCGCGCGTCGAAGGTGCCGACGCCGAGCGCGTCGCCATGCCAGCGCCCGACCGGCCGGGGTCGCGGCGCGGGCCGGTCGCGGACGAGCGCCTGGTGCTGCGCGACGACGTGGCCGGCCTCGGCCCAGGGCGCGTCGTGGCGGGTGACGACCTGCACGGTCACGTGCGCCTCCTCCGCGTGGCCGGCGACGCGCGCCTCCTCGGGGAGCGGGATCGTCGCGGTCTCGCCTGCCGCGAGGGGCGCGTGCTCGAGGATCCCGCGGGCGACCTGCCGGCCGTCGTGGGCGAGGATCCAGACCAGGTCGACGTCGTCGGTGGACGCGGTGTGCCGCCGGTTCTCGACGCGCACGGATCCGCCGTCCGCCGCCACCCGCACGCGCACCGGGGCGATGACCGCCGCGAGCTCGGCGAGGCCCGGCGTGGGCGTGCCGTCGGAGAGCAGCAGGCCGTCCATCACGAAGGGGCCGTCGTGCACGGGCTCGCCGAAGTCGCCGCCATACGCGTGGAAGGGGCGGCCGTCGGCGGTGCGCGCGAGCAGCCCGTGGTCGCGCCACTCCCACACGAAGCCGCCGTGCAGGCGCGGCCAGCGGTCGATCGCGTCCTCGTAGTCGGCGAGGGATCCGGGCCCGTTGCCCATCGCGTGCCCGTACTCGCACAGGAGGAACGGCTTCGCGCGCTGCGTCGCGCCGGTCGCGCCCGTGGTCTCGTGGATGCTCGCGACGGGCGTGCCGCACACCGAGTCGATCTCCTCGAGCGTCGGGTACATGCGCGAGTAGACGTCGGTGTGCTCGCCCGTGAGGTCGCCCTCGTAGTGCACGGGCCGGGTGGGATCCGTGCGCCGCACCCACGCCGACATGGCCGCGATGTTGCGCCCGGTGCCGGACTCGTTGCCGAGCGACCACATGACGATCGACGGGTGGTTGCGGTCGCGGCCCACCGTGCGCGCGATGCGGTCGAGGTAGGCGTCGCGCCAGCGCGGGTCGTCCGACGGGTTGTCCCGCCACTCGACGTCCCAGAAGCCGTGCGTCTCGAGGTCGCACTCGAGCACGACCCAGAAGCCGAGCTCGTCGGCGATGTCGAGGAGGCGCGGATGCGGCGGGTAGTGGGAGGTGCGGATCGCGTTCACGCCGCTCCGCTTCATCAGCTCGAGGTCGGCGCGCGCCTCCGCCTCGTCGAACACGCGGCCGCGCTCGGGGTGCGACTCGTGCCGGTTGACGCCGCGGAAGGTGAGGCGCCGGCCGTCGACGAGGAGCGCGTCGCCGTCGATGCGCACCGTGCGGAAGCCGATCCGCAGCGTCGCCGTCTCGCCGGGCGACGACACGGTCGCGTCGTAGAGGCGCGGCAGCTCGGCGCTCCACGCCTCGACCGCGGGGATCGCGAGGGGCGCGACGTCGGCCGGGGTCTCCCACGTCGCGTGGATCCCGAGCTCCGGCACGCGCACCACCACGGGGAACGCGCCGTCCACCTCCAGGTCGAGGAGGCCGGATGCGTCGGCCGGATCGCGGTCGGCCCGCACCCGCACGTCGTCGAGGGCGCCGGCCGGGCGGGCGAGCAGCTCCACCGAGCGGAAGATCCCGGGCAGCCACCACTGGTCCTGGTCCTCGAGGTAGGAGGCGGCCGACCACTGGTGCACCCGGATCCCGAGCACGTTGTCGCCCGGCACGAGCAGCGCGGTCACGTCGAGCTCGGTCGCGAGGCGGCTGCCGGTGGTCCAGCCCGCCTCGACGCCGTTGACCCAGAAGGTGGCGAGCCCCTCGATCCCGTCGGTGCGCAGCAGCACGCGCTCCGCGTCGGCGAACGACGCCGGCAGCCGGAACGCGCGCCGGTGCTCGCCCGTGGGGTTCGCGTCGGGCACGTGCGGCGGGTCGATGGGGAAGGGGTACTGCAGGTTCGTGTACGCGGGCGCTCCGTGGCCGTGCAGCACCCAGTGCGACGGGACCGGCAGCGTGGTCCAGCCGGCGGCGTCGAGCGCGGCGTCGTCGAGGGCGGGATCCGCGACCGCGGGCAGCGCGTCGGCCGCGTCCACCGGCGCCTCGGGCAGCAGGCGGAACCGCCAGTCGCCGTCGAGCGACAGGGCGGGCGCGTCGGTCGCGAACCGCGCGCGCGGAGCGAGGCGCGACGCGGATCCGGGGGCGACGTCGTCGAGGTGGGACATGCGGATCCTCCGTGCGGACGGGTGCGCGCGGCGGCGCGACGGGGCGGGCGGGCGGGCGGGACGAGGCGAGGTGGAGCGGAGCGGCGAGCGATCGGCGACGAGCGACGAGCGGCGAGCGACAGGCGGCGAGCGGCGAGCCGCGAGCCGCGGATCAGGCCCGCTCGTCGAGCCCCGCGAGCGCGGCCCGGTCGGCGACCACGGTCACGTGCGGGTGCCGCTGCAGGATCGAGGCGGGCACGCGCTCGCTCACGGGGCCGGCGAGCGCCGCCGCGAGGGCACGGGCCTTCCGCTCCCCCGACGCGACGAGCAGGATCCGGCGGGCCGACATGATCGTCGCGATGCCCTGCGTGATCGCGTGCGTCGGCACCGCGTCGGCGTCGCCGCCGAAGTACCGCGCGTTGTCGCGCCGGGTCGCACCGGCGAGGCGCACCACGCGGCTGACGCCGTCGAACGGCGAGCCCGGCTCGTTGAACCCGAGGTGCCCGTTGGCGCCGATGCCCACGATCTGCAGGCCCGCGCCGCCGAGCCGCCGGATCCGCCGCTCGTGCTCGGCCGCGGCCTCGGCCGGATCCGCCGCCGCCCCGTCGGGCACGACCACGCGCGCGTCCGGCACGTCGAGCGGCCGGGCGATGCGCGCCCGCACGAACGCGAGGTAGGACTCCGGGTGCCCGGTCGGGAGGCCCACGTACTCGTCGAGCGCGACGAGCGACAGGCCGTCGGTGACGAGCGCCCGCTCGCGGTGGCGGCGGCCGAGCTCGGCGTAGAGCGGCTCGGGGCTGGATCCGGTCGCGACGCCGAGCACGCCCGCCGGGTCCTCGCCGAGGAACGCCTGCACCACGTCGGCCGCGGCCGTGCCGAGGCCCGCGGCGTCGTCGACCGCCGTGATCCGCGCCGTGCGCAGCGGGGCGCGCATCACTTCAGCGCGCCCTTCGCGATGTCGCCGATGAACTGCTTCGCGCCGACGAGGAACACGAGGATGAGCGGGATCACCGCGAGCAGCGCGCCCGCCATGACCATGCCGTAGTCCTTGCCGTGCGCGCTGTTGAGCTGGCTCATCGCCACCTGCAGCGTGAGCGTGCCCGGGTCGTTGAGCACGATCAGCGGCCAGAGGTAGTCGTTCCACGCGGCGATGAACGTGAAGATCCCGAGGAAGCCGAGGCCCGGCCGGATGAGCGGCAGGCACACCGTGAGGTACTGGCGGAAGAACCCGGCGCCGTCGATGCGGGCGGCGTCGATGAGCTCGTCCGGCACGCTCGAGATGATGAACTGCCGCAGCCAGAAGATGCCGAACGCGTTCGCCGCGGCCGGCACGATGAGCGCCTGCAGCTGGCCGACCCAGCCGAGGTTGATCATCGTCACGAACTGCGGGATCACCGACAGCTGCGCGGGCAGCATGAAGGTCACGAGCAGCAGCGCGAACAGCGCCCGCCGCCCCGGGAACTCGTACTTCGCGAACGTGAACGCGGCGATGGAGTCGAAGAACAGCACGAGCACGGTGACGGAGACCGCCACGACGATCGTGTTCATCAGCGAGCCGCCGAAGTCGATCGTGCGGAACACGGCCTGGATGTTGTCCCACAGGTACGGCCCCGGCACGAGCACGGGCGGCGACTTGTAGATGTCGCTCGTGGTGTTGCTCGCCATCACGACGAGCCAGTAGAGCGGGAACAGGCTCACGATGGATCCGGCGAACAGGATCCCGTGCAGGATCACCCGCCCGGGCGGCAGCTGCCGGCGCCCCGCGGGGCGGCCGGTGCGCTCCCCGTCGGACCGCGCGCGCCCGGAGGCCTGGTCCGCGATCCGGGTCGCGGCGGATCCCGCGGCGTGGACGGTCGCGCTCATGCGCGCTCTCCCTTCCTCGTGCCGGGCGCGCGCACGACCTTCTCCTTCTTCTCCGACCCGAGCCGGAAGCTGATGATGGAGAAGATCACCACGAGCAGGAACACGCCCCACGCGATGGCGGCGCCGTAGCCGAAGCGGTTGTAGTTGAAGGCCTGCTGGTAGAAGTACAGGACGGTCGTGAGGCCGGCCTGGCCCGCGCCGCCCGAGTTCGGGTTCGTCGTGCTGGAGGAGGCCGTGAGCACCTGCGCCTCCGTGAAGCTCTGCAGGCCGGTGATGGTCGAGACCACGAGCACGAACAGGATCGTGGGGCGCAGCAGCGGCAGCGTCACCGACCAGAAGGTGCGGATCGCGCCGGCGCCGTCGAGCTTCGCGGCCTCGTAGACCTCGGTGCCGATGGCCTGCATGCCCGCGAGGAAGATGATCGCGTTGTAGCCGGTCCACTGGTACGTGATGAGGATGGCGATGGTGACCTGGATCGCCCACGGCGTCGAGAGCCACGCCACGCCGTCGAGGCCGATGGCGCGGAGGCCCGCGTTCACGAGCCCGAAGCTGTCGCCGAAGATCGAGCCGAACAGCACGGCCATCGCCACGACCGAGGTGACGTTCGGCACGAAGTAGCTGATCTTGTAGAAGGTGCTGAGCCGCTTCGCCGAGTTGAGCATCGCCGCGACGACCACCGCGATGGCCATCATCGGGAACGTCGACAGGGCGAAGATGACCAGCGTGTTCTTGATGGACAGCCAGAACGTGCCGTCGGCCGCGAGGGCCTGGAAGTTCGCGAGGCCCACCCACTTCGCCGTGCCGAGCCCGTTCCAGTCCTGGAACGAGAGCACGAGCGAGTAGAGCGCCGGGAACAGGCCGAAGACGAGGAACAGGAGGAAGAAGGGCGCGATGGCGACGTAGTACGGCCACGTGCGGCGGAGGCCCCGGGTGCCCGCGGCACCGCGCGAGCGGGCAGGGCCGGGAGCGCCCGCCCCCGCCCGGGTGGGCGTGGGCGGGCGCCCACCCGGGCGGACGACGGAGGGGATCACTGCTTCGCGGTCTTCAGGGCGGCCTCGCCCGCGGCGACGGCGTCGGACCAGGCCTGGTCGGGGTCCTTGCCGAGCGAGGTCACGTTCTGCAGCTCGGTGACGAACGCGGCCTGCACCTGGTTGTCGTAGGGGCTCGTGTAGGCGGTGGGCATCTTCGCCGCGGCGTCGGCGAAGATCCCGACGGTCGACTGGCCGCCGAAGAAGTCGTCGCCCTTCTGCAGCTCCGGGGAGTCGTAGGCGGCGGTGGCCGACGGGAAGATGCCCTTGTCGGCGTACGCGGTGACCTGGTTGTCCTCGCTCAGCACGTCCTTGATCACGGCGAAGGCCGCCTGCGGGTCCTTGGTGCCGGACGGGATGGAGAGGAAGGATCCGCCGATGTTCGCCGGGCCGCCGGGCATGGGCGCCACGCGCCAGTCGCCCGAGGTGTCGGCCGTCGCGCTCTTGAGGTCGGCCTGGTACCAGGAGGCGCCGAGGAGCGCGGGGAGGGATCCGTTGCTGATGGCCGAGGCCCAGTCCGGGCTGCCGTCGGTCACGTTCGCGGTGAGGCCGTCCTGGTAGGCGAGCACCGCGCGATCCCACGCGGCCTTCACGATGGCGCTGTCGCCCGTGTAGTTCCCGTCCTCGTCGACGAACCGGGTGGTGCCCTGGCCGAGCGACTTGGTGAACACGTCGGACGCGTCCACGAAGATCGCGCCGCCGGTGGCCGCCTTGAGCTTCTTGCCGAACGCGAAGTAGTCGTCCCAGGTGGCGGTGGCCGCAGCCACGTCGGCGGGATCGCTGGGCAGCCCGGCCTTCTGGAACACGTCCGCGCGGTAGTAGAGCGCGGTGGGGCCGATGTCGATGGGGAGGCCGATGAGCTGGCCGTCCTTCGTGGTGGCCTCCTTGAGCTTCCACGCCGGGTACTGGTCGGCGACGTCCTTCGCGCCGAGCTGGTCGAGGTCCTCGAAGAGGCCGTCCTCGCTGAGGAAGTACGGCATGTCCTCGCCCTTGACGCCCGTGACGGACGGCAGGCCCGAGCGGCCGGTGAAGGTGGTGACGAGCTTCTGCTTGAAGTCGCCGCCGATGGTGGAGACGTTGAGCGTGGTGCCCGGCACCTCCGCCGGCACCTTGTCGAGGACCGTCTGGCTGAGGCCGTCCGGCCAGATCCACAGGTCGAGCTGCCCGCCGGCCGAGGATCCCGACGACGACGAGCAGGAGGCGAGGACCGGCGCGAGGAGCGCGAGGGTCGCGACGCCGACGACGATGCGCCGGGCGCGAGCGCGGCGGGCGGAGGGGATGGGCATGGTGGTTCTCGATTCGGTGGGGGACGGGCGGGTCGGAGCGGGCGGGAGTCGGGGAGCAGGGGGGGGGGACGCGGCGGGCCGGCTCAGGCGAGCAGGCGGTCGGCGTCGGGGCGGGAGAGGGCGTCGGCGAGGTAGTCGTAGCGGCCGGGCTCGGCGGCCTCGGGATGGGCGCGCAGCCACGGCACGAGCTCGTCGAGCCGCGGGGCGCCGGCCGCGCCGCCGGGGCGGGTGACCGTGATGCCCGCCACGAGGCACGCGAAGTCGACGCGCTCCGTGAGCGACCAGGGCGCGCGGGCCGAGGCGGCGAGCGAGGCGCCGAACACGTCGCCCGCGCCGGTCGCGTCGACCGCGCGCACGGCGAGCGGCGGGCGGACGACCTCCTCTCCGCGCGCGGAGTCGACGGCGACGACGCCGCGGGATCCGGAGGTGACGACGCTGAGCGGCACGCGCGCGCCGAGCGCCCGGGCGGCCTCGACCGCCGAGTCGGTGCCCGTGTACGCGGAGGCCTCGAGCTCGTTGGGGAGGAAGGCGTGGCACTCGTCGAGCTGCTCGAGGATGGCCGGGTCCCAGCGCTCGGACGGGTCCCAGCCGACGTCGGCGTACACGTCGGTGCCGGCCGCGGCGGCGCGGCCGACCCAGGAGGCGCGGTGCGGATCCAGGTGCACGAGCGCCGCGGCGACGGCCGGGATGGCGCCCGGCACGAGCTCGTCGGAGGTGAGCGGGCAGGCGACGCCGCCCGTGACCATGGCGCGGTCGTCGTCGTAGCCGAGCGACGCGGTGACGGGCAGCGCCCAGCCGTCGAGCGTGACGAGGTGGTCGAGGGCGACCCCCTCCGCGGCGAGCTCGGCGCGCACGAGGCGGGAGAACGGATCCACGCCCACGGCGGCCGCGATGACGGTGGGGACCCCGAGGCGCGCGCCGGCGACCGCGAAGTTCGCGATGCCGCCGGGGCCGTGGCCGAAGGACGAGGTCCAGATCTCGTGGCCCGGGCGGGGGCCGCTCGGCAGGTCGCCGAACACGACGTCCGCGAACAGCTGGCCGACGACCAGCAGGCCGGCGGGCCGCTCGGGGCGGGGGGCTGCGGGCACGGTGACCTCGGCTTCTCGGGATCGCGCCGTGCGGACACGGCGGTGGGTGGCGGTCCGCCGACGGCGACGCTGCCGGTGGACGCGGTCGTCGGGTGGACGTCGACCGGTAGTGACGTTTCTAGCCCATGTGAGCACATGGATGGAAGACCTTGTTCATTACGAGATTGTTTCTGCTCGGATCTGCACGCTAATGTTCACTTCATGAGAGACGCCCGGGAGTTCGTGATCCTCGACCGGCTCCGCGCCACGCGGAGCGCCACGGTCGCCGAGCTCGCCGAGGCGGCGGGCACGAGCGACGCCACCATCCGCCGCGACCTCGCCCGGCTCGACGAGCAGGGCGCGGTCCGGCGCACGCACGGCGGCGCCGTCCTCGTCGAGGTCGACGCGCCGTTCGCCGAGGTCGAGCAGGTCAACCGCGAGGCCAAGGAGCGCATCGCGCGGGCCGCGGCGGCGCAGATCCTCGACGGCCAGTCGGTCGTGCTCGACATCGGCACGACCACGCTGCACCTCGCGGAGCAGCTCCGCGGCCGCTCCCTCACGGTCATCACCGCCAACGTCGCCGCGTTCGACGTGCTGCGCGACGACCGGAGCGTGCGGCTCATCCTGCTGCCCGGCGACTGGGATCCGGTCTACCGCTCGGTGTCCGGCCCGCTCACCGCCGAGAGCCTGCGGATGCTGCACGCCGACCACGCCTTCGTGGGCGTGAGCGGCATCGCCGACAACGGCGACCTGCGCGACACGACGATGGCCCAGGTGCCCATCAAGCGCGCCATGGCGGAGGTGAGCGACCGGGTCACGGTGCTCGCCGACTCCTCCAAGTTCCCGGGCACCGGCGCCGGCCGCGTCGCCCCCACCGCGTCTCTGACGCAGCTGATCACCGAGGCCGCCCCGCACGAGCGGGTGTCGCAGGGCCTCGCGGACAAGGGAGTGTCGGTGACCGTCGCATGAGGCTCACGATCCTGGGCGGGGGCGGCTTCCGCGTCCCGCTCGTCTACTCGGCGCTGCTGCGCGACCACGAGGCCGGCCGCGTCTCGCACGTGGCCCTCTACGACACCGACGAGGTGCGCCTCACGGCCGTCGCCCGCGTGCTCGCCGAGCAGGCCGCGGCGTACCCGGACGCGCCCGTCATCTCGCTGCACACCGACCTCGACGAGGCGCTCGCGGGCGCCGCGTTCGTGTTCTCGGCCATCCGCGTCGGCGGCATGGCCGGGCGCTCCTGCGACGAGCGGCTCGGCATGGCGCACGGCGTCATCGGGCAGGAGACCGTCGGCTACGGCGGCATCTCCTACGCGCTGCGCACGCTGCCGGTCGTGATGGACCTGGCCGAGCGGATCCGGGCGCAGGCCCCCGACGCCTGGGTCATCAACTTCACGAACCCCGCGGGCGTCGTGACCGAGGCGATGTCGCGCGTGCTCGGCGACCGCGTCATCGGCATCTGCGACTCCCCCATCGGCCTCGCCCGCCGGGTGCTCGGCGCGCTCGGCGTGGCGGGCGACGACGTGGTCATCGACTACGCGGGCCTCAACCACCTCGGCTGGCTGCGCGGGCTCCGGGTCGACGGCCGCGACGTGCTGCCGGACCTCATGGCCCGGCCCGACCTCATCGGCACGTTCGAGGAGGGCCGGCTCTTCGGCGCCGAGTGGGTCACCGAGCTCGGCGCCGTGCCGAACGAGTACCTGCACTACTACTACTTCCAGCGCGAGGTGCGGCACGCCGACCAGCTCGCCGCGCAGACCCGCGGCGGCTTCCTCGTGGAGCAGCAGGGCCGGTTCTACGAGCAGCTCGAGCACCGGCACGACGTGTCCGCGCTCGCGCTCTGGGAGCGCACGCGCCTCGACCGCGAGACCACCTACATGGCCACGAACCGGCAGTCGGCCGGAATGGGCGACCGCGACGAGGACGACCTCGTCTCCGGCGGCTACGAGGACGTCGCGATCGCGCTCATGCGCGGCATCGCCTACGACCAGAGCGCGCGGCTGATCCTCAACGTGCGCAACCGCGGCACGCTCGGGGCGCTCGACGCCGACGCCGTGGTCGAGGTGCCGTGCGTGGTCGACGCGACGGGCGCGCATCCGGTCGCCGGCACGGAGCTCCCCGACTTCGGCGTGGGCCTCGTCACGAACGCGAAGTACGTGGAGCGGCAGACCATCGAGGCCGGCCTCGGCGGATCCCGCGCCGCCGCCGTCCGCGCGCTCGCGCACCACCCGCTCGTCGACTCCGTCACGGTCGCGCGCTCCCTGCTGGAGGACGCGATGCACGCGTTCCCGGCGCTGTCCTACCTGCGCTGACCGCCGGTCGCCCGGCGCACGCCGCCCGCGCCTCCCTCCCGCACGCCCCTCCCGCCCGTCCCCACCCCCGAACCCGGAGGACACCCATGCACCAGAACCAGAAGCTCGTCCAGGAGCGGATCCTCCGCGCGCTCGACGAGCGGATCACCCCCGCGGTCTACTCGTCGAAGGCGCCCGTGACCCTCCGCGCCTGGATGGCGCCCGACGAGCCCGTGCCCGTCGCCGAGGCGATGCGGCAGGAGTACGCGCCGTTCGCGCTCGGCCAGCCGTGGGGCCGCGCGTGGTCGACGTGGTGGTTCGAGGTCACGGGCGAGGTGCCCGCCGAGTGGGCCGGCCGCACGGTCGAGCTGCTCATCGACCCGGGCTTCATCGGCGACTGGCCGGGCAACCAGGCCGAGTGCCTCGTGCACACGATGGACGGCGTGCCGGTCAAGGGGATCCACCCGCGCAACACCTACGTGCGCCTCGCCGACGAGGCCGCGGGCGGCGAGCAGGTGCGCTTCCTCGTGGAGGCGGCGGGCAACCCGGACATCCTGGTGAACGAGTTCGTGCCCACCCCCTACGGCGACAAGGCGACCGCGCCCGCCGAGCCCATCTACCGCTTCCGCCAGGCCGAGCTCGCCGTGTTCGAGCCCGAGGTGTGGGCGCTGCGCTTCGACGTCGAGGTGCTGTACCAGCTGCTGATGGAGCTGCCCGAGACCGAGCCGCGCCGCCACGAGGTGCTCCGCGCGATCGAGCGCGCGCTCGACGTGCTGGCGATGGACGACATCGTCGGCACCGCGGCCGCCGCCCGCGCCGAGCTCGCCGAGGTGCTCTCCCGCAAGGCCGTGCCGAGCGCCCACACGCTGAGCGGCGTCGGCCACGCCCACATCGACAGCGCCTGGCTCTGGCCCATCCGCGAGACCAAGCGCAAGACCGCGCGCACCTTCTCCAACGTGCTGCGGCTCGCCGAGCAGTACCCCGACTTCCGCTTCGCGTGCTCGCAGGCGCAGCAGTACGTCTGGGTGAAGGAGAACTACCCGACGGTGTTCGAGGGCATCAAGCAGGCCATCGCGGACGGCACCTGGTACCCGGTCGGATCCATGTGGATCGAGCCCGACGGCAACCTGCCGGGCGGCGAGGCGATGATCCGCCAGCTCACCCACGGCATGCGCTTCTTCCGGGAGGAGCTCGGCGTCGAGACCCACGGCGTGTGGCTGCCCGACTCGTTCGGCTACACGGCGTCGTTCCCGCAGATCGCGAAGCTCGCCGGCCTCGACTGGTTCCTCACGCAGAAGCTCTCCTGGAACCAGACCAACACGTTCCCGCACCACACCTTCTTCTGGGAGGGCATCGACGGGTCGCGGATCTTCACGCACTTCCCGCCCATCGACACCTACAACTCCACGCTCGAGGCGGAGGAGACGCACCACGCCGTGCGGCAGTTCCGCGAGAAGGGGAGGGCGACGATGTCGCTCGCGCCCTTCGGCTACGGCGACGGCGGCGGCGGGCCCACGCGCGACATGATGGAGCGCCAGCGCCGCACGGCCGACCTCGAGGGGTCGCCGAAGGTGATCGTGGAGCACCCGGACGAGTTCTTCCGCAAGGCCGAGGCCGAGTACCCGGACGCGCCCGTGTGGGTCGGCGAGCTGTACCTCGAGCTGCACCGCGGCACGTTCACCTCGCACGCCCGCGAGAAGCGCGGCAACCGCCAGGCCGAGCACCGCCTCCGCGAGGCCGAGCTGTGGTGGACGATCGCGGCCGTGCGCACGGGCGCCGACTACCCGTACGAGGCGCTCGACCGGCTCTGGAAGCAGACGCTGCTGCAGCAGTTCCACGACATCCTCCCCGGCTCCTCCATCACGTGGGTGCACCGGGAGAACGAGGAGGACTACGCCCGCAGCCTCGCCGAGCTCGACGCGCTCGTGGCCGACGCCATCGCGCGGGTCACGGCGCAGGCGGTCGCGGACGGCGAGGGCGACGGATCCGGCGCGTTCGCGGTGAACTCGACCGGCCACGCGCGCACGGCGCTCGTGGAGGCGCCCGACGGATCCGCGCTCGCGCTCGTCGCGGTGCCCGGCAGCGGGATCGCGCCGCTCGTCGCGGTGGAGCCGGCCTCTCCCGTCGTCACGACGCGCGCCGACGGCGGCACCGTGCTCGACAACGGGCTGCTCCGCGTCACGATCGACGCGCGCGGCCTCGTCACGTCGATCCTCGACCTCCGCCACGCCGACCGCGAGCTCGTGCCCGCCGGCCGCGTCGCGAACCTGCTCCAGCTGCACGAGGACATCCCCACGGCGTGGGACGCCTGGGACGTCGACGCGCACTACCGCGCGAGCCGCACCGACCTGGTCGAGGCCGAGTCGGTCGAGCTCGTCGAGGAGTCGCCGCTCCGCGCGACCGTCGAGGTGGTCCGCCAGTTCGGGCGCTCGCGCGTCGTGCAGCGGGTGTCGCTGCACGCGGACGACGCCCGGATCCACGCCACGGCCGACCTCGACTGGCTCGAGGACGAGAAGCTCCTCAAGGTGTCGTTCCCGCTCACGATCCACGCGCAGCACCACAGCGCCGAGATCCAGTTCGGGCACGTCCGCCGCCCCACGCACACGAACACGTCGTGGGACGAGGCGCGCTTCGAGGTCATGGCGCACCGCTTCGTGCACGTGGAGGAGCCCGGCTACGGCGTCGCGCTCACCAACGCGGGCAGCTACGGCCACGACATCACGCGCACGGTCGGCGCGACGGGCGAGGTCGAGACCGAGATGCGGATCAGCCTGGTGCGGGCCGCGCGCTCCCCCGACCCGGTGCAGGACATCGGCCACCACCGGTTCGAGTACGCGCTCGTGCCGGGCGTCGGCATCGAGGGCGCGGTGGACGCGGGCCTCGAGCAGAACCTGCCGGTGCGCGTCGTGCACGCGGGCAACGCCTCGGCGGCCCCGGCCGGCACGGCGTCGGCCTCCGAGGTCGCCGCGGCGCCCGCATCCGACTCCGACTCCGGCGTCGCCGTGCCCTCGTCGCTGCCGACCGCCGCCGGGCTCGTCTCGGTGCACGGCGGCACGGTGCGGATCGAGGCGCTGAAGCTCGCCGACGACGGCTCGGGCGACGTGATCGTGCGGCTCTACGAGTCGACGGGCGCGCGCGTCGCGACCCGGCTCGAGGCGCACCTGCCCGTCGACCGCTTCACCGAGGTCGATGTGCTGGAGCGTCCCCTCGGCGCGGGCTTCCCGCGCGCGATCGCGTTCGAGCCGGAGGCCGACGGCAGCGGCGTGCGGCTCGTGCTGCGCGCGTTCCAGGTGATCACGGTGCGGATCCACCGGGCCTGACGCGCGACCCGCGCACGCGACGAGGGCGCGATCCGGCCGGTGCCGGGTCGCGCCCTCGTCGTCGTCGCGGGTGCGGCTGCGAGTGCGCGACCCGCGGCGGCGCCCGCGCTAGTTGAGCGCCTTGCCGCCCGTGGTGAGCGGCTCGACCGAGCTGGGGGTCAGCGCGAGGGCGAGGCCGGAGAGGCCGATGCCGAAGAAGAGGAAGTCGTCGACGATCGTGAAGCCGGTCGGCGTGAGGCCGCCGAGCTCGTTGTCGACGATGCTGAGCACGCCCATGAGCGTGAACAGGCCGCCGAACGCGGCGAGCGCGCCGCGGATGGCGCCGGGGCCGATCTGCCGGGTGCCGGCGAGCAGCAGCGCGACGGCGCTGGCGAGGTAGAGGACGTCGACGAAGAAGTCGACGTTGAGGATCCCGAGCAGGTGCGAGCCCTCGATGAAGAGCCCCACGAACCCGTGGCCGCCGAGCACGGCCGCGACCATCACCATCCACGCCTTGCCCATGATCCGGTTCCCCTCGATGACGGGCCCGCCGCTCGACGGGCACCTCCTCCACCGAACCGGGCGCGACGGGGAGCGCCAAGGTCGCGGGACGGGACTCCCAGGATCCGTTGAGGTCCTCCCGGCGAAGCCGCCGCCCCCGCAGGCTGGGCATCCGCCGCCCGTCGACACACTGCTCGATCCCCGGCGTAGCGTCCGACGGACAGCACATCGGCCGGCCAGGAGCCGACCTCGACACGACTCGGAGATGCACATGTCAGAACGCAACACCGTCATCCGCAGCATGCACGACCTCGGCCTCGCGGCCTGGTTCGGCGGGTCCCTCATGGGCGCGGTCGGCCTCAACGGAGCTGCCGCCGCCGCGAAGCAGCCGCAGGAGCGCCTGCGCCTGTCGTCCATCGGCTGGGCGAGGTGGGCGCCCGTGCAGCTCGCGGCCCTCGGCGCGCACGCCGTCGGCGGGCTCGGCCTCATCTACGCGAACAAGGGCCGCCTCGCGGCCCAGGGCGAGGCCCGCTCGAACACGAACGTGAAGGCCGTGCTGACCATCGCCGCCGCCGGCACGACGCTGTACTCGGCGCTCGTCGGCACGCGCATGGCCAAGCACCAGGACGAGGGCGCCAAGGGCACCACCGAGCCCGGCGCCGGCTCCTCGAAGGAGCTCGCGAGCGCGCAGAAGCAGCAGAAGGCGCTCCAGTGGGCGATCCCCGCGCTGACCGCGGTGCTCGTCGTGCTCGCCGCCCAGCAGGGCGAGCAGCAGCGCCCGGTCGCGGGCTGGATCGACCGCATCAAGCACTAGATCCGATGCGTCACGACGGCGGGGTGCCTCCGGGCGCCCCGCCGTCGTGCTGCGCGGACGCGGCAGCGGTCGGCGGCGCGGCCAGGAGTCAGAACGCGTACCGGATGCGGCAGTACGGCATGATCCGCGCCACGAGCGCCGTGAACTCGGCCACCGCGTCGCCCTTGAGGCCGCGGCGGTAGCGGACGTTGATGGCGCCGTTCTCGCTGACCTTGCGCTCCTGCATGCCCGGCTGCCAGATGAGCTCCTCGGCCTTCGGGTGCCAGCCCATGTTCACCTCGTGGAGCTGCTCGTTGTGCGTGAGCATGATGACCTCGGCCGCGAGCTGCGCCTTCGTGCGCGCGCTGAGCGTGTCGTCGAGCGTGCGGAGCAGCTGCTCCCACTCGGCGCGCCAGCCCGGCGTGAGGATGACGGGCGAGAAGTTGAGGTGCACCTCGTAGCCGGCCTCCACGAAGTCGTCGATGGCGGCGATGCGCTCCGGGATGGGCGAGGTGCGGATGTCGGTGACCCGCGCGACGGCCTCGGGCATGAGCGAGAAGCGCACGCGCGTGCGGCCCATCGGATCCCACCCGAGCATGTCGCGGTTGACGTGCTTGGTGGCGAACGACGCCTTGGCGGTGGGCGACATGCGGAACAGCTCCACCAGGTCCTGCACGTTGGCGCTCACGCGGGCGTCCGCCGAGCAGTCGCTGTTCTCCCCGATGTCGTAGACCCACGCCTGGGGGTCGCACTGGGTGGGCTCGACCTTCGGGCCCTGCTTGTGGATGTGCCGGGCCACGTGCCGCTGGATCTGGTCGATGTTCGCGAACACGGTGATGGGGTTGCTGTAGCCCTTGCGCCGCGGCACGTAGCAGTAGGCGCACGCCATGGCGCAGCCGTTCGCGGTGGACGGCGCGATGAAGTCGGCCGAGCGCCCGTTGGGCCGCGTGACGAGCGACTTCTTCACGCCCACCACGAGCGCCTCCGTCTTGATGCGCACCCATCGCGCGACGTTCGCCTCGTCGCCGTGCACCTCGGGGATCCGCCAGTGCGACGCGACCTCCACGATGGTGGCGTCGGGCCACGCCGCCACGATCTCCTGCCCGCGCGGCAGCTCGAGCGCGGCCGGCTCCGCGTAGATGCGCGTGATGTCGAGCAGGCCGCGACGCGGGCGGGCGTCGGCGACGGGAGCGGGGGTGGTCACGGATCCGGTCTACCGGCCACCCCCGACATCGCCGCCGCCGCGAGCGAGCGAGCGCCCGCGCCCGCTCAGCAGGTGCTGCGGTACTCGCTGATCTGCAGGCTCACGACGGGCGCCGGGCAGATGAAGCGCTCGTAGCGGGTGTCCGCGTCGACGTGGCGCTTCAGCCACGCGATGCTCGCGCTCGCGATGGTCGTGTTCGAGATGTTCGGCGCGAAGTGGCTCGCCCCGCGCAGCTCCAGGTAGGCCTTCTCCGACGCCTGCGTCAGCGACTCGTAGAAGGGCTCCGCGTGGCGGGAGACCGGCGCGACGCTGTCGTCCTCCGCGCCGATGACGAGCGTGGGCGCGACGACCTCCGGCCACGTCTTGTCGAGGTTGTAGGGCGTCATCGGGATGACCGCGCGGATCGCCGGCTCGTCCTTGGCGGCCTGCAGGGAACCGCCGCCGCCCATCGAGTGGCCCATGACCGCGAGGCGGGAGCCGTCGACGCGGCCCCGCACGGAGCTCTCGTCGACCACGTACGCGAGCGCCGCGCGCAGCTGGTCGCCGCGCGAGCTCGGCTGGTCGGAGGTGGTGATCGTGTCGATGGTGAAGACGACGAAGCCCTGCGACGCGAGGCGCGGGCCGAGCCAGGCGATGCTCGACTCGCGCGCCGTGTAGCCGGGCGCGATGGCGACGACCCCGAAGGTGCCCGCGCTGGTGCTCGTCGGGTAGTGGATGGTGCCGCCACCGAATCCGCGCGCCGCGAACCGCGACACCGACGTCTCCGCCACGGCGAAGGATCCCCGCGTGGCCTCGATGCTCGCGGTGCTGGGCTCGGGTCCCCGCTCGTACGGGTTGACCGCCGCCGCCTGCGCGGGAGCGGCGAGGCCGAGGGCGGCCCCCGCCGCCACCAGCATCGCCGCCGTGGTCAGGAGGCCGCGTCGGCCCCTCGTGGTCGTGATCGTGCTCATGTGTCCCCCCGGACGTCTGGTGCGCCCGCCCATCCCGGGAACACGGTCCCGGGCCCCGCGGGCGCGTCGTGCGATGGACGCTACATTTGCTCTACCGGGTGGTCAAGCAATCTGCGTGACGGGGGCGCCCGTGCGTCGAAGAGGGGGCGGATCCGCATGGACGACGATCCCGTGGACGGACGGCGGCTGCGCTACGCCCACCGCCGCGGCGAGCTGCTCCGGGCGGCGACCGAGCACGTCCTCGAGCACGGCCTCGACGACCTCACGCTGCGCGGCCTCGCGGACGGCGTCGGCGTCAGCCACGCGACGCTCGTGCACCACTTCGCGACCCGCGACGGGCTCATCGCGGAGATCGTGGAGCGCGTGCTCGCCGAGACGTTCTCCTCCCCCGACCTCGTCGCCGGCGCCGAGGACCCGCTGCGCGCGCTGTGGGCGCGGGCCACGGCGCCCGAGGGCCGGAGGCACGTGCGGCTCTTCGTCGCGATCACCGGCCGCAGCATGCACGGCGACCCGCCCTTCGCCGACGCCGTGGCGCGCTCCCTCCGCGACCGCACCGCCATCGTCGCCGGGGCCCTCGAGGCCGCCGGGCGCCCGCCGGCGGAGGCGTCGGCCGCGGCCACCGTGATCCTCGGGGTGATGCGCGGCCTCATGGTCGACCTGCTCCTCACCGGCGACTCCGCGCGGGTCGACGCGGCGTTCGCCGCCTTCGTCGCGGGGCAGGCGCGCGCCGCGGGCTGACCACGGCGTCCACCCCCCGATCCGGGGCCCGGGCTCCGGATCCCGGTAGCGCGACGCGGAAAGCCAGTGGATCCGCCCGCCCTGGCCGTTGTGCCCGGCCCCGCGCCAGCGGATCGTGTGGAGCGCGGATGCCCATGGACGAGCCGTGCGCAGCGCAGAGCTCTCGGAGCGTGCCCATGTTCGACAAGAAGTTCATCACCCAGGCCATCGACAAGAGCGCGCAGTCGCCGCTGGACCGTCGCCGCTTCTTCACCGCCGCGGGCGTCGCGGGACTCGGCGTCGGTGCCGCGGCCCTGATCCCCGCCACCGGAGCCCAGGCCGCCGACGCGCAGGCCGAGGCCGACGCCGGTGCCGTCACCGACGCCGCGGTCCTCAACTTCGCGCTGAACCTCGAGTACCTCGAGGCGGAGTTCTACCTCCGCGCGTCGACCGGCAACGGGCTGGTCCCGAACGACATCTCCGGCGTCGGCACGGCGGGTGGCGTGACCGGTGGTCGTCAGGTGCAGTTCAAGGACCGGGCGATCCGCGAGTACGCGCGCGAGATCGCGCAGGACGAGAAGGCGCACGTGAAGTTCCTGCGCGCAGCGCTCGGGTCGGCCAAGGTCGCGCGTCCCGCGATCGACCTCGACGCCGCGTTCTCCGCTGCAGCCACGGCGGCGGGCCTGATCCAGCCGGGGCAGAAGTTCGACGCGTTCGCGTCGGACGAGAACTTCCTGCTGGCGTCGTTCGTGTTCGAGGACGTCGGAGTCACCGCGTACAAGGGCGCGGCCCCGCTGATCACGAACAAGACGTACCTGGAGGCGGCCGCCGGCATCCTCGCGGTCGAGGCGTACCACGCCGGGATCATCCGCACCTCGCTGTACGCGCGGGGCCTCGCGGCGCCGACGAACGCGATCTCCAACGCCCGCGACAGCCTGGACGGGTCCTCGGACCTGGACCAGGGCATCACGATCAACGGCGGCGCGAACCTGGTCCCGACGGACGCGAACGCGATCGCGTTCAGCCGCACGACCGGCCAGGTCCTCAACATCGTGTACCTCAACAACAAGGCCGTGACGAAGGGCGGGTTCTACCCCAACGGCGTCAACGGCGGCATCAACACCAGCGGCGCGAACTAGCCCGCTCCGGGGTCGGGGTGCCCTCGCGCACCCCGGCCCCTGCCCGTCTCCCGCGCACCGGATCCCCGTCGGAGCGTGACGAACACCCCGCCAGGAACGTCCACTCCATGACACGCGATCGCATCCCGGTCGCGCAGGACGGAGGATCCATGAGCACCGCATCCGCGCCCGACGCGCGCTCCCGAGCGGCGTCCCCCCTGCACGCGCTGGCAGCGCTCGGCGCCCGCACCGACGGCGCCCCTGCCCCACGACACCGCGGCACCGGCCACGGCGGCGGCGGCGGCGGCGACGCCACCGTCGACTCCATCGCGCCCGAGGCCCTCACGCCCGAGGACGGATCCCTCCTCGCTCGCGCCGCGGACCCCGCGAGCTGGGCGGCCGAGACCGCCGCCCCCGCGCTCCGCCGGGGCAGCATGTCCGGCACCGACCTCGACGAGGCCGTCGACCGCTACGCCGCGCTCCACCCGGGCACCGAGTTCCACGCCGAGGAGGGGCCGGGCGACTTCGCCTACCGGTACTCCTTCGTGGGCGACGACAACGTCACGCTGCGCTCGTCGAGCTTCCCCGCCCGGCACTGGGGCCGCCTCCCGGCCCTGCCGGACTACGTCGTGGCCTGGTGGCGCGAGGGGTCCGGCGCGGTCGACGTGGGCTCCCACGAGGTGCGCTCGAGCGGATCCCGCCCCTTCCTGCTCCCCTCCGGCCGGCCGTTCAGCTTCCGCTGCGAGCCGGGCGTGCAGAACCTCGTCCACATCGACGCCGGCTTCCTCGAGGAGACCGCGGCCGAGGTGCACGACGGTCGTCCGCGCCCGCTCGTCTTCGACCACGCCAAGGCGCCGGGCGTCGAGCAGGCGTCCCTCTGGCGACGCGCGGTCGGCGAGGCGAGCCCCGTGCTGCAGGACGTCACCGCGAGCCCGCTGCTGCGGATGCAGGCCGGGCTCCTCGTGGCGCGGGCCACGCTCCAGCTCTTCCCGTGGCACGACGTGCCGTTCAGCGCCGAGATGCGGGCGCCGCGGATGAGCTCCGTGCGCACCGCGATCGAGTACCTGCACCACCACGCCGACCGGCCCATCACGCCGGCGGACGCGGCGCGGGCCGCCGGGATCAGCACGCGCGTGCTCCAGCTCGCCGTGCGCCGGTACGAGGACACGACCCCGAGCGCGCTGCTCCGCGGGATCCGCCTCGACCGGGTGCGCGCCGAGCTGCGCGACGCGTCGCCCGCCACCACGACCGTGCGCGCCGTCGCCGAGCAGTGGGGCTTCGGCCACCTGGGCCGCTTCGCCGCGTCCTACGCCGACCGGTTCGGCGAGCTGCCGAGCGCCACGCTCCGCGGCTGACCCGCGGCCGGGCCGCAGACGCGGAGCCGCGACCGCCGGGCCGCCGCCGGGCCGGGAGCTATCCGCTCCCGCCCCGTCCCGTGTCCGGCGGGCGAAGCGACGCCCGGCCTCCCTGGGAGTCGCCTGAGCCGCGTGCCGAACCACCCCGTCGATGCGTCTGAATGACGAGTCGGGTTCG